>JADMIO010809255.1_pt1 | contig 112358 bp, 100 predicted proteins | sample 8958161 | NCBI WGS metagenome assembly JADMIO01 (sample SAMN16585339, study PRJNA669376) | soil metagenome | isolation source: Crop rotation soil | place: USA: Cullars Rotation, Alabama | collected 2011
CGCGACAACTTGTCCACGTGGAATTCTAAGCTTAGGATCCCAATGTGCTGGAAAGCGCCCGAACATGAGCGCGCCGTGCGGGAACGGCGGCGCAAGATCGTGGTCCAGCACGACGCCCACAACGTGTTGCAGGGATACGCGAAACGGCACGGCCATGAGGCGCCCTTTGCGCCGTTCCGCGATGCGGTGTTCGCCTATGTCGATGATCCGGGCACGCAGATCGACGCGCTGTGGTGGGATGTTGCCGGCATCACGCCCGGGGCGGTCTATCCCAGCCAGGTGCTGCCTCTGGTCGAAACGCCTTTGCTCCAGCATTGGCTTCGCGAGGGGACCGACTGGATCGCGGAACTGGTGCGCGAGACGCGGAAACGGAAAGCTGAAGTTTTTTGGAATCACCGGATCAGCGAAGTGGATGGCAAGGCGACCGGAGGACTGGAGATGGAGCATTTGCATCCACTCAAGGCCGCGCATACCGATTGGGTGATTCCCGCGAGCTTTTGGTGGCAGGGCATGTGGAACTTGGCCGCTCCCGGGCTGCGCGAGTTCAAGGTCAAGATCCTGCGGGAGCTCGCGACGAACTACGACCTGGACGGCCTGCAAATCGATTTTGCCCGGCATGTGCCGTGTCTGCCCCCGGGCCGGCAGTGGGAGCTGCGCGGGGAGGTCACGGAATTCCTGCGGATGGTTCGCGCAATGTGCCTGGAGGTCTCGGCGGTGCGCGGCCGTCCCCTGCTGCTGGCCGCCAAGGTGCCGCGCACGCTGGCGGGTTGCCGGGTCGATGGTTTCGATGTGGCGGCCTGGGCAGAGCGTGGGTTGGTCGATGTGCTCACGCTGGGATCGCGGGCCATCGAAGTGGAGGTGGACCGCTTTCGCGAGACCGTCGGGGAGCGGGTTCAACTGCAGCCGTGTTTCGACGATCACCACGCGACCGACGGCTACCGTCATGCTCCGATTGAGCTTTTCCGCGGGGTCTTTGCCAACCACTGGCAGCGCGGGGCGAATAGCGTGGTGACTTTCAACTGGTCCACCGGCCCGGCTGAGCTGTGCCGCGAGATCGGATGCGAGGAAGGCCCGGCGTCGCAGCGCGAGGCCTATCGCGAGATCGGCGATCCCGCGTCGATGAAGGGGAAGGACAAGATTTATGCGCTCGACCGGAAGGGCGGATATCCGTGGGCCGACGGGTTTTTCAATCGCAACGACACGGCGCCATTGCCCGCCGCGACGAACGAGACGGCGACGGATTTTCCGATCCACCTGAGCGACGGTCCGGTGGCGGGCGCGTCGCTGACGATCCGGCTGGTGCTGTGGGGCGCGAACGAAAGCGATCGATTCGAGGTGAGCCTGAACGGCGTGGTGCTCGCCGTGGGGGAACGTGATCCGGAATGGAAAGACGCGCAAATTTTCCGGCCCAAGCCGCAGCCGACTTCCGGGGGAGCGGGACAGTACCGCATCGATCCGCAGCAGCGCCTGCTGAGGATCGACCATGCGGTGAAGGAGTGGCGGGAAGGAGCGAACGTGGTGCGGGTGCGGCGGCTGCGGGCCGGGGACGCGAAGGCTGAATCCACCGTCTTCGTGGAGAAGCTGGAGGCGCATTTGCGCCACGCCAGCTAACACGCAGACCGCGCCGGCTGGCCGGCAAGAAAAAGGGCTCGTCTCCAGGCTTGGCGCGGAGTTATCACAGGGGCTGATCTGCGGCGCTTGCCGGGAACCTCTGGCAGGCATCGAGGCCGCTCCCACAAACCAGAACTGAAAGGAGTCAACGTTATGGCCCTCCCAACCAAAACTCAATGGGCTGCCCTGAAGAACAACGCCGGTATTGCGAAGTCCCCGTGGTGGAAAACGGCGGACGCCGCGGTGGGTCCGGCGCTGGCCAAGCTGGAATCCTCCAAGGCGGCCTACAAGGGCGCCAAGAACCTGACCAACGCCCAGTCCTACCTCGGGGCGTTGTCGAAGCTGCACGCGGCGTTTCAAAAATTCATCACCAAGAAAGACCTGAGCACGGCGGGCCCGCTGAAGACGCAGATCGAGGGCTGGATGAACGAGGTCGCGACCAAACATACGGCGCTGATTCTCAAGCTGCCCAAGATCAAGGAGAACGACGCCGCGGAACTCGACAAGATCCTCGACGAGAATTTCTGAAGCGCAGAGGGTGGAGGTAGAGAAAACGCAGAATCGAGCGGAGCGAGATAGCCTGTTCCGCTTGCGGAACAGCCCGCAGGGTGGGCGCGGCGGCGCCCAGCAAACGCAGAGAAAGCCAGCGCGGGAATACCGCAGCCAAAGGCGACAGGAGGGGTGGCCACAAAAAGGCACAAAAGGCACAAAATAGGGGGGCTCGATGCGATCCTTCATCCGGACCTTTTGCGTAGTGGAAGGGGGCGTTTGCCCACGAACGACACGAGCAGTTGAAGACGACGGCTACGCCTTGGGCCACCAATCGTGGCTGGCCCAGAGGAAGAGGCCCATGTTGACCGTGATCGTGGCGCACCAACTCACGGGCCACCGGGGCGAATGGTGGTGGCGCGCTGAGAGGATGAACAGCATGACGGCCATGGTGAGGACGCTGAGCAGGACGTTGGCTGCGGACAGCCACAGCGGCGTGCCGGGAATGAAGTTGGCGAGGCCTGCGGGGAGGAGTGCGACGGACCCGGCGACGCAGATTCTTCCGAGGTCGGCCCAATAGACGGGACGGCGCGCCGGCGCCATGAAGAGGGCCGAGGCGGTGAATTGAACGACCCAGGTGAAGCTGGGGATGATCATGCCCACGGCCAGGACGTACATCCAACCGACGTTGGTCGCTTGCATGGCGAGCGATGCGGAGAAGACCGCGGTGATCGCTCCGCCGGCGAGGAACCAGCAAGCGGTCGCGGGGAGAGAAGTATCGGAGAACAATTTCACGAGGCGTCTCGGACGGGAACTTCATGAGTGTGCGGCAAGGAGCGGAGAAAGGGAAACGCGGCGTTGGGTGGAGGGCGGCAGTTTGGCCCGTCGGAACCCGGGATTTGGAACGTTGGATCGGGGTGTTATTTGGGGGGAGTTTGGCGGTCCGACTCTGATGAAATCACCAAATGATCATTGAGAAGGGTGTTTTGGAGAGAGGTTAGTCTGATTTTCAACGACTTACGCAAAGTGAGGAAAGGGCTACAGAGAGAGGGATTTTGTGGAATCGGCGATTTTTGGGCGGAATGGGGGTGGAACGGGGATCTCCAAGGATGAAGTCGGAAGGATGAAGGATGAAGTGGATGGGCGGCTGAGCCGCGTGGGGAGGGGGGGAGGAGAATTTTGAATGCTGAGTTTTGAATGCTGAATTGATGGGAGGCGGGGCCGCGTTGGGTCTGCCATAGCGGGATCCTGTCGTTCGGATATTGAGAGGTGAGAACGGCCTTTTTGTGGGGTTTTGACTATCAACTACCGGCGTGAAGGGTGTGGATTGGTTTCGCAGAGGTGCGGGTGATGGCGAGGGGACGGAAGTGATGCCGGGTGGGATTACGTCGTTCGCACGGATATCGGGGATCTGATTTGGCATGCCGCACGCGTGGGGACCGTTTCGCGTCCGTAGCAAGCTTTTAAAAAACGGGTTTTGGCGCTTCCGAGTTTCGTAGGTTGCCTGGTTGCGGGCTGAGCCGCCGCGCCGCCTGCGCCCGCCAATCCGAAAGCGCCAGGGCACTGGCGCACTCCACGAACGCAAGCGTCCCTGCTGGACGGAAGCTGTAGCGTCGCGCGTCCTCAACGGCGGGATACCCTGCTGCCAGTTTCGTTCACCAAAGCGGCGGATGGTGATCTGCAGGCGCGCTCGCTTCTAGCGAATACGAAAACGGATCACGAGGCGTGCTTCACTTCCGCTCCGTCGTCAGATGTCCCTATTTTCGGTGCTGCACTCCACTCCGACAGGAATGCGTCGCGCCATTCCATAAGAACGCGATAGAACTCCTCAGCATCGATGCAGACGTCAGCGATGGTATCTGGGTCGTAATGATAGTCGCCATCAACACTCCGGAACGCAATGAGGCGAACGCTTTCGCCCTGATCGAAGTGCAGCACATGACTCCCATCGTCAAATGCTTCATCACCGTCAGGAGCCCACGGTATGTGATTTGAGTAAATGGCATCCTGAAAATCCTTCAGAGGAAGACCAAAAAACAATTCATTCTCTTGGTCGGGAGCGTGACTGGAATTCCTGAAGGCCTCAGCAATCCGACCGGCGTCCGGTTCACCTGAATAAGGTGCGATGTGGCTTCCCTGCCGGGCGATACGGTCTTGAACCTCATCCAATGAGCACGCGAGGAGCGTTGCGTCCGGTTCCAGAACTCCGTAGCGACGCCCTCCGACGTGAATCACAAAATAGCCGAGTGCTCGAAAGCTTAAGCGTTCAAATGCTTTCGAAATCCCAGATTCAATCGCAAAGACAGACGGATTTCCGATGATCATAGAACGTTCAACGTAATGTGAATCGCACTGAAAAGACAAAGTAAGTAGGACAGACGATCAAGAGGGGCTACGCGCCCTTGGTGAGTTCCTTCAGCTTTTCGATGAGCCGCTCGTATCGATCGGTATGCCGGCGAAGTAGCTCCGACGCACGGGGCTGCGAGTCGTCCCGCCGCACCGCCTGCGCCCGCCAATCCGAAAGCGCCAGGGCACTGGCGCACTCCACGAACGCAAGCGTCCCTGTCGGACGGCAACTGGAGCGTCGCGCGTTCTCAACGGTGGGATAACCTGCTGCCAGGACGAGATTCATGGCTTCGATGCTGGGGGCGGGAGAGCGGCGAACCAATGGAGGAACAGTTCGGGCCACTTGGCCGGGGGGAAACCGTTTTTGACCCGCTGGGGGATGAGATTGCCGACGCCGTGACCGCCTTCGTCGAACACTTCCATGTGCACGGGCACGCCGAGTTTCTCCAGGTCGGCCTTGATGGCCTGCGGCAGTTCGATCGGCGCGCCGCCTTTGATGCCGTCGTTCGTGGCGTGGACGAGAAAGACCGGTGGGGTGTTTTTGCGGAATCGGAAAGGCGATTCTTTTTGGCGCCAATGCCAGGTGGCCAGCCCGATGGCGAAGTCGGGGCGGCTGCTTTCGCGCTCGATCGGATCGGCGGACGTCGCATTGCCGTCGTCGAAGTTGGCCGCGAGGTTCATGGCGAGATTGGCCCCGGCGGAATATCCGGCGATGCCGATCTTGTGGCGGTCGAGGTGCCACTGGTCGGCTTGATGGCGCACGGTGCGGATGGCCCGCTTCGCGTCCTGCAAGGCGATGGCTTGAATGGTTTCATTGGGACCGGTGTACGGCGGGCGCGTGCGATATTTCAGGCCGATCACGGTCACGCCTCGGGGGCCGAAGACCTGGGCCGCGTAGACGACGTGCGTTTTCCAATCCAAGGCGCCGTAACCGCCGCCGGCGCAGACGACGATCGCCATGCCGGTTTGGCGATCATCAGGCGGACGATACACGCTGATCGTGGGCTCGGAGACGTTGGTGATGGTGCCTTTTTCGTTGGTCACTTCGGCGGGAGCGTGCTCGAGGAAGTTTGGCGGTTTGCCTGACCAGAGCGGGAGCGGAACGGGGACAGCGGTTTCCGCGGCGCATGCGGCCGCGGATACGATCAGCATCGCGGCCCAGGTGAGCAGGCCCTTGGCGGGAAAGAGGAGGAACGGTCGCATCACTGGGTTCACACGAAACCGTGCCAAGGCGCTCCCGGCAAGAACTGCTCGAAGTGGCGTCGATGGGTTATAGGGCGTTACGGACGCGGCAGCGTTTTGCAGCGCGGCGGTGCTCCGTCGCTTTGGGATGGCGCCTGGTTGGAGAAGAAGCCACCGCACCACTCCAAAAAACTCCCAAATTTTGCAACCGGGTTATTTTTTTTCGGGTTGCCATTCGAGCGATGGATTTTGCTCCTCCGCATTGCAACCGCCTTGATCAAGTGCTGAAGGCGATGTCGAAAATTGGAAAGGTCACGAAAACCGTCAAAACCCAATAGATGAAATTCCGATAATCGGTCTTGAGTGCGGCAACTGCCGGATCATTGAGAGTGTCCGGTGAAAACAGCCAGGGGACGGAGCGAAAGCCATTGACGCATCCGGGGCCAAATCCGCAAAAAGTAGTCAACTCTGCCCACTTCGCTGGATGGTGCAGCTGGAGATACCTCATTAAACGCCGACCCTCATACAGGTTGAGCAGCATGATCGGGAACCACACACCCGGCGTGTACCAGAGACTTAAGTTGAAATGCGATTCATCGGTGAATTGCGGAAGCACAGCGAAGCGGAGAACGATGAACAGACAGAGAACAACTGCCCATGCGAACCAATAATAGCGAGCATGAGACGGGAATTGGATCTTACTTGTATTCATCTAATGCGTGCGAAGCGGCTGTGGTTCGCCGCCGGTGCCGTGACCGTGGAGGCTGTTCGCTGTAGCGCATGGGTAGGCGGCGTCATCAAGTAAAAGTCTCCGTAACAATTCGCCGCCACAAGCTGCCAAGCAAGCCATGCTCTGCGGCTGAGTGCTTCACTGCGTCGCGCAACTCCTGCATCTCCTGGGGATGGGCCTGCCCGTCCTTGGCGATAATCCAAAGTGCGCCATCCCACCCGTCCGTCTCAATCACGAAGCTGAGCCCGTTCAATGTGAATTCAGCGCTGACATCCGCGCCAGACCAGAAAAACGTCCGACGCCGGGTGAACGCCACGCCGGGAACACTCTCGACAGCGCGGCACAATGCCCTGAACCCGGCGGTTGGAATTCGGAAGCTGACGCCTTTGTTGTATTCCTCGGTCTTCATGGGTGCGAGATGCCGAACGAACCCACGCTCAGCGACTCGCACCGCGGGAACCGTGGATCGCAACCAGAGCGCGATGGTCGGATTCGCTGCAGCGTTTGATTAGCCGTTGCCGGCATTAGCGGTAGAAGTCTGGATTCCAGGCGGTTCTCATCAACTGCGCCTTCGTGGCCGCCGCGTCCGATGCTGAAAGCTCGGCGATGCGGGCACGGGCGCAGAGAAGAAACATGAAATCGTCCGGTGGAGCCGTCTTCTCGCGGAAGTAGTTGTATTCCCGGGGAAAACCGAGAACGAAGAACTGGCGCATGCCGCCGACCTCCACGCTGAGCGGAAAGAACGTCCGGTCGTGTCGAGCGGGTTTCTGCGAGACGGAGTTGTCGGTCGCGAGCCTGATGCGACCGCCGGCGAACGTCCAGGTGCCCTTGTCGGCAATGGTCTCGGGCAGGAGGCAGCCCCATTCGGTGTAGAGGTAAGAACCATCCGGCAAAAGGTAGAGGTGATCGCCGGTCATGGGTGGCCCCGCACGACGACGGACCTCCGGGCTGATGGAGTAGTGCCCGGCGAAGAAGACACCGGGCTCCGCCGTTGTCGGTGTTGGCGTCGCGCTGGCCGCGGAGGGAATCGAACGGGTGACGACCTTGAGAATGTCCGAAGTGGATGGTTCTGCCGCGATCGCCGCAGAGGCCGTCAAGCAAAGGACAAGAATGGTTCGGGGAAGAGTCATAGGTTAGCGCTGCGCTCCGACTTTGGTTGCGTCATGGGTGAGGTGCAAATACCAGCCGTAGCCGGCGAAGCCAATCATTGCTGCGCCGAAGGGGTAGAGCGCCCAAAGTGCTGGAGGGGTAAGAACGGAAATGAGTGAAAGCGGTCGCTGATCATGGAGGATACAGAAAATCGCCGCGATGAGGAATAAACCCATGACCTGCACGGCGAACAACGCCATGAAGACCCGGGGCCTTATGGGGTGAGGCAGAAGGGAAAGCCCGATGGCAAAGAAAGCGAGAAAGGCTGAATAGCCGAGACCACTGAAGAAAAAGGACCAACGGCTGGGAATGTCGTGCATGAACGGAGTGGCGGCGCAAAACATGAGGGCTAAAGGGGCGAAGGTAAGAACCATCGCGCGAAATGGGCGCTCGGGCTGCCAGGCAGCGTTAAAGCGGTTCGTTTTCACGGGACATGCGGCAAGTCGCCTACACCATCAAGATCAGCGACGCGTCGGAGCGGGCTCGCCCGCATCGCATGGTTAGAAGGCGTCATCAAGTAAACGTCTCTGTCACAAATCGCCGCCACACGGTGCCAAGCAAGCCACGCTCTGCGGCTGAGGCCTCCACTGCGTCGCGCAACACCTGCATCTCTTGTGGATGGGCCTGCCCGTCCTTGGAGATCATCCAAAGTGCGCCATCCCACCCGTCCGTCTCAATCACAAAGCTGAGCCCGCTAAATGTGAACTCAGCGCCGACATCCTCGCCAGACCAGAAAAACTTCCGACGTCGGGTGAACGCAACGCCGGGAACACTCTCGACGGCGCGGCAAGATGCCCTGAATCCGGTGGTCTGAATTCGGAAGCTGACGCCTTTGTTGTATTCCTCGGTCTTCATGGGCGCGAGATGCCGAAAGAGCTACGCTCAGCGACCGAGGGCAGTTCGCGGCAGCGCATGGTTAGGCTTGGCCGTCATTTAGGTTTAGTGCGCCGCTTTTTCATTATTGGCTTCGGAAAATACTCACGCCAGCAGCTATCGCCTACGTCGTCTTTGCGAAGAACGACATGGAGGCGGACGTTGCCGCTCGTGCTCATTAGGCCCTCGAAATGATCGTGGTAATCGCCATCGGTTGAGGTGTCGCGTTCGGCAAACTCTCGGAAGAATGCGGCGAGCTGCAAGTAGTGTTCACGAGAGCCAAAGACATTGACCTGGAAAGCTGCTTTGAGTGGCGGCGTCTTATCGCGCGGATTCCAGATGCCGTTGCGGTCGAGATATTCGCGGGCGACCGAGAAATTCACGAACGGAGATTGTGCCTTCTTGTTTTTCACGTGTCGATTTCGAGTGTCTATTCTGGGAGCACAGCTCTCGGTAGCATCCTGAAAATCATAGGGGAGGGAAGTGGAAAGTGTGGGACTCTTCGAGAGGAGGGCTCCGCGCCCTCCTCGAACCTCCGCGTGTTTTTTGGAACAGACTTGCTCCGCGCTTCACTTGGCCCGTCCGGTCAGGGCGCGCGCGGCTGCGGTCGTCCCTCCGCACCACCTGCGCCCGCCAATCCGAAAGCGCTAGGGCACTGGCGCACTCCATGAACGCAAGCGTCCCTGCCGAGCGGCAACGCGCTGCTGCGTTCTCCCATTGCGTGCGATGTTCGCTGTGGAATTGGCGAACGCAAAAGAAACGTGTTACTCGAAATTGACGGTGTCCTCCGTCGAACTTGGGAGAGAAGGCGTGGCGGATTCGCGCTGCGGAACAGCGGATCCAGTCGCCGGGCGCGAAGCGGCAGGGACACGAGGAGCGTAGCGCAAAAAGACGAACACGCCCCCGAGGGCGAGCGCGGCAAATACAAGCGAAGCCGCCTTGGCGATCGAAGCCAGCCTACCGGAAGACGCTATCTTCCCAAAACTGGCAACATGCTCCGCCATGGCTGAATTGGATCGGTGTCGTCGTTTACGTCGGGTGGTCGCGCTCATGTGGTTCTGACTACTGATCAGCGGAGGGTGCCGCAAGGTGTTTGTGGTGAAAAGCACTACATGCATGAACTGGCAGTAATGACTCATTTCCAAGTAACGAAACGTGCCTTGACGGGGCACGGAAGCGATCCCCGTGCAATGATCAGAGCATCGCGAGATTGTAACATTGCCGAGATTGTGAAGGCGGTGACGGTCGGTTAAGTCATTCCTGCTGAAAGCCCCGAGATTGTGCCACGAGGTTACAAATGGGAGTTATGAATCGAGAGGCGGTTTTCTGCCCGAAGTCGCCCATTTCGGCCCAGTCCACGGTTTGCGCATCTTGCAAATGTTCCTGCGTGGAGGAGGGGATTCCGGTTTTGGAATTACAACGCCGTCCCTTGCTCGCGAAGTAGTGCCGAAGTACGCGGGTTTGTGAGTCGTCCCGCCGCACCGCCTGCGCCCGCCAATCCGAAAGCGCCAGAGCACCGGCGCACTCCATGAACGCAAGCGTCCCTGCCGGACGGGAACCGAGGCGGCCGGGTGCGCGGTGGTGAGACGCTCGTGCTGGCGAAAACTGCTTTGCGTGCGGCTGTCGTTCACACCCGCCGCAGGGGCTGGGAGAAGATCATGTCCACAATGGGAATCGGCTCCTCGAACCCGGGGTCGGCGCTGCCGGGGGCGGAGGCGCGCACGGATATCTGATCGTGAAGCAGCGAGATCTCATAGACATTCAGGCCTCGCATCATGCTTGCGGTGAGGGGTTGGCCGCTTTGATGCGTGTTCGGATAGGCAAAGGCTTCCACGCGGACAAATTGGGCTTCAAGGCGTCCTCTGTTATCCCGGGTGAGCGGGAATTCCGCGTGGGCGGCATCGGCGACGCTGGCGATGCCTCGGTCGGTGACGAAGCGAATCTGCACGTTGGGCCGTTTGGTTGGAGCATTCCCTGACACAGCTGCTTCGATGGCCAGCGCCTCGCCTTTTGCATCGCGCTTCACGGCGAGGCGGCTGAAACGAAAGTCACTGAGATCAAAGGGGGCGATCACTTTCCCCGCTTCGGTGGCCGCAAGCGACGCGACCGAACCGAAAAAGGTTCCGTGGCGATAAGCACGAAGCGCGATGGCCTCTCGCTCCGTTGGGGAGAACGAATCCAGCTTCGGCACCAGCAGCACATTGCGTCCGCGCCCGTAGGTGTTGTGATCTTTGACGAAGAAGCCCCAGCAGCGCCGCCCGGAGCGAAGGATCTCGTCCCAGAGCTGATAGAAATGCAGGTTCGGCCTGCCGCTATGATCGTAGAAGCCACGATCGGAGCCAAAGCCGGAGGTAAGCTGGTTCCATACTTCGATGCCGAGCACGCGTGGGTCGAAGTCTAACATCGGGAGATAGTCATCGATCTTCCCGGTGGGGTGGTTTAGCGTCATCCCGCCGCCGTCGGGATGCTGAAGGCCGCCGAGGCGGCTGCCATCGAGCATTTCGCCATCCAATGCGGCGCGAAAAACAGCGCGCCACGGGCGGTTCGTGCCTTGCATCAGGCGATACTGCGTCACGCGGAGCGCGCCGGGGTCGAAAACGAGCTGCGTGTCAATCGTTGCGGCGGTGGTGCGCAGGTAGATCGTGTGCTCACCCGCGGGCAGCGGGCGCTCGCGAATCGGGCCTTTGTCGCTGAAGCCTTCGCGGAAACCGCATTCGTGCGCGCCTTCGACGGTGAGCAGTGTTGTCGGCTTTTCCCCTGTTACGAATTTTGCCGCCAAACGCACATCCAGCCGAACCACGCCCAGCCAGGGCTGCTTCTCATCGAAGACATGGAGTCCCTCAAACCGATGCGTGATCGGTGAGGTCTCGCATTCCTTTCCGCTGACACTGCTGCCGTAACCCGTGGCGAGCGTGCTGCCGAGCGCATTGGCGTGGAGACCGGCGTCGGTGAAGGAATGATGCTCCGCATTGGGCGCGGCGATCAGGTCGGGATGCTTCGCTTGGTAGTCCGCCGGCAGCGGATAAGTGGGCGCGGAAGGATAGTAATTGCTAAACGCCAAATGCCGATAGCCCATCTCCACGAAGCCATCGCGCGAGGCATCGTTCTGGCCCTGATGCTGGTGCGACATCGAATGCAGGCACTGCCACTCATCCCAATCGACCTCCGCATACGGATCGTCGAGATCGCGGCCCGTGGAGGCGCCCCAAGCCGCTGCGGCGGGCAGTCCTAAGAGCATGAGAAGCAGCTCCCGTCGTTTCATCGGACGAAGGGCGAGGCTTGGTTTGAACGGAAACATCGGTGGCAAACGAACCGAGCACATCGGTTACCATCTGACAATGAGAACTGGATTGTCGCCGCGGGTGATGCCGTCATCCAGAGGAAGGCCGAGAACGGCATGGCCGAACCGCCTGCGCCCGCCAATCCGAAAGCGCCAGAGCACCGGCGCACTCCATGAACGCAAGCGTCCCTGCTGGACGGGAACTGAGGCGGTACGGGTGGGCGGCGGCGGGGTGCACGAGCTGCGGAAAAACGTCGATCCGGCGTGACTCGCTACCGTGCTTGGTTAGCCGCTGAAGTCACTCGCGGAGGAAGTTTGGGTTCCTGGTTGGTAATCCTAATACCGGGAGTTCGAAATATTCTTCGTATCGAGAACCAATGCTTCTCCGTCGCGAAGCGCGACAAAGGGAATTTTGTTTTCGATAAAATAGGCAACCGACAAATCGATCAATTCGGTTTCGGGATGGTCCGATTTGTAATGGGGAGCGACGCAATACGGGATGATGTTTAACCCGTTCCAGATAACTTCCTCGGAATAGCCCTCTGCCTGGGCGTTGGGTTCATCCGCCAGATGGATCCCTTTGAGCGTCGGGGCGAGCACGCACACGCCGGCACTGTAGCCGCCATACGCAAAATGATCTTCGTTGCTCAGTCTTCTTAAAATGGAATCAAAGCCGCACTGGGCAAAGGCGCGCCGGAGGACAAACGTGTTCCCTCCGGCCACCCACACATAGGAGAGAGTCTTGATGGTTTCCCATAATTGATCTTCCTTCCCAAAAAAGCGGCGGAGATCCAGCTCCTCGGGAGTGAGTCCAATGGATTGGAGTTCGGAAAACTCCCTTTGGAGATGCGCTCGGCGTCGGTCGAGATCCGGGTAGTAATCGAGCGCATTTTGAATGACGCCGACCCGGGAGTTGCGAGCCTTCGGCAGGAGCAGGCGATGGGGATCGTTGCCGAGGCGGAACGAGGAGAGGTAAAGTTTCATGAAGGCCGATCGCTTGGTTTATCACGCCATGCGGGGTGACAAATCAGAAAACTCGGTGCTCGGCGCCCGTCGGGCAGAGGGCAACGGAGTCTCCCGCTTGAAAGCACACCATGAACGACGAGCCGGCCATCGGATCGCTCCGCGCGGAGGACTAAAAGTTCTGCAAGTAAACCGGCGGGGTTTTCGAGACGAAATCGTAACTGTAGTCTCCGCCGCGGAAGGTGAAGCGGAGGTGGCGGCCGCCTTCGGTCAGCAGCATCAATTGCGTGTCGCCGCGAGGGAAATAGATCGTCACTGTCCCGTCGTGGGAATTGACTTCGTAGCGGTAGCCCCGGGTGTCGACGTCCTTGCCGTTGAAGGAGAGCGTGGCGTCGAGACCAGGGCGCAGGCCGGCCGCGCCGGGCGCGGCTTTCCAGACGGTGCCGCAGAGTTGGGTGCGCAGGTCGACGATCGGCGGCCAGGTAGAGATGGGACCTTTGCTGGTGTCGCTGCTGCTGCTGCTGCTGTCGGTGAGTTTTTCGACGATGGCATCGGCCAGGGGTGTCGTCAGGAGCGCGCACCATACTGCGCAGACGGTGATGGGTAGTTTCATAGGCTCCGAATGGTGGGGAGTGGAACGGGACCGTTCCAACGCGAGCGGAGTGTATCGATCTTGCTGGGGGCGGTCCAAAACAATGCGGGCCCGAAGTCACCTGCGACCGTCAGCACCTCAATTGTCGATCGATGATCGCCGCCGCGATCACTCCCGCGACCGGGAGCGCCTTCGCGTCCTGGAGCTCCGCTCCAGTGCCGTCTCGACGGTTTGGACGCACGAATCATCAAAGCCGCCGCACCGCCTGCGCCCGCCAGTCCGAAAGCGCCAGGGCACTGGCGCACTCCACGAACGCAGGCGTCCCTGCCGGACGGAAAATGGAGCGGCGCGGGTCCTGGAGGGTGGGGTGCGCCAGCTGCGGAAAACTGCTTTGCGTGGGGCGAAGAAAATGCGAAATGTCCCGCCGCACAACGTTCCCTTAGCTCAAGTGGATAGAGCACTGGTTTCCATCCGGCACAGAGAGGCGAGCTCATTGACTCTGGAAAACGACAACCTTGGACGTTGCTAAACATGGCTGGATGGTCTTAGTTGCGTCTTAGGAGATTCGACTATGCCCACCCTCTGGAAACATCCCGAAAGCAAATTTTGGTTCGCCAAGATTACGCTCCCCGATGGGCGCAGGACCTCGCGCACCACAAAGCAAACCGACCGCAACGCCGCCATGCAGACCGCGTTTGCGATGGAAAAGCTCGCATCGTTGGCGCGGAAGAATGAACTCACGCAAAGTGCGCTGGTGAAACTGGCCAACGACCTCTGCGAGCAGATCGGAGCGCCGGCCGTGGCGCGCAAATCGATTGACGAAACCTGCCGCGAATTTCTTTCCGCCGGAAAGGCCGAATGGTCCGATGGCACACTCAAGCGGTACACTTCTGTGGTTGACGATTTCCTCGAGTTTCTGGGTGCTTCCAGGGTCCGCGCATCGTTAGGAAGTTTGACCGCTCGGGAGATCGATTCTTTCCGCTCGGCTGAGATCGCGAGCGGGAAGGGGATCACGACAGCGAATTACGGAATCCGGGTATTGCGCGGCATTTTAAAGGGGCCCATGCAGCGGGGCGAGATCCCGACGAACCCGGCTTTGCTCGTCGAGGCGGGCAAGGGAGGAGCACAGGAGCGCCAACCGTTTGATGCCGCGGAACTGAAGTCCATGCTGAAGGAAGCGAAGGGGACTGACTGGGAGGGGATGATACTTTTTGGCGGGCACTGCGGAATTCGGCTTGCCGACGCCGCGCATCTCACTTGGAGCAACGTGGATATCGCCGACCGAAAGGTTGAGTTTAAACCGACCAAGACCGGAAAGCCCGTTGCCGTGGCATTACACTCCGAAGTCGTCACGTGGTTAAAGAAACGGCCGCGCGGGGGTGGGAAGACGCCGCTATTTCCAACCCTTGTTCACAACAAGACCGGGAGCGCCGGCGGATTGAGCAATGCCTTCTCTGCGCTCATGGAAAAAGCCAATGTGTCTGTGCCCCTCGGTGAGCAGCGCACCGGCAAGGGGCGCACGTTCCGCGCGAAGGGTTTCCACGGGCTCCGCCATACGATGGTTTCCCGCATGGCAAACGCAGACGTCTCGGGCGACGTGCGCAAGGCGATTGCAGGGCATTCGACGGATGAGCAGCATGAACGATACGTTCACCTCAACGTCGAGACGCAACGCAGGGCCGTCGCGAGGATGCCGAAGCTCGGCGAAGCGACGAAAGGAGCGGCAGGAAAAGGAAGTTCAAGCCCTTAGCGACTGCAAACGAAGTGGGAGCGAGGTCCACAGAAACGCTTGAGAAGATGCGTGGGTTAAAGCAGAGTCGATCCACCCCAAGCGGGGGGACAGCGGATAGGCACCACAGCCGTCAACGGGGTCAACGCGCCGTAGATCCATCGGTCCCTGCATTGTTGGCATTCACGGTCAGATCTATCGTTTCTGGAGGGAGAAGTGGTGCTGCTCTCTGCGCCAAGGCAAGGCGGTGGGGAGCTCAAGGGGGAGAAGTGAAAAGCAGTGCAAGATCGACTCGCCGGGCAAAAATTGGCATCAATCGCACATGGCCCAGAATTGCGATCCCGAGAGCGCCCTTCTCGCCGTCTTCGACCGACTGAAAGAGGCAAAATGGATCTTGGATTATGCGGTGAATGAGGACGGAACCACATTCACGCCGACCGAGAACGGCCGAGAGTTGTTTCGAGAAATCCACGGCTTCTCTACTTTGGGGAAAGGCCGATGACCGCTTCGCAACGCTTCGCTTTTCTCACAATCGTCCAGAGGTCCGACCACCCGTAACTGAGCAATGAATGAAATCGGTTCGGCGAATTTCGAGATGAGGCTGCTGGCTGCGGAGGGCTACCTGAAACTCGGGATGACCCTCGATGCAAACGCCGAGCTCAAGGAAATCGAGCCGGATCTGCGAGACGAGTCCACCGTCCTTGCGCTCCGCGTGAAGATTTACCGGAAGCTGGAAAAATGGGAGTTGACGCGGGCCGTAGCCGGGACCCTCGCGCTGCGTGAGCCCGACAACGTGCAATGGGCGACTTCATAGGCCTACGCCACGCGCCGGGCTGACTCGATCAACGCCGCGCGTTTAATCCTTTTGGAAGCGGTTGAACGCCTGCCGGATGCTGGAGTCCTTCACTACAGTCTCGCCTGCTACGAGTGCCAGCTTGGCGATCTGGAAGTTGCCAAATCGAGGCTCAAGCACGCCCTCTGGCTGGAGCCGAAACTTCAGGGAAGAGCGCTGGAAGACGAGGATCTGAGGCCGATTGGGGATAGCCTATGCCGCGGCTCAGGCGGCTAATGCTTCCCCGGTAGCCGCCAGGTTGGCGCGCAGGTTTAAGACGAGTCCGCGGGGGAGTTGTCGTTCGAGGGTTGTCACCGTGTTCCAGCGGGCGGGGTACCGCTGCCGCTCGGATTTGCCGGTCTTGTCTGGCGCTCAGTCGCCCGCAAAACGTCCATTTGTGCATTGACTTGTTGTCGATATTGGTTGGCCGTTTGGAGCCACTGCTGTTCGAGGCCGGTGGACATGAAGTTCTTTGTCTCGTGAATTTCCTGGCGGGCGTTCTTTCGCTGATGCTGAGTTTTCTGTTTATCTAGTTCTGATAGTGGGCGCGTTGTTCGGGAATTGATAAAGATGCTAGTTTGCCGGTCGCGCTCATCCATCAGTTGCGTGAGAATGGTCGTGACGGCGACCGCGCGCTGACATACGGGCAGATCGGCAGGCGTTGCGGCGCTGGCGTTTGCACGGAATTGCTGGTCGAGCTTGGTAACTTCGGCGCGCGTAGTCTCACTAACTTTGAGAAACTTCATGTCAGTCTCACGATTGACGACCCCATTTGGCGTTTGACGACGTTCGCCTTCGCCAGTGTCGAATGGTGAAAGAAGTTTATCGAGATGGGTGCCCAGAAATGCGGCAAGCTCTTCGGAGGGAGCTTTTGGCGTTGCTGGTTGCGGTTGTGTTGCCGCTTCGGGATGGTTGCCATTTCCCTTCTTCTTGCCAAAGGCGGGAGTGGCAACTGCGAGACAGCAGATTGCGATGATCGAGGGAATTTGCATCTTCATGCCGTGCATTTATAGGCAAATCCAGTGAAGAAAGAAACATCCCCGTTGAAAGAGTGTCGTGATTCGGCGGGTGCCCAGCGCCCAGCGATATCCACCAAAGTTACCGATGTTGGCGGCACCAGATTTTCAGCCGATTTTCGCCATGTCAGCATCGCAACCGTCTCGAAAATCGGTTCGATGCTCGAGTGCTGTTGGCATCCTCGGCTGCCCGCCAAGGAGTGCCCAAGGGGCAGCATTTTTCGCGTAATGGCGGCAACCGGCGAATGAGGGAAGGGCGAAAAACCTTCGTGATAACGATAAATCTCCCAACGATTGCCGCACCACCTTGCGCTGCCACCTCGCCATGCTGATTCGGGTCGGGTTCGATATTCAGTTTCAGATCCTCACGCCCAGTCAGGCGTTGTTCGCTCTCTCGCTTCATCCATCGCGGGACGGGTCGGTCAGGCGACCCGAGCGACTCCAGGTAGAGGGCGCAAGCATCGTAAACGGCTTCACGGACCCTTTCGGTAACCGCTGTGGTAGCGCCAATTTCTCGCCGGGGCACATCCGTTTCACGAATGATGCCGTAGTGGAGGACAGTGGATTGCCAGATGCGGTTGATTGGAACGCACCGGCCCATCCGCTAACTGAATTGCCACCGGAATGCCTGCAATTTTTGCTGAGCAGCCGCTATTGCGAAGTGGATAGCGAACTGAACAATTTAGCGTGGAGCCTCTTTGCGACAGCCCAGCCCGGATGGCCCACGGTTCAGGCAATCTGCGACTACGTTCATCGCCATCTGCGCTTCGACTATCAACGCGCCCGGAATACGCGAACAGCGGTAGAGGCGTATCGAGAGCGGACCGGTGTTTGCCGCGACTTCATGCACCTTGCAATCACCTTTTGTCGTTGCATGAACATCCCGGCACGTTATGCCACGGGTTACCTAGGCGACATCGGCGTGCCTGCTGCCCCCTATCCAATGGATTTCAGCGCATGGTTCGAAGTCTATTTGGGTCACCGGTGGTGGACCTTTGACGCCAGGCACAATGAACGGCGGATTGGCAGAGTCTTGATGGCGACGGGAAGAGACGCTGCCGATGTAGCCCTGACAACGTTATTCGGACAGAATATTCTGACGAAGTTTCACGTGTGGACGGACCAAGTCGGATAGATCCCCACGATTGAGGCGGTGATCCTGCGTTGAATTCGGAGTCCAGGCGCTTGACGTTGCAAAATGTGGGCTAAAATGTCGATCCCATGAAAGCCGCTCGGTCCGTTGCTGAACCGTCCTCAAGAATTTCCCGGTTAGGAGCACTGTTACTCGGTGTCACAATCACTGCCTCACCGCTGGTGGCCGCAGATCCGGCATCGTTGGTGGGCGAAGCAAAGCACCGCAGCGACCGCTATCTTCAGCTCCAGCGGGAGGCGTTTTCCGCCAAAACCGATATCCCGACAGGCGTGCTTCTTGAGAACGCAGCCCGCACTCTTTTGCAAGAATTCCCAGATCATCGGGAAGTTGGCTGTTCGATGCTCATTCGAGCGGTTGAATTTTTGCCCGAAGAACAGGGTAGCGCGCTACTGGAGGAAATTATCCTCGGCCCTTACCCAGAAGAGTCACAAGCTCTCGCCCGTGCTGTCCAGCGCCGCCGCGATGCAATCGGAAAACCGCTTGAGATGCGCTTTACCGCGCTCGATGCAAGCGTTGTGGATCTCGCCGCTCTGAAGGGCAAGGTCGTCCTGATCGATTTTTGGGCCACGTGGTGCGGTCCGTGTGTTGCCCAATTGCCCAACATTCTCAGCACCTACCAGACGCTTCACGAACGTGGTTTTGAAGTCATTGGCATCAGTTTCGATTCCGACAAGGAGCAACTTGAGAAGTTCCTGGCCGACCACAAGCTACCTTGGCCGCAGTTCTTCGACGTGAGCGGCTCCGACAACCAGTTTGCCCGTGAATACGGTATTCGTGGCATCCCCATGACGTGGCTCGTGGACAAGAAAGGGCATCTCCGCAAAACCTCCACAAGTCGCGAACACTTAACCGCTGAGGTTCAAGATCTGCTGACCGAACCGTAAGCTGCCATCGCATGTCGAATCACGCTTGCTTCCTGCTGCGGCTCGGAAAACATAACGAATTGGCCCTCACGCCTTTTCTTGAGCAACCTCGCGCCGCCGCCCGGATCAGGAGCGGCAGCGCACCCACTGGACTTCCATAAGATCAGGTTTTCGGTAAGGTAACGATCAGCATCCCTTCTTTCTTATCGACCTTCATCATGTCCGCTTTCACTGGGCCAGGAAGGGTGAGGATCTGGGCGTAGTGCGCCTTATGCGATTTGGCAAACTCCTTGTCTTCCTTCTTCTCGGTGTCCTCCGCCTTGGCGTCGATCTTTAAGGTTTGGCCTTCAACCGTCACGCTGACGTTCTCCATCTTCCGATCCGGCAGGTAGGCGCGAACGATGTATTTATCGCCTTCTTCCTGCACATCAAGAGAGGAGCCGAAGCGGGGCCGGTCAAAGATGCCCTGATGATCTGACCCGAAACCTTGAAGGGACTCGTCGAAGATGCGGTCCATGTCGCGGCGCATCTTGTCCATGCGTGTGAAGATATCTCGGTCCCAATCCCCCAAGGGCGTCAGCGATGGATCGGGCAAAGCAATGGATGGCTTTCCGGCGTCGAGTTCCTGTCTCTTTGGCACGGTCACGACGATCAGATTGTCCGATTGTCTGCGGTCGATGACGAGTCTGGCATCAGACGCCACAGAGCCGAGCGTGATCGTTTGCTCGTAGCTCCCGGCCTTCTTCTCAGCGGGAGCGGCGATGTGCAGCGCATTGCCATCGAGCATGATCTCCACCTTGGCGAGATCGCGCTCCGGTAGGTTGAGACGAACTGTATAGCTATCCTTCTGCTCCCTGAGGTCGACTGAGGCCGCGCCAATGGAGGTGGCGGAGTTCTTTCCGCGCCAGCCCTCCCAAGTGTCGCGGAACTTGTTCGACATTCGATCCTGCCACTGCTTCATCTTTTCGACGAGACTCGCCGAGTCTACCTTTCCTTCGGCCGCGCTAGCGGATGGGACAAGCAAGGGCACCGCTAAGAATGTGCTCCAGATGCAACCAATGGCCAAGAGCTGGACGCACCGATTATTTATTCTCGCATGCTTCATATTTAACTCCTCTATTCGTTTGTAGTTTTTCGTTGTGTTCGCTCGAAATTGGCTTTCGGGCCATGTCGCCAGGCCTTGACGAAGGTGATGTGCCGACAGGCTCATCGTTTAGCTCGCTCTCCTTCTTGGTTACCAAGTCCTCTGCGACGTCTTTTGAAAATGACAAGCGGCACCGCCAAATGTTCGATAGAAATTGGGCTGACGCCATCGCTTCACAGCCATGTTTCGACTATAATTGTCCCGTTCCCACTTCGCACGGTCATACGCGTATCTTGCTCGACCGTCCCAATGCCGCGGCGGATAGCTGCCACGGAGTCGTGCTTCGTTTCGGTGCCGTCGTTCTGAATGAGCAGGTAATGACCCTGATCCCGCCGTAATTCGTATCGCCTCGTCTCTCTCTCCAGTTCAATCGTGTAGAAGCGCGTCTGTAGATTGGAGGACATCGTTATCGAGTGCGCGCGCAAACCATTAACGCTGATTGTTTAAAGCCTGCATTGGTCGGGCTGGCTCAATGCCCAACAGTGGGCGCACCCTTTAGCGATTCTCTCAGGCCCGTCGGGCTGATCGAGCGTAGCCGGGTTGTGCGCTTTCTGCCATTGCAGCTCTGCCTGGATGGCTTGATTCAAGCGAGTCCCCTCTACGTCGTAGTCGGGAAACATTGCAATGGCTCTCGCCGTGCTCGCTTGCACTGCTTTTGTCAACCTTGCATCAGACTTGCGGGGATGTTTCGCCGATGCCTCGGCAAAAGAGAAGGCCAAGAAACTGACAAGGATCAGTATCGCTCTCATGGCATGTTTGTGGAGAATGGGATGCGATTCAAGACTCGCCCTTCTTCGTCGAAGATTACGATCACACCACCGTCGACATTCGTTTGAGTCCGCACATGTCGAGCAGCCTCGAATAACGTCGGGAAACTGCGCGGGTAGCCCGGTCTGATCGACTTCACCACGAATTCAGATCCCGAGGCACGGGGCAAAATGTGGAATTCGCTACTCATGGTGGGCGGCAAGGTTTTGCGCAAGAAGTTCGGTTCAGTAGTGGACGGCATTTTCTTCCCAGGTGGGTATGCCGAGGGGCCCGCGTTTATCGTTTCCATCCGAAAGATCGTCAGAAAACATTGTCTTCCTTACTTTCAGACGAGCACGCCGCGCCGGACGCTTCCATTCATAATCGCGGCGCAAGCGCGAACGTAAAGAGTCGGCTTCTCTAATCAACGCGTCCGACGCCAGCTCAATGGAGGCCAACAGGTCATTGGCTGACTTCTCCGCGTGTAAGATATGAGAAGGCAGATGAAGGGTGAACTTCGCGATGAAAGCACCCTTCTTTGGCATTTGCTCAAGGAACGCCTGCAAGTATGGTGTTCCGAGCGAAAACCCTGCGAGGTGCTTCTCCAACTTCTCCACCTTTCTCGACAAGGCCGTCTTTACCGTAAAGCCCGGCGTTACGTTCTTGTTGACGATGTTCCAACGAATGGCATTGCTGGTCATGTTTCTCATAAGTTGTGGGCGGCGTTGATGGGTGTCTATAACTCGAAGGGAGCGTCCATCTCCTCGCGAAGCCGCTCGATCTCTTTGATCAAGCCGAGGACAAGACGCATTCCCGAAAGATCGAGCCGATGGACGATCCGCAGGTTTTCAATGCGCCGGAGCGTCTGAATGGTTTCGGCAGTGAAATACCATCCGCCGTCTTGGGGCTCAAATGCGGGCCGGATCAGCCCATGTCGGGAGTAGAGGGCGATCAGACGACGGGAGAGGCACACCATTTGCGCGAGGTTATCAATGGTGTAGAGCGTGCCGGGAGAAGGTTCCCAGACGATCAAACGCGATGTGCCGGTATGGTAGCTTTCAATTGAAGGGTCCACGGGTCAATTGATCAGATGTCAGGATGATTTTCGGCTTCATCAATTCCCGTGCCAGGTGATGAGGCCGGCCGCTCCCCTGAAAACACGGGCCCAACTCATTCGCTTCAGTGACAATTTTTCTCATCAGGCTGCGCATCGATGTGACAAAATTGTCCAGGCGTGCCAACGCCGAATCCGTCTTCCCAAGGTCCGCGCAACGATAACCCTTGGGTCTCAGCGAGCAAACCCGGGAGGCAGAGCTGGCACGAATTTTGATGAGGCGGAATTTGGGCCACCTTCTCTGAGGTTAATCGGAGCGGAATACGGGCCTGCCAGTCGGACTGGTGACTTAGGCGGATCGCCGGGTCGGCTGGATCATAAACCTCGATCCGCCGTGAAATCCAATCAGCTTATGAAGCGTAAGACCTGCATTCGGGGAAAGCCGTGCCGGAAGGTCGAGGACGTGCCTTTCGGCACTTTCGCCCGTTCCTAACTTTAACAAATTCCAAAACTATGTTTCGAGAAATCCGCTTTTACGACAAATACACCGACGCCGTCGCCGCACCTCAGTGGCTCTTCTGCGCCCTCGGGCTGAACTTCCTCTTGCTCGGCGTGCTCATCCTCATCTTCCCGGCATTGCTGGCTTACTTGGTCGCGGGATTTTTCATCGCCGCGGGGATCATCCTGCTCCTCATCGCAAGACAACTGTCGCGCTTCAAAAGACTCTATCGACTGTGGCGCGAGAAATTTTGGCTGCCGTGAACTATAACTATCCAGGGCGGGACGCTACACCTGGCCGTGCAGAGGCGGTGAGTCAACTGTGACGCAAAAGTTCCCGGGAAGTGTGTCATTATGACTCCGAAACGGAGAGGCGGAGCCCCGTCGATCAATCACAAATTGCTACGCATCAGAGCTTTCTTCATGATCCTCCAGTTTGGCACGCCGTAAGCTAAGCGCAAATTTCGTCAACCTCAAACCACGACATACTATGAGTATCACACGTTACCAAACCCCTGAACTCGCCAATTGGTCGTCATTGGATCGATTGGCTTCATTCCGCGATGAAGTGAATAGGCTGTTCGACGTCTCCTGGCCGAGCCGGGACAGCGGCCTCTTTAGCGGCTGGTCTCCGGCGCTCGATGTCTACGACGACAGGGATGCGATCATCGTAATGGTCGAGCTACCGGGAATGAAAAAGGAAGAGATCAGCCTTACACTGCATGACGGAGCTTTGACTGTCTCCGGGGAACGCAAGCAGGAGTGCGAAGCCAAAGAAGGCGAATCCTTCCGTAGCGAGCGCTACTTCGGCAAGTTCCACCGGAGTGTGACACTTCCGGCGGCGGTCGATCCGAACAAAGTCAGCGCCTCCTACAAGGACGGCATCCTGACGGTTGAATTGGCCAAGGCGGAAGAAGCCAGGCCAAAGCAAATCGACGTCAGCGTTTCCTGATCGCGCCAAACCAACCGAATCTCCGGCGAGCACCCCTCGCCGGACCCTCACCTTTAGATCAACAACAACGACTCAATACCCATGAATGCAACTCTCGCCTCTCCTCAGTCTCAGAACCCGACACTCCGCAATGGAGTTCAACGCGTAAGCTATCTCACACCACTCGCCAATATTCTCGAAACCGAGGATGGCTATGTCCTTGAAGCCGAGATGCCGGGCGTCAACAAAGACGGCCTCGAGGTTACCGTTGAAAACCGCGAGCTGACCATCATCGGGCGGCGTGCGGGGGCGGAACGCGGCGGTCGGGAAGTTTATCGCGAATCGCCCGCTTCGGACTACCGCCGCACGTTTGAACTCGATCCATCGATCGATACGACAAAGGTGACGGCCAAGATGGAGCAAGGCTTGTTGACCTTGCATCTTCCGAAAGCCGAAGTGGTCAAGCCGCGCAAAATTGCGGTGAACGGCTAATGAGCTAATGGAGGTTCTCACGTATCATTAAAGACTATGAAACACAAAAATCCGACCCGTCGCGAGCGGCTCCTGGATTTGAGCAGCAACACTCACGTTGCTCGTCCCGGACGGCTCGATCTGTTCATAGACCACGACCCGTTGAGCTCTCGTCGTCGTCGCCGGTTGGCCGAGGCGTCGCGGCATGAGGCGGGTGATCCTGAGAGTTGGGTGAACCGTCACTTGCAGCGCAGAGTTCACGCGCTGCATGAACGAGGAGAGTCAGCGCCCGACCTCCTCCTCGCCGTGGAAAGATAAACCGCAGCACTGGACGCCTCCGTGAGCTATCCAGTTTGCGGAGGCGTCCTTTGTCTGCAGCGACATCTCCCAGCGAGCTGCACCTCAGGGAAATATGTTCCCAACCATTGCTTGAGTGTCGAATATTGAGATAAAAAGCAGACCCTCGAAGGCTGGTGTAGCCCTGACACTTTCGTCTAATGATTCACGCGGGGACCAGTCAGGAAGAGAGCAGAGCCCAAATCCAGGAGGCGGCAGACAGGCTTGGAATCGCGCATGAGAAGAAGATCGTATGGAATCAGACCGACCCTGCCGAGGCAGTCATGTCGGCGGCCGCGAAAGAAAAGATCGATCTGCTGATCGTCGGCGCATACGAGGGACCGTCACTAGGAAAGCGACGCTTCATTGGTCCTGTCGCTCAAACGTTGGCTCTTCGTGCGCAGTGTTCGCTATTGCTCGTTGCGCATCCCCGACTGGAGGAACACAGGTTCAAGCGCGTGGTAGCGGAGGCCGGTTCTCGATTCCAGCAAGACGCTCGAAATGGCATCCGGAACGTCCAGGGCAGGGATTGGCTTAACGGGCCAGAATGGATTGCGTGTTGGCCGCCTCCTGGCCACGTGCGGGCACGACGGCACCCTGCGACGCGGCCCGCACGATCTTGGCGGACAAAGGCCCTCTGAACCACAGGCGCGCCCGTTTTCCGCTTCGACTCAACCCGGAAGAATGCAGGGCGGCTGATCGTCTGTTGGAATATCGGTCAAATTACGCGTGTCAATTCTGGCGGCCAGTAGGGGATCGATGCCTTCCACCATTCGAAGGAACCGGTCGCGGTGCCAATCAGCGGCTGCGTGAAAGCGAGACACGAAAAGCTCGACGGGGTGACCAACGCGGGCTGCCACCTCTTGGGTAAACTGTAGCATCGCTTCACGCATGGCATGATCACCCGAGTGCATTTCGAGATGCTTGGTCGCATCCTCTGCACGCTCCGTCGTGAGCACATCGATTCGATTCCTCAGCTCTTTTACTTCTTGGGCCAAAGTTTCGATCGTGGGTAGATTCATGTGGTCGAGAGGGTAATGCGAAAAGCGTTCACCGCAAACTATTAAGCGACGGGGCCGCCTCTATGGTCAGCGCATCGATACGAAGTTTCCGAATCCGGGCACGGTCGCCATGGAGTCGGCCTATTCCCACGACAAATACTTTCTCGAGATGCTCCGAGAGCGGATTAATGGAAATCACACCCAATGGGGGGAAGGTCGACGCATGGGCTGCAATATTGAATTTTGCCAGAATCTACGATCACAAGTTGCGGGAGCGACGAACTTGAAGTGTTCGTATGGCCTCCAGAACCCCAAAACCATCCAAACGGAGTGCATTCAGCATCGTCCAGCAGGTCGCGGCCACGTCGCATGATCGTGGTGGAGCGGTGGAGGAGATCGTCGGAGATGCCGAGCTACGAACGCGTGTCCTCGGTGAGATCGTTCGGCAGAAAACATCGAAAGCACGGACCAGAGCGGACGTGCCCGAGTAAGGCGGACTGTGCTTGGTAGATGCACGGATAGCCGCAGGCGATCGGCGGAGTGCGAGGAGGTTTTGGTCGGCGGAGTAGATTCAAAGGAATGTGCGCCCCGGCTCTTTTTGAGGTAAACCAAATCAGAGCGGCGGGACCTCTCGCAGCAGATGTAGCTGGAAAGTGGAGCCCTTGTGCAATGTCGTCGAGAAGGTTAGGTCGCCCCCAATTAATCGCGCTAGATGACGGGACGCCACCAGACCCAGCCGCGCGCCAACGTTTGGAAGTGTGGGCGGGGTGTGAAATTCGCCGAATACCTGCCGGGCCATATCCGGCTCCAGGCCGGGGCCGCTGTCGACCACCTTCAAAGTCCAACCATTTGCATTTTCGGCAACCTCGAGCCGAACGAATCCGGCATCGGTAAACTTGATCGCGTTCCCCACCAGTTCGTTGGCAATTTTTCTCACCTTTTCCGGGTCCGAAGTCTGTTCGCTGATCTGACTTGGAACCTGCATATCGAGAAGCAGACCCTTCCTCTTAGCCTCAACCGCGTGATCCGATTGGATTTGCCGTACGAGGTCAGGGACGCTGAATCGCTGCCATACGACCTTCGCTTCGCCTGACAAAAGCGAAGAAAGTTCCGAAAGTTTGGAAAGTAGAGATTGAAGCTTGGCCGCCGAATTGACCAGTGCTGTTCCGGCCTCATTGTCCCAGTCGGGCAATTCCTTGACGAGGGTGGCGCCGAGGACGACAGGCTGCACGGAATTCCGGAGTTCGTGCGTGACGGCGCGAAGCAGTCTGAGTCGGGATTCCGCCAAATCTCTGATTTCCTCGGTGGCTGCATGGACCTGTTCGTAAGCGTGTTCCAACTGACGTTTCCGCAAGATCAGCTCTGCATCCTGCGCGACACTGAACTGAACTGCCGACGTGGAGATCACCAAGCCGAAAAATTGCTCCGCCTGGCGAACGATCGGTTCCGACTCTGCGGCGGGGAGGTCGCTGAGATGGTCTCTGATTTCGTGGGTCAGCATCTCCCGGATTCGGTTCAGCTCGCGCAATACTTCGTCGAGACGGTATCCATTTTTCCACCGGGATTTTGCGTGAGCCTTTGCAGTCGCTTTGACGGAAGCCGAATCAGAGGTCAGAGGACCACTGCGGATTTCGCCTGCCAGTTCCTGAAGCATCTCCGGGAAATGATCTTCGAGGGCCGAAAACGTTAATCGGTCAGACGTCGGGATTTCGGGATCGGATTCAACCACCTTGACCCACTCGCGCACTAAGTCCTGCGTTCGAGTCTCCAAATGGGTCGCTACGCGTTCTCTCGTCGAAACGGAGGAAGGGTTTGGGGAAGCGGACATCGTGCAAGGTTGACCGCGTGATTGAAATTTCTAGCTCGGCCGGAGTCGCCGAATATCGCTCGCGGGTGATCTGGCGGTCTTAATAATCTGCGGGGCTCCAAACAGGTTTGCTCACTCTGTCATTACCGCTAGGATAAAGAGGGCGCGCCGGATGCATCCTGCAGGCCCTGATTTGGCGAGGCGAGGTAGGGATTTTTGCCCTTGGCGTGGGCTGAATAGCCACGGCGCCAGGCTGTCACCGCTGCTTAAGCTCACCAAGGTCTGAGACCCATCGTTTTCGATGATCAGGTGCCAGCCGTTCTCCATCTGGCATTCGTAGGGCATAAAAATGGGAAAGCCGCAGCGGAGTCGAGTGAGGCGCCGGTTTTTCCGCTCCCATGCTTCGAAAATGTCAGTCTGCAGATGGGGCGGTACCGTCGCCAGCAGTCGGGACTGCCGAAAGCGATCAAGAAATGCCGACTGACCCGGATATTCCCCCCGACTGTGGCATAGGGGGAACGGTCAGCATTTCGTGAATGGCACTCAGCAGGCGCGCCGTATTGTAGGGCTTGGACAAGATGGATTCCACCCCGCGCGAATGCAGTTCGTCCCGGCTGCGTTCGTCATAGTGTCCGGTGGAGGCGATGATACGCGTACGCGGGTTGAGACGACGCAACGCGCGGATCAGGTCGTGGCCATCCATGAGCGGCATCATGATGTCGGTCAGGACTGCGCTGATTTCGCGCCCCTGCTGAGCGTATATGGCGAGCGCTTCGGCTCCGTCGCAGGCAGTTATGACCTCGTACCCGTTCTTTTCGAGAACCGCTGCAGTTACTGTGCGGATGCTGACTTCATCATCGACGAGGAGGATCTTCTCCCCGTTTCCCGCAGGCGCGCCGGATTCGGGGGGATGGGAGGATTCTTCACCACTCGCCACGGGCAGATAGACACGGAAGGTCGAGCCGCTCCCAACTTCTGTGTATACGTTTAAAAAACCACCGTGGCTCTTGACGATACCCATCACGGTGGAGAGGCCGAGGCCCGTGCCATCGCCCGGATCTTTGGTGGTGAAGAAAGGGTCGAATATTTGATTGAGCACATGGTTTGGAATGCCGGTGCCGGTGTCCGTGACAGCGATTTGCACGTAATTGCCCGGTTTCGCGCCTGGAACCATCGCGGCATAATTTTCGTCCATCTCAAAATTCTCGCCAGAGATCGTCAATGTGCCCCCGTTCGGCATCGCATCCCGGGCGTTCACACACAAATTCAGAAGCACCTGGTGGAGCTGTGTGGAGTCGCCCTCAATATTGGCCAAGTCGGGTGCGAGCCCGTTTCGAATCTCAATCTTCTTCGGAAATGTCTGGATAGCGATCTGTTCCATTTCCCGAAGAAGATGCTTCGGCTGGAGTGAGGTTCGTTCTCCTTTGACCCCGCGAGCGAAAGTGAGGACTTGTTTGACGATGTCTGACCCACGCTGCGCAGAGGTTTCGATTGTCGACACCAGCATCTCAAAAGTTTCGGGCGGAACCGGATCGCGGAGCATCGAGGCGGACATCAAAATGGGCGACAGGATGTTGTTCAGATCATGAGCCACGCCACTGGCGAGGGTGCCAATGCTTTCGAGTCGCTGCGCGCGGAGGAACCGTCCTTCAAGAAGTTTCTGTTCCGTGATGTCGGTCTTGATCACCAGCACAGACTTTGGCTCGCCGGCCTCGTCGCGGACCAAGGTCCAGCGGGCGCTGACGATGATCTCCCGGCCGTCCTTCGATCCCAACGTCATTTCCCCGTGCCATTCGCCGACCTCGAGGACGGCTGCCTTCGCCAAGTCGTAGGAGCCGTTCTCTGCATACAGCAATGCTCTCACGTCCGCCCCGCCCATCTCCTCCGCCGTCCAGCCAAAGAGGCGTTCGGCCCCACGATTCCAATACTGGACGCGGTCGTCCAAGTCATGAACGCTGATGGCGTCGTGTGCGAGATCAAGCACCCGTGCCTGTTCCCTAATTTGTCGTTGCCGTTCATTGCGCTCGGTGATGTCGGAGAAAACGATGACGGAGCCGCGGCGGACGCCATTTTCGATCAGTGGGTTGGTCGAATATTCGACGGGAAACATGCGACCGTCTTTCCGCCAAAATACCTCCGTATCGATTCGGCTTCGCTCGTTGCATTGCGACGTACGAAGGATCGGACACGCTTCGCGCGGATAGGGCGTCCCGTCGCTCCGGGTGTGATGCAGCAGGTCGTGCATGTTCCGGCCCAACACTTCCTCAGGCGCGTAGCCGACCATTTCAGCAGCAGCAGCGTTTATGAAGGTGCAGCGATTGGCGAGGTCAATCCCGTAGATACCTTCGCTGGTAGATTCCAGCAGCAGCCGCGTCTCCGCCGCCAAACTCCGGAGCGCATCGCTGGCGGCTTTGCTCTTCGTGATATCCCAACCGAGGCTCACCGTCGTCCCGTCAGAAAGGCGGACCGTGATCCACCTGGTGTCGAGCAATGTTCCGGATCGCGTACGGATTTGGAAATCGCCCGGCGAACCATCCGCGTTGCGAATAAACGCGTCAACACGTTCGCGCTCGACCAGCGCCGGATAGAACTCCATCCGGAGATCCACGGTTCTTGCCTCTGCGAGAGACCATCCGAGCGCGCGCTCCCATTCCCTGTTTACCACCTGCAACTGCGCGTCAGGGTCGCGATACGTGATCATCACGGGAATGTGATCGAAGATCGTTTGCAGCATTTCCTTGTGCCGGCGCGCCGCCTCCTCCGCGTTCCGACGGCGCGTGATATCCAGATTGATCCCACGCAGGCCGATAGCCTTTCCTGCTTCGTTGCGGACAATGGACGCGTGTGCGTCGATCCATACCTCGCGACCGTCTTTGGCGATCCAGCGGAATTCGTTTTCGATATTGGCGCTGCCGTCGAAAATTTCCTTCGCTCGTTGCGCCGCCTGCTCCCGGTCGTCGGGATGCACGATGGAAAGCCAGAAGTTCGGAGTGGTGAGCCACTCGTCGACGCTATACCCCAGCAGCGACTGCACATAGCCGCTGACGTAGTGAATGTGCTCTTCGGCAGTTCCAGGCTCGCCGCGAGTCTCCCACACTACGCCAGGGATCGACGAAAGCATCTCGCCTCGACTGCGGGCCTGTTCCTCAGCTATTTTGCGGTCCGTGATGTCGCTGGCAACACCGACTACACGTCGGATTGTGCCGTCAGAAGTGCGGACCGGGAAGGCCCGATCATGGATCCAGCGGACCGAACCGTCGGGCCGCCTAATGCGATACTCCTCATCGTAGCGACCAATGTGGCGCAGGGCGTCGGTGACGGCGCAAATACGCAAGAGGTCTTCCTCGTGAACTGCTTCGAGCCACGCCGAGGAGGATGAATAAAGAGCAGAACACGGCCGCCCCCACGTTTTCTCATAGGTCGGGCTGACATAGAGGACCTTGTCATTCTTTGTATCCAGCAACCAGAAAACTTCCTCGATATTCTCGGCCAACTGACGGAACCGCTCTTCGCTCTCCGTGAGGCTGGCCCATGCCGAGGCGCGCTCACTTCGAAGAAACCGGTTTTCGAGCGCCTGATTCACAGCGATTCCTAATCGGGCCAACCGGTCCTTCATCAGATAATCGGCCGCGCCAAGTTTCATTGCTTCCACGGCAACCTCTTCTTCCACTGTGCCCGAGACGAGAATACAGGGAATATCAACCCGGTTCTCCAGCAATATCCTTAACGCACGCAAAGCATCGAACGCAGGCAGCCTGTAGTCCAGCAGTATGACGTCAAAATCGCGATGCAAGCATTCCCGGAAGGCCTCCTCAGTTTCCACACGACATTCGTTCACATCAAAATTGTGGCGACGCAATTCCTCAAGTATCAGTTCTGCGTCGCGTGGGTTGTCTTCAACCAGGAGGACTCGAAGCGGTTTCGCCGTCATTGCGGTCCCTAGACGTGCGCCGGTAGCGCGTAGATCCTCACACGACGATGGGCTGACGGAAGCAGGAATTGTGGGAAGGGACATAAAGGTTTGGCTCCTGGCTCGAAAAGATTCGAAGGTTGTGGGAGGCTGAACTTCGAACGGCCCTCATAGGGACGCCATGAGGTAGAGTCCTATTTGCTACGGGAAAAATCCTTATGCCGTACCAGGCATTGGCTCGCGGATACGCGCTGTGGATCGTTGCCTATTTAGGCGTGGCCGTGCGATAATCTCCGTAAAGACCCGAGGCGGACTTAGCTCTCGGCAGAGACCAAGCCGCTTCGAATGGCGTAGCGAACGAGGCCGGCCACTTCGAATATGCCCAAGCGTTCCATCAGCTGAGCACGGTGGGCCTCCACCGTCTTGGCACTGATGTCCAGAATATGTGCGACCTCCTTCGTATTCTTCCCCTCGGCGATGAGTTTCAAGATTTCGCGTTGGCGCGCGGTCAAAGGATCGAGCACGCCTGCTTGGGCGGTAGACCGTTCGAGGTAGCTCTCGACTACGGTGCGGGACACTGAAGGACTCAAGTAGGTGTTTCCTTGCGTCACGGCCTTGATCGCCATCCCAAGTTCCTCCGCCGCCGCGTCCTTGAGCAGATATCCTGCAGCACCCGATCGGAGAGCCCGCAAGACGAATTCCTCGTTTGAATGTGCTGACAGAATCACAACCTTAATGGCTGGAAAGTCCCGGACAATCCGGGGGAGCGTGTCGAGTCCTCCCAACTCCGCCATGGATATATCCAGGAGGATCACATGGGGACTCATGGTTTTGGCAAGTTCGAGCGCGGTCCTGCCGTTATCGGCTTCACCAATCACTACCACGCCGGGTACTTTATCCAGCAGAGCACGAATCCCGGCCCGCACCAGGGCGTGATCATCGACCAGGAGGACACGGACGGCACTCATAAAACACAAGGCAATTGGGACGTCATAGGGAACCACGCCCGAATTTCAGTGCCGGCGCCGGAGCGCGCGACAATGACGACTTCGCCGCCCATGAGGGATGCTCTTTCTTTCATGCTGAGCAAGCCAAAGCTGGAGCCTTTTCGAGCCTGCAACTCAAGAGATTCCACATCGAAGCCCGCACCATCGTCATGGACTCTGAGCCAGAGGCGATCGGTATCCTTCCAAACCTCGACCGTGATCCGTTGCGCATGCGAATGCCGGACGGCATTTGTGATCGCTTCCTGGGCGATGCGAAAGCATGCCGTCTCGATCGCGGGGTCAATATCCAAGTCGTCCAAATGGGCGGTGACCGTGATGCGTAACCCTGTCCGCTGCGACTGCTGGTCCGCGAGCCATCTCAGGGCGGGGTGTAGTCCGAGCTCGTCAAGGAGCGGCGGACGGAGGTCGAGTGAAAGCTGCCGGACCTGTTGGAGCAAGCGGTCAATAATCTGGATGCTGTCTTCGAATCGTGGTGTGGCGGCAGCTGGCACCTCAGAAGCAACAATTTTCAGATTTAGCTTTGCGGCGGTCAGAGCCTGACCGATCTCGTCGTGGAGTTCGCGCGCAAGGTGGCGCCGTTCGTCTTCCTGGGCCTGGATTAGGCGGTGCGAAAGGCGCTTCAGCAAATGCGCCAATCCATTGACTTTTTCCTCCGCGTTCTTTCGATCGGTCACATCGCCGTAGATGGCATAGACCAAGTTTTTATCACCGGGCAGTTTGACGGGGACATGCATGATCGAGACATGAACCCGTGAGCCATCTTTTTTTTGGCGGATCCCTTCGGCGTTTACTCGCTCCCCGCGCGCCAATTGTTCCGTATACCTCCGGACTTCTTCTCTCGCCTCCGGTGGTACGATCAGGTCGCTGAGGCGGCGTTCTTTGGCCTCATTCAGAGAATATCCGAACAAATGCGTAAACTCCCGGTTCACTCGCGTGATCGTGTGATCCAACGTCATGAGGGCGATCGCGCCGGGCGCTTGCTCGAAAAGTTCGTCGAGCAGAGATTCCTGCTTCTGAAGGCGGTCGATAAACGAAGTTCCAAAACCAACGCAAAGCACAATGACCGGGACAATGGTGATTCCAAGCAACCCGACCGAGATGATGCTGACCGTATGGGTGAAGTCCACTGCCTTGTCCGAGTGGACGAAGCTGATTCCCGCCATGGCAGTATAATGCATGACAGGATTGGCCAAGCCGCGCAGAAGAACGCCCGCATGCCTTCGCTTTGATTCCGCGATGCCTTCGCGACGGTAGAAGCTTAAGGAAAGGCCCGCTGAGGCCACAACCATGCCTGCGACGATGGCGATCATCTCAATCCAAAGAGAAGATCGCTGCTCGAAACCCGGCACGACCACTGCCGCCATCGCCACATAGTGCAGCCCGGCGATGCCCGGACCGCCGAGCAGGATTCCGGCGACGACGGCCCGTGCCACACCGATGCGACTGCTGTTCGACACGGCCAGGGCCGCAATCGAACCGACGATTCCGACCAACAGAGAAAGTGCCACAAGCCGCCAGTTCAGCGAGATCGGCGCCGGTAAATGGCACGCCAACTTGCCCGTATAGTGCGCGGACCAAGTGCCGATACCGTCAGTCGCGCCGGCCCATAAAAGCCATGCGAATCCGTTCTTCCGGCAAGCCGCAAATGCCCGGTCGGCGAGTGACATGGAAGCATATGCGGCGAGCAACGACACCAAAACGGATAGCGCGACTATCCGATAGTCGTGATGGCAAAAAACGGCGAAATCGGAAGAGGGCATATGCTAGCGGAAAAAATGCCTCGGACCCGGTTGAAGGATGACCGCGATTCCACCTACCAAGGCACGGAGAGAGAGAAAGGGAGATTTCCCGGTACACAATTTCGCCCCTTCCTTTTGACGCGTTCCGAGACGCGTCAATCCGACAAGATTGGACGTGGGCATGGGGGGCTTCTACGGATAGTGCTCCTCGGCCGCGCGGATGCAAGACGTTCTCTTTGACGGAGGGCGGATAGCCTGATGCCCGGCCACAAAAGGATGACGCCGTGAATGCCGCTACGGGGCCTCCAGATCTCCCCTCCCGGGATACATAATCACCGTCAGGTCAGCGGTATCACTCTCGCTACATTCACGGTCGAGCCTGCGGCGTCGTGGCTGTGACAAATCACAGTCCGAGCCGGCTGCAAGCTAACCAAAAAAACAAATCAAAATGATTAAACAGACCAAGTCCCTCGCCGCCGCTATTCTGAGCGTCGGCATCCTCAGCCTCGGCCAAAGCGCGTTTTCCGCGGATACAGCCGAGCAGACGATCAACATCACGGTGCCCGTCGTGAACGAAATCACCGTGTCCGGCGCTGCGTCGCTGGTGGTGCAGACGCCGGCCGCCGGAGCAGGCTTCGCGGATGTCACCAACAGCCTCACGACCTATGCCATCACGACGAACCAGTCGAATAAGAAAATCACTGGCGCCCTCGCGGCGGCGATGCCCACGGGACTCAAACTCTTCGTGCACCTGAATGTGCCTTCGAGCACGGGCAGCGCGGCGACGAACGTTCCGGAGCAAGAGATGACGGACGGCACGATCAAGGATCTCGTGACGGGCATCAGCAGTGTGAACGACGCGAGCAGCGTGATCGACTATCGGCTCTCGGCGACTGCCCAGGCGGCGTCCGGATCGCCGACGGCGACGATGACGTTCACGATCGCTGACGAAGGCTAGAAAACCAAGACGCGATACCGGGGAGATGGCAGTTCGCTGTCATCTCCCCACTTCGCAAAACAGCTCATGCGATCCATCCTGCGCATCACTCTCCTGGCGATTGCTCTATCGAGTGCGGCAGGCCACGCGGCGGATCTAGTCTCCGTTGGTAACTGGAACGAAAGCGCTCCGGCGCACGTCGTGGCAGGCGCAGGTCTGCAAAGCACCTTCGAAAGCGTGCCCGGTGCAACGACGCTCACTATTTCGAACACGACGGGCGTTTGGAACGTTCGCATTCGTCGGAGTGCCGGTGGCTGGAATGGCGATCTCAAGCTGTTCGTCAAGCGTTCCTCGGCCGGTAGCGGCAGCGGCACCGTTTCCGGCGGTGACGCCTACGTGGAAGTCACCACCAGTGACGTCCAGATTTTCAGCGGCTCGGCAGACCGGAGCAACGTCGCGCTCCAATACAAAATCACCGGCCTCTCTCACGCCGTGCCCCCCAATAGCTACGCAGCCTCCATCCTTTTTTCCGTACAATAATTTATGAAACATCTCCTCTTCCTCGTCTGTGCCTGCGTCATGGGGCTTTCCGCGCAGGCCAGCGTCTCGGTGGTCGGCAATCTCTCCCGCATTGCCAACGTCAAGCCCGGGGACAGCTTCGAGGGCGTCATCGTCCTCAAGAATATCGGCCAGCAGGCGGAGGATGTACGCCTTTCGCAGACCGATTATCTCTTCCGCGCCGATGGCAGCAACGAATATGGCGAAGCGGGCAAGACGCCGCGCTCGAATGCCGCCTGGATCGTTGTCAGTCCATCCCGCCTGAAGCTCGCGTCCGGCGAGTCGCAGCCGGTTCATTACAAAGGCAAAGTCCCTATGGATCCCAAGCTGCGTGGCACTTTCTGGAGTGTGATCATGGTCGAGCCGAATACGACGCCCGCGATCACGTCGGAGGGCAAACCGCAGCAGGTTGCCGTGGGTCTGGCGACGACGATCCGCTATGCGATCCAGATCATTACCGAGATCGGCCAGAATGGCACCCGCAGCCTGGAGGTCCAGGACAAGCGCATCGTCAAATCCGCGGGAAAGCGGGTGCTGCACCTCGACATCGGGAATGACGGCGAGAGCATGCTGACGCCGATGGTGACGGTGGAGCTTTTTGACAAGAATGGCGCTTCAAACGGCCGCTTTGATGCCCGCCGTGCCCGCATCTTCCCGCACTGCTCGATCCGGGCTGAGGTTGACCTGAGCGATGTGCCGCCGGGAAAATACACGGCGATGGTCCTGCTCGACAGCGGCAGTACGCAGGTCATGGGCGCGCAATATGAACTTGAGATCGCCCCGTGAAACGGCGCGGGCAATCTTCATCTGGCTGATCTCCGGGGCCGCGGCAGTTGCGCAGCAGTCCAGCGTCGAGGTGCGATCGCCTTCCGCCAAACTGCTCGACGCCGCACCGGGCCGCATCATTACGGCGAGCGTGGTGATCGCCAATCGGGGCGGCCAGGCGGAAGAATTCACGGACCGTCTGACGATCCCACCGGGCTGCCAGCGCGTCTCCCCGCCCGAGTTGCCCTTCCGCGTGGAAGCGGGTGGCCAGACAGTGCGCGTCCTCGCCATTGCGCTGGCGGACAACATGCCCGCCGGTCGCTTCGACATACGCTACACGGCACAAAGCCGGCGCGACCCCTCCTCCATCGACAGCGTCGATCTGGCCATTCAGGTGGCGGCGGTGGACAACCTGGAGTTCATCGTCGACCCGCCCCCGGCGACGGTCATCGCCGGCGATACCTATGTGCTGCGTCCCCGGGTTACGAATCATGGCAACAGTCGCGTCAATGTGCAGCTCACCTTCAAGAGCGATCTTGGATTCAAGATCAATGCCGAGGCGTGCACGTTCCCGCTCGAAGCAGGCGCTTCCCGCGAAATCGTCTGCCACGTGGTCACCGAAAAGTCGTTCCCTCGTCACGCCAGCCACGCGGTGAATTTCAAGGTCGCCGCCACCGCGGCTTCGGGGAAAACACTGACCGCCAGCCGGGCGGCGATCGTGGAGGTCATCCCCCTGATCAGCGGCTCGCGCGATCCGTTTCACCACCTGCCCGTGCAGTTGCGAACCACGGTCCTCATGGAGACCGGGCATGCGGCGCAATTTCAGGCGGAAGTCTCCGGCGCGGGTTCCCTCGACGAGGCGGGCGAGCATCGCATCGATTTCCTTTTACGCGGTCCTGATGTCCAGAACAGCAGCTTCTTCGGCGAACGCGATGAATATGGCGTGAGCTATCATGGCGCAAACTGGGATGTCGATCTGGGCGATCGCACCTTCGTGCTCTCCCCGCTCACAGAAAAGCAAACCTTCGGGCGGGGCGCGGGAGTGACGTGGCACGAAGACAAAACGGTCGCGGGCGGATTCTACATGAGCACCCGCTACCGGCAGCGGAATAGCGATGAACTCGGTGCATTCGTGCGGCGGGATCTGACGGACTCCTTCAGCTTGCAGGCGAACTTCCTGCGGAAAAGTGGCGGTGAGGCGCTCCAGGCGGATGCACTTCCTCAGAACATTGTCACGCTCGAGTCGCATTATCGCGTCGGGAAGGGGCTCGACCTGCGGCTGGAATCGGGCGTCAGCCGGAGCGACGAAGGCGTAACCGACAACGCCTGGCGCGCTGAAGCGCATGGCGAACTGCCGGGGAACATCGGTTACGCGATCGAGCACGCCCATGCCGGGTCCAAATTCCGAGGTTACTACAGCGGCAACAATACGACCTACGCCTCCGCCACCAAGGCGATCACGGCAAAGTTCCGCGTGCATGCCTCGCTCAATCAATATAAGGGCGATCTGGCGAGGAACGATATTCGCAGCAATGTCGTGAATCGCGAAAATTCATGGACGGGCGGTGCAAACTATTCGGTGACCAAGAGCACGGAGTTCTCGGTCGACTGGCGGCACACGGAGCGCGCTGACATTCTTAAGCCGGTTTCCTACGACTTCGTTGAGGATTCCGTGCGGACCGGGCTGGGGCAGAGCTTTGGCAAACTTCGGCTGCAAAGCTTTCTCGATCTCGGCACCCTCGACAATCATCTCACCGGAGAGAGCGGGAAGTTCCAGCGCTACACTGCTTCCCTCCATTGGACGCCCACGGCGCATCAGTCGTATTCGGTCTTCGCCGGCTACGGCCCGAGTGCGTTCACCGCCGCCGCGGACAAGGCGTTGAACGTTGGCGTCTCCGCCCGCTGGCAGCTGAAGGAAAATCTCACGACGGACCTGAGCTGCGCGCGCAACCAATATGACGGGCTCATCGGCCGGGAACAGGATCAGGCGCTCGCTTCGGTTCGCTACCAATTCGAAGATAAAAGCTCCCTCTCCGTCGTCGGTCGCTGGTTGCATTCCGCCACCAAAGATGCGGCGGCAAAGGCCACAAACGAAGCGGCGGTCCTGGTCACCTATTCCATTCCGCTCAGCCTGCCGGTAAGCCGCAAGCGCAGTATCGGCGTGCTGCAAGGGCGGGTTTTCGATGCGACGAAGGGCCGCGAGGCCGGATTGGCGCGGGTCGTCCTGCAGGTGGGCGAGCAGTTTGCGGTCACGGATTCCGCAGGCATTTTCGAATTTCCCGCCCTCAAGCCGGGACCATGCGAGCTCCGCGTCGTGCAAGACTCTCTCGGCGCGCGCATGGCGATGGAAACGCCGCTGCCGAAGAAGCTGAGGATTCGTCCCGCCGAGACGACGAGCGTCGAGCTCGCTGCCGCCCCGGCCTGTTCAGTTTCCGTGCGGCTGACACGATATGAGTTTGCCGACGGCAATTCCCTGACCGCTTCCGGTGCGCTTCGTGAGGACGGAAGCCAGGAAGCCGTCACGGTTGAGCTCACCGACGGTCGCGATGTCTGGCGGGCGCAGACCGATCGTACCGGTGGCGTGGCCTTCGATCGCTTGCCCGGAGGTCGCTGGACCCTGCGCGCCGCCAGCAGCGACCTGCCGGCGCTTCACGCGATCGAAAACCCCGAGCGCACGCTGGTGCTCAAGCCCGGCGAAAGCCAGCAGGTCGCGCTTCGCGTCCTGCCGCAGCGCCGCACCTTGCGCGTTCTCGATCATGGGACCATCCGATAGCACCGCGCAAATTGCGAACTTGGTTATGCGACGGAGACGAGTCGACGGATAGTCATCACGCCGAGACAATGTGATTACGGACCGCATAGCGCACCAAGTCGCTGAAGGACTGGAATTTCAGTTTTCGCATGATGGCCGCCCGACGCGTCTCCGTGGCCTTCAAGGATGTCCCCATGTTTTCGGCGACTTCTTTGTTATAGCGGCCTTCCGCGAGCATTCGCACGATTTGCGTCTCGCAATCCGTCAGCCGCCCTTTGCTGACATCCTCTTCCTTCTGTTTACCCCTCAAAAATTTTGCAAAGAGGATGTCGCCAATATTTGTGGTAAAATAAGACTTGTGCCCGGCAAGAGCGCGAAGCGCCTCTTCCAGGTGCCCAAGTCCGTCTGATTTTATGATGTAGCTTCGGGCACCCGCCTCAAAAACCTGACGAACCAGATCTTCAGTTTCGAATCCAGTGAACATCAAGACTTCAATCTCGGGGGCATCCCTCTTGATCTGTCGGACGGCCTCAATTCCATTCAACTCTGGCATCCCTATATCCATGACAACGATTTCTGGCCGAAGCCGGTCCGCCATCTCAACCGCTTCCCGCCCGGTGGATGCTTCCCCACAGACGGACCACCCTTCCTGGCGTTCGACCACAGTCCTAACTCCTAGCCGCAAGATCTGATGGTCGTCTGCGATCAATACTCGAATTTGTTCCATAGTGTTGGTGTGACTGTCACGAGAGTGCGGATCACACGGCGCGGATCGAGCCGCGACCTGCACTTCGCGTGGCATGGAGTGACCATCGCTTGCCGCCTCACTGAGCGCTATTGGGAAAAACCTTAGGCCAGCTCCGGAAAAGCCTTAGTTCTACTTCTCCGCGGGCGCCAGTCTTGTGCGGACCAGCCCGACGACCGCGTGCCGCGCATCGGCCGAATCAAGCTCTCGTGCGGACAGGATGCCGTGGACAGCGCGTTCTCCACGATCTACGGCGGCGCAACACTGAGCTATTTCCAGGTGTGGGCTTATCAAGCGGCGCCAGGGACCGTCGGCGTCGGTGACCCTCTCGATTTTTCCAAACGTCTCGACAACCAGCGCACGGGGGTCACAAATGCGTTGGCGAGATAATCGGTTTCCCCTTCACGGTCTTGACGCGTTGGATGCACTGCTCGTGCAAGCCGCCTCGAACTCGACGAAACCCGCGAGCAGGTCGTTGCAGTGAACCACGAACCGCGGGCCGTCTCCGCGCCTGGTATCAGTCGGCCAACTGATCGAAGCGGAAAGCGCAGTACCCGAAATTGAGGACGTTGTCCGCTTTTGCCCGCTTCAGGAGGGCCGGAATGATAGAGTATATCCAAAAATTGCGGTCGGCCTTTGCGTCGTCGATCCCTGCCTTCCGCAAGGTTCGGAGATGCTTTAATACGTTGGACTGGGTCAAATTCAATTCGTTTCCGAGTTCAATGACGCCGTGAGGCTTTTTCAGCAACGCCTTGACATGCGCATCCGCATGCGGTCTGAGAGAGCTTTAAGAATGGGGGGTAATCCGTTTTTGGCATCGGCAGACTATGCTGGGAACCGACTTCGATCGACGGAAAAACGGGGGTTTTTAACGGCTGTGGAGCTTATCGCCAGTCGCCACGCCCCCGGATTGTCGCCAATGCAGAATACACACTGTCCGTCGTCCGCGGCGCACGGCGTAAGCTCGTTTTTGTTTTCATGAACAAAAGCAGAATTCTTGTGATCGATGATGACCCCGCTCTCACGCACCTTCTGGCCGTAATTCTTGTTCGAATAGGCGGCTATGATGTGCGCGAAGAAAATCGGCCCTACGCGGCCCTCGAAACTGCACGGAGCTACCGTCCGCACCTAATTCTCCTCGATGTGGACATGCCTGGCAAAGACGGCGGAGCGGTCGCGGCTGAAATCGCTGGCGACGCGCTGCTTGCGAACATCCCGATCATCTTTGTCACTTCGCTCATCTCCAAAGCCGAAGCGGAATGCCGCAAGGGACAGCGATACATTTCCAAGCCTGTCGACCCAAGCGAGTTGCTGGACGCGGTGCACCAACTCTGTCTCTGTCCGCGATCCGCAAGGGTGGCAGCATAGAGAGGGTAGGAGGCGGCACGGTCATGCGCAGTATCTCCGGGCGGGGACGCCTCATCGCTGCGGCGAGCGAGTGGCGCGAAGCGTGGAGCGAGGAAATTAGTCAGGCGAAATTACTTTGAGAAACAATCAGTTTGGTTAAAAGCAGCAATGATGTACCATATTCATCAGCGAGGTCCGATTCTCGAGATTTCCATATCGGGCGTATTGACTCTCAACGGAATTCTCACCGTTTGGGAGGACGTGAGTAAATTTACAACTGCAGAAAGTGGATTGGTTAGGGTGGTGGCAGGCCGGTGGGAAACGACCGCCCGAGACATCGAAGTCCTGGCGAACGTTTGCGGGGAAATGCTGCCTCCGATTCCGTGGGCGCTATTCACGGAGGACCCACTCTCGTTTGGGATGCTCCGCATGTTTATCGGGTGGTCCGGAGACAGAGGGAGATTCAAGGTCTTCGACCATGAAACCTCAGCGAGGGAATGGCTCGCGCGTCCATCGGAGTGAGTGGCCGTTGTGGTTGGTTTTCAGGATGAATACCGCCAGCCTCCGCGCTTGGCGACCTTTGCTTGCGCTTCCAGCCCTTGCAACTCGACGAAATTGGTTTTCGACTCCCGTCCGTCGGGAAGTGGCGTTTTCGTTCCGTAGATCCTTGCCAGGCCATTGGCCACGAGGAGCCGGCCGAGATCGTCCCCGGTGTCCGTGGTGATCATGCAGTACACCCGCCCGAGCGCAGAACGCCCCAATGCGCTCCTCCAGCGAGTACAGGCCGTGAATGGTGCGGAAAGCCGCTTTTCGGTGAAGGCGGCGGCTTCGTGCGCGATGATAGCGGCCTGTTCTCGCGTGATCCCGAAATACGCCGCCGGCTCGTCCAAGCGATCCCGATAGGCCGTTTCGGCTTCCGGGGTGCCCACGAAGTAGAGGCGCGCAACGATCTCGTTGCCGTCAGCGGTCATCACATGGAAGGAATCGCCATCGTTCCAGCGGTCCGCTTTCCATTGGCAGCCGTCCAGGCGTTGCCACGGCTTCGCGGGCGAGGCTGCGCAGATCGTCGTCGTCGCCAGCGACAGGATTATCGCAAAAATGGACAGTAATCGGTTCACAGCCAGACCAGCGATGCATTCCGGCTTTCAGCGGACTTTAAAGTGCCAAGCACCACGTCAAGACGCGGAGAGAGCACGCTAGTTAGTTGTTCCCCACGTTCCGTGGCTCGCCCCGGAACTTCCAACGCCACAAGCGGTAACCACCATAGACCGCCGCACCAACCGCCGCTCCGGCAATCGCCGCAGGGAGAGCTGCCGCGCTGGCGATAGCCGTTATGCCAGCCACCATGCCTCCGCCTCCGGCAGCGACAGAACCGCCACCGAGCGTGGCCAGGGCGGTCGAAGTAGCGGCAGCTCCATAGATCCCTGCGGCATTCGCCGTAGCCACGGCAGCAGAGTAAACCGCTACTCCCTGAGCCGTCCCTACGGCTGCGGCAGCCGTGACCCCAGCACCCACACTGCTTTTCGTGACGTTGTTCATAGGGGTATGCGGTCCTGATATTTACGAATTTAGGACCTTGACCACGAATACCGCATCGCATGTGGCAGCACAGTCATTGCTGAGTTCCAAACGATCCCGGAAGTCGACGTCCGTGACGGTAGATATCACCCGGCTCATCACTCGCCCGTCGATCTGCACGTAGATCGGAAACAATCTCTCGCCACGGTGCTAAACGAGGATTGAGTGGAGGACTTGGCTTATTTCGTTTTTCAGCACGTCGTGCTTTGCGTTGTGATTTAGTTACGGCTTTCTCAATCGGAATACTACCACGGACCACCAGTTTCGCGATTTTGTTTGAAAGATCGTGCGTCCTCTTCAAAGCCAGCACCCTCTCTGCCTCCACAAACGGGAAACCCTCCGCATCAATCAGGTTACGAAGAGATCTCTTCGTAGCGCCCGACCTGTGTTTGTAGCGTTCCGCTTCCTCCGGCGTAATTGCTTTAGCCGTCAGGGCGCTAGCCATCCAGTCCTGCGAGCCCGGGCGGGGGTGACTATTTGCGCTCATTGAGAGAGTTTGAAGAAATCCAAAATTTTGGAGAAACACAAGAACTGTGATGGTCCTTTCGGCAACTAAATCAATCCGAGTCTTGTGAATCTAGGTATCTGATTGTCCGGGACGATAGGGTAAATGACGGGATCGAAAACGATCAGCCTGCCGTTCATGTCGAAGACTGCATTCTCATCATGCAAGTCCTCGACAATGATGCCCGCGATCGGGTGGTAGAAGTTCAGCCCCTTTTCATCCGCCACCTTGAAACCCTGCGCCTCCATCCAAGGCTGGACATCCTGGCGAGCCGCGCCCCGGTCAATGACGATGAGCGTTTGAGTGATGACAGGGCGGAACTGCCCTTCCTCATCCACATCGAACCCTTGGAGTGCCATTGGCGCTTCGGGGAAGAGCCAGTTGTGGAGCAGCAACCGCTCAAAGTATTCCTGCCACGAATGATGGTAAGAGAGATTGTTCCGTTTCCAGACCGTGCGCCCGTCGTTGCCCAAGTAAACCTCGTGCTCTGCGCCTTCAATCTCCTCCTGCGCCCGCCAATGCTTCCCAAACTCTCCAGTGGGGAGGATCAGCCCTTCTCGTTCGGCCCACTCGCGGAGGGCGGCAGCTTCTCGGTCGAGACGCTCTTGCTGTGCCCGTCCGTGCTCTGCCCGCGAAGCCGCTTTACCTGGGCGGTGAACTCCGCTGGCGACATCGGCGGCTGCTCGGATGAGGGCGACTTGCTCCGGGCTTCCGCCTCTTCGCAACGCTTCCGGTGGGACTCGTTCAGATAGGGTGCCGAAAATGGGGGCATGTTGGTTTTCCGTTGGTTTGCTGTCGGACAGTGGGTTTTGTGAATCGGTTTTCATTCAAGTCACAAAAGATTTTTTGCCGCTGCCCGCTCGATCAGGATGCGCAAGCGGGAGCGGTGGCATCGGGACTCATCTTCGCAGTAGCACCCGATGCTGATGGGCATGCGCTTCGCCAGGGTCGCCAAGAAAGCGATCGTGTGACGTGGTTCACTCTCCTTCATTTCGCGCTCATAGGACGCGAAAAAGCGATCCATCGGGGCGTCCTTCGGTTTGCCCTTCAAACGAGCCAGCAGGTCCAAGCTGGGTGCTAACGATGGAAGCCAACAGTCGATTTTTCCACTACGTCGAAGATACCCAACTTTGACGCCCCGCTGCGGACGCCGAGCGGTGTTGATGCGGATGCCCTCGCCCCGTTTGCGTGGCGTTCCGAGTTGAAAAGTGTGGAGGCTTAGGCCGTTCTTCATCAGGCATTATTTATTTGGAGGCGATTGCTTCGGCTTCGGCTGGGGCTGCCTTGCTGGCGGGTTCTGGGCCTTCTGCTTGTCCTTGTTGTGTTCGGCGACGTTGAAAAGCTCCAAGCCCAGTATGTGCGCCGTGCCAGGTGTCAGGCATAGTGCCACTTTGAAACTCGGCCTGCTGATGTCGTGCTCGGTTGGAACGTCGCGGCGGAGTTGCAGCCAGATGTGCTGGTCGTCGCTGTATACGTGGACCGGAATCTGCGCGGCAATCTCAGACTCGCTGAAGAGGGCCGGCTCAGGTGGCGGCTGGGCGGCGCTGGAACGGTTGCGGCGCATTTCGAGAGATGGCCAGGATGCAGCCATTCCGGGCCTACCATGAAAACTGATTCTGGTTATTGCGGATACCCAGCGCCACGACCGATTGCCTTGAGTTCACACGCACAAATACATACTTGCAGGGGGGGACATTTCTCAATTTTTGAAGGTCTCCCGGGATTGGAATTGTCGCCAGCCAAGCGTCGCCTGCCCTCGGAACGGAAAGCACAATTCCCTTGGAATAGATGGTATTCACCCCCGTCCCCCACATCCCCAGGCTTACCGATCCGTGGAACCGCTCTTTGACATCCATGCCAACGTGCAGTTGGCTGTAAATAGCGGTCACTACCCTATATCCCGTGACGGGATCTCTTTCTCCTATGGATGCCCCGGTCACTTTAAGACGCACGACGCTGCCAATACTATCATCCAGCTCCAATTCATCGAAAGGACTTAGCGTTTTTATCGGCTTCTGACTTGAAGTCACCAACGAAGGAAAGGGGGAGCGCGACGGTGTTGGTGGCGGCGTTGCGGGCTGTGGTGTTCCTGAAATGACGGGGGTCGACTTCGGTGGCGGCGGCAAATTTTGAGCAAGAGCTGTCGCCGATTCCGCCTGCGAGAGTGTCACAATCGCGAGCAGCATCGGCATCGCGGTCGCGGCGACGAGGAGACAGGGACGATTACGGTTCATCCGTTTTTGGGGGTGGCGATTTTGATCAAGGTTGGACTCGACGGCCCTTGCGTGGCGCGACAGACGGTAGCGGAATTTTTGACAAACATTCCCAAAATCGGCCGGCTGCAGGGCGTGGCGTTTCCCCGGGTTTTGATCAATCGCTGTAGGGTGGTTGCACCGTCGGTCGCGTTGACCGGCAGCGGGAGTGCTCTCATTCCTTTGGGGGGCGCCATGCCAGACGGTGGCAAATACTTCGGGTGGCTGCACGTCCAAATTTTGGTCACCTTTGTCGGCCCCTGCCGCCCCGATTGCGCGCCAGGTCGGCAACTTATGATGCGACGGTCCGAACGTCCCCTGCCTCGCGCAATCTCAGAAACTTCGCGTGTCGCAGGTGCCCGCTACTCGTCTCTTCGTTGAATGCTACTTCGGCGACCGCTTCCGGGCGCAGCCAGGTCACCAAGCGCATCTTCTCACGGTCGATCCGGGCCGGCCCTTTCTTCTCGGGCAGGTTGCTAAAGGGGCAGGCTTTCGCCGCGAGCGGAGCCAGAGCTTCGTAAACCTTTTTCCGCGTCGCCGGGACAAAGCCGGCCCGGACGCTCTCCACGAATCGCAGACTGTCCCCTACCAATCTCCCGACAAGGATTTCGTCCACGGCGCGCCCGGTGGCGACGATCCCACCGACGAGAAAATCTTCGCTCTGCTGGGTCTTGTGCTTCAACCAGGTGCCCGGTGCCTCACCCGGCACGTAAATCGAATCGAGCTTCTTTGCGACGAGCCCCTCAAACCCAAATTCTCGCACTCTGGTCAGGATGACATCGAGATCACCCTGAAAAACTGGGCCGCGTTGGATGAGTGATGCCTTGGGGCATGGGGACCTGCGTCTCAAGCAGATTGCGTCGGCTCCAGAGAGGTTTCATCGTCAGGTCCTTTCCATCCAAGGTGAGCAGGTCGAATGCGTAGAAGCGAAGAGGAGGCCGGCGCGCCCCCGCCTTCTGAAGAGCGGAGAATGAATGCCCGCCCTGGGCGTCCAGCGCCACGATCTCGCCATCGAGGATAAATTCCTGTGCACGGAGGGCCTGAACGGCTTCGGCAATTTCGGGAAAGCGATCCTCAAACGGTTTCCCGTTGCGCGAGTAGAGCCGCACTTCCCGGTTGTTCTTGATCGCTTGCACCCGGTAGCCGTCCAGCTTCAACTCGTATTGCCACTCGTCACCATTCGGGAGCGCATCGGCGGGTTTGCACTCCATCGGGGGGACAAAGCGAAGGGCTCGGGCGACGTGCTGCATACGTCCTATTCGCTGCTGAGTGGCCGGCGTAGTGGGTCGGATCGGATATGGGGCAGGCAATCGCTCCGCCCGCATTGAACAGATCGCCCTGCTCTAGTTCACCGGGAGTAGATCGTGCAGCGGCACCCCCAGGCGCTCCGCTTCCGCCACCTTCTCCCGCAGGCGCTCCTGCCCCTCCTTGAAGTGCTTCGCCACCCGGCGCTTTTGCTCCTCCTGCTGCGGCGTCAAGAATACCGGAGGGCGGGGCTCCTCCGAGCCAGAGGCGATAGGTTCCTTGGGCGATTCCATTGAGCACAGCATGCACCCGGGTCGCGGGTCGCGTCAAACGTCACGCCGAAAGAGGCGGACGCTCGCCCTACGCGCCCGGAGCCGCAACCTTGCTCAGTAGCCGGAGAAAAATTAAAAGAGCACCCATGACCGAACCGCAGCCCCCGCAGCCGTCGATTCCACTATGGACGGACTCCCCCGAAGCCGTAGCGGCAGAGGCGGCATTCTTCAGTCAGCCGAAGCCTACACGCGAGCAAATGCTGGCGCAGGTAAAGCGCAACGAGGAAGCGCGGTCGCGGCAGGCTGGAGCTGACGAACCAAACACATGATCGGCGTGAAGTCTTGGAAGCAATTCCCGGCCAGGGTCGAGGCAAGGGAGGCACACGCCAAAGCGCCGAAGCCTACGCGGGAGGAAATGCTGGAGCAGGATCGGCGGAACCGGGAGCAACTGGCCCGCGACAGTAGGCGCTAGTCGCTTTCGGCTTGGCGAGGTGGTGGACTCACTATCGGCCCGAGTGGCCGCTGATCTGGTGACGGTCTGCGAAGAACTTGGCACCCGTTACTTGGAGCCCGGGGAAATCGTAGAAATCGACAGCCGGCATGAGGCTTTTAAGTGGACCGTCCCAAAAACAAGCGGGCCTTAAACGCTGGTCACCGGCTCGGCTATGCATCCCAACGACTATCAGCGACCTCTGCGGATTTATTGAACGCTAGCGCTTACGGTTTATCCGATTGTTGGTACCTTTTGATGAGTGCGGCGATGTCCGGATCATCTGCAAGTTTCCGTACGGAATCCGGGATTTTATCGGAGTGAGACAGGCGGCAAAGCGCATCGGCGGCCGCTACACGAACTCTCTTCGGAAAAGCAGACGAGAGCATGCTCTGCAAGAAAGGTGCGTCATCCTTTTTCGCCCACGCCCCGAAATAGCAGGCCGTGCTCGTGCGCGCAACATCTGACAAGCCTTTGTCGAGCACGCGCTCCTTTAAGAAGGGCATCACCTCCGCAACAAGTTCAGGATGTTGCGTAAGATAGTTGGATGCCAGGAATGCTCCCTCATTCTTGTCGTAACCAAGACCACCTACAATCGCGCGCAAATATTGTTTGCGTTCTGCGGCAGTGGATTTCGTGTGTTCCAAAAGCGCCATGGCAGCACAAGCGCGTATCGCTGCATCTGGATTGGCAACAAACTCTTTCAAAAGAGCGATTCCTTCACCGCCTCTGACAGCCAGGATTTCCGTTGCCGTTGTGCTGACGTAATCGAACGGCGTTAAAATCGTCTTGGCGATTTGTCGGAGTTCAGAATCCGAAAGATCAACCACCCACTGGTTTTTGATGCGCTTCAAAGCGGTGTCGCGCACCGTCGGAAATTTAGACGCAAGCGCGTCGAAGAAATCTGCACGATTAAAGCGATCCTCCATTTCTCCGGCAGGGGTAGTTCGCTGTGGCCAAAGCGGAATGATGGTCAACTCCCGGAACTGGCCTTTCGTCATTCGCTCACGGTTGACTTCCCACCAAGGCTTGAGCGACTCACGCTTATCGCCGCGGAATTTCCATCCGAGGTCAGACATCATATCGAACCACACCTTGAATTTGGGTGTAAACTCGGGAGATCGCTCCACGATCTGGCAACAAACATAAAATGCGTTTTCAGCCACTGACATAAACACCACGTCTGACATTTGAATTTTGGGTTCAGCAGCAGGATCCAAAAAGACTAAACTCTCCAGCCGTGGAAGCAGCCACGCCTGACCAGATGCTCGCAAGCATCTGCCAGCACGGTCCGCACTTCCGCCTCCAAGCTTCATCTGTGAAAGCAGCCACGCTATCGTCTCCTCGTCACGAAGCCTTACCAGCATCGTAAACGCGCGGGTGTCATAAATGTTCTTCAGGCGATGTTTGAAGGAAACAATTTGTGATGGGGTGAGTGTAGCCAGGTCCACCTTCTCGTAGAGGTTCATCGTATTGATCGCACTCCACAACTCGCGCCCCTCCAGCCTTTCCATTTCTTCCCAACTGATCCGGGACCGCTCCTCTTCCTCTGCGGCACCGGTTATCCCGGCGATCGCTACAAAAAGGCAGGCGATGCTTATTCTCAAGGCGAGATCGACGAGTATTTGCATTGGCAGAAGCTTATCGAGTAGATACCGACGTTCAAGAGATCCCGGTACGTATTCAAGTTCCGGCACATCGCTGCCGCAGTTCATCAAGTCATGGCGGGAGTTTCCCGTCAGGGTCAAGGCCGTAGAAGCTCCGCCAGAGCGCCGAAGATGACACGGGCCGAAGCGTTGGCCCAGGTGGCGAGGAACGAGGAATTACTCAAAGCCCGCAAAATGAAAAACGACCACCAGAGCACATGAGGGAACCCCAGCCCCAACAGTGAAGTCTTGGAGGCTATTCCCCGTCAGGGTCAAGGCCGTGGCGGCATCCTCCAAAGCGCCGAAGCTGACGCAACGAGGCGCTGGCGCAGGTGAAGCGCAACGAGGAGATTTTGAAGACGCGGAAGAGCGGAACCTAGCTCCTTGGTCTTGCTGAGTCGAACTCCTCTTGGTCCAGGTAGCCTACGAACTCCGCATACTCACTCTGCCCCGTCCTGCGGGGATCACGGCGTGCGCTTCCACGCAGAATCCTTCGGCATCCTCCCGCGCCCTCAACTTAACAAGCATTGGGGGTGACAGGAGTTGCCACTTCCTGTCGTCGGCAAATTCGCGTGAGTGCAAGAAGGTGTTCAATATACTGGTGCGATCTTTGGTCATAGGTCCGCTGTGGGGACACTTTCACGTCACGGTCAATGCGCAATTTGCACCGAGCGAGCTCGATGAGTTGGCTCGCCTGTTACGTCCCGCGACGGCGCGTCTCCTCATCGGTATAGCGGCCCGGCTCCACTAGCCCTCCTCGCCCGGCTCGTAAGACGCGGATCGGTGGCGCGAGTATGGGCTGTAACGCCCGGAGCAGTGCACTTCGGCGGATGTTGGAGCGACGTTGGGATCATCCTGCTCGCAGCTTGAACGTGAAATCGTAGAGGACAGCGAAGATAGCTAAAGCTCCGAATGCGATGGCTGCCGCCGCCGCCAACGCGAGAACGAGGCGGAAGTTGCTGAATGAAGACCGCGAGCGCACATGAATACTGGTGAACAACAAAAGGGCACCGGCGAAGTAGAGCGCAGAATAGGCGTAAAACCACTTCGAGCCACTCCAGGTTATATACTCATGCCAAAAGCCGGGGACGCCAGCCCGCCACGTCATAAACCCCAACAAGACAACGTAGGCAGAAGCGGCGAGCGGAAATGTGAGCAGCCGCCAGAATCGGACTTTGCTACGGGAATTTTGAATCTCTGTGTTCACGGGAGAAGTGCGAGCCAGCCCAGCAGGCTGAGAAGATAACGTCGGGCTCTTTCATCGGGATGCGCGGCGACGCCTAACGACCCAAGCTCAGCGAATGCGGAGTGCGGCGCGGCACAGGCAAGGCGGCGGCGGAAGCAGGTGCTGCGACGCACCGACCAGCGCGCCACTCAGCGTCAGCGTAGCGTCGAAATCCGTGCATCATTGAAAGGGGCCTCACCGAAGGGGAGTAAAGCAGAAGCGGGGCGCTCGGGCGAGTGCATTCACATAGAACGGTGTCGACGATGCTGCATAGCACCTCCCGGGGTCGTTTTCGAATTCCACCAGCGCCACGGCATTGCGCCGGAAAGCCTCGTCAAACTGGCGTTTCGCCCGCTTCGGTTTCATTTCGTTCATACTCATTTCAGGTTGCCCCTCTTCCCAATCATGTCCACCGAATCCGGACAGGCTCAACACTGATGAGAAGAGAGGAGTGCGTACGGGACAGCGGACCGGGGAATGCGTCACGGCGTGGTCGATAGCAAATCCTGGATAGTCTTTTGACAGACCCGGTATCCCTGAGCGCGCTGGGTCATTGAGGGTCGCGTGTCGCGCGTTGCGCAGACAGATAAGGTGGGCCATCCGTCGAGGAAGAATGGACAAGAGCGCCGCATTATCACTAAAAAGGGCAGGAGTTGGGTGTTGGAATTGCCATGATTCACACAAGAGTCGAAATCATCATTACGGCAGAAGGCAAAGAAATCATCCGCACGTTCGTCGAACCAGGTGATTACGTCATCGGCCGCGACGCGGATTGCGACTTGCCTCTGGATGTCGACCTCGTCTCGCGACGCCACGCCTTGCTGACGGTGAAAAGCGACCATGTGGTGGTCGTAGATCTCGGCAGCACGAACGGCACTTTCGTGGAGGATGCACGGGTCACCGAAGCGGTCGCGTTGCGGCCCGGCCAAAAGATTGGGATCGGCGTGGCTGCGCTGGAGTTCCTATTATGGAAGGCGGACTCATCGTTCGACGAGACCGCCGCCTCCGATGCGGATTCTTTCCCCTCGCGCTCCAATTTAGGGCGGGAAAAGTACATCCTGGGAGACGTGGTGGCCCGCGGAGGCATGGGCGCGATCGTGAGTGCGCGCGAAGCGGCGACGGAACGGGACGTGGCCATGAAGGTGATGCTGGATGGTACTTCGTCAAACGAACTTGCGCGTTTTTTGACTGAGGCACGCATTACCGCGCAGCTGGAACATCCCAACATCGTGCCGGTCCACGAGTTGGGATGGGACGAGAAAGGCCGGCCGTTTTACACCATGAAAATGGTGCGGGGGGTGACGCTCAGGAGCGTGTTAAAGCAGCTCGAAGAAGGGGCCGATGACGCCGTGGAAAAGTATCAACTTCCGGCGTTGCTCACCATTTTTCAAAAGATTTGCGATGCGATCGCATTCGCTCACGCGCGGGGGGTGATTCACCGCGATCTCAAGCCCGAGAATATCATGCTCGATGACTTCGGAGTGGTGCTGGTGATGGACTGGGGGCTGGCGAAGAAGATCGCCGATCCGGACAGGAAGCCGGAAACGCGAGAGTCCCCATGGAGGAAGCAGAGAGCTTCGGAGGCCGAAACGAACATGGCCTACACGGTCGCCGGCACAATCATGGGAACGCCGGCATTTATGAGTCCGGAGCAGGCGCGCGGCGAGGTGGAAAATTTGGATGCCCGCAGCGATGTCTATGCGCTCGGGGCGATTCTATTCTCCATCCTCCATCTTCGCCCTGCGGTCTCCGGCCTGTCGTCGGCGGAAATCGTCAGCAAGGTGGCGGAAGGCGTTTTCGACCCGTGGACGGAACCGCCGCCGGAAAAGAGAAGGCACCTTCCGGGAGGCCGGATTCCGGATTCGCTGACGGCGATCCTACGCAAGATGCTGGCCTTCGCACCCGAGGATCGCTACGGGAGCGTGGAGGAGGTACAGCAGGATATCGAGTCGTACCAGGAAGGATTCGCCACGCGGGCGGAAAACGCCGGCCTGGCCCGTCATTTGACGCTGCTCTTAAAGCGGCACAAGACGGTGGCCGTGGCGGCTCTCCTCGTGGTATTCGTCAGCGTCGGTTTTGGGACAAACGCCGTGCTGGCGGGGCGCCGGGCGGAGCGGGAAGCGGCGCGAGCCATCGAGTCCGGGCACCGGGCAGAGGCCGCCGCCGCGCAGGTTATTGCCGAAAGCCACCGGGCCGAGCGCGAGACCCAGCGCGCCGAGGTGGAGGCGAGACGCGCGGAGACGGAAGCGACACGCGCCGAGCGGGAAGCCGGTTTGGCGACCGAGGCGGGGCGTCGCGCGGAGAAGGAAGCCGCGGTGGCAGTGGAGGAGAGTCGCCGGGCAGAGGCCGCATTGGCCGATCTGAAAAAAGCTGCCCCGGGTATGCTCGCGGCTGCCGCCACGGAGGCCTTTACCCGCCTGGACAAGGCGCTTGAGAAAGTGGACCGCGCGCTGGCGCTGAATCCAGACGTGCCGGGAGGACACTATCGCCGCGGCGGCCTTCTCCTCGCGCTGGATAGATTGCCGGAGGCGCTCGAGGCGCTTCGACTGGGCAAAAAGCAGGATCCATTTGACGTTCTCTGTTCGGAACTTTTGACCTTGGTCGAACGCCTGGCCGCAGCTCCTCCCCACCTGCGCCGGGCAGAGGACCTTATCGCCGATATCTACGATAACCTGGAAGAAGGAGGAATGAGAGCCGAAGGGCAGGCCTTTTATAAGATCCTTTCGCAGAGCAAATCCGAGGCGGCTAAAAAAGTACGGCAGCAGCTGGAACAACGTTTGCCGAAGGTGGGGCCGAACGAAACTCCGGTATTTTCCGTCAGCGTAGGCCACCGCCTGACCGCAACCCTGGACCGTGGGCGCATGGCGACGCTGGAGCCTCTGCGCGGACTTCCGATTGACGGAATTTATGCCACCCGTGCCGGCATCAAGACCCTGGAACCATTGCGCGGGATGCGCCTCAGGACCCTCGTCTTGTCGTACAACCAGGTCCAGGATCTCGGGCCGCTCCAGGGCATGCCGATCAAAATTCTCGAGATCAAAGATAACCCGATCACTGATCTCAAGCCTTTGCGCGGCATGCCTTTGAAAAATCTTTACCTGTCCAATTGTGCGTTGCGGGATCTTGCACCCTTGGCGAATTCGAAACTCCGGAGCCTCGACCTGTTCAACATGCCGGTAAGTGACTTAAGCGCTCTCTCCGGGATTCCATTGAGCAGGCTGTGGCTGCAACAATGTCCAGTCACGGATGTATCGGCGTTGCGGGGTATGCCCCTGACACAGTTGATGATCACCGGTGGCAAGGTCACCGATTTCTCGCCGCTGCGCGGGATGCCGCTGCGTTCTTTGACGATCTCGGGAGGTTCTTTCACCGATGGAATAGTACTGGCAGGGATGCCGCTGGAAAGCCTCGAGATAAACATGGCGAATCTCACGGATCTCTCGACGCTGGAGGGCCTGCCGTTGAAGAACCTGTCGGTCGGGAGTCGCTCCACGAAACGGGTCATCCTTAATGACTATCGACCGTATCTAATGTCGCTGATGGGGTTGCCGCATGAGTTGATAAGCAGGATGTTTATCGTCACGGAGCAGAAGATCGATGACTACTCGCCACTTTTAAAGATCCCCACCTTGGAGAAGCTCACCGTGACTACGGATGCACAGCTGCTCCTGCCGCTGAGAAAGCATCCGGCATTGAAGGAGATCAGAATAGGGAGTGAACCAGCGCGACCCGTGGCGGAGTTTTGGGCAGAGTACGATGCACGAAAAAAGGGCGCACTGGTGAGGTAGGACAAAAAGGGCGCGCGAGGTGACCTTCGGAAGAAATGAGGGCGGAGGCGCTTACTACGATCCCCGCTCCGAAAGCGGGAGCTCTACCGCGCTACGAAGGACGGGTAAAGAAAACGATTGGGGCGCGGATGACGCAAATGGGGCAGATGCCTAGTGGCAGTCATGATTACAAATAGATTCTCGCAACCATTGACGCACGCGACGTTGCGCCTGAGGCTGCTGATGTGCCCGACGATCCCAGCTCAAGCGCCACTTCGCTCAAGCAGGAGATCCTGAAGCTGATGGAGGGATCCAAGCAGCTGAGGGAGCAAGCGAAGAAAAATGACGACGAGGCCGCATTGCTCATGGAATTGGTCCAACGGGCAACCGACGGTCATTAAAAAAGAGCCCTCTGCCCTGCGCCTTTTCCCACTGATGACGAATGCCGTCCGGAACGTCCGGGGGTGACAATCCTCACTGCCAGTTCAGACAATTCCGTCATTGCTTCATCCTGCTGAGTCACACGCACATTTTGCCACTCAGACGTTGGCGGACGTCGTCTCTGCTCATCCCGGTGGCAAGTTCCACGATCTCACCCTTCTATCTAGGAATTTTGTAAAAATACACTTGGCGAGTTCGTTGCAACGCGTAGAACTCCGCGACCATTCCAATGGACGATCAACAAGAACAACCGCGCCGCCAGGACCCACCAATTGCATCCGAAAAGATCATGTGGGAACGGAAACTCTTTTTCTTGGATCTAAAGGAGAACCAGCGCGGCCGGTTTTTGAAGATCACAGAAGATGTGGGTGGCCGCCGTGATACAATCATGCTCCCGGCTGAAGCCTTCAAAGATTTCCTAGAGGCGTTGCAGAGATTGGTCGAGTTTGAATCGAAACTTTGACGGTCGGTTCGGAAACTACCGTAGACGCCCGCCGTTTTCCAGCAACGGCGCATTCGAGGAGGAGCTTGAACCTGTGTTCCTCCAGTCGGGGAGGTGAGTAGCGTCCGGCCACTATAAGCGCCTCACGCCGCCGCGACCACCTCGACCAAACAGCAGTTCTGCGGAGCCCGCGGCGGCCGTTTGATTGCCGAAATCAGGGGCTCCGGCGCGCCACGTTTCCAGGTGAAGCGGTGCAAGCAGCTGGTCCGGACACCTCGGACGCCTTTTTGCGAGTCTGGAAGGAGACAATGCAGATCTGAACGTTCCCCCATTTCCCACCTGAACCCAGAAATACGCGTCCGACTCGTCCGCGAGCGCGCGGCGGCAATATTTCCACCATAAATCCGGACGTTCCGGACGCCATTTTCCAACCTTCTGCTGGAGTCGTCACATCCCTGAGAGAGTTGAAATACCAGTGGACACCCTCCCTGAGGTTGCGGTTCTTCTCGGCGGCTCGGTTGACATGGTGAGAGAGGAACCGAACGACAATCGCCTCTTCTACGCCGTTGGGCAGCCCCCGCACCTTGGCATATGACCTTGAAAACCCAGGGCGTTTGGCAGGCGGCTTAAGTTTAACGACCGGCATCTTCTTGTGGGGAGGTTGGCGGTTGAATCAGTGGTGACAGTGCAGGCTGACTCGATTTACCGAGATTATCCCAATGCGCCTTCGCCCCATACGCCTGCGCGTTTAGCTTCATCGCGCTGAACTCTATTCCGTTTGCTCGAAGGCGGTCTTCAATCAGGAGGCGGGCAGTGCTTGACCGGATCCCGGTCGTTAAGGCTTCCACGACAAAAGCCCAGGCGTCTTTCTCAGGTTCTACAGGGTTGAACACGTGTCTCTGCAGCCCCTGAATCCATTCAAATTGGCGCGGCGTCATCAACCTAAGGAGGGTGAGCAGTTTCTCTCTCTGTTCGGTGGCTCGTGATTGTGTCATGGTCGGGCGGAGTGTTTCGTCTTGTGCCCGGGCGTGCGCCCCTTCGCGCTAGTCTGTTGGTCGCCGTTGAGTCCTTGGACGTAGGCGCACATCGTGGCTTGGAAAAGGCGCGCAATCATGACGACCGTCGGGCTATCCCAATTCGGCTCCGCATTGGCTTTGAAGGCGGCATATTTTAGGACGTCTCGTGTAAAGTGGGATTGGAGTTCCGCGTGATGCCGTCTGCTGGTCTGCCAGATCGATGAGATGACAAGGTGAATGTCCCTAGCCGCCAGAAGCGCCGCGACGGCAAACTTGGAAGCGCGAGGATGGGTCAGGCCAAAGGCTTCCGTAACGAAAGCTCGGGCCTCTTTTGCCCCGATGTACGCTGTCAAGTCGTTGATCAACGTGTCCTGCATCGATGCCCGAACTTCGGGACTCGGAGACTTCGTGGGTTCGGCGGGTGGTCCGTGTAGTGGAGGTTTGGATATGGGATGAGGCGGTGCTTTTGCCTTCTTTTTGGCGGTAGCCTTCTTGGCGGTCGTCGCCAGGAGCATCTGGCGATCGAGTTGGTCCCGCACCTTTATGACTTTCTGCGCCGATTTCGCCGGGGCGCTGGGCTTGGTGCTCCGTTTCATGATCCGGCCGAATCGTTGGATTTGGAATTTTGGCGCTCCAGATTGCTTGCGAGTCGTTGCACGATCAGCTGGACCTGCCTACGAGCCGCCTCGAGGTCGAGGTAGCATCGTGGCGGTACTTCGGCGACGAGGTAATGGATCTCGTGGAGTTCATTGTCGCCGGACGCCCATTGTTTGGTCGTGAGCGAAAAGCGAAGCGGGTGCTGATGATCCGGAATTGCGAGTTTATCCCACGGTGCCCTGCGCCGGGGCTTGTCGACCACCCACATGGCCTCGTTGCCGGTCTCAATTAGAAGAGCCCGGAGTAGGTCGTCAAGCCGGCGGCGTTCAATGTCGGCTCGCGCCGACGTATAGCTCTACGTGGGCGATTTCGTCGTCGTCTTCGTCCATCCCGTAGGCGGATGCCACCGGCGTTAGTATCTCAGAGTCGGCCCGGCCACTGGTGGCGCGGTCGTCGAGAAAGGTCAGGAGTGGCCAGATGGCCGCGATTATACTTTCTGGGTCAAAGTCTGCGAGTGTGTCTGTATTCATATGTGTGAACGTGTTGAGAGTCGCGAAAGGAAAAGGGCTATTGGGCGTGCGCGGTCGTGCTGGGCGTCGCCGTTGGCGACCCGGTGCCGGTTTCCGTGGTCGAGGATGCGGAAGTGGCCTTGGCGAACGGGTCCACCACCGCCCATGCGGTGCGAAATTGTGCATCAAGTCCAGAGGATCGATGTAGCCTCCCCCCGAATGCGATTAGCGCGTTCAACTCGGTGGCAACCACATTGAATTGCGGCGAGAAGCTATCGGCGAGATCTTCGCCCTCCTTGGCGAGCACCGCCCCGTCACGTTGATTGGCGGTGGCGGCGATAATTACGGTGACCTCGACCTTTGCCGCCCTGGCGGCCATGACTAAAGCAACTTCGCTAATCCCCAGCGCATCGATAAACTTAACGAATGCTTTGCGGTCGGGCCAAATCAGTTCCATTCCATTTCCGAGCCACGGAAACGGCTGTTCGAACGGCTGATCGAAACCCGCGTCGAGGAGCTTTGCCATGATCGTCTGGATGCCGCTTGGATCGGTGCCGGCGGCTACTGCGACTGCTGGCTTCACCGTCTCTTTTTTCTGCGGGGGTTTGATTTCGTCAACGGCGTTGCTGACGTGAAGGGGAGCGACTGGCCCGTCACCGGCCAATTCCAATGCCCGCTCCCACGCCTGCCGCTGCTGATCCGGCTTGCCGCGCAAGCGGGCCAATGGACGCACCTGGCGTTCAGTCTCAGGCAGCGTCGTGTAAACCTCGGTTGACAGGTTCTCCTTCACCGCGGCGGCATCTATAAGCTGGGCGGCCCGCTGCCGCGTAAGCTGGACTTTGGCAGCCAGATACTCGTCAAAGGTGCCGAAGGCCGCTCGGTATAGGCGGCCGTCTCGCACGGCGAACAACGCTTTGCCTACTTCGAAACAGGTTTTGTCGATTTTTGCCAATCCGTCATCGATGACGCGTTCGTGTCGGGCGAAGTCCTTCTCCTCTTTTGGCGTCAAAGCGGAAACCGGGGCCGTTTTCTTACCCTTGGACTTTGGAACGTCTACGTCCTTGGTCACGGGTGGTTCTTTGGTGGTGGATGTCGTTGGTGGCTGGGTTGTGCTCTCTGCTGGGGCGTTGCCGGCGCGTTTCTTTTTTGTGGCGACAGTTGCGAGGATTTGTTGCATAACAGTGCTAGGGCTAGGGGCGGATGGCGGAGTAATAGGCATGATGGATGTTGTCAGGTGATAACACCGTCAACATATTGGCGAATTACACCGGAAGCCATTGGATGCGGGCGACATAATGGACAGCCGAAGTGTCACTAATAAGGGACATATCACGCATCTGTTGCGTCACCGATGCGGAGGCCCAAACGGTTACAGAGCTTTTTCAAAGTACCATCAGTCAAAGGCGGCCGTCTCTCGCGTTGGGAAAGATCATACGCACGCGCCGCAAAACTAAGTTGCCGCAGTTGCCATTCGGGCCAGAGTGAAGCGATCATCCATTTTCGTTTGTCGGGCGGAGCGGGGTTGAAAGCGGCCCCCCCAGCACGAACGTACTCAAGCCTACGGCAGGCGTCCTCGGGATTTTCGAGGATCGGAGCGAGCGCGTCCTTGGTCAACCGAAGGAGCGCAGAAACTGAAGCCGACGTGACCGTCACGGCGATTAGGGATTCGAGGTTGTCGTTGTGGAGAACGGAGGGGCCTGTGACCCAACGGTTCCCCGAGGCCTTAAGGGCGACGGCCGGTACAACCAGGTCTCGTATCGGCACCGCAATAGCGAACCCGCCCGGATTCGGTGACAGATCCGTGAGGATTAACCCGAACATGCCCCTGGTCGATTCAGCCGTGAGCGGTGTGTATTTTTCATCGATAAGCGCAGTTGTGGCCTCCCACGTCGATCCGCCTGCCAGGAAGTCGAGAATCGGCCGCGATCTGCGGCTGCGCAGCGCGGGCGTGTCCTTGCTGAACGACTCGATTACCTCGGATGAAATGGGTCGGTCGATTGCTCCTTCGAGGATCGAATAGCCGGTTACCGCATTGGGGTGCGACTGTATCGCCTTCATTTGTGTGCTTCCTTGATGAATTGGAGGACGGCGTCGTACGGGATCAAGACAACACCTCGAAGCTTCCCGCGGTCGCGCAATCGAACGAGACGGATGTGCCCCGCCGCTTCGGCACCGTAGTACCACGACCTTCTCAATCCGAAATGAGGATCGCACTCACCAGTACGAGGGAGGCGATAGAATTCAGGATGGTGCGTGGATGTTGATGATGGGGCTACGGGCGTTTGAAGTTCTTGTGGCATCCCTCACCGAAGCAGCACCCCGAGATTCCATCATGCCCGTGATTTCTTTTTCTTTTTATGGGGCCGGTTGTCCCTGCGCCCAAGACTCTTAAAAGACTGCTGCATGCGAGTGAGAATTCCTTCGCGTATTTTTGCAGCAGTGAGTCCCTTGTAAATTCCAATGCTCCGCAGCTTTGGAAAGTGCTGCGGTTTTTCAAGTGTGAGCGCCAGAATTATCTTCCAGCCCAATTCGAACCAGACTGATGCTGCCGCTTGGTCCCATGGGGGCAATCCTGCCGCGGCAATTTGGATTTTTTCGGGAGCGGTAGGATGGAGGTTGGCCTTTGGGGCACCGATCTGCTTGCGTAAAAGGTCGAGCAGAGCCATAGCCTCAATCAGGCACTGTCGCCTTATCGATTCCCATTCCTCGCGATCTAAGAACATCGATTTTGCTGACGAGTCAGCGGGGGCATTCGCGGTCTTCCAAAGCATCGCCTCAAAAACTGCTGCCTGACGGCAGCGACTCAAGATCATGTGCAAATAGGCCGGAATTACTCGAACCGGCTTATCGGCGTCTTTGTGCGAGAGGGCGAAATTCATGGATTCCACCGCTCGATTGCCGAGCAGCTTGGTGATGGGCGATTGGAGAGCCATGGTCATCTTTGGCGACGTTGTCACCATGGTGGGCCATGCCTCTCCTTCTTCAATAAGCCGCGCGAGAGTCTTGTTCCCTTTTTGGGGGTGAATCGCTGTCGCGGATTTGACGCTGATGGCCAGCAGGGTGAGGATGGCGTCTTCGTTCTGTTTCTGCACCTCGGTCGACAATTGCTCGATCGAACCCAGGATTTCTCGACGCAGTTCGGCGATACGGTGGGCTTCCATAAAGAAGTTGCGGCGTTCGACCGCGCAAAATATCCTGCAAAACTCTCAGCTATCTTCCGCAACCAGTCCATTTCAATGTTTTGTGCAGTTGGCGTCGGAATCCCGGAACCGTTGGGTGGGAAAAGGAAGTACTATTCCCTAGACGCTGATTCCTACATTGCTCCAAATTGGTGTCTCGCGGTTCCCGTAGTCCCGCAAGCTCCGGCCGCGGGGTTTTTCTTCGGGGCATCCTTGGGCTTGCCCGCCTCTGCACGCGCGTGTATTTCATACTCGCAAAACGTCATTGGACGAAGACGGAAAACATTGGACGAAGTCTTAGTCAGTGGTCTTAGTTTCGGAGTTGCGATGCCTGAAAGCGTCGTAAGTCGCTCATTATCAAACGTTCCCTTAGCTCAAGTGGATAGAGCACTGGTTTCCTAAACCGGTTATCCGAGTTCGACTCTCGGAGGGAACAGCGTTCAGCAAAGCAGTATCAACCGGCGACAGTCGCTGATGCGGGGAGAAATGCTGCCATCGGCCACTTCCGGTCGCAGGAGATGCGGCGATGAGAGGCGTGGAAAGTCACAATGAGTGATGGTTCGCGGCGTGCATGGAGTAGAGACCGGCAATGCCGATGAATGCCCAAATGAGCGTGGCCAGGACGAAATAACTGCAATAGCGAGAAACGGCAGCGGCGGACAGTCCCTCTGTTCTGAGTAATCGCCACCCGATGACGGCTGCCGATGCTGGTAGCAGCCAACTGGGATAGTAGAGGGCGTGGAGAATGTAACCGAGTGGCGGGAGGGAAAGTGGACGCTCTCCGAATCGGGCAACCTGGTCGAACTCCATAAAGCTGATGAACCAGAAGACGAGCGTGACGATGGAGGCGAAACCGGTATCCCCTGGACTTTGCGGAATGAACTGGAATAGTCTCACGAAGCGAATGGCTGCGAGGGCGTTTGCGCTATTCTTCCTTGGGCCATCGGTGCTCAATGTTTCCTGGGCGCTAGAGGATAAACCAACTCATGTTTCTGAGCTGGTGCCACCGTGTTCCATTGAGGACGTTCGAGCGCCCTTGCGTGGAGGCTATCGCTTTACATTAGTAGACAGCCGTGGAAGTAAGTTAATCGTCTTCAACTCGGTAATTCCTTTTGACGCAAAACTCCAGACGTCGCACGGGATATGGGTAGGATCTTCCTATGAGGAGCGAATCGTTTCGGTTCCGGGTTCTGAAGAAGAGAAAATACTTCTAAATATTATCGAGGACGCCGCAGCTAGAAAATACGGACCACAAAAAGATCCCACGAATATTCCTCAAGATACGGTTTGGCGTTGCATTGCAACGTTGAAAGAGCGAGCAGCGATTATGGCCAGGTAGCGAGTCAAACGGATTGCCGTTCCCGGCGCCCGCCTGTAGAGTTGCGTCAATGAACTGGAAGAGTCTAACGAAGCGAATCCTTGGGACAATGGCAGCCATTGCGGTAGTCTACGTTCTGAGCTTTGGGCCGGTATGTGCTTCCCTTCAGTGGTATGACCAAAAGCCGAAAAGGGGCGTTGTCGAAATTGCATACCGCCCGCTTATGTGGGTTATGACGGCCCCCTCAATGGCGGGGGATGCTATGGCGTGGTATGTCAGCTTTTGGATGAAGGTGCTTAACAAGCAGGTTTTCCCGAATCCGGCGGATATTGGAAGTTCTCTCCCGGTTCGTGCGTATAACAAAGCTCTTCCCTATGTCCTAGGTTCAATTTTCTTTTTGAGTCTGGAACGGTAGTTTGCCGGCGAGAAGGACAGGAAAGGCAATGAATTGAAAACAGAGTTTCTAGTCAGGTATGTGGCCACGGTCGGGACGGTGGTCGTTTTATACGTGCTGTCTTTTGCCCCCGCTTTATCGTACGCGATGCACTACAATGGGATGAGAGATATCGATGCCTGGCTGAAAAGTGGTGGGATTGTTTATCGTCCGGTGGTTTGGATCTACGGATATAGCAGGACGTTCAGGCAGTTGTATGCCCCTTACGGACAGTTCTGTTTTGAGCTTTTGAAGCGGGACGACAAGAATCGTGGTGCGGGTCGGTGTATGTATGCGCAGTAGGAGTTGGCAGCGGGCTTTGCGGTAGGTGACCTGCATCAGATCAGGGAGCGCTCCGCTCCAGTCTCCGGGGCGCGCCGAGGTGTGCTGGTTGGCGGGGCGTAATCGAGTAAATCTAGATGGGCGGTAAGACTGCGTCGGTTTTTCCCATCGCCCCGCATGCGGGGCAAGCCGATCCACCTCGGAACACGTGGACGGTTAGCTAGTCTGCTGATGATGGGATGACGGAACTAGGAACCAGGAAGCGCGTTTGTCAGTCGCCGCCGCGACTGCCCGATGGGCTCGCTAGCGCAAGACCTGTCGCTCCGCTCCAGCAATCAGGGAGCGCGCTGGAGCGCGTCCCTCCGAGATATCGTCGCCTACGAAAAGCGGAGGGTGGTTTCGCCGTCGAGGCGTTTGGCGAGGTCGATGGGGTCGCCGAGTTTTACGACGGTGGGGTCGACCTGGTAGTTCCAGACGTCGAACCAACTGAGGCGGGCGGCGCCGTAGAGGGTGGAGAAGGCGCATTCCACGGCGTCGAAGCCGCAGGCGATGTGGATGCGGCCGATCCGGGCGACGTTGAAGCGGGCGTCGTAGGTGTGCCAGTGGTTGCCGAGGTAGACCTGGAAGTAGGCGTGGAAATCCATCGGCTGGCCGGCATCGGGGCAGGCGACGTCGGGCAGATGGCCGGTGGCGTAGCGGGCGGGCAGGTTGAAGCAGCGGCAGAGGGAGATGGCGACATGGGCAAAATCGCGGCAAATGCCGTAACGCTGGGTGACGACTTCGGAGGCGGTGGTGTGCGGGCTGCCGGAGCCCCAGCGATATTCGACGTGTTCGTGGATCCAATCGCAGATGGCGCGGACCCGCTCGAGGCCGTGGGGAATCTGGCCGAATTCCTGGAAGGCGAAGTTCATCAGGCGATCGGAATCGCAATAGCGGGTCGGCAGGGTGTAACGGAGCAACTCCGCGGAGAGTTCCCGGACGGGCACGGCGCCGTCGATCGCCCCGTGCCCCTCGGGCAACGAGGTGAGGGTGATGAAGGAATCGTGACGGATGGTGGTGTGGCCGACCGGCAAGTCGAACCGGCGGACGGTGTTGCCATGGAGATCGAGGTAGGTTTGGACCTCGATGTCGGGCGAAAAATGGATTTCCTCGGCGTCGATATGGATGCCTTCGTCCTGCCGGGGCTGAATGAGGAGCACGATATGCGTGGGATCGCTGGCCTCATAGGTCAGGTTGGCGCCGCAGCGGATGGTGAGGACGTCAGGTTGGTTGGCCATTGGGCGTAGTGTAGCTGAGATTGGGGCGGAGGTGTTGGGCGATTCATGGGATGGCCACGAAAAGGGGGGGAGGAGGGTTTCACGCAGAGACGCAGAGGCGCAGAGGGCTTGTCTGCTTTGTGCCCTTGCAGGGAGCGTCAGCGCCGAAATTCGTCATTCTGATCCTGAGCGCGGCGGGAATGTCCGGGGATGCATTGCTGGTGGAGCCACGGGGTTCTTCGACTGCGTTCCATCCCACCTGCGCCCGCATGGAACTACGCTCAGAATGACTTCGAGAAGGAGGCGCTTTGTGCCTTCTTGTGGCGACCTTTCTGGCCATGCGACAAGAGGTTTGCGGAATTGGGGGCGGTGTCTACACTGGCGGCTGTTATGAAAAGTTCCCTTCGCTGGTTCTCCCTCGCGGTTTGCTCCACGCTGGTCGTGGCGGGTTGCAAGAAAAAGGAGCCGGTGGAGGCGTTGGTGGCGCACGATGCCGAAAGCAAGTTGCCGCCCCAGGAACAGGTGGAACCCGCGCCCGCGTCGTCCTCCGAGGGTGCCCCGGCTCCGGCGAGCGCGACCACGGCGGCCGGGGACCAGGCGGCGTACGAGGCGTGGTTCAAGAAGCATAATCTCGATCTCAACGACCCGAAGATGCTCGATGCCGATCCGGATGAGGACGGCTTCAGCAATCGCGAAGAATTCCTCGCGGACACCGATCCGCACGACAAGAACTCCCGTCCCGGGATCCACAAGAGCATCCGGCTGAAGGAATACAACGAGGTGCGGCTGCCGATCGTGCTGGAAGGGATCGACGGCGACAAGGCGCGGATCAAGCGGACGGATCAGCCCGACGGCAAACCCCAGGTGGTCAAGGAAGGCGACACGATCAAGGGATTGCCGCTGAAGGTGACGCGCATCGAATCCAAGCAGGATGTGGACAAGAGCGGCGAACGTGTGGATCTCTCGCAGGTGGCGCTGGAAGATTCTTCGACCAAGGAGAAGATCTATTTGATGAAAGATCTGCCGGCCCGGACGGCAGCGACTTACGCGGTGCTGGTGTCGCCGGATGGCAAAACGACGCTGAAGGTGAGCCGGGGTGACGTCTTCACCTGGCCGGCCGAGCAGGGGACGCATTACAAGGTGATGGACCTGAGCCAGGACCAGGCGGTGCTGCTGCAGATCGAGACGAAGAAGACCTGGACGATCCCGCGGATGTAACGGGGCGGTTTTAACGCAGAGGCGCAGAGGCGCAGAGGCGGGGAGTGCGCCGAGTGTGAATCGGCGCGAAACGAAGTATGGTTCCGGAGATCTACGTTCGAAGCAGGCAGAACTGCGATTTTGCATCCCTCCCTCTCTGCGGCTTTGCGGCTCTGCGTGAAACCCGCGGGCAATCTGCTCGACTTCTCTCCATACCCGGCTATCTAAGCCCCCCCTATGTTTTGGACCGAAGACGTCGCTGCGAAGTGCAGCGGAGCGCAGATCATCAATGACTCGAAGACCCCCTCCGGGCGGGTGCACGTGGGCGCGTTGCGCGGCGTGCTGATTCACGACGCCATTTTCCGCACCCTGAAGGAGAAGGGGATCGAGGCGCGTTACCTCTTCGGCGTGGATGATTACGATCCGCTCGACGAAATCCCCGCAGGCAAGGACGCGCACTTTGAGAAGTACCTCGGCCAGCCGCTGTGCAACGTGCCGCCGCCGGACAACTCGCCGGCCACGGACATGGCGGAGCATTACATCAAGGAGTTCTTCGAGATCTTCGAGGAACTCGGGGTGAAGGTGGAAAAATACCGGATGCGGGACATCTACCAGAGCGGCCAGTTCAATAGCGCGATCGATACCATCCTGAAGAACGCGGCCACGGTGCGCCGCGTGTACAAGGAAGTGAGCAACTCGGACCGGCCGGAGACCTGGTATCCGTTCCAGACAATTTGCGAGAACTGCGGGCGCATCGGCACGACGGAGGTGTTTGCCTATGATGGCGAGCAGGTCAGCTACCGCTGCCGTCCCGACATGGTGAAGTGGGCGCGCGGCTGCGGGCACGAGGGGCGCGTCTCGCCGTTCGACGGCCGCGGCAAGCTGCCGTGGAAGCTCGAGTGGGTGGCGAAGTGGGTGACGTTCCCCGTGACCATCGAAGGCGCGGGCAAGGATCACTCGACCAAGGGCGGCTCGCGCGATGTCTCCGCGGCTTGTTTGCGGGCGATCTTCGGCAAGGAACCGCCGCTGAATGTGCCGTATGAATTCTTCCTCGTCGGCGGGGCGAAGATGAGCAGCTCCCGCGGCGTCGGCGCGGCGGCGCGCAATATTGCCGACCTGCTGCCGCCGGAGGTGCTGCGATTCCTCATGATCCGGACGAAGCCGAATTCGCCGGTGAACTTCGACGTGAAGGAAGAAGGCATCGTCAAGCTCTTCAACGAATTTGACCGGTTTCATGCCCGGGCGGTTCTGGAGAAGAATGCGACGCCGGACGAAGCGTGTGTTTATCGCCTCGCGGAGCTCAGCCCCGAGGGGCCGTACTTCAATGCGAATTTCCAGGTGGTGTCGGCGCTCGTGCAGATGCCGCATCTCGACGTGGTGGAGCAGATCACCCGGCGGAAGGGTGCGCCCCTGACGGAGGTGGAAATGCGTCACCTCAACCAGCGCATCGCCTCGGCGAAGGTGTGGGTGGAGCAGTACGCCAGCGAGGAGGAGAAGACGCGCCTGCAGGAGACGTTGCCGGCGCGGGCGCAGGAATTGACGGCGGCGCAGCGGGCGTTTTTGCATCGGCTGGCGGATGTCCTGCCGGAGACGGCGTGGGACGACGACAGCCTGCAGGCCAGGATCTTCGAAGTCGCGCGGCTCACGCCGATCGAGCAACCCGTGGCTTTCAAGGCGATTTATCGCGTCCTGCTGGACCGCGAAGCGGGACCGAAGGCGGGCAACCTGCTGGCCTTTTTGGAATCGAGTTTTGTCATTCCGCGTTTCCGGGAGTTGCCGTTCGACGTGCTGGATTTCTGGCGGCAGACGGCGACCACGCCGGAAGACCTCGACAAGTGGTTGAACCAACAGCGCGAGAAGATCGCGGGCTCGACGTGGACGACGGCGATGGAGGGCAGCGTCGCGGCTTTCGAGATCACGTTCACGATGAAGGACGGGAAGCGGCAGGTGAAGCGCGTGCTGATCGAAGGGCAACCGGTGGATGACGCGGTGAAGGGGCTGATTGCCCGGATCGGGACGTTTGACGGCGGGTCGACGCCGGGTGGGATGGTGGCGTAAGCGGGCCATCGGAGGGACGCGCTCCTGCGCGATCCCTGACGTCAGGTGATTGTACGACTTCGGAGCTCGCGCAGAATGCAGCACGCCCTGTAGACAAATGGGGAGCGCGCTGGAGCGCGTCCCTCCGATGATCGGTCGCAAGCGCCCTATTCATATCATCCCGTTTGCGAGCGGAGACCGCCCGATCATTGTTTCCGTAACGGTCGTGTCACAAAACCGCAGACGGTGCCTCGCGAACGATGTCGGTCACCAGTTGTTCCGACACGTTTGGGCCGCCGCGCAGTATTGGCTCGTTGGACGGTACGTCATCATGCCAGACCACCTGCATTTCTTTTGCGCCCCAGCAGGTCCGGACTGCTCGCTGGAGAGATGGCTGCATTTCTGGAAAAGCCGTTTGACGAAGTCCATGGCCGGTGACGGCGGAAAAGCCCGTCCTGCAACGAGAACACTGGGATCGCCAGCTTCGGTCCGGCGAAAGCTACGATGAAAAGTGGGAGTACGTTCGCCAGAATCCCGTGCGGGCCGGCCTTGCCAAAGTTCCCGAGGAATGGCCGCACCAAGGTGAACTGAACGAGCTCAGCTGGTAGCCCAGCCAGCCCGGCGGGACGCCGGGGATGTCAGGGAGCGCGCTGGAGCGCGTCCCTTCGAGGAGAGGGTGCGGCCTTAGCCTACGGAAATCACCGTTCGCATGGCGTGGGATTTGCCGGGGGCGAGGGTGATGGCGTTGGCGCCGGCGTTGGCGGTTTCGATGCAGAGCATGCCGGGCCATTCGTCGTGGCCGAAGTCGGTCATGGCCGCGGATTTGGCGACCCAAGGATTCCAGACCACGGTGGTCTGGGAACCGCTTTTTTCCACGGTGACGCGGCGCTTCTGCTTGGGGTCGTCGAGGACGCAGGTCTTGCGCGTGCCCTCGAAGACCCGGTCGGTCTCGGAAGTGATCCGGATGGGTTCGGGGCCTTGTTTCTTGCGCTGCATGCCGTCGGTCTTGTCGAGGTATTCGGCGCCCTCGAGCCCGGTGGTGGCGGTCTCGCGCACGTCGCCGACGGTGAAATAGGTGTGGAGTGCGTTCTCAAAGGAGAAAGGCTCGGTGCCGGTGTTCTCGACTTCCAGGGTCATGCGAAGGGTGCGGCCGACCGCCACGCGGTAGCGCAGGGTGAAATCGTGGGGCCAGAGCTCCCGGGTGCGGGTATTGGACTTGAGCTGGAAGACGGCGGTGACGATTTCATCCCCATCGATGGTCAGGGATTCGACCTGCCATTCCGACAGGCGGGCGAAGCCGTGGGCGGGGGACTCCGGGTGCCCGGCGCGGGCGCCGAACCAGGGGAAAATCACCGGAACCCCGCCCCGGATCGGTTTGTCAGGCGCAAAGGCACTCTGGCGGCTCATAAAGAGGACCGGGGCGGCGTCCCGGGGCTGGAAATGGGAGACATGGGCCCCGTGGAGGTAGATGTGGGCCTCGGCGAGCGGAGAGTGGATGGCGAGCCGCAGGAGATCGCCGGAACCGTTTTCGAAAACGGTGACCCCGGGAATCTCCAGGCGGCGCAAGGCGGCGGAGACAGGTTTCATCGGCGCGACTCTAGTGGCAACAAGCGATGCGCCAAGGAGGAATGGCGCTTGTATTTTTGAATTTTGAACAGTGAATGATGATATCCCCGCCGGTGAGAGAGATATCGATTTCCAAATTCTGAAACCCGTCGCATCCCTAGATGCGCATCCGGGACGTTGAATTCGAAATTCAAGCATCTCCCCGGAGCCGCAGCCCGTGAGTTCCCCTCCACAAATTCCATTATCTTCGAACAGCCGTAGCGACCGCTACGCCTTTGGTTTGGGGGCGGCGTTTCTCGTCATCCTGGCCATTGCCTTTTGGTCGCTGAAGGATGCGGACCGGGAGCGGCGGCGGACGGCCGACCAGGCGCAGATCCTGCCGCGCGCCGTCGCGGATTCCACGGAGCGCGGAGTGGCGCTGGCGGCGATGATGGAGAATTTCACCCGCGAGCAGGAGCGGGTCGCGGCCCAGTTTTTCAAGATCGCCTACACGGCGGGCGCCGGGCTGCTGGTGCTCTTCGCCCTGGCGGTCTGGCATGCCCATTACCGCCGCCGGCGCTGGCTGGAGAGCACCACCGAGCGCGAGAAGTTACTCGGGCAATTGCGGGCCGCGGAAGGCAAGTACCGCTCGATCTTCGAAAATGCCATCGGCGGGATTTTCCAAACGACGCCCGAGGGGCGCTTCGTGACCGCGAACCGCGCGCTGGCCCGGATGTACGGCTACGACTCGCCGGAGAGCCTGATGGAATCGCTGACGGACGTGGCCACGCAGCTCTACGTCGATCCTTCGCAGCGGCGGGCGCTGCTCGAGGCCCTGCGGCACGAGGACGTGGTTTCGAATTTTGAATTCGAGGTCGTCCGGGCTGATGGGCGCACGATGTGGGTGCGGGAAAACGTGCACGCGATTCGCGACCCGAAGGGCGAATTGCTCTATCTCGAGGGCACGGTGGAGGATGTCTCGGACGTGTGGTGGGGCGAGCAGCGGCGGCGGCTCCAATATGCGACGTCGCGGGTGCTGGGCGATGCGGCCTCGGTCGAGCAGGCGCGGCCCCAGATCCTGGAAGCGATTTGCAAGGCGCTGGAATGGGATATCGGCATCGCCTGGGAAGAGGTGAACGGCGAACTATTGCCGCTGGAAATGTGGCATCAGCCGGAATTGCAGACCGAAGAGTTCGAACTGGCGCTGCCGCACATGACCTATCGCCGCGGCCAGCGGCTGGTCGGGGAAGTGTGGAACTCCGGCGATCCGAGCTGGGTGGCCGACCTGTCGGCGGACCAGAACTACGCGAATGGCGAGGTCGCGCTGGCCTGCGGCATGTGCTCGGCGTTCGCGATCCCGATTACCGTCAATGGCGAGATCCGGACCGTGCTCGAATTTTTCAGCCCGAAGATCACGCTGCCCGATCCCGAACTGGTGCAGACGCTGGGGGCAATCTCCAGCCAGCTCGGCCATCTCGTGGAACGCAAACGCGCCGAGGAAGCGCTGCGCCGGAGCGAGATGCGGAAGGCGGCCATCCTGCGCTCCGCTCTCGACTGCATCATCACCTTCGATCTCGACGGCAAGATTACGGAATTCAATCCCGCCGCGGAACGCGCGTTCGGCTATACGCAACAGGAGGCCCTGGGCCGGGAGATGGCGGCGCTGATCATCCCGGAAAGCCTGCGCGACAGCCATCGCCGCGGCCTGGCGCTCTACAATGCGTCGAACGCCGGCCCCGCGCAGGGGAAACGCATGGAATTGACGGCGATGCGGTCGGAAGGCCGGGAGTTCCCGGTCGAGGTGGCGATCAGCCGGATCCTGATCGACGGCAAACCGATGTTCACGGCCTACATGCGGGACATCACCGAGCGGAAGGAAGCGGCGCGCATCACCTCGGAGCTGGCGGCCGTGGTGGCGCACTCGAACGACGCCATCGTGGCGTGCACGCTGGACGGACGGATCGTGAGCTGGAACATCGGTGCGGAGCGGGTTTACGGCTATGCTTCCGAGGACATGATCGGGAAGCCGCTGGATCTGCTCATCCCGCAGGATCGTCTCGATGAATTTCCCCAGGCACTGACCGCGGTGCGGCGGGGCGACAGCCTGGCCAATTACGAAACGATCCGCCTGCGCAAGGACGGCAAGCGGATCAGCGTCTCGGTGACGGAATCGCCGATCCGCGACGAGAGCGGACGGGTGAGCGGCCTGTCCTCGATTGCGCGCGACATCACTGAGCGCAAGCGGCTGGAGGAGGAACTGCTGCAATCGCAAAAGATGGACGCGGTGGGACGGCTCGCCGGGGGCATCGCGCATGATTTCAACAACATCCTCACCGCCATCCTCGGCTACAGCGATCTGCTCATCGGGCAGATCGACGAGCGGCAGTGGATGTTCAAGCACCTGACGGAGATCCGCAAAGCGGCGGATTTCGCGGCCTCGCTGACGCACCAGCTCCTCGCCTTCAGCCGCCGCCAGCCGTTGTTCCTGCGCGTCTTCAGCATCAACGAGACGGTGAATAACATGCAGAAGATGCTGCAGCGGGTGATCGGCGAGCACATCCAGATTCACACCCAGCTGAAGGCGGAGATCGGGCGCTTGAAGGCGGATCCGAGCCAGCTCGAGCAGGTGCTGCTCAACCTGTGCGTCAACGCCCGTGACGCGATGCCCAAGGGCGGCTCGATCACCATCCAGACAGCGGACGTCACCTATTTCCTCGACGATTTCTATTCGGTGAACGAGATGCCCGCGGGCGAGTACGTGAAGCTGACGGTGTGCGACACCGGCACGGGCATGACGCCGGAGGTGAAGAAACATATTTTCGAGCCGTTCTTTACGACCAAGGACAAAGGGCAGGGGACGGGCCTCGGCCTGGCGACTTGCTACGGCATCGTGAAGCAGACCGGAGGGTATATCACCGTGGACAGTCAGGTCGGCGTCGGGACGACTTTCGCCATCTATCTCCCGCGGGTGGATGAAGCGGGTGAGAAGTCCAGCATTCGCACGGAAGTCGGCCAGTTGCCCGGCGGCCACGAGACGGTGCTCTATGTGGAGGACGAGATCACGGTGCGCAGCCTGACGGCCCATGTCTTGCGGCGGCTGGGCTACACGGTGCTCGAGGCAGGCAGCGGCAAGCAGGCGCGCGATGCGGTGGAAAACAACAACGGCCACGAAATCGACCTGCTGTTTTCCGACGTGGTGCTGCCGGACGCTGGCGGCAAGGAACTGGCCAACTGGATCTGCACGACCCGCCCGGGCCGCACCAAGCTGCTCTTCACCTCCGGCTACGTGGACGAGAGCATCCTGCGCGGGCACGGCCTGGAATCCGGGACGGCGTTCCTGCAAAAACCTTTCACCCCGGCGGACCTCGCGAAGAAAGTCCGCGAAGTCCTCGATAACCCGCAAACGGTCCATGAGCGGAACTAACTTGCGAGGCCGGTCCAAGCAGTGTGCGGCCGATCGACCGGCCGGGAGGAGATTGCCATGAACCAAACAGCCGTCGAAGCCGCGAGCGCTGCGCTGCGAATCGTGGAAATTCTCCTGGTGGATGACGACCCGGGCGACGTGCAACTGGCCATCGAGTCATTTGAAGACGGCCGGCTTGGCAACCGGGTCTCCGTGGCGGCGGATGGAGAAAAGGCGATGGCATTCCTGCGGCGGGAAGGGAGCTACGCGGACGCGCCGCGGCCCGATCTCATCCTGCTGGATCTGAACATGCCGCGGAAGGATGGGCACGAGGTGCTGGCCGAGCTGAAGGCGGATCCGGTCCTGGCCAGGATTCCCGTGGCGATCGTGACCGGCAACGACGAGGAAGGGGAGATTTTAAAGGCATACAATCTCGGCGTGGCCTGCTACATTACCAAACCGATCGACGTACCCAAACTCATGAGCGCAGTGTGCTCCATTCCCGAATTTCAGGTCACCGTGGTGACCACCCGTCCGCTGCACTAGGAGCCATGCCGAACGACGCCGTTAGAGTCCTCCTCATTGAGGACAATGAGGACCATGTGCAGTTTCTGCAGCAGCTGCTGGCGACTTCCGAACTGGAGTCGTTCGAACTGCTGACGGCGGGCGACGTGGCAGGTGGCGTCGAGATTTTGCGAGCCGGCGGGATCCAGATCATCCTGCTCGATCTTTCCCTGCCGGATAGCGACGGGCTGGAGACGTTCATCCGGATCATCGAGGAAGCCCCGGATGTGCCGCTCATCGTGCTGAGCGGCATCAACGATGTGGCGCTGGCCGTGGAAACGGTGCAGCTCGGCGCCCAGGATTATCTCGTCAAAGGGCACGTCGACAATCATCTCCTCATCCGCTCGATGAAGTACGCCATCGAGCGCAAACGCAGCCAGATCCAGCTCAAGCGGATCAACGACAACCTCGAGGTGCGGGTGCGCGAACGCACGGACGCGCTCGTGCAGGCGAACGTGAAGCTGCAGCAGGAAATCGCCGAGCGGAAGCGGGCGGAAGAGGCCACCCTGGAAAGCAACCGGCAACTCTCCAGCGCGCTCGGGCAGCTCCAGGCCACCCAGCGCGAGATCATCCAGCGCGAGCGGATGCATGCCCTCGGCCGGATGGCCAATGGCATCGCGCACGATTTCAACAACGCCCTCGCGCCGATTCTCGGCTTCAGCGAATTGCTCCTGATGAAGCCGGAGACGCTGCTCGACACCAAGAAGGTCCACAACTACGTCGAGATGATCCACAACGCGGCCAAGGAAAGCGCCAAGGTGGTGGCGCGTCTGCGCGAGTTTTACCGCTACCGCGACGATGCCGAGGTCTTCACCCCGGTGGTGATCAACGATCTCGTGCTCCAGGTGATTTCCCTCACGCAGCCGCGCTGGAAGGACCAGGCCCTGGCCGCGGGGACGAACATCGATTTCCGCACGGAGATGGGCAACGTGCCGACCGTGCCGGGCAACGAAGGCGAACTGCGCGAAATGCTCGCGAACCTCGTTTTCAACGCCATCGACGCCATCCCCAAGCGCGGCACGATCACCATCCGGACCGAGGTGCAGGGCGCCTGGCTGGTGGTGACGGTGAGCGACGATGGCCTCGGCATGAGCGACGAAGTGAAGGCGCGCTGCATGGAACCGTTTTTCTCGACAAAAGAGGACCAGGGCACCGGCCTCGGCCTCGGGAGTGTGCACGGCATCGTGCGCCGGCACGAAGGGCAGATCGATATCCAGAGCGAGGCCGGCCGCGGCACGTCCGTGTCGGTTTTCCTGCCGCTCGACAAGCGCGCCGCTCCGCCCGAGCCCGTCCGGCCGATGCCGGTGGCGAAGGAGACGCTCCGCATCCTGGTGGTGGAAGACGAACCGCTGGTGCGGGAAGTCCTGACCGTCTACCTGGCCGAGGATCAGCACATCGTCGAGGTGGCGGAGAACGGGCGCGAGGGCCTGGAGCGGTTCAAGGCGGGGACCTTCGATTTGGTGATGACCGACCGGGCCATGCCGGAAATGAACGGCGACCAGCTGGCCATCGAGATCAAGAAATTGCGCCCGGAAACACCCATTCTTTTGCTGACTGGATTTGGCGACCTGATGACCGGCGCGGGCGAACAGCCGCCCGGGGTCGACCTGGTCGTCAGCAAGCCCTTCACCTTGACGACGCTGCGGAGCGCGATCGTGAAAGTGACAGCGCGCTAAAAGCTAGCGCTCGGCACGCGGCGCGCGTAGTTTGCGCACCATCCCCACGGTTACGATGTCCCCCCCACGCCCGGCCAAGCACCGCGTCCTCATTGTCGAGGACAATCCCGGTGATATTTTCCTGCTGCGGGAGATGGTGGATGAAGCGCCGAAGACGCACTTCCATGTGACGGCCGAAGCGGGCCGACTGGAGCATGCGCTGGCTATCCTGGCCGCGGAAAAGATCGATGTCGTCCTCCTCGATCTGCAGCTGCCCGACAGCCGCGGCCTCGATACTTTCATCGCCGCCCATCGCGCCGCGCCGGATGTGCCGATCATCGTGCTGAGCGAGAGCGACGACGAAGAGCTGGCCCTGGAGACGGTGCAACTGGGCGCGCACGAATACCTGGTGAAGGGGCGCGTGGATGCGCACCTGCTGCACCGCGCGCTGCGCTATGCCCTGGAGCGGGCGCGGGCCGAACTGCAACTGGCCCGCGAGCGCGACCTGCTGCACACCCTGCTGGAGAACATTCCTGATCGCATCTACTTCAAGGATCGGCAGAGCCGCTTTGTGCGGATCAACCGCGCGCTGACGCAGCTCTTCGGCCTGCAACGCCCGGAGGAGGCCTACGGCAAGACCGATGCCGACTTTTACGGCGCGGAGCATGCCGGCGAAGCGCTGCAGGATGAGCTGCGCGTGATGGAGACCGGCGAGCCGATCCTGAACAAGATCGAATTCGAGAACCTGGCGGACGGCCGGCGCTCCTGGTCGCTGACGACCAAGCTGCCGCTGCGCGATCGCAAGGGCGCGATCGTCGGCACCTGCGGCATCTCGCGGGAGATCTCCGAATTGAAAGTCATGGAGGAGCAGCTGGCGACCGAGCGCAATTTGCTGCGCGCGGTCATCGACAACCTGCCCGACCTCGTCTTCCTCAAGGACATCGAAGGGCGCTACCTGCTCGATAACGCGGCGCACCTGCGCTGGCTGGGAGCGCGGGACGCCTCCGAGGTGCGGGGCCGGACGCTCTTCGATTTCGTGCCCGACGACGTGGCGGCGGAGTTGCACAAGGACGACCTGGCCGTGGCGGAATCGGGCCGGCCGAAGCTCAACCAGGAAGAGCACGTGGTGGATCCGCTGGGCAACCTGCGCTGGCGGCTGACTTCGAAAATCCCGTGGCTCGACGACGATGGCAAGGCAGTGGGGCTGGTCTGCATCAGCCGGGATATTACCGACCAGAAGCACGCCGAAGAGCAGTTGAAGATGGCCAATACGGAGCTGGCGGCGAGCCGCGAAGAGCTCCTCAACGCCGTGCAGAATCTGCAATTGGCGCACCACGAGCTGCGGGACGTGCAGCTGCAACTCATCGAGGCGGAGAAGATGAAATCCATCGGCCGCCTGGCCGCGGGCGTCGCGCACGAAGTGAAGAATCCGCTGGCCATCCTCAAGATGGGCATCGAGTTCCTCGCCTCGCAGGGCAACGACGACGAAAACGTCCCGGTGATCCTCAAGGAGATGGGGGACGCGCTCGACCGCGCGGATGGGGTGATTCGCGGGTTGCTCGATTTTTCCGCGCCGAAGCAGCTCGAGGTGAAACGCGAAAATCTCAACGCGATCATCAACAATGCGCTCAAGCTGGTGCGCGGGGAAATGCAGGGCGCGTTCGAGATCGAGCGCGATTTCCAGCCGAACCTGCCGCCGGTGAAACTGGATGCCGGCAAGATCAGCCAGGTCTTCATCAACCTCTTCACCAATGCGCTCCACGCGATGGGCGAGGGCGGCATCCTGTCCGTGCGGACCTACTCGAAGCAGCTCACCGGGGTCGGGTCGAACATCTCGGACAGCCGCTCGGAATCCTTCCGCGTGGGCCAGAATATCGTCGTGGCGGAAATCGACGATACCGGGAGCGGCATCCCGGAAGACAAACTCGCCAAGATCTTCGAGCCGTTCTTCACCACCAAACCCACCGGCCGTGGCACGGGCCTGGGCCTGTCGGTCGTCAAGACGATCATCGACTTGCACGGCGGAACCATCGATATTCGGAATCTGCACGATGCCGGTGTGCGGGTGACACTCATGTTCCAAGCCTGAAATTTCCAACCAATGCCTGATCCCTCCATGAATAAGAAACGCATCTTTGTTGTCGACGATGAAGGGGGCTTCACCCGGCTCCTCAAACTGACCCTCGAGCGCACCGGCAAATACATCGTCCAGGAGCAAAACGACGGGACCAAGGCGTGGCTCGCCGCGCGCGAGTTTAAGCCGGACATCATCTTCCTCGACATCGTCATGCCGAAGATCGACGGCGGGGACGTGGCTCAGCAAATCCGCTCCGACCCGATGCTAGCGCACATCCCGGTGATCTTTCTCACGGCCATCGTCTCGCAGACCGAATCGAAAAACGAAATCGGCGGGTTTCCTTTCATCGCCAAGCCGGTGAGCCTCGACGCGATCAACCGCTGCATCAAGGAACACCTGGGAGAGTAAGAGCGGACGGGCGGCTGTGGCGGATGGAGTCCGCCGGGCTCCCGGTTTAGCGCGGTGCGTTCAGCGCCTTGTCGATCGCCGTGGCGAGGACGGCGGCGTCCGGCTCCGTGCCGGCATCGAACCGCGCGAGGAGGCGTCCATTGCGGCCGATGAGGAATTTGCCGAAGTTCCAATCCACGTCGCCGGGGAAGCCGGCGGAAGGCCCGGTCAGCAGGGTGTAGAGAGGATGCTGCTCGGCGCCTTTGACGTGAATCTTGGCGAACATCGGGAAAGTCACCGCGTAGCGGGAGGTGCAGAATTTTTTGATCTCGGCATCGGAGCCCGGCTCCTGTTCGCCGAAATCGTTCGAGGGAAAGCCGAGGACGACGAGGCCCTGGTCGCGATACTTGCGCCAGAGCGCTTCGAGGCCGGAATACTGCGGGGTGTTCCCGCATTCGGAGGCCACGTTGACGATGAGCAGGACCTTGCCGGCGAATGGTTGCAGGGTGGTTTCTTTCCCGTCGATGTCTTTGAGCGGGATGGTATCGATGGCTGGTTCTTCCGCACGGGCGGAGACGGCGGCGATGGCCAGGCAGGCGATGGTGAGGAGGAGGGAGAGTTTCATGGGGGATCGCTTTTTATTTGCGGGGAGAGGAGGCATTGGCGGCGCGGTAGCAGAAAACGATGATGGCGAAGGCCAGGGCGAGCTTGATCGTCAGGAGCGCGTCCGCGCTGGCCCCGGCGGAACGCGCCAGGGCCACTGTGCCCCAGACGAACAGCCCGAGGAACGCGATCCAGCCCAAGGCGGATGGACGGGCGAAATTGATCGTCCAACCGAGGCCGCGGATGCGCTTCGGGACGAGGACGCGCCGGTCCTCCCGGCAAAAATAAAAGATGCCCCATTTCCAATGCTGGGGATCGGCGTGGAGTTCTTCGAGGGTGGGTTCGCTCATACCGGGTGGGGGGATAGCATCACCGATTTTCCGGGCGCGGCCAGAAACTTTGGAAACCGCAGAGGCGCAGAGGAGATTGGAGAGGCCCGCAGAAGGATTTTCTCAACTTTTGTTTCTCCTCTGCGCCCCTCTGCGGTGAATCCTATCGGGAGGCTCTGCCCTCCGGGATGGCGAGCACATGGCCTACGGCCAGTTTCTTCTCGTCGGAGATATGATTCGCGGTTTTCAAGGCAGCCACAGTCACCCCGTATTTGAGGGCGATCGAGCCGAGCGTGTCGCCTTTCACCACCACATGGGCGTGCTGGAAGGGATGCGCCGCGGGTGCCGAGGCGGGCCGGGGGGCCGGGGCCGGTTTGGCCGTAGCGGTGGTGGTGGAGCCGCCGGTCCGCTGCCGGAGATACGGCGCGAGGGCTGGGTCGATTTGGAGGATTTTCGCTTCCAACTTGCGGTCCGCTTCCGCGTAGGCGGCGCGGACTTTCGGGTCGCGGAGGGCAACCTTGCGCATCTGCTCGTATTCCTGCTCCTGGGTGGAAGCCGGGGCGGCGTGAAGAGCCATGGGGGCGACGAGCAGGGCGAGGAAGGAGAATAAGGGGATCTGATTGGCCATCTGTCGGACCTATCGGCGGGGGTGACGGGCCGCAAGCTCGATTCTGAAAAGACCGAAAAGCAGGGTGCGCGCGAATTTGAGACAGGAGCATAAACCTATGAAATCCACCCCCCACGTCGATGAACTGATCCACGGCAAAATCCTGGAAGTGGATTTGCACGGAAAACTCACCCGGGAAGACTTCGAACGCCTGGGCCCGCAGACCGACAGACTGATTCAGCAGCACGGAAAAATCCGGATCCTGGTGACGATGCACGATTTCGAGGGGTGGGATGCGGGCGCCCTCTGGGAGGAGCTGAAATGGGACGCGAAGCACTTCAACGATGTGGAGCGCCTGGCCATGGTGGGGGAGGAGGAGTGGCAAAAGTGGATGGTGGGCTTCTGCAAGCCGTTCACGACCGCGGAAGTGCGCTATTTCCCATTTGCAGGCCTCGACGAAGCGCACGAGTGGTTGAGTGAGCCGTCGCCTGTGTGAAAACCCTGAGATGCACCCTCCTGTGCGTGATCGCATGCGCAGGGCTGGTGTTGTCTTGTGCCGGGCCGGAAAAGGAGGGTCATCCCCGGATCTATCGGGGTGGCCAGGATTACGCGAAGGCCGTGCACCGGTAGGGAGGCGCCAGAGGGGAGCGTTCGCTCCGGCCCTTTTCATTGAACGAGCGAGACTATTCGATGTCAGAATTATCAATGACGTTAATAAAAACTCGCGACCCAACCGGTCCAGCGAGGACGCAGAGCACCATGATGAATCGCAAAACATACTTCCGCCATCGGCCCGACCTCGTTTCCGAGGAATTGGTGGCGGCGCTCCTGGCCAAGACCTCTTATGAATTTCACGCGCTGTTCGCGGCGATCTACGAAAAGCTCCGGGCGCGCAATGCGACCAGCGGGGGCGAGGAGATGCTGCGCCTGCGCGTTTACGAGAAGCTCCAGACCCTGGTCGGGCAGGGGCTCGTAAAGAAAGACGGCAAGACCTATTCCGCCGTGAAAGCCCGGTTGCGGGCGCGTTCCACGGAAATGGACGTGGCCAAGGCCGCGGCCGAGCAGCGCCGGTCTTCCGTGCTCCATTCCGAATAGTCGCGCGCGGGCGACGTCCAAACGTCGGTCTGATTTTGGCGGCAGCAGTGCAATCCTGCGGAACCCGGCACTAAACCGGTAGAGGTTCGATTCCTCAGCCGCCACCCTTTCGCCCGAAGATCCACCGGCGGCAGCAGGCGTAGCCGAGGATGCCGAGCAGCGTGGCGTTGATCATCGCGTAGAGGATGGGATTGGTCAGCAAGGTCATTCGATCGACCGAATCCCCGGCCACCCGGAGGAGTGTTCTCGCGGGGAAGAGAATCGCGAAACCCACCGAGTCGCCCAGGCGCACGGCCGCCACGGACCGGAAGAGGAAAGCGCCCAGCCAGAAACTGTAGACGGCGGACCAGCTCAGGATAAATGCGCCCGCGATAAAGGCGAACAGGGTGACGACGTACTTGGCGGTTTCTTTCACGGGGCGCGCATCCTTGCCCCTCCGAGCGGGTAGATCAATGACGGAGGAGTGCGGCGGCAGGCATCATTTTTGATAAAAAATCGACCGGTTTGTCCCCGATGATGCGCTCAGGGAATGTCCCGAACGACAAGCGACGAACTCGGGTGTCTGTTCGTATTGGCCGGCAAGCGAGGTGTCCTGGGAGTTGCTCCCGCGGAGTCCCCGAGGCCCCGCTTGCTGGCAGCTTTTTCCCCCCTTATGCAAAAGACCTTCGGTATCTTGATCCGGCCGGACACCCACACGGTCCATGACGTGGACGCTGACCAGTGGACGGAGCATGCGATGCGCGAGAAACTCCAGGTCGGGAACGGCGAATTCGAGCGCCGGGAGGTGGAACGCACGGGCGACACGATTGTCGTGAGCGCATTCCTGAATGCCTCGACCGCGGGGAAAGCGTCCCGGAGCGACGGCTTCGACCTCTACGGCGAACGTTTTTACGGGCCGGCTCTGATCATCTCCGGGGAGGCGAGCGGCACCTCGCCGATTCTTGATCCCCACGACATCAGCCGGGCGATTCACTTCTTCCGGTTGAACCATGAAGATGTCACCGGGGCGGAGCGTTACGAGTCGATCGCGGCGGGCTGAAGGGAAGGGATGAGGAGGGGAGCGGGAGGGCGGGAACGTCGTTGAAGTTACGTGTAAGTGCTGGGAAGTTACCTCGTAAGTCCCGGTTTCGAGTTACGCGTAAGTGCAGTTTCCGACTTACTTTCCATCCGCGCCAGTCGTTTCATTCCTCCGGCCCCGGCGTGCGCACCTTCGGCAGGACACTCCAGGCCCATGCCCCGGCGGCCATCATCCACAGGTAGCTGGCGCCGCTCAGCCAGTGGGGGCGGGTCGGCAGGAAATCGCCGACGGCCCGCAAAACGGCGCCGACGAGGAGAAGAAACGTGGCCGCCTGTAACCCTGGCAGGCGCGTCGCGAAGAGTGCTTCGTTTCCCGAGTGCCCGAGCACCACGCGCATGGCCACGGTGAAGGTGATCAGGCTGAACCCGCCGAGGAAAACGACATGCAGCCCGGCCAGCCGCTGGCCCGGCCAGAAGAGCGGGAAAAGCAGGCCAGCGATGAGCGCCAGGAGCGCGAGATGGGCGGCAACGGTCATCGTGCGCAAGGACACTGCCTGGCGATGGAATGGAACCATCGCCGCCAGGTAGACAGCCGCCGCCACGGCGCGCAGCCAGGTGGCGACGGGCGCCGTCGGGTCATGCGCTTCGATCCAGTAACTGGCCAGCAGGATGAGTCCCGTGGCGCCGGAGAGCGCCGCCCGCCACCGCCAGCCGGCCCGGGTGGGTTCCTCGCCGGGCAGGCCGAGGATGCGCGGCAGCAGAAACGTCGCGACGCCCAGCAGCAGAAAAAGCACAAACCCTTGATGGAGGAGCAGCGCGCCCAAGAGCATGAGCGTTCCGGAGACCCAACCCTGCGTGCCGCAGAGCCAGAGCACGGGTCCAAGCAAGCCGCTGAGATAACCCAGCCCCGCGAGCACAAAGCCGGGCGGCGGCAGTTCCGAGGCGCCGCGGAGGCGCCCGGCCAGGCACACGCCGAAGGCGAGGAGCAGCGCGATGAACGCCAGGTCCCCCGCACGCGGTTGCTCGCCGATGTGCAGGCCCGCTGTCAATAGATACAACCCCAGCAGCGTCCCCAGTTCCGCGCGGCGCAAGGGCGGCGCAGAAAGCAGTCTGGGCAGCGCGGTGCCGAGAAAGCCGAGGACAAACCCGGCGAGAAATCCCTCGATCATCAACCGCGCGTGCATCGGCCCGGGGTAAAACTTGTGCAGCCCGGAAAAATACAGCGGCCAGAGCGACACCCCGGAGATGCCCAGCAACGTGGCGAGCGGAAAGAAGATGCGAAACGGTTCCGCCGGACAAAGGCTGAGAAAGGACGCGCGCGCTCGGCTCATGCCCGGCAGAATTTACGCGGATGCCGCGGTTTGGTCTTCGGCGGTTCGCAGGCGACGCGCGGCCCAGAGCGCGCCGACGGCGTAGAGGACGAGGCAGACGACGGGCACGATGAGGACCGCCGCGGACGGCTGCTTCACGGTCCACGGGCCGACGCTCAAGCTGATTTTCAGAATGCCTTTGCCGGCGAACAGCTTGATGAGGGTCGCGCCGAGCAGGCCATGGACGAAGGCGAAGGCCGCGAGGTTGCGGAAGCGATCCTCCATGGCGGCGTAGGCGAAGATGGTGCCGAGGATGGTCGTGACCAGCACCAGCCCGTAGGAGTCGATGTGGATGAGCCCGAAGAAGGAGCCGCTCAAGGTGGCGACGAGCATCCGCCGTTTGTCCCGGGCGAAAAAGTAAGTCCACACGGCGCCGATGGGGAAGGCGAAGCCGGCGCAACCGGCCAGCAATCCCAAGGGCACCCGCTCGCCATGGACGGCACGCACGGCGAGCCACATGCCTGGTCCGAGCACCGCCGCCGCGACGAGACCACCGAACAGCACGGGAAGCCAGCGCTGTCCCGCCGGGATGATATTGCCCGGGCTGAGGGAGGGAGCGAAGGCCTTGCGCAGCCGGTTCGCAAAAAAGCCCGTGAAGATGAATTGCTGGATCAGGCCCCAAAACATATGGGCGGCCGCATCCAGCGAATGGTCGCGCAGCTCCTCCTGGGTGTTGAGCTTTGCGAACGCCTTGTCGCCCTGGTAGAGCCACGCTGCAAGGACCGCGCAGGCGAGCAGAAGGAGCGAGAGCTTCAGGGCCAGCCCGAACGCCGACCCGAGATTTTCATAGCGAATAGCGCAAGAAGCGACGATCGCCGACGCACAGATGCTCGCCACGACGAGCGCCGTCCAGAGGAGGGGAGAATCGGGCCATTCCCGGTAGTTTCTCGGCAGCCGGAAGAACTTCGAGGCGTCGGGCCAATCCGCGAGACAGAAAAAGACCAGCCCGCCGAAGACGAGGAGGAAGGTGGCCAGCAAACGCCAGCGTTCCGGGTCGCCGTGATCACGGATCCGGCGGTAGAGCCGGAGAGGGTTGCCGAGGCCGAGCGAGTCGGTGGTGTCGCCATGCCAGAACGGGCTGCCGACCAGGACCCACGCGAAGAGGACGTAGAAAGCGCCCAAGGCTGTCGGACGGACCCAATTGGCGTGCCCGAGCACGCCCCACCCAAAGGCGAATGGCCAGGCCACGAACAGCACGGCGCAAACGATCCCAAAAGCATCGAGCATGTTTGCCCGGCGGGAACGCACCTCGCGTTCCGGCTCATTGGCGGTGTTGGGGATGATCTGAGACACGCCCGCGCACGCTAGGGAGCTTCCGCCTCCTCTCACAATCAACAAATCAACTAATCAACCAATGCGTTTAGGACGACGTCTCCGGAGACTCCAACTCCGGCAGATGCACCTTGCGCCATAGCCGGTGCAGGCTCGTCCAGTAGGGCGCCAGCACGTGGCAGGTGAAGAAAGCAATCAACGTCCCGAGGATCAGCCCCGCGCAGACGTCTGAGAAATGGTGGACACCGAGAGCCAGGCGGGATGCCCCGATGAGGAAGGGCGCGGGCAGGAACCAGAAGCCGACGTCGGGCGCGAGAATGAGGAGCGTGATGAAGAAGGCCATCGCGGTCGTGGTATGGGCCGACGGAAAGGAATTCGTCTCGTGGCGGGCCAGCTTGTGATGCTTTCCGACGGGCGGTCCATACCAGCCCTGAGAGATATCTGAACTGGGGCGGGTGCGCCCCGTGAGACTCCGGGAAATATTGGCGGTCACGCCGGCCAGCGAAGCTGCAATCACCATGAGGAGGACGATCCTCGTCCAGTTGCGGCGCATCAAAAATCCGATTAAGCCGACCACCGTCGCGGAAATGATCAGGGTCGGCCAATCTCCCAGAAAGCTAATCGCCCGCGCGGCGTCGCGCATCAGCTTGGGCTGGGGTCCTTCAAACCACCAGCCGATGTGCCGATCCGCCAGAAAGGCCAAACCAAGCATCGCGGCACCCACCAGCATCCACGGCAACCAGCGGCAGAGGAACCCTCGAAAAGCGTGTGCCGAGAGGGGTTCTGGTAGGGTCATCGGGGCGGGAAAGTGCCACAGCATCAGGGAGACTTGAAGCAAAATTTCCTCGTTTGTGTGACGATTCCATGGCGCCTGACCCTCTGATCGGGGCGTTCCCTTAACTTTTACTAATATCCCAACAAACCCTGAAATTGGGACACGGAGTGTGCTTGCGTCGGCGCGGGGCGTCGAGCATACGAGGGGCCAATGAATCCCAGCCCGACCGGCCCGCGCATTCGCTGGTGGCCAGCCATCGTCATTTTCATCGGTTGCGTGATCGCCTTTGTGATCCTGACCCACCGCTCGGCCGAGCAGTTGCAGCTGCGCAGGATCTATCAGCAGGGAATGGGGCTCCTGCTGATCTTTCTGCTGGTCAACTGGTGGATGTTTGGCGCCCGGGCCTCCGGCCGCTCCCGTCTCATTGTCCTCGGGCTGTTTTTGGGGAGCATCGGCCTGTTGTGCGCCCTCTTCCGCGTTCGCGGCTACACTGGGGATTTTGTGCCGGTGGTGGAATACCGGTGGAAGTCCAAACCGACCCTCGTGCTGGAGAAGGCGGAGCCCCATGCGGCGCTCGATCACAGTGGGCGGCCGGATTTTCCTCAGTTCCTCGGGCCGCATCGCAATGGGATAATCGACCAGGGGCCGACCCTGGCGCGCGACTGGAAGGCGACGCCGCCGCAGATCCTCTGGCGTCAACCCATCGGCCCGGCCTGGTCGGGGTTTGCCATCGTCGGCAACCGGGCCGTGACCTTTGAGCAGAGAGGAGAACAGGAAGTCGTGATTTGTCTCGATGTCCTCACGGGCAAGCTGCTCTGGGACCATGCCGACAACTCGCGCTATGCGAACCCGATCGGCGGCGAGGGCTGCCGCTCCACGCCAACCATCCACGAGGGTCGCGTCTTCACCTTCGGCGTCAACGGCATCGTCAATTGCCTCGACCTGGTCACGGGCAAGCTGCTCTGGCAGCGCACCATGGCCAAGGACGCCCCCAAGGGCAAACCGGAGTGGGGCTATGCCGGGTCGCCGCTCATCCATGGGGAAAAAGTGGTCATCAGCGCCGGCCAATCCCATGACAAATCGCTCTTTGCCTACCGGCAGAGCGATGGGGAAGTCGTGTGGCGGGGTGGTTCGCAACCGGCGGAATACAGTTCGCCCGCTTTCATGACCCTGGCCGGTGTGCCGCAGATCGTGAGCTTCAACATGCTCTTCATCACGTCGCACGACCCCGACACGGGGGACGTCCTGTGGGAATACCCGTGGGGGATTCGCCAGCCGTGCATGGCCCAGCCGCTGGCGGTTGGGCCCGATCTCGTGGTCTTTTCCAGCGGCTACGGGGTGGGCTGCGAACTGCTGAAGATCCAGAAAGACGCCGAGGGCAAACTCAGCGCCGAGCGGGTCTGGAAGTCGATGAACATGAAATCCAAGATGGCCAGTTTCTTCCATCGGGACGGATGCCTCTACGGCCTCGACGACGGGATCCTCGCGTGCGTCGATGTCCGCGACGGAAAGCGGAAATGGAAGGACGGACGTTACGGCCACGGCCAGCTGCTCTTCGTCGGCGACCTGCTCCTGGTCACCGCCGAGAACGGCGAGATCGTCCTCCTCGCCCCCACGACCGAGGGGCCGAATGAGTTGGGCACTTTCCCGGTTTTCAACGGGAAGACCTGGAACCCGCCGGCATTGAGCGGAGACATTCTGCTCATGCGGACCGATCAGGAAGTCGCCTGTATCCGGCTTCCGACGGTGGCGAAAGCGAAGTAAGAATTAGGAATTAGGATTTAGGAAGTGGGAGGCCGCCCTGATCCGTTCCTCGGTGGGTATTAGGCAACCGGCAAACGGGGCGGCGGCGATGCGTGGTTATGAACATCCGATCCCTTCTCCCCATCACTGCCGTTGCGGTGGCCTGTGCCGCCGGCAATATCGCCTCCGCCCAAGCTCCCTCGAACACGGCGGCTAATGAAGTCAACGAGCGGGCTAACCGGCTGGCGATTGCCGAGGGGGTGCTCAAGGTCGACGGCAAACTTTACGTGGTCAGCGCCGGGATCGCGCGCCGCATCGAATTGAAAGACGGGCAGATGGCGACCCTGGATGGCCTGATCCGGCCGATCCCGCCGAATGCCACCCTGCCGGGCGGGGTGCCGAAAGCTACTGTTTCCGAGCCCGGGAAAAAACCCGCCACCGATCCCAGCACGACCGCCACGGGAGCGAAAAATACGCCGCAAGCGGAACGTAACAAAGGCGTGGGAGATCCCAGCCCGGGGGCGAGCTCGACGAGTGTGAAGTAGCGCCTAGCCGTTAGGCGGCGTGGATTTGTTTGGCGACGCGGTTGGCGGAGCGGGTGGCGGCGTCCTGGCCCCACGGCAGGTTGTCGTAGGCGGCGCCGGCGAAATGGAGGCGGCCCACCGGCTCGATGAGGCGCGGCCAGATTTTCGCGAGCAGGCCGAGGGCAAAAGCGTGCCGCTCGCAACCGACCGCGAGGGGTTCTTCCTTCCACCATTGATGCACGATGCATTGCTCGATGGTGTCCTTGTTCTTGCCCGGGTAAAATTTGCGGAAGGCGGCGATCGTTTCCTCCGGCGTCTGCACGGGCTGACCGCTGCCCATGAGCACGCGGCGCGGGCCGGGGACATCGGCGGCGGTTTCATAGACGAGGCCCATCTTCGAGTCGCCGGTCTCCAGGTTGATGCTCGGCACATCGTCCTTCCAGAAAGCATCGCGGGTCACGAGGAGCACGCGGGACTGCATGCCCATCGGCGTGCTCTGCAGGGCAAAGAGTTTCTCCGCGGGCCAGGGCGGGCTCACTTCGATGCGCTGGAGGATCATGGGGGAGACGCACATCACGGCGTGATCGGCGACGAGGGTGTGTTCCTTTTCGTCCTGCTTGTAATGGACGGTGACCTGATCCTGATGGTGCTCGAGGGCGGTCACTTCGCATTCGCGCCGGACGCGTTCGCCGAGCTTCGCCGCGAAGGTATCGGGCAATAGTTGGTTGCCGCCCTTGAGATGAAAGACCTCGCGTTTGAACATCGGCAGGCCGCGCATCTTGGGAATCGCCGCCTGCCAGATTTGGAAGAGCGCGGAGACCCCGCTGGTCGGCTTTTCCCCGGGCTTGCTGCGCGCGGAGGCGCCGATCAGACGGGCGGCGGCGTCCGACATGCCGGCGTCGGCGAGGACATCGCCGAGCAACATGTGATCGAGTTCATCCAGGCCGATGCCGAACGGCTGATACTCGTCCTGAAATTTGGCGATGTAGGGCGCGAGATAGAGCATCGGCAACTCGCGCCAGCCGTGCTCCCGGATGTAATCGATCTCGCGCGGATTGTAGCCAAAGCCGGCGAGGACGGTTTTGTCGGCAAGCTGATCCTCGGTGTACCACTGGCCATCGATGCGCCGATACATCTGCTGCCGCCGCGCCCAGGGGAGGACGGGCAGGTCGAACTTTTCCACATAGCGGCGGTACTCATCGTAGCCGGGATTGGTGAAATGCTCGGCGCCGACATCCGCGTAGAGCCCGTCGGGGAGCGGATCGCGGATCGTCTTCACATGGCCGCCCGTTCGGCGGGACGCTTCGAGCAGGGTGACCTCGTGGCCGCGCTCCATCAACTCGAAGGCACAGCTCAATCCGCCGATGCCGCCGCCGACGATGACGACGCGTTTGGCGGCGCGGGGTGGATCGGCGGCGAACGTTGAGGACGAGGAGACGGCGCCGGCGACGAGCAGCGTGCCGGCGGTTTTGATGGCTTGGCGGCGTGTGATGGGGGGCATCGGGGGGAGGGAGGGGAAATTCTGAATTCTGAATTTTGAATTCTGAATAGACCCCTAGATCATCCCCGAGGCGGCGCTAATCGTAGAGGAGAATTTTAGCCAGACGGACTCGTATGGAGTGTGCGTGACTTGTCACCGCTATGCTTTGAGCGCGGAGCGCGCGGCTCGCCCGCGAGCAGCCCAAGGCCGCCCCTTGGCTCCAAGCCTCTTTCTTCGTGTCTTCGTGGTGACCCTGCCTTTTCTTCGAGTTAATGACCTTCCTGGGCGTTGTGATGGCTCAAGGGGTGAAGGCGTCGCCTCGGCGGAGAGTGGTGGAAGCGCCGGGGCCGACGACCTGGCGGTTCGTGGGGCCGAGCCAGGTGGAGAGGGTAAGGGGGGTGTTGGCTTTCTCGAGATGGAAGGTGCCGCCGTCGGCGCTGGAATCGGTGTCGATGATGTTCGAGGCGATGATCCTGCCGATCGAGCCGGTGGATTGTTTCACCAAGTGCAGCGTGCGGGTGGCGCTGGTGGCTTGCAGGCGCAGTTCGCCGATGCCTCCGGCACCGCGCGTTTCGACGAGGATGCCGGCGGCGGGCAGATTTGCGGGGCGCGTCCACGTGACGTTGGAAAGGCTGAAGCGGTCAACCGTGGCGTCGCCGATGAGGGCGATGCGGGGCAGGGCGTCCGCGATGGCTTCGGAATCCTGGACGATGAGGCCGTCGATCTGGAGAGTCTGGACGCGGGCGTTGGTCGCGAAGTTGATCGCGGGCCGGTCGTCGGAGCGATGGCTGTGGCGAATGTTTTTCAAGGTCAACGATTCGATGGCGCAGCCGACGTTGATGTACTTGTTCACGCGATCCTGGCTCCATTTGTAAGCATCCGGCCAATCGTGGGGATGAACGTCCACGTTCTCGATGGTCACGCCGCCGATGTTTCCGGGACCGGTGCGAAAAGTGCCGAAGTAATTGTCGATCGTCACCGCCCAGCCGCGGGTGTCGCCGTGGATGTTGCGCACGGCGATGCGATCGACCCGGCTCACCGTGGAAAGGATGCGCAGGCCGAAGAGGCTGCGATCGAGAAAGAGGCCATCGACGACGACGTCGGAGATGGGGCCGTTGACGATCCAGGGCACGCCGTAGGAAATGGGTGAGCTCATGTGTGGGCCGTCGGGATGGTTAACCACGGCTTGATCGTCGGCGTTGAAGGCGAGGGCGTCGTCCCAGGCATGGACGCTGAGATTGCGAATGGAGGCGTCCTGTCCGGGCCCGTTGAAGTGGATGCCGTCGTAGTTGATGCCCTCGGACACGCCGACATCGACGCGATCGTTTTCGAGCACGACGTGACGCCAGTTGGCGAGGTGCAGCGCGTAATTTCTCGGATGCAAAATAGTGATGCCGGCCGCGGTGAAATCGGCGATGCCGTAAAAGCCGAGGGCGACGGTGAAGCTATATTCGCGCGTCGACTTGAGCTGGTTGCCGTCCACGGCGCCCTTTTCATCGGGCAGGCCGTTGCCATTGTAAGTTCCGCCGAGCAGCCGGATGTCCTGGTCGACGATGGCCGCGGGATCGGCGGTCCGGTGCGGATTGATGAGGATCGGGCGATTCGATTGTTTCTGGAGAAAGAAGCCGCACGACGAGGTGAGGCAGCGAATCGTGGTGTGGCTGTGCACGTTGAGCCCGCTGACGAGGGCGGCGCCGTCCATGACGAGTTCGAGCGGACCGTTCAGCGCCTGGTCGAGCGCGGCTTGCAAGGGAGCGGTGTCGTCATGTCCGCCGCCGGTGAGGACGTCGGAATCGAGCGCCGCGCCGGTGGCGCTGGCGTAGATGACGCGCGGCGGTCGAGGAGCGACCGGGGGCGAGGGAGAAGCGGCGGGGCTGGCGAGTCCGGCATTCTGCAAGTACGGGACAATGGATCGGTCGTAATATTCGCCCCAAGCCTGGTAGAGCGAGGTGTCTTGATACAGGGCGATCCATTCGGGATAGGTCGCCGGCGTGTTTCGTGTCCAACAGAGCGTCTCGTAGGGGTGATGACTTTTCCGGGACCACGGAACCCACACTTGCTCGAAGAAAGTTTTGAGCTGAACCAGCGCGGCGTACTCGAGTTCGGTGTTGCGGCGGATCCAGTCCTTCCGGCTGACCCGGCCTTGGATGGCGTCCTGGTAGTTTTTTTGGAAACCCTCAGCGCCCTGGATATTGAAGAGCTCAAAGATGCAGCAGGCCCACATTTCATCGAAGGAGGCTTTCCTGACTTGCGAACCCTCCGCGGTGGTTTCGCGGATGCGGATGTAGCCCGGCGCGTCCTTTTCCGGGACGACGTGCTCGCTTTGGTATTCCTGGGAATTGGTGCTGGCCCGGTTGTCCCATTCCACACGGGAGCCGCTGATGCGGGTTCCGTAGGCCTTCGCGGCCCACTGCCAGGGAGAGTCGTCGCGAGTCAGTTTTTTCGTACTGTTGTCCGCGGCGAACTGGGACATCGACGGGCGGTCGGCGAGCATGCGCTCGACTTGCGCGCTGCCGTGGGTGAGGTCGGGAGCGGGGTCGGCGGCGTGGAGGCAAGGGCAGAGGGCCAAGGCGACGAGAAGAGCCGCGAGGAAATGAGGGCGGGCCGGGAGCATTGCGGAAAATACGTTGGATGGTGGGGGAAAGGGGAAGGCGAATATGTAGGACCGGGGGAAGGCGCGGGTGAAAATCGTCCTCGTCCTCGAATACCTTCGCATGTCGAGACGACCACGAGAACGAAGGACGAGGATGAGAGTACAAAAGCCACCGAAACCCGTAGCGCCAACCGCCGCCTACCGTTTGAGCGCGTCGTATTCTTCCCAGAATTGGGCGACGGAGCGCTTGGGCGTGTCGCCGCTGTCCTTGGGCAGGCGGTAGCTGATGAACTTCAGACTCGGATGGCGGCGCAGGACGGGGAGCGCCTCGGGCAGGCCGCTGCAGGCCACGGATTCCAGCTTGGGCAGGTCGAGGAGAGGGGTAAAGTCGGTGACCTTGCGGCAGTTGTCGAAGGCCAGGGAAACCAGGTTGCTGTCGCGCAGCGGCTCCAGGCTGGTGAAATTCACCCCGTTGAGTTCCAGGCGGAGCAGGGGACAGCCGCGGAGCGGGGAGAGGTCGGTAATGCTCGCCGCGCCATTGGCGACCAGGATTTCGATGGGCGTGCCGGCGAGAAACTTCAGGCTGCTGACTTTCGTTCCCGAGATGTTGATTTCGTGCAAGGGCGCGCCCGCGATCGGCGAAAGGTCGGCCGCTCTCGTCCCACTGAGGAGCAGCTTCTCCAGCGGCGCGCCGCGCAGCGGTTCGAAATTGCCGATCTGCGTGTTGCTCGCTTGCAAGACGCGCAGGGGCGCGCCGGCCACGGGGCTGAGATCGGAGACGCTGGAACTGTCGATGTTCAATTCCGACAGGCTCATGCCGCGCAGCGGTTCGAGGTCGCGGATCAGGCTGTTGCCGACGGACAGCCGATGCAGATGCATTCCGCGGAGTGGTTCGAGCGTGGTCACACGCGCCCAATCGGCGTCGATGATATCCACGGGAAGGCCGCGCAACATTTCGAAATTGCTGCCGGGGCCCGGTTTGATCTTGAGCATGAGGAAGCCGGTGGGGCTCACGCTCAGGTTGAAGTTCTCCTTGCCTAACACCTTGTCGAGGCGCTGGCGGGCGAGCCCCACCTTCTGTTCGCTGGTCGCGCGGATGTGGGCGATGAGGGCGCCGGCCGGACCGGTTGCATCCATGTTCCGGAGATGATTGAAGATCGGCGTAAACAAATTCGTACGATCCTCGGGGCGGGCCGTGGCCGCGCGTTCCACGTATTCCAGGATGCGCGCGCGCTCGGCGTGGGCCGGGTCGCGCTGGGCCGCGGCGCGCAACGCATTCGCCGCGCCCGTGAAATCCTCCAGGCCGATAAGGTTCCAGGCACGTTGCCAGTAGGCGTCGAGCAGCGCGTCATCGAGGGCGAGAGCGGCGTCGACATTCTTTTGCGCGGCCTGGAAGTTCTGGAAATTGGCGTCGCTGGCGGCGAGCCGCAGCAAATCGGGCGCAGTCTGCTTGAGATCGCGCAGGGCTTGTTGCGCGCGGCGTCCTTCACGTTCCGCGCGCCGGCCCTCGAGGACGGCCCGGCTGCCGAGGGTGACGCCGACGAGGAGGATCGCCGTGACGGCCGCCGCCATGCCTTTGTGCCGCCGGACGAGCAGCGCGAGCTGCTTCCCGAAGCCGGCTTTCTCCGCGCTGGTCGCAAAGCCGGCCTGGTAGGCGGTCAGGTCGTGCTGCAGGTCTTCGAGGCTGGCGTAACGCTGCTCGCGGTCGAAGGCGAGCGCCTTGCGGCAGACCGCGAGGAGGGAAGGCGGCGCGGGCTTTTTCGGCGGCGTCCAGTCGATCTCGCCGCGGCCGACTTTCTCCACGATCTCCATCGGATGATGGCCGGTGGCGATGGGGCGGAGGTGGAGCAGCTCGAAGAGGATGGCGCCGAGGGCGAAGACGTCGCTCCGGGCGTCGAGCGACTCGACTTCTCCGCGCGCCTGCTCGGGGCTCATGTACTGCGGGGTGCCCATGATGGTCCCGGCCATGGTGCTGCCGGATTCGCCCTCGGCGCGGCGGAAGCTGGCCACGATGTCGCGCGGGCCGCCGCCGGCGTGGCCGCCGGTCGCGCCCGTTTTGCCGAGCACCTTGGCGAGGCCCCAGTCCATGACGAGCACGCTCCCGAAGTCGCCGAGCATGATGTTCTCCGGCTTGAGATCGCGATGGATGACGCCCTTGGCGTGGGCGAAGGCCACGGCGTCGCAGGCTTTTTGGAAAATCGTCAGGAGCACCGGGAGCGAATACTTTTTCACCGTCTCCTCCACGCCCGACCGGAGCAGCTCGAGGACTTTCTTGAGCGTGATGCCGCGGACGAGCTTCATCGTGTAGAACGGCTGGCCGTTGGCATCGATGCCGAGCTCGTAGATGGGGACGATATTCGGGTGATCGAGCTGCGCGGTGATCTGCGCTTCCTCGATGAAACGCAGCACGTCGTTTTCACCGGCGCCATCGAGCATGACCTTCATGGCCACGGTGCGCTGGGTGGGGCCTTCGCGGGCGTCGAGGACGGCGCCCATGCCGCCGCGGGCGATCTGTTTCCCGATGGAGTAACGTTTCTCGCCGAGCAACTCCGGGGGCAGGGCGCGTTGCAGCGCCGCCTCGGCCGAACCCGCGCTGCTGCCGCCTGCGCCGGGCGGGTGCGACCGACGGATCTCGAGTTGCACGCCGCCGAGACGGACCGCCTGGTTTGGGTAAAGACGCGTGCTTTCGGTGACGGGCCGGTCGGCGACGAAAGTGCCATTGCTGCTGCCGAGATCCTCGAGGAGGAGCTGATCTTCGCTGATCGTCAGCCGGGCGTGGCGCCGGGAGAGGAGCGGCGTATTGGCGAAGATCTCGACGTCGGCGCTGCGGCCGATGACGTATTCGCCCGGGGGCAAGGTCAAGTGGGCCAGCTCAGTGCCTGAATCGGTCAGGATCACCTCGGTCTGGGAAACTTCCATGGCCGGGACGCTAGCAGAAGCGAGGGAAAGCGTGAAGAAGTTATGAAATGCGATTGATGATTGGGCTCGCGCAGGGCCGCAGAGGGCAGAGGGCTATGGCACGAAATGGCGGCGGAGCCGCGTCTCTCCCAAATCGTAAATCCTAAATCATAAATATTCCCCTGGATTATCAAAAGTGTTGGAAGTTTACGGTGATAAAAGTCTCGCTTAACGGGATGCGGGTTGGGTAAATTCTGGGGTCCTTCGATCCCACCGAGACCCCTCAAGCCATGGCCGCTTACGAGTTGAAGAAATCCATCGCGAAAGTCGGCAAATCGCCGTCGAATTTCGCGCTCTACAAAGGCGAAGATACCGACCAGATCGTGGTTGGGTCCTCGGCGCCGACGCCGGCGGTGATCAAGGAGATCACGAAGGAATGCGGCAAGGTGAAGGTCGCGCTCAAGGGCCTCTGCTTTCGCGAGGGCGATCTGCTCGTTTTCGCGACCAAACTCGCGCCGGCGCCACAGTGGAAAATGCAGCTCGCGAAGATCCTGAAGGAACGCAAATGCCAGGGGGCGTCGAATATCGAATTGCGGCAACTCGGCCCCGACGATGCCGACTCCGTGGAGGGCGAAGAAGGGGGTGAGGAGGAAGTCGAGGAAGGGGGCGGCGAGAAGATGGGCGGCGGCAAGGGAGGCACCGCCACCCTCACCAAACCGACGACGACGAAATCCGCGACCACCAAACCGGCCGTGACCAAGCAGGCCGTGCCGCTGGCGGCGCAGTGGAATGCGGCGCGCGATGCGGCCATGAAAGGCGTGACGCAACTGATCGCCAAGCTGCAGGCCACGGGCGATCCCGAGGCAGCGAAGGCGAGCAAGATCGTGCAGCAGATCGCGGCGGGTTTTCCGGCCGGACTGGATGCCGCTTTCGCCGGTTACGACAAGGCGAAGGCGTCGAAGGACCCGAAGCAGATCGCGGCGGCGCAGGCCCAGGCGAAGGCGCAGGCGGACTCCTGCCTCGGCTATCTCAATGCGAACCAGAAGGTCATCGGCCTGTGCGAGGCCAACCCTTTCGGAGCGTCGGTGGCGATCAGCAAGCCGCTGGCCGAAGCGCTCAATGCCATTACCGCGCGGATGAGATAACCCACCCGGCTTGATGAAGACCTTCCGCACTTCCAGCACGGCCGCCTTCACACCTTCCTGACCCATGGGCCTCCTCGAACTCAAAGCGCGGTTTGATATCCTGATCAAGGATCCGGCGGTGCAAAAACTGAAGCCCATGCAGTTGGCGAAGTACAACGACGCCAAGGGCCGCTTCGAGGCCGCGTATAAGAATGGGCAGGGCAAAGAAGACCAATGCGTCGAGGCCCTGCAAAATCTAGAAACGGTGATTAGCAGGATCGCGTCTACCGGCGGGCCGACCTCCACCACGGCGACGACCGGGGCGACATCGATCAGTTCCCCGCCGCCACGCTCGACGGCCGTGGTGGAGGAAGCGGTCGAGGAGACGCTGGTCGTACTCACTCCCGAGAGGGTCGCCTGGGTGCGGGCGATGAACGACGGCGCGCCGGTTTCCGCGGCCACCACGTCGACCGTCCTGCCGACGGACTCCACGATGAAGCCGCCCACGGACCGCAAAACCGGCGGCTCCGCTTCCGGTGGATCGTCGCGGCGCGGATCGGTCTCCGGCGGCTCGGCCTCGAGCACGACAAAGCGGCCGGTCACCGAGGAGCCGGAAGAAGAGAAGGACGAGGAGGATGACGCCTTGTTCGAGCAAGCCATGGCCATTGCCAAGATAGCCGCCCCCATGGTGAAAACGCTGGGCAATCCGCCCGCCTTGCTCAAGGTCATCAAGGAATCGATCGAGAAGCGCGATGTCGTGCGGTTAAAGGATCTTGTGGCGCAAATGAAACGGAAGCTCGGGCTGCCGGAGGGAGAGACGGGCGCGGAAACAAAAGCCGACGAGGAAGCGGCGACGCGCAGAGCGGAGGAGGAAGCGGCTGCGGCGAAGCGGGCCGAGGAGGCGGAGATCGCCCGGAGAGCCGAGGAGGCGGAGGCCGCGCGGAGAGCCGAAGAAGCCGCCGCCGCGAAGAAAGCCGAAGAAGAAGCCGCCAGGAAAGCCGAAGAAGAAGCGGCGGCGAAAAAAGCCGAGGAGGAAGAGGCCGCGCTCACCGCGGACCTGACGAAATACCTCAAGGAGGTCAAAGCCTTGTTCCAGGCGACTCCGGAACTGGAAAATGAAGACGTACTCAAGCGGGTCAAGAAGGCCGTGGCGGACAAGAGCCCCGAGGCGTTGGTCAAAATCGTCAAGGAGCTGAAGGCGCTGAAAGCCGAATTGGAAGCCGGCGCCACCCGGCAGGATAGCGAGAGAAAGGCCCGGCTGGAGGAAGCGGAACGGATGGGAGCCGTCGGCAAGGCGGGCCGCGAGGAAGCCGCCGCGCAAAAGGCCGCGGAAGAAAAAGCCCTGAAGGCGGAACTGATGCGACTCGTCGAGGAGGCGAAACTCTTGCTCGTCCAATTGCCGAAGCCGGACCGCGCACCGTTTGTCGAGAAAATCAAAAAGGCCGGGGAGGACAAAGACGCCGTGGAGATGGGCGGGATCGTGCAAAATTTGAAGACGGCGGTCGAGGAAGCCGCCGCCGCGAAGCGGGCGGAGGAGGAGCGCCTCGCCGAGGCGGCCCGGGTGGAGGAAGAACGCCGTGTGGAAGCGGAACGTCGGGCGGAAGAAGAGCGCATCGCGGAGGCCGCTCGCGTCGAAGCTGCGCGTCGCGCGGAAGAAGAACGTGTCGCTGAAGCGGCCCGCGTGGAAGCCGCGCGCATCGCCGCCGAACAAGAAGCCGCCCGGGTCGAAGCTGCCCGTGTGGAGGCGGAACGGATTGCCGCCGAGGAAGCCGCCCGCGTGGAAGCCGAGCGGATTGCTGCCGAGGAAGCCGCCCGCCTGGAAGCCGAGCGGGTTGCCGCCGAGGAAGCCGCGCGGGTCGAAGCGGAGCGCGTTGCCGCCGAGGAGGCCGCCCGGGAGGAAGCCGCCCGCATCGCTGCCGCCGAGGAAGCCGCTCGCGTCGAGGCGGCCCGGGTGATCGCGTCCTCGCCCGAGGTGACGACCAAGATCGCCAAACTCAATCTCTCCGAAACGGACAAAGCCTTGCTCGAGACCGTCAAGGCGCGTCCTGTGATCAGCGCCGGAGCGACCAAGGCCCTCGCGGGCATCGGCGGAATGATCACCGACGCGGAGCTCAAGGCCGAGCAGACGCGGGCCGATGCGCGCGCCACGATCCGGTCCGCGGAGACCAAATCCGCCAAGGCGGACGAAGACCTCCTCAAGGCCGCGCCCGGGGTGGCGGTCGCCAATGAAGCGGTGGCCCAGGCCGATGCAGGCATGCGTGCCGCGACGAGTGACGTGCAGGAAGCGGCGGACATGGCGGCGGCCGTCATCCAGAAGAAATTCGATGCCTACGTGAAGGCGATGAAGCAGTACGCCCAGGATTGCGTCAATGCCGACTACGATTCGGCCACCATCACGAAAAACTTCAACGCCTTCTGGAACAAAGGTCTCGATAAGATGCCGCATGATCCCAAGGGGGCCTTTGCGGAACTGAAGAAAGGGTGGGATCATTTCGCCCACTACACCGGGGTCACGGCCACGGCGCCGGCGCTGAAGAACCAGGCCGATGCCGATGAAATCGTCGACAAGGCCGCCGCCGACGCGAAGAAAACCGAGGCCGATGAGAAAATGCGCGTCGCCAAAGTCGCGAAGGAGCAGGCCGATACGCTCAAGAGCACGGCGGACGGCGTGGCCAGCGAAGCGCAGTCGCGCAAAGACGCCGCCGACCGCGAGAAGACGGGCGCCACGGATTCCCTGAACAACGCCGGCCAGATCGTCGTGGAAGCGGAGGCCAAGGCCAAGGTGGCCGCCGCCCGGCTCACGGCGGCGCTGCGGTATGGCCCGGCTTCGAAGACCACGGTCGCGCCCACCGCCGTCACGGGACTTTCGGGCGACCAACTCGCAGAGCGGCAGAGACAGGCCGCGAGCCGGGACAAAGCCACGGCCGCCGTGCTGGAGAATTTCAAGGATCATCCGGACGTGGCCGATGCCGCGCTGGAAGCGATCCAGGGCAGCGACCATCCCGAGGCCTTCGAGGGCGGAGTCGGGCAGCTTTGCACCATTGCCACCGGCAACTTCAAGGGGCAGGCGACCGCCGCGGAAGCCCGCACCATGGCGAAGAACGCGCTCAAGATGGCCGGCGCGGTCGGCGGCGATTACCTCGCGCGCATGGACGCCTACTACGCCACCGACGCCGCGAAGCAGCCCGACACCCTGCGCGATCCCGACCACAAGAAGTCGGCGCTCAATTACACCGGCGCCATGGGCGGCGCCTTGCTCGCCGATGACGGCAGCGTCAAGGCCGACACGGCGGCGTTCGAGGCCGTCCGCGCCAACCTGAGCTTCCACCCCGGTTCGCTGAAAGCGCCGCTGACCAACCTCGTGCAGCACGTCGAGAAATTCCGGGAGAAGGTGAGCGACGACGAGATCACCGCCACGATGCAGGGCATCACCCTCCAGCCCCAAGGCGGCTCGAAGGGGCTCGTCCAAAAGACCCTGGGCTTGCCGCCCTCGGCCGCGGTGAACGTGAAGGACGCGCGGAAAGCCGTGCTCAGCGCCGCGCTTACCCCGCTCACCCAGGGGCCGGTGGGGTCGTGCTTCGCCACCTGCAATTGCATGGATTACCAGGAGAAAAATCCCGCCGGCTTCCTCGCGGACCTCGGCGAAATGGTCAAGACCGGCACCCTGACCAAGGGGGGCGAGACCCTGCCCGTGGTGAAGAATATCCCGGCGGACGAAAACGGTCTGTTGCGCGGGCTCGAGTACACCGTGGCCTCGCTGGGTGGCCAGGCCGCGCAGTCCACCCGCAAGAAGGACGTCGAGCGCAAGGTGGACAATGGCTTCATCATGGTCGACGCCGAGCCGGAATACCGAAAACTGAACACCGCCAAGACCCGGGCGCAACGCCAACTGGCGGATGCCAGGACCGAGCGGAGCACCGCGCTCGCCGAGGAGAATGACGCCATTGATGAGTATAACGCCGCGATCGTTGCGAAAGACACGGCCTACGGCGAATACGACACGGAATTCAAAGCCAATTCGCGTTCCACCGCCACCGCCAACAAGCTCGCGATCTACAACACGAAGGTGGCGGACATGACGGCCAAGGAAGTCATCATGAATGACAAGGCGGCGGTCACGATCGACAAACAGGCCCAAGTCGCCGTTGCCGAGACCAGGGTCGCGGCGGCGGAGGCGGCCTGGCCCGCCAAGTCCGAGGCGATGAAGGTCGCGGCGGCGGCGGCGATCACCTGGGAGTACGATTCGGAAATGGCTCACGCCACGGTGACCGTCGCGGCCGATGGCAGCTCCTCCAAGGGCGGCTGGGTCATGAAGAATGCTTCGGACAATTCCGTCATCACGAACGACACCGAATTGCAAGCCTGCCTGAAAGATGCCTTCAAGGGCGTGCTCGGGGCCGGCGTTCCCGATAGCGACATCGAGGATGTGCTCGCCTTGCCGGCTTTCATGACCCAGGTCAAGGAAGCGCCGTCCGGCGGAGGGAACGTCTTCCGCGACGAAGGCGGCGGCCAGGAAGCGGATTCCAAGGCCGTCCTCACCGGCAAGGAAAACGAGAAGCAGTCCATGATCGGCGCCACCGGCGGGACGGTCAATGAGCGGGCGAAAGGCCTGCTGGCCTCCGTGGCCGATAACCTCAAGGACACCCCGGAGGATACCGTGACGGTGGGAGTGAGCGGCGTCCATTCCGAGCGCGCCCTGCCGCGGCATCCGTCGCTCGATGCGCTCAAGTCGGGCCCGGGCGACGTGGCGACGAAGATCAATGCCGTCTTTACCGAGACCGCCGCCAAGGCCACGACGCCCATGGACGAGGACCACATGAAACATCTCTTCGCCAAGTCCGGCAGCACCTTCCTCAAGGATTACATGGGCGACGATGCGGAGGCGCTGGTCTCCGGCAACACCGCCCCCACCGGCGCGCTCAAGCCCAAGGAACTACGGGACAAGATCTACAACGCCGTCAAGGCCCGGGTGGAGGCGATGTTCACCCCGTCGGCGACCGCCCTCAAGAATGTGGCCGCCAAGATCGACGCCTTCATTCTCAACGAACTTTTCCCGCAATTCGTCGTCGCCGACACCAACTGGGGCGACGCCACCGGCAAGGTCTTCCACGTCATCGCCCCCGACCTGGAGACGGGCGAACCCAAGCTCTACAAGAAGGACGAACGCTCCGGCCAGATGGAGTCGGCCGACAACAAATACGTCAACGCGAACTGGGATGCCTGCCTCGACAAACCACCCGTCGTCCCCACCACTGCCTAACCTCCGCTCTGACTTCTGACTTCTGACCTCTGATCTCCGACCTCCGACCTCTGGCCCCATGCCCACCGAAACCTCTCATTTGCCAAAGTTGACTTTCTCCCGGCATCCCGACGGGAAACGGATGATCATGATCCAGAGCGGCGCTGACGATGACGAGCAACAGCCGCCACAGCCGCTCGTCACGGCGTCCGACGCCGCCGCCCTCGTCGCCGCCGTCCCGGACGTGGCCTCCACGCCCGAGGGGCTCGGGCGGTATTGCGACGCGCTCAATTACCTGGCGAAGGAGCTCGATTACCGGGTGATCCACGATCCGGCCGAATATGCCGCGCGGTATCAGCGCCGCTGGGACGCGGAAGACCCGGACGCGCCGTTCCAGGAAGGTGTGCCGCGGCTGCACGACTTCGGGAAAGTCGACACCTCAGTCGTCACGGCGCCGACGGTGGTGGGGGATAGCGTGGTGTTTTATGCCCAGGACGGTTACCTGGGCATTCCCTACAAGGTGACCGGCCCGGCGCCGCAGGCGCCGGCGGGGGAGACGAGGTATGAGCCGGTGGTGGCGGAGTAGGGCGTTCGAATACTGTAGCGCGCAACATTCCTCTTTAATTCCCAATCCGGGAATTATTGGGGCAAATCCGTACGACTCGCTTCCAGATCCGTTTCTATCGGATTTTTCGATTTGCCAGCACCGCAGCCCCGTTGGACAAAAAGCAACAAGCGCAGACTCATCGAGACAATTCTTTTGGAGAGCATCGTATACCAAATATTTCTTCGTACGATTTTGGTCGCGTTGTAGATCGCATTCGGGCAAATCCACTGCCTCCCCAATGTGGAACCACGGTCCTTAACGATATGAGCTCTCCTGTTCGCAGATTTGAAATCAAGGGATTACTTGGAGAGAAAGATGTCTCTCTTCTATTCGATTCCGAGATCAGCATTTTCATTGCTGACAACGGCACTGGTAAAACGACGATTCTCAGCATCATCTACGCCGTTCTGTCTCGGAAGTTGCATCGGCTACGCCGATTTACGTTCGATGTAATTACGATCGAGTTTGAAAACGGGAAAGTAATCGAAATTCCGTCCGCTCTCGTTCAGCCGTTCAACGAGTTGTCGCGCTCAGATCCGAGAGTCAGGAGACTTTTGCATCACGTGCCCGAAGGGGCTCTTCAGCAATTGAGTTTGGACACCACCGGTGCAAATTATATTCAGTTTCGCAGGCATCACTTGGTGAACGAGATTTCTGATATTGCAGGAGTTCCGGCGCGTTATCTATACGACTTGCTACATTCACCCTCAGGGCATGAACAGCTGACATTGACGCCTGACATTGGGGATCCGGAAACGATCGGCAAAGCTATTGAAGAAAATTTTCCGTTCGGGTTGCTATATTTTCCAACGTATCGGCGTATCGAAGAGGAGCTTGAGCACCTAGGGTATGAGAGAAAGGAAAACGTCCGGACTGAAGGATTGATACAATTCGGAATGTCTGACGTCAGTGCGCGTATCAAAAAAATTACCGAAGACATCAGAAGCTCATCGGTAAACTGGTATTCCAAGATCAATGGGCAGATGCTCAGTCAGTTGGTCGACGGAATTAGAGTAGATGATGAAGCAAGAACTAGCATTCGCGACCAAGGCGCTCTAAAGATTGTTCTAGATCGGATCGGAAATAATATCGACCATCTTCACAAGGGCCATATCATGCAGCTTGTCGAATCTGGGGGGATCGACCACGAAAAGTATGAACCCCTCGTATATTTTCTTTCGAATCTAATCAAAATCTATGATCAGCAGAAAGAATTGGATAATTCAATCAAGGAGTTTACACGCATCTGTAACAAATACCTTGCTGAAAAGGAGGTCGTTTACGACGAAAGCGCTGTGAGCATTGGCATTATTCAAAAGTGGAACGGAAAACCTGTGGATGTCTCGAAGCTTTCATCGGGAGAAAAGCAAATCATTTCGCTATTCTCAAAAATCTATTTGGAGCCTGGCGATGCCTTTGCTCTTCTCTTTGACGAGCCTGAACTGTCTTTGTCGATCGAATGGCAGAAGATGCTGTTGCCTGATATTGTAGGCTCACGACGATGTAAATTTCTGGTCGCGACAACGCACTCCCCGTTTGTCTTCGAAAACGAGTTCGATCGGCATACGCGAGACCTGGGTCGGTTTATCAAACGCATCTAAATGGCTTCGCTGGAAAGTTTGCGCAGTGGGCGCGACAGTTATGCGGTCAAGTGGCGCGAGTTTCTCCGGGTTTTTACTCGCAATCCTGACGCGCTAATTTGCGTTTTTGAGGGCCAAGACGCGAAATACTACGGTCCGAGAATCGACTTGATTGCTCATCCGGTTGCGTGGGAGGCGATAGATTCAGGTGGAAAGAGCGTGGTTTTGAAACTGCGTGAATTGATCACCACAAACTCCGCTTATTCGATTGCCAAGATAGCATACTTTCTTGACAGGGATTTTGATCCTCCCGAATCTCACCCGTCGAGTTCAAATGTGTATGTCACACCGTGTTACTCTATCGAGAACCTCTACGTTAGTGAACCAGTGATGCGTCGTATCCTCAGAGATGAGTTTGGGTTCAGGGAGGACTCTGTAATTGACAATGACTTCAAAAACTGCCTCGCGATGTTCGCCGATAGGTTCCGCGAATTCTTAGACGCGGTCGCCCCTCTCAATGGGTGGATTTCGATTCATAGACGGAATGAACGTTCGGGAACATTTCGGAAACTGAACCTTCAGAATCTGAAATTGAGCACTCTGATCCAAATCGAATTAAATAAGGTGACCCCCATTTATACGATTTTTGATCTAGAGACTGCTATGCCTGACTCCCTGCGGCTAACAGATGCGGACGTGGCCGCCGAACTCGCAACCTTTGATGCTAATCAGCGTAGTTATACGTTCAGAGGAAAATTTCAAATTGAATTCTTTCGAGTCTTTGTCAGTAAACTGCGAAATGATTGTAGTAGCAGTTGCCCTACATGCATTCCAAAGAAGCGAAGCGTCGCATTCACAGTCGGTGGAAATATACTGTCCGAAGTATCGTCATATGCCGAAACGCCAGAGTGCCTGAGGAAATTTCTGGCGGCGTTGAATTAGTCCGGCGGATTGAGGATCAGATTGCCGACGATCGTTTCGATGTCAGGCAGCATTTGTAGACTGCGTGAATGCGTATTGCAGGGCGATGGGAGTCCGGAGCAGAAAGCGAGAACGGATGAGCGGCTTGCCGGCGACTGGACCCAGTTTGCCGCCCGTTTTGTTCAATAGGAAACCCCTTCCTTGGGGCTTTCCGTCATCCCGCCCTGCGTCCGGAATCGGCACGGAAGGGTCATTCTCGTGTATCCATCCACCGTCTGAAATACCGCAAAATGAATGTGGGGCATACTGGACAGACCCGTATTGCCAGAGCGTGCGATCGGCTGCCCTTCGACTACTTTGGCGCCCAAGGAAACGCGAGCGGAGTTGGGTTGAAGATGGAGATATTCGGCGAACGTTCCGTCGTCGTGGTTGACGATAATGTAGTTGGATTTTCCTTTATACTGAGGGTCGGGGCCGCCCGCGTTGAAATCCTGACGAAGTCCGGTCACGACGCCGGCGCGCGCTGCGCAGATCGTGGTTCCTTCCGCCGTCTTCCAGTCGACCGCGTATTCGTCTTGCGAGCCTTTGAAATGACTAAACGTCCCGAAATAGCCTTGGAGAACCGGGATGTGTGTTTGGGGTGGAAACGGCAGTGCGTACGGGTAGGGGTTGCTCGTTTCCTTCCTGCGCGCTCCGGGCTTGCAGTTGAATTTATACGAATACTTCCACGGCAGCGCCTGGTTCACGCGTTTGATTTCGATCAGTGGAAAAGTTTGGCGCCCGGCGGAATCCGTGGTCAGCGGAAGCGGCGCGGAGCATTTAGCGTTGTCCAAAGTGCAGTCGATCGTCGTGGTGAATTCCGTGTCGTAGGCGCCGGTGATGACGAGCGCCACTCCGTCCGGAATGGCGGACTCCGAAACGCGAAAGCCGGGGCCCTCACTCTGTCCCGACGCGGTCGCGGCCACCAAGAGCAATCCAAGACTGAGGATGTGTATTCCTGCTACTTTACATTTCATGGAACGGGACGTGGGTGGTGGTGGCCATGGGAACGAGTTTGGAAGGTCTGCCTGACTGCGCCAACCCGTATTGCCATGCCACGGGCCGCCCTGACCAGAAAGCAAGAAAGGCGGGGCGGGTGACGCATGCATCTCACGCGGAGCCGCGGAGCCGCAGAGAGGCGGCAAATCGGAGGGACGCGCTCCAGCGCGCTCCCTGATATCTGCGGGCGAAGGTGGCGAGAGATGCGTGGGAGCGCGCTGGAGTGTTCCGCATGCGGGATCGCTCCGCTCCAATCTCCGAGGTTAGGGTGCGGCGTGTCGGCTAAGGTTCCACTTCCGGTGTGGGCAGGGTGAAGCGGAAGGTCGCGCCGGCGCCGTGGGTGCTCTCGGCGGACACGGTGCCGCCGTGGGCCTCGACGATCTGTTTGACGATGGCCAGCCCGAGGCCGGTGCCTTCCTTGTCGGGGTCGGTGGCCATTTTGTCGAAGACCCGGGAGAGCATCTCCAGGGGGATGCCGTCGCCGTTGTCGTGGACGATGCAGGTGACCATGCCGGCGGCGGCGCCGGCCCCGACGACCACCCGGCCGTGGGCCGCGTACTTGAAAGCGTTGCCGAGGAGGTTTTGAAACACCTGGGAGACGAGGCCGGCGTCGGCGAAGACGGTGAGCGCCCGCGGGATTTCGTTGACGACCTCGATGGCGCTCTTCGAGGACACGGCGCGCAGATCGAGAATCAGGCGCTGGACGAGGGGCCAGAGCTCGAAGGTGCGGCGCTCCGGCCGGAAGGCGCTGCCCATGGCCGCCGGGAGGGCGCTGGTCTCGAGCACGCGTTTGATCAGGACCTCCACGCGTTGCAGGTTGCGGGTGAGGATCTCGAAAAGGTCGCCGGCATCTTCCAGCCCCTTGGCGTCGAGACAGGACTTCAGCTCGGAGACGAGCAGGGAATCCGCGTTGAGCGGCGTGCGCAAATCGTGGGCGACGAAGGCCAGATGCTCGTCCTCGCGCTCCTTGCGGATGAGGGCCAGCTGCGCGGCAAAGGCCATGACCGCGAGGCGGACGGCTTCGTCGATGCGATGGTTGATCATGCGGGCCACCTCGCCGACGATGTAGAGGTCGTGCCGCTCGGCCACGGTAATGAAGGCGACGCGGAGCAGATTGTATTCGGCCACGACTTCGCCGACATCGAGGCCCTCGTGGTAACGCTGCACGCCGTGGGCCGGCGGACTGCCGCGGGTGTGCTCGGCGGAGAGCGTGCCGTCGCGGCCGAGCGCGAGATCGCGGACGATCTCGGCGATGACGTCGGGGAGATGGTCCGTGATGGTCAGCCGGTCGAGATGAAGGTCGCTGAGCAGTTTACCGGCCTGCAAGCGCCATTCGTCGATGATCTCCTCCTGGCAGCCGCCGAAAACTTCCGCCAGGTGCGCGACGCTGCAATCGATTGGGGCGGTGATCATCCCGCACAGTCACAGGTTGTGGGGTGGGGGCAATGGGTATTGCTCCGGGGAGCGTCTGATTTCACCGCAGAGGCGCGGAGGCGCGGAGACTGATCCTCCTCGTTCTCGTTCTCGTCCGTCGTCCTCGAAAGCCACCTGCCACGGTTCGAAGGACGAGGACGAGAACGACGATGGGAGTCCGAACCCAATCAGGCCATGTCCTGCCGACGAGTCTGCAGCCACGCGGAGCGGTGGTGCAGAAGCCAGTTGCAGAGCGCTTTCTCAAAGCCGATGTCGCACTGCGCTTTTTCGCTCTCGATCCATTTGTGCCGGAGGATCTCTTCGCGTTCGGCCGCGAACTCGCGGAGCAGCGTGGAACCGGTGAGGAGCCCGTGAGGGTTCTCGGCGGTCGGGGAATCGGGAGAATTGTCGTCGGGAGACGACAGCGTGGGAGCGGGATTGCTCTCGGGGGCGCTTGAAGCGGCAGGATACTGCGATTGCAGCCTGTCATTCGTGGGGGTAGGCACGGAAGGCATGTCCTTCCGATACGTAGGGAATTCGCGGAATGCAACCCCTTCCTGATAATTATTTAAGGCCCACGCCTGAGGGTGTTTGCGATTGTTAAACAGGAGGGACGCGCTCCAGCGCGCTCCCACGCATCCATCAACATCTGCGGCCAGCATGGGTAGAAGCGGCATCCTGCCGCTTGCGTCCATCCGCGCGGCGAAGCCGCCTCACTCCAGTATCACAAGATCTCCGCCCTCCCTACGGCTTGTTCACGATCCCCTCGAAAGCTTTGATGCTGTCGCACTGGGGGCCGTAGGTCGCGGCCAGGGCGACTCCCGGTTCGTTCCCGGCGGCGATGAGATTGAAGAATCCGCCGAAGCCGTCGACCGGCAATTTCTCGAAAAGGGTCCGCACGGCTTTTTGCGAATTGGCATAGAACGCGGAGAGGCGCTCGGGAGAGGTGCGCGCGCCATAGCGTTCCCGGCGAAACAGGCGGGCCACATCCATTGTCGCGTCCGGCTTGCTCACCGGAAGGGTGGAGCCCTTCACCCCTTTCACCTTCATCGTCCGCACGGCGATGTATTCGGCCAGGCCTTCATTCAGCCAGAGGGGCAATCTGCGCCCGGCGTAAAAGCGCGAGACGAGGGCGTGCGTGACTTCATGGCAGAGGACCTTGATGGATAGCTCGCGATCCTGCCGGGCGGCATCGGCGCCGAGCAGCAGCTCGGTGCGCAGGGCGAAGCCCGCGATCTGCGGCGAGAGGTCGTGCTTCTTGAGATATTCATCCCAGCCGCTCTCCGAAAAGATGAAGACGTGGCTTTTCTTCACCCCGCGATCGGGGTCGATGTTGAGCAATTGCGTGACGACCGTGTAGGCGCCCTCGATGAACTGCATGACGAGGCGGGCCTCGGCATCGCCGACGTAGTGGACCACGAAATGATCGGTCTCCATGTGCTTCCACGGGGCGAGCTTGATCGCCTCGACGCCATGAACCCCGAAGGGAATGACGGACGAACGGTCATCGGCGATCGGGTTGACGTTGTAGACGGGCAGGGTGATGGACGTGAGGAGTTTGCCCCGCAGCCAGGCCGAGGTATTGGCGGCCTTCTGGGGAGTGATGCCGAGGGGAATGAGGTAGGTCCGGGCGGCGGCCTGGGCGCGCTGGTAGTCGGCTTCCGTGGCCCCGGCAAAATTGCGCGCCTCGGCTTCCAGCTTCTCGAGATCCGCCAGCATCGGCTTGAGATCGACGCGGGGGGCGAAGGCCGAAGGGTCCTCGCCCTCGGTGGTGCCGGGCCCGACGATGATCTCCCGGGTGGATGTGCCGTCCATCATGCTGCTGGGCGGTGGAGTGGGCGACCTCGACGTCACAGGCGGTGCGGCGATCGTGCGTGGGGACGACCGCGGAGTGGCCGCCGGCACAAGCGCCGTAATGGGTAGCGGAGTCGAAGGCGTGGACGGAGTCACCACCTGGCCGGGTTCCGTCTCTCGCTCCCGGGAGACGAGCCCGGTGGAGGAATAAACTTCCTTGATGCCGACATCCTCGCCTTCGCTGGTGCGAATGACCCGCCGGATGATCCAGGTCTCATCGGCCTGCGGGCCGCGCTGATTGTTTTCCTCGTGCACCTTGCCGTCGGAGGCCGCGCCATTCGCGCTGATTTCCTGGACGAGGATGACCCAAACCCGGTCCGAGCGCCGCACCTTCGTTTCCAGGAAGCGCCTGCCATCCGCGCGCTCCTCCAGGGTTTCGCCCACGTCGGAGACCCGATGGGTTAGCCGTTGCCCGTTCCGATCGAAGGCATCCCGGATGCGGACTTTGTCGCCGTTCTTTTTCGTGCCCGCGCCTTCCTCGATGCGCGACCCATCCGGCTCCATGATCAGGAGCGTGCCGTCCGGGCTCCGGAAGGTCATTCGCCCCTCGGCCGTCCCAGTCTGGGTGAGGCCGTTCGGGTAGGTGGTGACCCAGCCGCCATCCGGCTCGATGACGGTTTTGCATCCGTTGGGATGCTCGACGTGGCGGAGGCCCTCGCGATCCATGACCTCGCGGGATCCGTCGGCGTGCACCAAGGACTTGGTCCCGTCTTTGTTCGTCACTTCGGCGGAGCCATCGGCGCGCAGGGCGGATGGGTGGGGCGGTAGCCCGGCGGGCAGCCCGTAGCGGAGTTCCAGGGTGCGGCGCGCGAGGATGTCCCACGCCAGGGCCTTGGCGGCGCTCTTCTCCACGCCCAGTCCCTGGGTGTGAAGCTGGATCATGACTTTCTGCGCGTCGAACAAGCCGTTTTGCGCGGCGGCGGCATACCAGCGGGCGGCTTCTTTCAGGGCTTCGGGTGATGGTTGGCCCTGGCTGAGGGCGACCGCGAGGTTGTATTGGGCCGCGGGGAATCCGCCGGCGGCCGACTTGCGATACCATGCAATGGCCTGGGCGGTGTCCCGCTTGATCTCGCGTCCCTTGCTCAGGCGAAGCGCCAGAAGGAACTGCGACGTTGGATCGCCCACCGCGGCCGCGCGTTGCAGGACCGCCACCGGTTCCTCGATCGGCGCATCCGTTTCCCCATGGATGCAAGGGCCGCCGAGGCAAAGGAAGACGAAGAGGGTGCGGCGCAATTTGTTCAAACCGCCCGTGGAGATCCGATGATGGCCGGCCCAGCCTCGTGAAAGGATTTTCACGCCGCGAAGTTAATCACGAGGATTCTTACCGAGGCAATCCTGTTTCGTGAGGCAGTGCGGATGCCCACCCCGGAGCGACGCGCTCCAGCGCGTCCCACGCATCCAGCCACAACCTCCGCCATCGTGGGTAGAAGCGGCATCCTGCCGCTTGCCTCAAATCACGCGATCCCGCACGTGAAATCGCGTCATTCCAAATCATAAATCATAAATCATAAATCATAAATGCCTCTCGTGGTCGGGGCCGGTCTTTTCGGTTAGGCTCCAACCGATGGATGATCCTTCCGCCAACCGCACCGATCCCGATGGTTATCCGCCTTTGGTGGGGGCCGGGGATCGGGTCGTGCTCTTCGATGGGGTATGCAAGCTGTGCGGTTTCTGGGCGCGGTTTTTGATTCGGTTTGATCGGCGGGGCGTCTTCAAATTGGCCACGGTGCAATCGGAGGAGGGGGCGGGGATCCTGCGGTGGTTTGGGATGCCGACGGATCGCTTCGACACCATGGTGGTGGTCGAGGGGGACTGGATTTTCACCAAGTCCGACGCGTTCCTGCGGGTGATGAGGCGGTTGCCGTTTCCGTGGTTTCTCGCGGCGTTGGGGTGGGTGATCCCCGGCTTCATTCGCAACTGGCTCTACGATCGCATCGCGCAAAACCGCTATGCGCTTTTTGGTAAACACGAGGCGTGCTTGCTGCCGACCCCGGAGAATCAGCGGCGGTTTCTGCGCGCGCGGTGAGGGGTATATTCAACTCGAAGACGCGAACGCTCGAAGAAGTGGCGAAAGAAGGTCTCATCGCCGCCACGCCCTTTTGTGCCTTCTGTGCCTTTTTGTGGCTAATCATCCATCTTTCACGCGGGGAGGGGAGATTGACAGGGGCATCGTGGGATCGCTATACGTCGGGGAACTAGGCGGCACGGTGCCGCGCGGAAAGATTCCTTAACGAGAAAACAGGAGGGCAAGACAATGCGGCAGTGTTTGGCTTTTACCCACGACGACCATTCCACAGGCACACCACCACCCCGGCGCGGGAAACGGCGGTGGCCGTGGGTGCTGCTGCTGCTCCTGGCCTGCCTGCTCGCTGCCTGTAGCAAGCCCCCTCGGGACGACCAGCGGGTGGGGATGCAGCGCCAGGACGATTCTGGAGATACGGAAAAGGAGACGACCGCGGCAGACGATCGTCAGCCGCCATCCGCCACGCCCATCCCCCCGACCGCGGGGGACGGCCCGGTTTCGAAGTCAACGCCTCCGCCTCACCAGCAGCAGCAGCAACAGCAGGAACAGCGCACGGTGCAAAAGCTGCGGATGGTGAAGCTCTTCTTCGCCACGGATCGCACGTGGACCGGATCGGAAGAGCAACCGAAATGGTTTGGTCCGGAGTGGAACGACCGAAAGCTGACCTATGGAACGTGCACCGTTTCCATCCCGCCGAAACACGAAGCGGGGGAAGTGGAAAAGCCGTCGATTTTCAAACTCGAACTCAAGGAAGACCCCGAGAAACATGTGGTCGTCCATCAGCCGATGCGCCTGGAGGAAGCAAAGTACTTTGCCGCGATTCGCGAGGCGGTGACGGAGCGCTCGCAGAAGGAAATCACGGTCTTCATCCACGGCTTCAACAACACCTTCGACGAGGCGGCCAGCCGGCTCGGGGTGCTGGCCTTTGACATGGATTTCAACGGCGTGCCGGTCCTCTATAGCTGGTCCTCCCAGGGCGGCGGGTGGGGCACGGCCGCTTATGCCCGGGACGAAGAGGTGGTGGAACTCACGGTCGATCTCCTCGCGCAATTCCTGGGCAAACTGGCGGATGAAGGCCGCGCCGCCGGGGCCACGCGCATCAACGTGATCGCGCACAGCATGGGCAACCGCGCGCTAGTCGGGGCGCTGAACATTTTGGCCCGGGACTATCCTGGCAAAATGGTGCTCGACGAAGTGGTGATGGCGGCGCCCGATGTGAAGAAGATCGGCTTTGTCGATGGCGTGTGGCCGAAGCTCAGGACTCCGGCCAAGCGTTACACGCTCTATGCCTCCGATGACGACAAGGCCCTGATGGCTTCCTACAAGGTCCACACCTTTTCGCGCATCGGCCAGGGCGGCGCCAATCTGCTGCTCATCGAAGGTCTGGATACCGTGGATGCCACCGGGTGCGACTTTTCGATGCTGGGATTGAACCATTCCTATTTCGGCAGTCCGCAGGTGGTGGAGGACTTGAAAGAGCTCCTGAGCAAATCCCTGACGCCCGCCGCCCGTAAGCTGCGGGAAAAGAAGAGAGAATTGCTGCTCTACTGGCTGCTCCCGGAGATCAAGCCGTAGGGGATCGGGTCTCACGCAGATTCGAGCGGAGCGAGAAAGCCAACTGAAGGTTGCCCGAAGGGTGGGCGCGGTGGCGCCCAGCAAACGCGGAGCCGCAGAGGCCGGAAGATGTCCTTAGCAGAGCGTGTTTCTTGTTCTCCTCTGCGCCTCTGCGTCTCTGCGTGAACCCTTTAGCGGCGGCGGAACACGGCGACGATGACGAGGAGGAGGAGGGCGATTTTCCAGAGGGAACCGGATGGGCGGTCGAGGGCCCAGCGGCCGTGGATCTTGGTGAACGCGGCGAGGGTGATGCCTTGTTCACCGTCTTCGAGGTCGTTTTGGTGAGGAGACGCGTAGGCAAGTTTGAAGCCTTCTTCAATCCGGGTGGACGGAGTTTCCTGCCCGGCGGGATCGGTGAGCGTCTCGGTGTAGGAAAGCTGAAGGAAAACCCGGCGGCAGGCATGGGTGGCGTCGTCCGGCAGCGGAAATAGCTGGGGAGTATCGAGCACGATCTCGCGGCCCAGCCGGTCAATCGCCACTCCGGGGCGGACAACCACGTGCCCGCCGTCGGACTCGATGGAAACTCCCAGGCCGGAGACGACGCCCGGACCGCCGGTGCGCAGATTAATCCGCCGCTCCTTGGCGAGGTGATAATCCTGTTCGGTTTGGAAATCCGCGGCCGTGAGCAACTGGCCGTTGAAATAGTGAACGCGTTTCACAGATTGAATTTTCGGATTTTTAAACTCGAAGGCTCGAAGGCTCGAAGGCTCGAAGAGGGGGCGAGTAAGGTCTTATCCCCAATACGCCCTTTTGTGCTTTCTGTGCCTTTTAGTGGCTAAAAATCCGTTTCTCCTCCTCTGCGCCTCCGCGTCTCTGCGTGAACCCTTTTGGGTGGGAAGAATGATCACGCCAGGCGTTTGCCTTTGCTCGGGTGGCGGCGGATTTCGTCGAGGATGATCGTGCGGAGCCGGGCGTCGACCCGCTGGATGAATTCCACGCTGACCGCGGTGAAGTCGTGATGCCGTTCCCGCTCCGCCAGGTCGAGGGCGTACTGACGGACCTTGGCGGGATTGACGAGCAGGCCATTGGATTTCGGCTCGTGATGTCCGGCGTCCGGGAGATCGGCTTCGAGCGAGAATTCTAGCTGAGGGAGTGGCTCCGTTTTCATAGGGACAAGGACGTGATGACGAGCCGCATCGTCCCCGGTGGCCCCGGAATGTCACGCACGGAAGAAAAGGTTTCACGCAGAGCCGCAGAGCAGGAGGAGGAAGTCTCTTTCTTGTCGCGGACACTTTCTAATTCTAGAGCACCGACTGCGTATGTGGTCGTTGCATCGAGCGCGAGCGCCGAACAGAAACCCTGTCATCTTGAGCGGAGCAGGGAAGCATGGGCGCAGTCGAAAGACCTCCGAGGCGGCGGTTGAGGTGCTGGTGGTGGCAGGTGACCTCGGGCGAGAAAGATATCCGGCGGGTTCTCGCGCGGAGCTTCTGTGATTCGCGCAATTGGAACGGTCCGTCTACGTCCGTGAATTGCACGTGCAGCCGCACGGGTGAGGAAGAAGGGATATTGGAGGTCTTTCGACTGCAGTCAGTCGCTTTGACTCCTTCCTTCCGCTCAAGATGACAAAGGGGAGTCGGCGCTGCCGCTCCACGCGATCATAAATCATGAATTCCTCGCTCCCTCCCTCTGCGTCTCCGCGGCTCTGCGTGAAACCGTCGGCCATCACGGCAGTTTCATGAACTCCGCCTGCCGTTGAAAGTAGGTCAGCCACGCGCCAATGATCGCCGCAGTCATGGCGCCTTCCTTTTTTTCCGCGGCCGCAGCGTTGTATTCCGGGATGGTCCGCCCCCAGTAAAAACTGAGATATCCGGCCGTGCTGGACTTCGAACGCCGAAGGAAGTCGTCCATTTCCTCAAGGCTGCAGGAGAGCGGGAAGGTCTCCTCGATGAGCAGCGGCTTGCCAATTTCGTAGGTGGCCAGGGCGGTCAGGGCGCGGTCGACTTCGCCTTTGTTCGGGTAGACGTGGATGCTGACGAAATCGAGGGCGGGGCTGACTTCCGGCGCGTAGAAAATGGGTTTGGCGTTCGGCCAGACCAGCGCCCACGGGATGACGCCGACGGTGATCAAGTGCCCGGGGTCCTCGGCGCGGATCGCCGCGGTGAGCTGGCGGACCCACGCCCCGGCGATCTCGATCGGCGTGCGCTCGCCCGGCGTGAGGGTGAGCCGCTGGACAAACCATTTGCCGCCCAACTCGCCGGCCAGCCAGCCGGCGTCGGTCTTGCCGTCGAGGACCGGTTCGTTCATCAGGTCGTAGCAGAAGACAGCAGGGGACCCGCGGCAGGTCCGGGCGATGGCCGACCAAAAGCGCGCCTGCGCGGTCCAGCGCGCGGATTCCGTGAGGGCGTCGTACCAGGCGGGAGTGTCGGCCTTGTGATAACAGCCCAGGCCGGTGAGATCGAGATACAGGCCGGTCTCCTCCGCCAGCTCCAGCAGGCGGCGCAACCGGGCGAGCGCCGGTTCGTTCGGCGCATCCGGTGAGGACATGAATTCGCCGAACTGCAGATGAATGCGCACGACATTGGCGCCGAGGGCTTTCATTTCCTGAAAGTCGCTCCGCACGGTGTCCCATTCGGCCTCCCAATAATCCTCGAGCAACCGCCCGCTCTGGTTGTTGCCCTGGCTGTCGTGATCGTAGTTCACGCCCCAGACGCGGAACGGCTGACCCGACCGGACGAACGATTTGCCATCGGCACTCAACCGGATCGGCTCTTTCCAGCACAGTGGGATCCGAAGCTTGGAATTCACGTGACTTGAAGTCGCGGCC
>JADMIO010817091.1_pt1 | contig 112355 bp, 97 predicted proteins | sample 8958161 | NCBI WGS metagenome assembly JADMIO01 (sample SAMN16585339, study PRJNA669376) | soil metagenome | isolation source: Crop rotation soil | place: USA: Cullars Rotation, Alabama | collected 2011
GCCGCGACTTCAAGTCACGTGAATTCCAAGCTTCGGATCCCACTGTGCTGGAAAGGTTCTCGATGGCGTACAGGAAGATATAATTGCGGAGGATGTGGCGCTCGATCGAGAGGAGAAACGCCTCTCCGCTGCTCTCCAGACGCTTGAAAAGGTTGGTGCGACAAAACCCCATCAGCCGGCGACCGGCACGCGACAATCCCAGCAGACGTTCCGCTTCATGGTGCGTTGGGGGAATCGTCGGCGCTGGATTGATGTAGTTTCCGAGACCATAACGAGGAAGGCTGAGGCCGTCGATCGCATCGACGACATCCTTCGAGTACATCCCCGCATACTGGCGTCCTGGCTTGAATGTCACCGTGCGTGCAACACGATCAGGAAAGAAGGATTGCCGGCCATCGGCGAACTCGAGGTATCGCGTGCCAGTAGCGGGATCTTCCTTCGCATAGTTGTTCTTGATGAAAGTGCGGGTGCGCCGGACAAGGAAATGCCGCATCAGCTCTCGCCAGTCATCGACGTGTTCGCTCTTTTCGAAGGCGGCCAGTGTCTTGACGCCACACTGATATTTGTAATTGAACTCCGCTTCTCCCAGTTCACGCAATAGATGGTCAGGACGAATGCCGAGATCCTTATCCTCCGGAACAAAGAGCCGAAGCTGGCTGGAAAGGTCGAGATAGGATTTGTTGTACGGCGTCGCCGAAAGGAGCACAACCCGCGAGCCGATCTCGTTGATGTACTGTTGGATGGCCCGATACCGCTTCCCCTCGCGATTGCGAAGGTTGTGGCTTTCATCGATCACCACCAGACCGTAGCGACGCAAATCGGGCAACAGTGTCTGTACCTGGCTGAGCTTGATGATCTTGGCTCCTCGCAATCCATACTGGTGACAGTAGTCTTCCCACATTGACACGAGGTGCCTCGGGCAGATAATCAGAGTCCGAAGCTGGAGTTCGTCCTCGATCATCCGGGCGAGCGCCGTCGCCATGATCGTCTTGCCGAGACCAACCACATCGCCGATCATGACTCCTCCCTGCTTCATCAAGTGGTGCGCAGCGATCTTGACGGCAGCCTCCTGGAACGCGAAGAGTTTGCCTAGGAACTCGATCGGTGTCTCATACTTGGAGAGTCCGGCCCGGGCATCCTGCGACAGATGATAGGCGATTTTGACGTAGATGTGATATGGCGGGATCAGTGTTTCACGTGCCCAGCTCTCCTCGACGACGGTTATAAGGTCATCGGAGATGTCGATGCAGAACCTGTCTTCCCAGCGGTCAGTGAACCACTGTGCGAGCTTATCGCAGGCATCGTGATCCATCACATCAACGTTCAATTCTCCCTGTTTCGAGAGACCTGCGAACGTAAGGTTGCTGCTACCGAGAAAGCCGACCTTCGGATTGATCTCATCGTCCCGAAACAGGAGATAGAGCTTTGCATGGAGGCTGTGGCGGGTATAGAGCTTGACGACGAGTTTCTTCTCCCTGATCTGTGCGACCATGCGGCGAAGTGCTGCCTCATCGGAGTTGGTCGGGGCACCGATCGTCAACTGGCGGTGGAACTCCTCGGCCATCTTCTTCTTGCGGCGCAGGGCTACAGCGTTGCTGATCTCCTCTCCGTTGGTGGAAAGGCTCATGGCGTGCCGGAGATCCTCATCGGGGCGTGCCTGCATTCCGACGAGCAGTCGAACACAGTGATCCTCTCCTCCGAACCAGTTCTCAATGTGAGAGTCAATCTGCTGCCAGCCACGAAGATTGAAGTAGCCAACGCAAAAGTCGGCGCGATGGGCGACTTTCATCGTCTTCTGAAGCGCAGGTAGTAACGACTCGTTGATGTTATCGAAGATCCGAGGCATAGTCAACCAAGAGTAACTAGCGATCTGCGGTGTTGGGTTTTATGGGGAACGGCAGGGCAAGTATAAGGTACTCGTTGCGAAGAAGCAAAATGCTGGAAGGTTGATCTGAACGTTCAGGTTTATCTATCGGCGCGCACGCCCTGACTTCGTACTTGCCGGCGAGCTAACCAGACGCACCTCAAGACGGCAACCGACCACCTCCGCGTACTTCTGTAACGTCGCCAACGACGGCGAATGCTTGCCACTACTCAACGAGGATGCCAGACATGTCACCGCATGTGGTTTCGCCCCATCCGTTCAACAACCTGTGCTTGCGTGAGTCCAGCCTCCTTCTGGGATTTGAGCATCTCGCGCATGATCTCGAACTCGGGCTCCAATGCTTCACGTGTGTATTCCGGACGAGCCGGCCACCCATTCCGACCGAAGTCGGCCACTTTATTCGAGGTCGTTCGTGAGCCTGTAGAACGCTTCGTCGAAGCCATCAAAGCGACGCTGGATATCCTTCAACCGAAGCGTATCGTTCGCCTTCTTCTTCATGCTAACAGGAGGTAATGATGCCTGCCAGAAGAGTATCCATGCGCAAAAGGATCCGCCTTAGGCGGGGTAGTGAGTAGATCCAACTTGAGAGCACCGTCCAACTCAATGATAGTCAGATCGCCTCATATAGTGGCATCTCCCGCAGCAACGTAGCAGAGCACATTCGTCGAGATAGTTCCGGTTCAGCCTGTTGAGCATCCGCAACCTTCCTCGGTGCAATTGGTTGACGAACTGAAATCTCAGGTGGGTTGATGGAATACACAAGTCACACTTGAGAAACGAACTTCCTTACGAGGCCACCACATAGCACCTTCTCTCTTCTGAAGAAGAGGGTAATGATAGATTGCAAGTCACCGCATACGTCTCCCTAATCGGTATGGCTTCCGCTTACGATTAGTACGATATGCCAAGGCACCCCTACGGAAACGAACGTCTGCCGGACGATCGAACAGGGGATGCAGTTGTCGGCAATGTAATAGAGTTGTTCGGAAACAGAGTAGATTAAATGTATGCTAAACATTGAGCGTGCTCTCAACAACAGTCAGATCATGCGGTCGCTGACTGGACTGACGCCAGAACAATTCTCGGACCTCGCTGAGGGATTCTCCCTGGAACTGGCACGACAGAAGAAGGCTGCGCGAGGCAAACGCACGCCACAGCGTGCTGAGGGCGGGGGACGGCCTCATAGTCTGCCGACAGCCGAACAGAAGCTGTTTTTCATACTGCTGTACCTGCGGGTCTATCCGACCCAAGAAGTCGCTGGCTTTCTGTTTGATGTCGTGCGTTCGGTCATCAATGACTGGATCAAAGAACGGCTGCCGATTCTTGAGAAGACGCTTGGCGCACGTCAGGATCTGCCGAAGCGCAAGATTCGCTCGGTTCAAGAGTTCATCGAGAAGTTCCCGGAAGTCAAGCGCGTCATCATCGACTCGACGGAGCGACCACGCACGCGACCGAAGGACAAGATCAAGCAGAAGAGCCAGTATTCAGGCAAGAAGAAGCGTCACACGATGAAGAACACCATCGTGGCAGATCCGAACAAGCGCCGTGTGGTCGTGCTGGGCACGACGGTGCCGGGTCCAACCAACGATAAGAAGGATGCCTACGCGATCGTCGAGAACATCCCGGAGAGTGTTCCCATTGATGGCGACCTGGCATACAAGGGCTTCGAGGACGAGTTCCTAGAGTTCTACGTGCCGAAGAAGAAACCGCGCTTGAAAGAACTGACCGACTCAGACAAGCAGGCGAATCGAGAGTTCTCTCGTCGTCGAGTGATTGTCGAGCACTGCATCGGACGTGGGAAACGCTACCGATGTGTCAGCGACATCTATCGCAACCGGCGAGAGAACACCGACGACACGATGATGCTGGTCTGCTGCGGCTTGAGCAACTTTTATCAAAGAACACGACCCGCTGTTTGTGCCTGAACATTGTTCCCATCGGGGATCGGAATGCCTGAACATGTCCAATGCCTATTTCCGAACAACTCTAATTGTTACGCAAACATCAGTCGACGTTCCTTCGCCTGCGGTATTGAATGGCCGTGTTCCCTTGCTGAATCGATCCATAGCTTAATTGCCACTTGTACGTTCTCAAGAGCACATGACTGAGTGTCACCGTGTGCCATACAGCCAGCCAATTCAGGAATTTCAGCTACAAAGACTCGATCTTCCCCGCTCCAATAGATGATTACTTCGTATTTGTGCATGCTTCACTTCTCCGTAATGCCAAGATTATTCTTCAATATCATTGATCGAACCTGAAGCACTTGATAGGACTTCGCCACACCTCCATCACCTTGAAGGCAGATGCGTTCATCGACTTCTGGTTTGTAGAAAACACGATGGTTATCACGAATACGCTCTTGGAATCCAAGCCATCTCAAAATCCTACAGAGTTCTTCGAACTCAATATTAACAAAGGAAGCATCCTGCAATATCAGCCGCGACAGCTTAAGAGATCGATTCAATTCGATCTCATATCTCCACAGTTTGTATGCATTGATGACTCCCGCACTTAACAGAATCCCAAAGACACTAAAGCCAACCACATTCATGACTCCATTCGGACCCTCGTTCTGGATGCGATAGAGAACCTCATCGAGGCCAAGCGACAATAGCACCGCAAGGGGCAACAAGACTGACGAACCAACCGTGACCCATAACGCATTAGCAAGCACGCCAAGCCAGGGCTCTTTCGGCAAAGCACCAAGCCGTACACTGGCAATGAGAGGAGGAAGATGCAAAAGGATATCCAACTGCAGAGTGAGAACTAAGAGTATTCCTGCTACGTTAATGGCGACTGCAGGTATCTGTTGACCGAATATGGAGGGGTTCGGGCGAGAAGTACGTTGGAATGCACGAATAGATTTCTCCAGATTAGGAATTGGAGCCGTCCAGAGGCCCCCAATGAGTTCGTTAAGTTCAGGGAATGTCTCCTGAAACGTACCACCCTGCAATGGCAACCCCGCTGCCTCTCGAAGCCAATATTGAGGGTTAAGGGAAATACTATCGACCTCGACTGGTATTGTAACTGAAATGCTTCTAGTTACATCGGGATAGTCTCCAGTTGTACGAACTACTAACGGCTCATAAATAATGTCACCCTGTAGTATGAACTTGCGTACAGAATCCTTGTCGTCTAATGTTCCCGCAAGGACGAACCTTCCGCCCGTAAGGTGAAACTCTGTACTTTCATCTGGCGTCACACGACGTGTTATCCGAAGTTGCACCAATGACTCGCTTGGAGATTGCGCAAGTTGAACTTGGGTCGTATCTGCATCATGTATGACTAAAGCATCAGACTTGTTAATCGATCTGAGTCGATACCCCATTGGATGTCGCCCAAGCGCATCCCAAATGTCGGCAAACTCCTTTAGAGTAGTGGGTGCAGTGATCCACAAGCGACCGTCGTCTGAATGACGTTGAATAAGCGAAGTGGACACTGAGGCCGTATCAATTTCCCAGAGTGTACCATACACACAGATCGTGTCTACTATGGTTTGTCCTCGCTGAAAGTGAAGCGGCAACGCCCCTGTGATGCGATCTCCTGAGCACTTCGTGGAAATTAATAAAGAACGTTGGAGAGACATCGGTTGTGCCCCCAGACCTTGAGAGACCATGACTCCCATCTTACGCTCCAGCCACAATCCGTCAGAGTTAAGTAAACGAGCAATTTCCGCAATGCCAACTATATCTCTGTGAGCCCGGTCTGCAGTTGATTGCTGATCGAAGGCTAGTGAAACTAATAGTACAGCGGAGGCGATAACTAACGTTATGTGTGTTGTTCGGATGTGTCGAATTAGGTTATCCACATCGAACATCCTGTTCAGATTATCAATTGAAGACTTCATGAGGGATGCCTACTTGATTCGTCAGTACTCAACATAAATAGCCGTACTTGGCATCGAATTCCGCTACAATCCATCGTCTGCGAGCGAATGCAGAGCTGCAAATGGCTCTTTCCGATCGTGTGAGAAGAAGAGCGCGCGCAATGGATCGGCGGCTGCCTCGCGTACGAAGGCGGCAGTTCGCTCCTGCCTACTGTCACTGTTGATGTTCTTCACGATACGGTACTTGATCGCCGGAATCGACAGATCCACGACCAGCGTCGATCCGCCCCGGAACCTAAACTGTGGTACGCCGCTCTTCTTATCTTCCCTGACCTGCCGTAGCTGCGTGAGCGCCACGACAATCTGTGGAATGTGCCTGCCGTCGGGACTGATCCGCATCGCCGGACGTAACTCATGCACTTCGAATTTCTTTGCTGGATCGAGTCCCAGTTCCGTAGCGAACGCTGGAACTGCCTTGAATGTGTTCCTCAATTGTTCATGAAGATTGCGGCGCTGATCCCGCGCCACTGTGAAGAGTGCATCACGATCGGTCAGATACAGGCAGGTCTCGGCATACTTCTTCAACAGTGTGAGCATATCGTCGTACTTCCCACTGACCTCCTTCCACGTCTTCTTCGACACTCTCGATTGATCGAGCCCCTGCCACCGAAGTGTGTCAACCGACAGAGTACGGAGTATGTCGGGTGACGAGGCATCGATGTTGATCGGATAGATGCCCCGGCGACGGAATGCCTCGACGAATGCGACACGATAGTTCAGGCGGTCGTTAGCAACGAGATCGAAATCGGCTGTGATGAGCGCCCGCAGGTACTCGAAGAAGGTCACATCCACTGGTGGCAGATAGTCGAGCGCCCGGATACACATATTGAGAACGTGTGTGGCAGACTTGGCCGCTTCATCGGCAAGCCGATGAACGAGATCGGGATGAATCGCTCCCTGCCGCAGCACCCCTGTTCCCGATGTATAGATACGGAGCAGGTCGGCGATGCGCGTCTTGTAGATGGCGATGAACGCGTCGAAGACCGCAGCAACCAGGATCGCCCCACGCGAGTGCGGCGTGAGACGCTTCTGGAGTTCCATCGGATCGGGCACAAGCCTCTTCCAGACACCCCCTTCCAAATGCCCGATCGCATCACGCAATGCACCCCGTCCCCCCGTTGCATGTCCGAATTGAACTGCCAAACTCCCCAGCATCGACTCCGCCTCGATGTCGCCGCGCGTTCGACTGATCTCCAGTTCCAGCACCTCTGTGATGGTGAAGTGCTGCATTAGAGCGATAATGTCGGCAAACCCTTCATGGAGGGCCAGCACATCGAGATTGGTCGGCTCGTTGAAGCGGCGGTGCATCCCGTCGAGAATCGCATGGGTCGTCTCGTGTGCGATGATGTCGTGCGACAGGCAAGCATAGACCCTACTTCCCGGCATGTGATCGCCTGGATCGCTCGCCTCAGCCTCGAAGTAGCCGAACTGTAGACCGACATCCTGTGGGCTGTAGAAGGCATTGGCCTGCCTCAGTGCATGTGGACGGACGACGAGTTGCTCCACAAACACACTGTCATCATTGTCATTCTCCGGGTTCGGCCGAGGACGCCAGAGGACGGGGCGACCGAGTGCCGTCTCGAAATGCTCGATCGTCTTCATCGCCACGGCATAGACCATTTGCTGGTGAAACTGCGGGTTCCCCTCCGACGGAGTCCAGCCGTCCTGCGCCAGAAGTCGCGGATCATCCAGGTTCACAGGATCGTACCGTTTATTCGCCGCATCCACATCCTCGACAGCCAGGTACTTGCCCACCGGTCCCCTCTGTAGTTTCTCCCAGCGTATTTTGAGGACTACTTCATTGATGTTGGCCGTCTCGAGACGTGTCGAAAGGCTCGGATCGACAGCATAGACCCGAACTCTGCGATATGGAGGATCGGCCAGTGCAGGCTGCGTGTCACAGGCTGTGAGCACTTCAGGGATCACTTCCTTCGAATACTTCGTACGCGGTGCCGAGCTACCGGTAGCAATTGGGTAGCGCTGGGCTACCTGCCGGCGTAGTGCGTGCGAGGCACCCTGGTCCTCGATGATCGCTTCCATGAACTGACGCAACGCATCCCCTTCGAGCCGATCCGTCACGTCCGGGTCGGGTACGATTGCCTGAAGTCGTTCATTGAGTAGCCAGCGCTGGGCAAGTTCCAGATTGAACATCTGCTCTCGCGGCGGGATCTCGCTAATGCCGAGGCCGGTGAGCACGCGAAGAAAGGCGAATGAGTTGCTCGATGTATCGCTCTTCTTCAGTCCGAGAACTGGCCTGACATTAAGAGCCGAGAAGGCCTGTAGTACACCGTTGCCGAAGTGCTCCTTGTTCGTTTTCAGTTTAGCTGACGTGAACAGGGCATTGCGAACTGCCTCGACTCGTCGCCAGTCGCGCGGCAGCTCGTTCTTGTATTTCTCGAACCAGAGGGCCACGGCAGCAGCTACCTGCGGCGTCGCGGCGGATGTCCCTTCACCGTTTTGGCGGACAATGTCCTTACATCCGAATCGTGCCCAGGGAATATTCGGAGTGTAGGCAGCAATCGCCCTGTTCATTGCCGACTCAGGACCAAAACTCCCTTCAAGTGTACTCCCTGCTAGGCCGGCATAAGGCTGGTTGTTTGCCATTACCCCACAGACAGCGATTACTCGATTATAGCGCGCTGGATAGACGAGCGTACGTGGTGGCAGGATGCCGACATGGTTCCCCGCTGCGGCACAGAGGCATAGGCCTGCTTCGTATGCTTTATCCACTGCCTCGGCCCAGGCTTGCGACGGAACGCCGCCCATGCTCAACGTGGCCACGTCGCATCGCTGTTCGACTGCATAATCGAGTGCCCGTGCCAGCGCACTGGTTCGCAGAAGGACTACGCTGTCGGCAATGCGCAACGGTAACACCTCCGCTTGCGGTGCGCCGCCGAGGTAGGTACCGCCGAATGCAGAAACTTTTCCACCTGCCAAGATGCTGATCGTTCCGGTGCCATGGCCCGAGTTATCGAGCACGAGGAGATGATTATCGGGATCTTCGGCACTGCGAGGGTCAGCGTCACCACTCACGAAGTTTCTCTCGAGGTCGCGTGCTACGTGTTCGGGAACGGTCTCGTGCGCCCGATAATATCCTGTATCGAGATGCGCAATCCGTGTCCGTGGAGTCGTGAACGAGACCGCATCACGGGCTTTTCCGAGCTGCGTGTAGTCGTCACCAAGATGCCAGGCGAACTGGTTGGGACCGAGTGCCTTGCCATGTGTTCCATCCTGGGGAACGGCCTGGCAGTTCTCGCCGAGGGCGAATCCTTCCCTCCTCTCTTCGTTTGCATCTGGAAAGACATTGTGATTGATGTCTGGCTCAGCGAAGAGTACATCCGACTCGGAAACACCCAGTTGATCGGCGATGCGCTCGTGAGCAAGATCCCATGACGTTGCTGCACCTTCCGGGAGATCCGCAGTGAACCACTGTGGCTCAGCTCCGATGCCGAGGATGGCCTGTGTCGCCCGTGGTGTGTCATAGAGTGGTTGAAGATTGACTCGTGATTCCACTGCTCGAAGTGCATTCGATGGGCGGAGCTTCACAAGCACACGGTTAGTGTCAGCAATCGACTGTTTCTGGTTCGGCATGAATGCTCCTGCTGGTAGTTGTCTGTTTCATTGGGCTTATGACTGCACAAGCCGCCTTCGCATTCGCAGAACACGATTAGCATCGAGCCGACACTCTGCAAACGCTCAATCCACTACAATTTGCACAAACCGACTAGGATGGCTAGACTGCAACTCTAACTATAGTACGATTATCACTTTTCAACAGATAGGCATGGCATCACTCGACCAGGCACTCAGCCTGCTACGCCGCGGAAAACTTGCCGAAGGTACTGCAATCCTTGAAGAACTCCGCACCGTCAGTCCAGACAATGTGGACCTGCTCTATAACCTCGGCATGGCCTATAGCGAGCAGAACCGGCTCGACGAGGCGATCGCGACCCTGTCACGGAGCGCCGATCTTCGCGGTGCTGCGGACGACCATACAGCGCTTGGAGTCGCCTACGGTCGCAACAAGCAGAACGAACTGGCAATCGAGCAGTTCCGGAAGGCCGTCGAACTCGCCCCAGAGAATTCTCACGCACTGAAGAACCTCGGTGCTATGCTTGCCAGGCAGGAGCACTACGAAGAGGCGCTCGATACCTTGAAGAAGGCGAACGAGATCGCTCCGACTGATCCGGTGATCCTCTACAACATCGGCGGCGTCTACGAGGAGATGGGAGAATTGAAAGTGGCGGATGGATGGTATCGGAAGATCCTGGCGCTTCCAGGCGAGAGCGAGCTTCGTAACAATGCAAAGGACGCGCTCCGCAGGCTCGCCGAGAAGTCGATGCGCCGTGTTGGTTTTCGCCCCGATGTATTGCACTACTGTCTAGCAGCTCTGGAGAAGTTCAAAGCAATGGCACCAGACCAGGTAAAGGAGATCGCCTACGATATCGCCCTCCTGGCACAACGGGGGCTAGCGATCAATGAGCCATCCAAGACCTACACACTGAAGTCGATGCCAGGAGAGTTCACCGGTATGCAGCTCCTCAGCTACATGTACGTGGGGTTTCAGCAGATAGACCCGATGCTCGATGTCGGCATAGACCTCGCCAAGGAGTACGATGTGGCAGTAGCCATGTATGGAGAGGAGAGGAGAGGAGAGGAGAGGAGAGGAGAGGAGAGGAGAGGAGAATAAATGACCATCCACGAACTTCGTCAATCCCATTCGATCGCCCCCGACGTGGTCGATCTGATCGGGATGATCGCATCCGCGTTCGGAAAGCCGATCGAGATCCGCTTCGACGAGTCCCTGACGGTGCCTGCTACAGTCAAGATCGCTCGCCAGCGAATGCCGCATCATCTGATCCTCATCCATCCGGGCCAGACCCATGTTCTCAGCTACTTGATCGCCCAAAAGTGCGGTAGCATCGAGCGGCTGTTGCGGATCGCTCCTGACAAACGAAAAGTTGCAGTGTCGATGTCCGACATGATTCGCAGTGCAATTGCGAGTCTGGAACCCGAACTCGAACGACTGCCGGAGCATCTGCGCGCCAAGCTCGCTCGCTTCTGGGCGGAAGGGCTGGTCATGCAAGCCAGCAACCTGCCCATCCAGGTACGTATTGATGAGTGGTTGCGTAGGATCGTCCCCTCTATACGCCAGGAACAACACCGCTACCTGGAACGCGACATCGACATCACGCTGAAAGAAGTATCGGAGAAAACCAGAGAGATGACTGCGCCTTCGGTGTTCCTCTGCAGCAACTATATGGCCTATGCCTACATGCGATCAGCCGGGGAGCTTCTTGGCGAGGACTACACCCTCCCCTTCTCTCAGCATCGAGAGATCGTGTCGCAGGGAGAGGAGCTCTATAAGATCATGGAATCAGCTCCGGATGGATTCGAGGGAGATGTTCAATTTGTCGATCGATGGGCCGGTCAGCTCAAGATCGCGACCTGGTTCGCATGGAATGCCTTTGAGGACATGCCAGAAGCCTACTTCGAAAATGTATAGCATGGCAATGGTAAACATGTCAACACACTCTATGGTAGTCTCCTACCCTCCACGGTAAGATTATGCCAGGCATCGATGAGCGTAGTGTCGATAGCAGTGTATATTGCCATTGCACTATCGCCACGAGGATGGGTACCGCGATAAGCGCTTATGAATGGTAATACACCATAGCTGAAGTTGTGGATTGCAAGTTCATAGCGATTTGCAAGTGCAGTGTTATCATCATGCTGCCCTCGTCGTGCATCGATAATTGCCTGCACGGTTTCCAGTGCGTTGAGCCCGTCGAGGACTGTCTGACGATAGTCCATGACATATTTGATGAATTTCGGATAGGGCATGTTGATCGTGGAAACATGGTCATCGGCAGCTATCATTTCCCGAAATCCGAGACTTGAATCGAGGAGTGGGGCTTTACCGCTGCTATCAGCAAGACAGAGATAGATGGATTCCGATGTTAGCATCGTCATCGTCTTTTCCCGCTTCTCCCTGCTCCATCCTTTCATGAGTTGGCTGAGCTGGCATAGTCGATTACGAGCAGGGCTAAAAAAGTTCTCCCAAATTTCGCCAATCGACACCCGTATATCTTCGGAATGTTGATTGTGCTGGAATTGATCCTGTGCTATCGCGAGATCCCGGAGTTGTAAGGCAACGTTGTTGGATTGTATGGCTGCGATCGCGGAAACCACAGCAGCAACTGAGGAGAGAAAGACGGCAATCGTAGCCATTATCTCCAGATAGGTCTTTGTCTTGGTAGTATCTGTCGTTTCCATAGTGGATTCTAAAGTGGTGAAATTAGCTAATGTCCGCTGGCACGTTTGAGAGCATCGGTGTGTGGCCATTCTGCCAGTGGCTGCTGCCCAGGACAGGCTCGGCGTGATGCGTTGCGTGCGGTACGATGACTGCGATTTCCTTTTGCCACCCCCTTCTCAAGGATGATAATTTCGGAGGGCGGGCATCGTGACCAACTAAAGGAACAGTCAGTGTGTCCGCCACTCCAACCTTCGCACTACCCTACTTCTACTCGGGGGGCCTCAATACTTGCCTTTGACGTTGAAGTGGCCTCGTTTGATCACAATCTCAGACCCATCAGACATGCCTCCGTGTGGAGGCGAGTCCAACATTGTTGCTTCGAACGTGCCAATGACGCGGTCGGCCGTCAATTGACTGATTTCGATATAGCCCGATGTTGACATGTATGCCTTTGGTGCCTGCTGAGAACCCGAAGTAAAGCTCAGGTAGCTCCCGGTCGTTACTCCAGCAGAATCAATCTCGAAACGGCCTACTCGTGGGTTGCGCACCTGAATAGTCAGGCTTGAATCTACCTGCATGATCGGCAGATGAACTATCTCCCCACTCACAGTCAGGAGACCGAGATTGGTGTTGCCAGTCATGTGGTTGGCTTTCCAGGACGTAATACCGATAGTGGCAGACATCGTCGTATCGGTGTCGATATTCGTATTGTTTGCACTGGTCGAGTCGTCACCGCAGGATTGTAGAGCGGTGCAACAAAGAAGTAACAGCGGGAACAATGCTTGCCTGATCATTGGAATTCTCCGTGATGATGGTCGGTAAGTAGTTTTCGGACGAGTATATGTGAACATCCGAGGTATCTGTCTAATACGGTATCGAGAATTGCCCTTGGTCAATTAGGACTGGTGGCAAATAGGGATCTTCCTTGCTGTACAGTAAGAATGAGAAGGTACCTTCGATCCATCGATCGTCCATGCGAGTAATGCTGACTCCACCACTGCCGTCGCGCGAATACCAACTACCACTCGACAGATTGCTACCACTTGGGAGCATGGCGAATGCGAAGTTCTTCTTCGCATCATAATCATCGATACTATTGTTTCCTTTGTGCGGGTTGTCAATATGGAATGAAAGGATTTCGGAGTAAATGTTCCGGTATGCGATGGGATAGGCTTCGGTAGACGACGGAATCGAGTTTCCCGGTATCACGGACTCAGCGACCCACTTCTTGCCGTTGATGAAACAAGACAAACTTGGTACACCTTTGCTGGGACAGGTTGTCATGCGAAAGAGTTCTTTCTCCCACTTTGCGAATGGTTCCGATTGATTCTTCCACTCTAACCTGAAGAGTTTCGACAAGAACTCCGGCGAACTCGCCATCAAACCGACATTGCCCTTTGCAGACGCATTTGCGACGAACTCCAAACAGGACTGACCATTCACAGTCTTTGCCGTGCCGGTAGATTGAAGTTCGGAGAGACCCGCAAGGTATGGCCCACCGACACCGAAAACCCTGAAGCTGATTTCGACTGTCAAAGGCTTGATACCAACACTCATGGATGAACTTGCCGTCCCTGCACCTCCTCGCTGTGGTGTAACAGAAGTCTTCGCTGTCCAACCTTTGCCACGAACGTATTCAAACGATCCGACGACCGTCAGGGCTTCCTGATATGTGAAGGCAAACTCCTTTGAGACCTTACCGACAAACGAGGATTCAACCTTGAGATGCGGGGTGATCCTCAAGGCTCCGATTGGAATTGACTTCAGGTCTTCATCTATCCACCTCCTTGATATGTTGATCTCACCCTCCTTCGTTTTGCTGAAAAGCAAATTCGACTGTAAGGTTACGGCGAGGCCCGTTCTGAAGTAAGCGCAGGTAGGAAGGATGTCGCCCGGTACACGATTGAAGTCGTAGTAGAGATCGGGAGTGGCATGCAGTTTCGTTGTTCCGTTGATTGTCTCGTCGGGAGACACAGATAATGCCACGTTCTTGAACGACAATTCTAGGGATTCGTCTCCGGAAAGGTTCGCCACACTTGGATCTTCCTTAACCGTTCTCGATGTCACCCAATCGAATGTCAATCCTGGTACATCACTCTCGATCTTGCCAATGGTTTCCTGCGAGAATGGGAGGGTCTCTCGCAGGTGAAGATATTCGTATGCCTGAGGAAGTGATGCCTGCGTGGTAATGAGCGATGTATTGCCATTCGATAAGTCTACCGACTGCACTTCTCTGAGAGCACCTTTCCCAACAGTACTAAGAACGATACTTCCGGGTTTGATGTCGTTACGGATACCCGTCAGAACGAGTGTACTATCGGATTGAGAAATGACCGGGTGAACAGTTCCACCCTCGTCAGAGACAACGATCGTCGAAGGTGTCAGTACAGGAGGTCCATGATCTGTCGTATCACCGACAAGGCTTGATGTACTATCGGAACTGGTCGGATCACTGCTGTTGCACGAGAGCAGCGTAGTGCTCAACAGAAGCGTGAGCAGAAGGATAATGTGGCACTTCATGATGCATCCTCCAATAGGGATTGACATGGCACTTCCATTGACGACGATCTGAAGGATTGTCGATCACACACCTGTCCTTTCACCGCATGGAATCGGCAGTAACCCGTTACCTTATAGCATTCTGAGGAACAATCGAACGCCCAGGTGTAGCGTATTTGCACTATAAGAATGCTATGTATGCCTGCAATCGTATGGTCACATCTCGGACGGCAATACACATTGCAGGTTCCGAGGCCCGGTTTGCTGCTTGGCGTCGCCTATAGAAGACTTCAAGGACTGCGATTCACACCGTCAAACTTCCGCCTGAAAAGCCGTTTCCCAACTACTCCTTTTCTACTCCCATCCGGCAAACTGGTGTAAACACTAGGTCAGCAAGATCTGTGAAGATGACGATGGACGAATTGTGGTATCAGTGATGGGGAAATTGAACTAACTCAGTAGACAGCACAACATACCGGTTCCTTGGTTGCTATGACGAGCACTACACTGTGGCAAACCTGAGTTTTGTTCTACGAACTGAGGTATCTGTGTAACGCGGGTTCCTACGACTCGCAACTAGGGCAGTTATGCTTTGCCAGAAAGAGACAACTCCTCAAGTGCGGATTTCAGATCGCTGGCTGAAGATCCCGACAGTCCCATTTTCCAGCATACTTCTCTACGAATACCCGCGACATCCTCAAGTGTGATTTCAAGTTCACCAGCAATCTGTTTATCGCTTCTATTTCGGATTGTCAGGATGCAAAAGTCTACGTCTTGTTCCGTCAGGCCTGAATTGTTGTGGGTTAGAATATACTGGGAGAGCCCATCACCTCCGGCGTCTGAAATGGATGTTCTGTTGTCGGAAGATTCAGCTATTGATAGAAGTCGATGTTTGATTGCGGATCTAGATTTGTCCTTGTCTTTTAAGCCCAACTTATTGCGAATATGGAGACGATGTTTCTCAACTTGACGCACATCAGGATAACCCAGAATTTCAGCCATCTGTTTTGTAGTCTTACCCATTAAGAGCAAACTGCAAATCGCCTCTTCGCGCTCCGTCACATTCGGACACACTCGGCGCAGATTCACTATGAAATTTGGATACTGTCTATTTACAAGTGCCAAACTCTGTTGCCAACTATGGCCTGTTACTTTACGATCGAGTTTCCGGCCAAGTTCATACATCCGTTGCTTAATTTTATCGTCACATTTCGAGTATTCAATCGCCGAAATGATACCCCGCACATCTTTCTTAAGCTGTGAAATTAACTCTTCTCGTTCGCCGAGTGCTAATGCAACGGAGAGCCTATTCTCCTCACTTTGATCGAGTTGGATCCTTAATCGTAGATTCTCTTGTTTTAGCTCCTCCTTGGCCATCCTGGCTAAGTGTCTTGCATGGATAAGTGCATGTTCAACATCTGCGATGCAGATTCGCTTGATTAAGAGATGCTCATGGATCTGCCGTTCAAGGACGATATCACTTACTTCATTCGCAACAAGCAGAGTCGATTCGAGATACTTACATGATTGGTGGTATTCAATCGCCTCGAGGTACGTAATAATCTCAGAAACTACGCGCCCACTCGTTCCATGATATGGGCTTTTCTTGGCGAGACGTAATGCATCATGGAAGCAGGCAATTGCTTGCTCAACATCCTTATGTTCGATGCAATACGAAACGAATGACATCATACTAGACACGACACCACCAAGATAGCCGGCATTTCTATACGCTTCTTTTACATCGCCAAGCTGGGTACGTGCCTGGGAGGGAGGTATATTCTGTTTCATGGAGAGTTCTAACCGTCCCAGCGCCGTATCGCCTTGGTGCTTATACTCTCCCAAATCTTCAAATCTGCGATACGCTTTTCTCAGATATTCATCTGCCTGTTCGTGATCTCCAAGTGTAAGACAAACCAGTCCAACTTGCTTTTCACATCGGGCAGCTTCAAGAGTTGACTTGGCGGATCTGGTAAGTCCTAGTGCTTGCTGAGCAAGAGCCAACGCATGAGTAGGATTCGTCTGCCGACAATCCTCAGACTCCCTGAGAAGTTCATCAATTCTATCTTCCCTATAACTCTCCATAGGTTGTGTTCATCAGGTATGGCTCGCAATAGTCACCACTCACATCTCTTCAATGCGTTTCTTGTGGTCGTACTTTGGTGAATAGGATAACAAAACTCAGCGACATGAGCTTCATGTTAACCGCGTTTTACACTCGGAACAAGTTGACCGCCAAGGTTGTCCAGCATGGAGTTTACTTCAGAGATTCATAATGTCCTGCAGTATGTAGCGATCGAAGCTACATGTCGATCTTAGGATGATTCTTGGCTATCCCATTCACTCCGTTGAACTGCCGATCTTGCCCACCATTCGCCGAAGCATGACCTCTATAGCCCCCGAGCATCGATCCCAACGGCCATGCCTCCAACACGATCAGCCCCCTCCAGTTCCCCATAATCTGCACCTTGCCCCGGACAATCATCGACGGCTGCCGGAAGACTGCATCATACTCCTCTCGCACATGTGACAACACGATGCACTGCACCAGCCCCGACTCATCCTCCAGCGTCACGAACAACACTCCATTCGCCGTCGGCGGCATCTGCCGCAGGATCACTATGCCAGCCATAGTCAGGGTGAGTTTGCTCGACGGAGGGCGCAGCCGTGATCGCAAGAAGCGTGAGCAGATCGACACAGGCCGTACTTCCAGCATATTGAGCGTCCGCCGTACCAACGTCATCGGATGCCGTCGCGCCGATCCCTGCGCCTGGTAATCCCATCTGAGTCGCTCCAGCTCTGCCAACGGCGGAAGCTCGGGCACATCCGCCTCTTCCAACGCAGGCAGTTCCACCAGCGACAATGGGGGAGTCGTCCCTGCCCTTTCGAACTTGCTTGCCAAGACACCGATCTCCCAGAGTGCTCGCCGCGATGAGCCGACCAGTTCGTCGAGGGCAGCAGAACGTGCCAGGTTCTCAAGTACGTCCCGCGACAGATCCACCCTCGTATAGAGATCCTCAACACTCTTGAATGGCTCGCGCAATCGCTCCAGTACGATTTTCCTGGCATCCTCCACCGATAGCGCTGTAACCGCACTCAATGACTTTCGGATAGCGAAGCGACCATCGAGCGATTCGAGTTCGTAGCGAATGCCTGAGCGGTTGATGTCTGGAAAGAGCACCAGCACACCCAGACGCCCGGCCTCCTGCTCCAGCGTCGTCAGGTTATACATCCCTGGCCGATGCTGCATGATCGCGGCCATGAAGGCTGCCGGATGATGGCATTTCAGCCACGCCGATTGATAGACCGTCTTGGCAAAGGCCGCCGCATGGGAGCGACAGAAGCCGTAGCCAACGAAGTTCGACACCTTATCGAAGACACTGTTGGCGATCTCTTCGGCTACTCCTTTGTGGACCGCCCCTGTCACGAACTTCGAGCGCATCCCTTCCATCTCCTGCCGATCACGGAACTTCGACATCAGCGATCGGAAGTCGTCAGCCTCCTGAAGCGACATCCCGGCGAACGTATGCGCCACCTCCAAGACCTGTTCCTGGAAGAGTATGACACCGTAGGTATCTCGCAACACCAGCTCCAGGCTCAAATGCTCGTACTCCACGGGCTCAATTCCTCGCCGCCGGCGCACGAATGGGTTGACCATTCCCCCCTGCAGAGGACCTGGTCGAAAGAGGGCGATCTCTGCGATCAGATCGTCGAAGCACTCCGGCTGCGTCTCTGCCAGGAGGTGCATCTGTCCTTGCGACTCAATCTGAAATACCCCCAGCGTCCTGCCTGAGCGGATCATGTTGAAAGTCGCCACGTCGTCGAGCGGTACATTGTCGATGTCGATCTGCTCTCCCGTTGATCGCTCAACCAGTTCGACGGCTTCACTGATCGCTGCGAGCATCCTTAGTCCCAGAACATCGAACTTTATCAAGCCCAGGGCTTCGACATCATCCTTATCGAACTGCGTGGACTTCACCCCGTTCGCCGATACCTGTACAGGCGTGAAGTGATGTAGCGGTTCCCTCGACAGCACCATCCCCCCTACATGGAGACCAAGATGCCGAGGACAACCATCGAGCGCGGCGACCATCACCAGCAGCGAGTCGAAGAGGGCAGATTCACCTACGATCTCACGAAGCCGATCGGAATAGCTCCAAACCTCACGTGCCCGCCGTGGCGGCACCGCCTGCGCAAGCTGATCGACCACCTCCGGAGGCCAGCCAAGCGCCTTACTGACATCCCGGATCGCAAGCCGTAGTTGGTAGGTTATGACCGTCGCCGTCATTGCCGTGCTCTCTATGCCGAAGCGATCCTCGATCCATGCGATGATCTCCTCTCGCCGCTCCGCATCGAAATCGACATCGATATCAGGTGTTCCCTTTCGACCTCCATGCAGAAACCTCTCGAACAGGAGCCGGTGCTTCAGTGGATCTACCCCGGTGATGTCGAGCAGGTACGCAACAATCGAGTTCGCCGCTGATCCTCGACCTGCACACCGGATTCCCCGTCGGCGGGATTCTTCGGTCACCTCATGAACCGTCAGGAAGTATTCCTCCAGTTCGAGATCGCCGATGACGCGAAGCTCCTTTCGTAGTTGCGAAAGTGCTCTTTCCTGCTCCCCGATCGGATAGCGTTCTATCAATGCCTCAACACATCGCTCTACGAGATGCTCACGTGGAGATCGACCATCGGGAAGTATCGCGCTCGGTGGCGTGACATGACCTGGGAGAAGATCGACCTCACAGGCATCAGCGATCATGCAGGCATTCTCGAATGCCGTAGCATAGGGAATACGTCGCCGCAGGAGCGTTTCGGGCTTCAGGTAGAGTTCACCATTGACCGGACGCTTCGGGTGCCGGTCATATACAGCTATCCCGAGCCGGATGCACGTCAGTAGATCATGGAGCTTGTACTCCTCCTGACGAGCATAGAGTACATCACCAGCAGCGACGACCGGAAGCGATATCTGTACAGCAAGGTCGAAGAGCCTATCAACCAGTGCGGTATCACCTGGTCGCAGGTAGTGAACCAATTCTACATAGAGGTGATCTAGGAACAGTTCACGCAATCTCGATAGCCATGCACGAGCCTTGTCTGTTCGGCCATGCCTGATCGCTCTGTAGGCATATCCATCTCGCCCTCCAGTCAGGCAGAAGAGCCCCTCGGCATGTCCAGCGAGATCATCGAAAGTTGCCGTCGGATGTTCTCGGGATGCCAGATGAGCAGCGGTGATGATCTGGCAAAGGTTCGAGTAGCCCTTCGCCGATCGAGCGATCAGCACCAGTGGGGTTCCGTTGACCATAACTTCCGCACCGACGATCGGCTTGATCCCTGCCGCACGACAAGCCTTCTGAAATCGCACTATCCCATAGACGCCGTGTCGATCGGTTAGGGCGAGCGACTCCATGCCGAGCCCTTTCGCTCGATCGACGAGAGCCTCCGGAGAGGATGCACCCTCAAGGAAACTGAACCAGCTTTTGGTATGCAGATGAACGAACATGACCCCTTGTGAATAAACGACAACTCGAACTCGTTTCGCTCAATCAAAGAGACGCGAGAGCTTCCATGTCTCTCCGATGCGGAACACCTCGATCACCCCGCGATCTGTCAGCAGTCGCAGATAGACCCTCTTTTCCTCTCGCCGCCACCACTTCCCCTGGGCGATCCAGCCATCGAGGATACGCTCGACGACAAAGACCTTTTTGCGCCAGCGAACTCGCTTCGGCTTTCCCCCATCCTCCTCGACATCGACCTGTTCCAGATAGAGCTTCATCGAACCTTCCTCCGCTTCGACCTCTGTGGTTTCGGTGGAGCATCGGGGAATGGCTCATAGCGAATCCCCTCTTCAGGGATATATGCGTGGGGATCGGTTATGACAGCGCGAAGCAGGATGCCCGGATAGCGTCGATGGATGGCACGAACCGCATCGTACAAGTCGGGGGCGTTGAAGAATAGATTTGTCTGGATCGCTTCGGGTTCGACGAGTCCTCCGAGTTCCAGGGTGAGCATCTCCACCGGAGAGTCCTTGCGGAGTTTCGAGCGGAGGATGATGTTGGCATTCGTATAGAGTCGATAGGGCTTGGCCGTCGGAGCCTTCAGCACGCGGGAGCCAATTCGCAGCCCTTCGGGTCCGCTCCCTCGTAGGCGGAGCGTGAGACGTTGTGCCTGAAGTCCCCCGAGCCCATCGACCCCCTGTTGGATAAGGAGCTTCAGCACTGGTTCGATCTCTCCGGGTTCGAGCGCTGGCGGATCGAATGAGTAGCTGACGGTGACAGTCGGAGGAGGCTGAAAGAGTGGTATGGAGGAGTCATCACCAGTTGGATGCAGCAGTTCGAAGAGCGTCACACCGAGAGATCCGAACTGTGCGTGGAGATGTCGTCGGGTCAGTCGGCGGAGCTTTCCGAACGTCTTCAACCCAAAATCTTCCAGGCGATCTATCAGCTCCGGCTCGAAGTCCAGCTCGATCAGGTGATGAACCGATGCAGCATCGAGGAAGGGTTCGGAAAGATCATCAGGAACAACAACGACATCTCCTCTCTCCCCTTGCAATGCTGCGATCATTGCCGTCAGCCTTCTGGATGCAATCCCGACCGTGGCTCGCAAGGATCGAGTAAAGTATCCGAGAGCTTCGTGATCCCAGGGTCGAAACAGTGCCCATCCGGGTTTGATGGGCAGGATGTTCGGCGTCGCTCCATGCAACATCGCGAGTACGTCCTCCCACATCGTCTGCTCGAGCTGTGGGTCCCGTTCATGAAATGTGGCGCGCGGGAATAAGACCTTCGCCCGCTCGATATTCTCCCCGATCGTCAATCCTGCCGCTCGAAGCGCTGGACTACATGAGATGATCCGGTCCTTCGAGAAGACTCCCACCACTGGCTGGCTAGGCGCGATCTGCTCGCGAACCCACGCCGGGAACTCTCTGAGATAGAAACACCCCACCTTCACCTCGTACTCCTCCTCGGGCAATTATTTCTTGAATCGCTGGATCGCCAGTGTAGCGACAACAACCCCCTGGATACGAACACGTTCTGCTGGATACGTATGCGCCTCGTAGCGCGCGTTTGCCGGCTCCAGCCGCACCTTCTTCCCCTCACGATACACGCGCTTGAGCGTCCCTCCTTCTCCATCGATCCAGACGGCACAGATGTCCCCCTTGCGCGGTGTGTCGTTCGGACGCACCAGCACATACTGTCCGTGATGCAGCCCGGCGTCAATCATCGAATCCCCTTCGACGATCAGGAAGTACTCATCGTCGCGGATGCCGCCGACGAGATCCTCCACTCCCTGAATGTGCCGGCGAATGTCGTCGAGTGGTTCGCGAAGAGGACCAGCAGGGATGGAGCCGAACACCGGCCAACGGGGAGTCATCAGGCGTTGCGCCGGTTCGAGCAGCCGGATGCTGATCGGCCTGCGATGCCCGCTCTGAATTATCTCCAGATACCCCTTCTCCTGAATGAGGAGCAGATGGCGGTAGGCGTTGGAGGCATGGCTCAGCTTGAAATGCTGGGCGATCTCCGGCCCGGTCGGGGTGCGTCCCATCTCCTTCTGGAAGGTGACAATGAAGCGGAGGATAGTCTCTTGACGTTCAGTGAGCTGCCGATCCATGACTGATCCGGTCGAAGATTGACGATATGAGCCTATGTATAGGCCAGGCCAATATATAGGCTCGTACAGTACAAACCAAATTCGAGAATGAAATAGGTGGTTATCAGAGAGGGAATCTGATGAAAACTCAGGCAGTTATTGTCCCTGCGAAAATGTGCTCCGCAAGGACATGACAAATGCAGGTGCTGCTAATGCACAACAATCAATGGCAGGCGGATCGATTCAGTGGAGGTTCGAATCAACAGCATATAGTACCCCGAGGGCAGTCCGGTTGTGTTCAGCTTCAACGAATGGGCTCCCGTGTTCAAGCGCCCCAGATCGTAGTCGATCTCGCTCCTTCCTCTCATATCGTAGACGCCGATACTTATGGATGATGAGCTCGTCAGAGAATACTGAAGAAGTGCTTCGTCGTTCTGATAGGTAATCGCCGCATTGCTTCGTTGGGCAGTCTCGGCTGCATCTGGGACTCTGCTCGACTGGCTTCGAAGGGAGAAGCGACTTGCATAATTGCCGGAGGAAGCGGAGTAGACAAATCTGTCATCCCGTCCAGTGACTCCGCCGAAATATCCAGTGTCGACTTTCATGAAGCTGCCCCCTCCATCTGTCGATCTGAACTCTCCGATACTGGTGGACAAATAGACATGTGTGGTATCCACCCATAACACTCTACCGCCATCCACTGTCATGACAACCGTATGCAGGCTGTCCCAGGTTCGGCCTCCGTTCGTCGAACGGTATGTGATGAAAGGCGTCTTACCCTGCGAGGAGTATCCAGCGACTATCAGTCGATACCCGGCTCCGTCGAGGAAGGCAAGACCGAGCGGACGATAATAGTTGCTAGGCTGCGGCTGCGCCAATTGCCATGAGGTGCCACCATCGGTGGTATAATACTCTCTCCAGAATCCCCCGGCCTTATCGACAACACACGCGACCCCATTGTCTGCATCTCCCATAGTTATGTACTTGTCACGGAAATAGTACTGGTGAGTCCAGGTCTCACCACCATCATCGCTGGCATAAAGATCATGCGTGGCGAGAACGAACCCTCTCGATCGTGAACCGTCGGCGCTCCGCGCAAAGAACAGCCGTGCCGGAGCATCAGTGAACGGTAGACGCGAGCCTTCCTTCCAGTGCTCACCGCTATCGGTGCTCTTGATGATCGAGACACGACGTTCTCCATCGGGCGACATGAAGGCAGCCAGGCCCACGATCGTTTCAGGTTCATTGAGGGTATCAGGGAAGTCCAGCCCCCAGACCGCGCTAAGATCAGGCCACAACCGTCCCTCCAAGCCGACATCGCGCCAGTGATCACCATAGTCATCGCTCAGCAACAGACTCTGATATGCCCTGCCGATAAGCACACGGCCTCCATGTGCTGCGACGGTGTATACCGGTGCGCCAGCGGCATTTCGCTTCCAGGTGATCCCGGCATCGGTCGAACGGGCGGACAATGAATGCTGGTTGGCAAAGAAATAGTTGAGCGAATCGAACGCTACCATCTGTCCACCGTTGCCATCCTCCCATTGCCAGAATGGAAGATCGTATCGGTTCCATGTCTGACCGCCATCGAATGTATAGCCGTTACGTGCGACTCCATGGGTAGCGGACAGGAAACGGGTCGTCGAGCCGAACAGCCAGTCAGGCACAGGAGAATAGGCCCACGACACTCCCCAGTCGTACGATCTCCAGATGCCCTTGACGACGCTGGCGTAGTAGCCGGCCGGCTGCCGCTCCTGTCGGTAGTCAAAGGAATAGAACACCCCGGGCACCGGCATCGCCACCTGCGGGGTTGACGAGTCGGAAGTCGGGACTGCAGTCCATTGCGTGCTGCGGCTGACTAGATCGATCCGTCCGATATAGTACCGCGAAGTAGTTGTCGTTCCGTTGACCTGCTGTGCGAAGCTGACAGCGACCAACGTCGATTTGTCCGGCATGGCGAGCACCTGATGCCAGCCGAATCTCGGATCGGTGTACCCGCCTGGTACGGGGAAATCGCCGACCGCAGTGTGATGCGAAAGAGTTGCATAGGTAGCTGTCTTCGAGGCAACGACGACCATCGTATCGAGGAGTTCCCAGGAGGTACCGCCGTCTGTCGTGTAAATGAGACGATAGAGTGGCTGCTGATGATATTGCTTGGCAGTGGAATCGAAATACCTCGCCTGGTGGATCAAGTGATGGACCCACTGAGTCGAAGAGGCAGCAACTGCTTGAAGGAAGACCACACCGTCGCGGTCGATGACGCCGAGATCGTGCGGCATCTCCTTCCATGTCTGGCTGCTGTCATAGGTAACAACGCCATAGGCAACACCGAAACCTCCTGGCAGAATGGACCCAAACTGAATACCGGTCGAATAACGTTCCCAGGACTCTCCGCTATTCCTCGTAATGTAGCTGGATCCCATACCAAGGAATCCAATGTGGAGCGTGTTGATATAAAGGAAGTTCAGTTGTCCATCCTCACTATCGAATCCACTCCGTTGCTCCAGATCGATCTTCTCCCACGTGTCGGCAACTTGAGCATAGAGAACCGGCGTCAGAAACAGCCAGATCATAACAAGTGCCGATCGAATTGGCAGCCTCATGGCACGAATGACTACAATGGGATGCTCTTTCATAATCAGTTCTCGCTCGTTTCTGATGATGACCGCAGTTCATTAAAATCATAGAAACAGTGATCGCTCCAAGGAGAGTCGAACACTGTTGGCCGACCTGTTCCTACAGCCATGAAACTACCTTGTCTCTGTGTCAGTTCACGACGAACATCGGGGCAATCACCTCCCCGTTCGGTGTCTGAAGTAGCATGAACTACGCTCCCGCTGCCAACGCTGTCGCATCCTGCTGAAGGCTGAGATCCGTGGTTACAGTTGCTCCTAGCTCGTACATCAGGATTCTTGTATCTCCGGGGGACATCGGTCAAGATGTCCGAAAAGTGACAGATTACGGCCAAGCCTGGAGCTGTCTCTCAACGACATTGAATACTCCCACAGATGATCGTTATCACTGAATAACATTGACCAGGCGAACCTGACGCACCGTCGGCGTTGTCAGCAGGACGTAATACATGCCGATCGATAATCGATCAGCAGAGAGCGTAAGACGATGTTGTCCCGGTGCAATCTCCCCGTCAAAGATCGTTTCGATTTCCTGACCGAGCATGTCGCTCAACACCAGGCGTGTGCGTCCTGACTCCAATGTCTCGACTTCCACTTCCGCGCTCCCGTTCATCGGATTCGGTGTGATCTTCAAGATTCCGACGTGAGCATTGGGATTTAACAGGCGCGCACCTCCTTCATTACAGACACCGAGCAGATGGAAGCGACCGCTCTCGGCTCTGACTTCCACCCTCCCACCAACCGCCCCCATGTTCTCGATCGTCAGTGCCGTCATCGTATCGTTCCCGAGCGACGCACGCAAATGCAGCGTAGCGAGAACATTTCCATTGTGTGGCGTCATCGGTAACTCCAGTGGGATTACTCGCTCACTGTCGATCAGCGTTCCGAGAGGGGTATCTCCGATGGGAGCGAGTAACGACGCGTTGAAGCGGAGCGTCGCAGTCAGCTTCGTCGCACTCGACTGTGCGAGATTGGTACTCTCGCTCAAGATGATCGGGAGTTCGACCTCTTCACCGGGTTTTGCGGCAATTGAGGGAACGGACATAGATGCTTGCACCGCAACAGCCTCTGTTCCCACTCCGAAAAGCCGAACAGTTGCCGGAGAACCGAGGCCGTTATAGTCGAAGAGTAATCGACCGCTTGTTCCCCCTGTATCAGATGGCGCAAAGCGAAGATCAAGTCGCGCCGTATCACCGGGCTGCAAAGTGAAGGCTCCACCGCCAGCCAACGTGATGAAATCGCGATCGTTCGGACCATCTTGGCGAGTTCCGGTGACTGCTACCTGCGTCGAACCTATGTTTGCAACGGTCAGGACATGCATTGAGTCCTTCTGGTTGCCAATAGACACCTGCCCGAAGTCGACCAGATTATCAACGATGACGAGTGGTGGGGCGACACCTTCACCACGAATGGATTGAAGGAGCGTATCGGTTTGCGTGATTATACGGAGTGTTGCGATCGTGATGCCGACCGAGGTTGGTTCGAATCGAAATTCAACCGGATAGGAACTGCCTGCAGGAACATCGAACGGAGGGGTACCAGAGACAAGTGAAAACTGTGAAGCACCAGTACCGACGATTTGAATCTCGCGAACACCAAAGGGATACGTTCCTATGTTATTGACAAATGCTTGTACCACAGAGTCCTTGGTACTTCCGACAGGCACTTGTCCCATATCGACATCGCGGCTAAGTGGTTGCGGCATAACGATTGAGAAGACGGCATCGGAGGAGTCGATCTGCAAGGACCTGTCAGTCATTTTCCAGAGGAAAATATCTGTGCCTCCTAGTCCAATCAGCGTGTCCGCCCCGAAATCCGCTGCACCTCGATAATTGCCTGTCGCATAGACGCTTCCCGAGGCGTCCACAACAATATCATTCCCGACATCTTCAACATTGATGGTCCCTCCAGCACGCCGGACCCACCCGATGTTCCCCGTGCGATTGTACTTGGCGACAAAGATATCCCCTCCACCCGCCGTCGTGATTTTGATTCCACCGAAATTCGCCACGTTTGAAAAATACCCTGTGACATAGACGTTCCCCGAAGGATCTGCGGACACAGCGTAACCATAATCATCCATATCGCCCCCGGCTCGTCGAACCCACTGGAAGCTCCCATCGGAGTTATACTTAGCTAGGAACATGTCCTGCTCACCAAAACTCATCAGGAGCGTGCCATCGAAGGAGGCAGTTTTCTGGAACTCGCCGGTGAGGTAGATATTTCCTGCAGGATCGACGGTGATATCATCCCCTTCATCGGCGTCATCGCCGCCTGCACTCTTCACCCATTCAACACTCCCATCGATATGGAGTTTCGCGATAAAGATATCGTCACCGTTCACGCCGCTTACGGGTGCTCCATCGAAGTCCATTGCAACCGAGAATTTCCCGGTGACATAGATATTTCCCGAAGCGTCAGCAGCAATACCATATCCTTCATCTCCACCGATACCACCAGCTCGCTTTGCCCACTCGATACTTCCATCCGAACGGAACTTCGCGATGAAGATATCTTTGCCACCTGCGCTTGTAAGCGTCGCTCCCGCGAAATCCGACACGCCCTGGAACGAACCGGTCACATAGGCATTGCCGGAGGCATCTACAGCGATTGCATTTGCATATTCGTAATCCGTTCCACCAGCGCGCTTCGCCCACTCAAGATTCCCATCTTGATGATATTTCGCAACGAAGAGATCGTAGGCTCCGTTGGTCGTCAGGGTGACTCCATCGAAATCCGCTCCATCAGATAGGAATCCTGTCACATAGATATTCCCTGCAACGTCGACCGCCACGTCGGTTCCATAGTCATGTTGTGTTCCTCCAGCGCGGTGCGCCCATTCTGCCTGCCCGTTCGGGTGATATTTCGCAACGAACGCATCATACATTCCGGCGTCACTGAGCTTTGTCGCACCAAACCATGACCTGCCAACGAATGCACCGGCGATATATATATTGCCGACGCCATCTATTGCCATTCCATTGGCAAAATCGCTACTGCTCCCGCCTGCCGCCTTTGCCCAGCCAAGAGGGTGTCCAGCATCGGCGTACTCGTGTTGCTTCACACACACCAAACATTGCGGACTTGAGATTGTCGGGACATTCCACAGATACTTGCCTCCGACTGCTTCGTCGGTTATCGTGCGCCAACTGTTCCCATTGTCGGAACTGTACTCCAACGTTACTGTATCACCAATAGGAATGCCATTCCAGGCGACAAGCGTTTCGCTACCAGCAACGAATACTTCTCCCCCATTAGGTTGAATCAGTTTCAATGTAGGTCGAACCGGAGCGAAGCCAGGATACCCACCACTGGCATAGAACGACTGTACGCACTGATCGCTCTGGACATCGAATCGTGTCCATGTAAAACCACTGTCTGATGGTGTATAGCTCACTGTGAGCGTTTGACTCTCTCCCACTGCGAGTGTGAAGGACTTCGGATTGACATCGTAGGCAGGATCAGTGCTGGTGATTCCGGTTACGGTGAATGGAAGGTTGATTGCTGTGACCGTCACCACCGTGTCGAACCGCTGTCCGACAAGTTTTGACTGGCAATAGAGCGACTGGGGATTGAACCGAAGCTCACCTACAGTATTTGCGGGTACATGGTAGTGTGCCTGCACTGTTTGACCGTTCCATCCGAAGGTCACATCGCGCCGACTTGAATCGCACTCTACGTGCCCCTGCCATGTGATATCGCATAATGATGTCCCTTGTGCCAGCGATAGGATCTGCTTGTACACCTGCTCGGCTTGCGCCATGGTGGTGACATTCTCGAACCACCATCCTCCTGTTTGCGTAGTGATATCTTTCAATGATTGTGGGCAGGCCATCCCAAGTGTGGCTGCATAGATGATACAGTTCTGCTTGTGCGCTTCATTGATAATGGCATTGACCTGGGGGGTCCTTCCCAATCCATCCGTCAGGAACACGATGACCTTCTGGTATTTCCCTTGCCTGGAGACCTGCAATCCTCCTGCAGGTAGCCGTATAAGTCCCTCGTCATAATCGGTTCCTGCCCGTGGACGCAATCGGGATATAGCGTCGAGAAGTTTTGCTCGATCGGTTGTAAAATCTTGGTTGAGGTAGTTTCCATCATCGAAACTCGTGATCGCACATTCACTCTGACCGAGGGGGAGTTCTTGTACCCAGGCATTGGCTGCGGCCTTGGCAAGATCGATCCGTTCTATTCCTGGCCAACCCAATGTCATTGAACCCGAGACATCGACAACCAAGACAGAGGAGAGATCTTTCGGAGGTACAGATGGGCACATCACCGATAGCACATTGCCGATAACTCCATCTTCACTCACTGTGATCTCCGATACCGAAGGTTGCGCCCGCTGTCCATTGGCATCGAGTGCGAAGAGACTCGCTTTCATAAGGGGAAACCCCGAGGTGTCTATATTGAAGACGGCGAGGCTCTGCGCGGCAGTGGTCGTGACCATGCAGGCGAGGAGAAGGAAGTAGAGGATAGTTATGCGCATATCAATATTCGTGATGGACAAATACATAGACGGTCCAACAACACGATTACCTGCTAGCGGGAAGAGACGACCGGAAGCGTCAACGTTACGCAATAACTGCATCTTCTCAAATCGGACATGAGTCCAATCGACTTTCCTGACTCTCACAACACACTCTGAGAGTACTACACGCCGGTTCAGGTTCTCCTACCTCAATGAACCACGAGTAATGGCTCAGACGAGCTATGATGGCCACCGACGACAATCCGCAGGAAATACGGGCCAGCGGGTAGCACACTCGTATCGAGGTTCCAACGATGCTCTCCGATGTCGCAATTCTCAGCGACCGGTGTCATGATCGCCATGCCGACACTATTGGTCACAGTTACGGTTACCTTTGAGGGTTGATCGAGCGTACAGGAAACTGATGCCACCGAGGTGCATGGATTGGGAGTAATACTTACCGATGAAGCCAGCTCATTCGTCTTCTGTTCAGCACTGATGGAACTGCTGGGATCGGCATTCTTACGATATACTCCCCATCCACCCGTCCCCGCGTATGCCGTACCGTCGCCAGTGAACTCCACTGCATTAATCCCTTTGTTTCCCAAGCCAACGGAATCCGACTCCCAGTTGTCTCCACTATTGGTGGACCGATAAGCGCCAGCGGCAGTACCGACGATCATGTTGTATCTCTGATCGATCGCGATTGAACGTATGCCCGGAACACCCTGCCTATCACCATTGTCATTCCAGGTGCGTCCATCATCGTCCGAACGATCGAGGCAGAAGCAGTCGTAATACCCAATAAAGACCTGTCCCTTCGAGTTCGTCCGAATCGCCTTGAAATGTGGAGCATCGTATATCCGATACCACGTAGCTCCATAATTGGAACTGCGATACACTCCATCGTTCCATGCTGTCGCATACAAATAATTTCCACGTCCAATCCCCAACCCCATCACAAATATCCGATCACTTGTCACCGTCCATGTCGCACTGTCACGGTTGTAACGATTGATTCGCCCGCCTTCGGAGGTTCCGGCAATGACCGTATTGTTCCGATCGATTGCGATCGCCTCTACCCATGTCGATGCGTCGAGGTGCGTATCCTGCCAGCTTTCTCCATCATCGGTTGAACGAAACACTGCACCGTATGCCGTCCCTGCCCAGAGATCATCCGTGGAATCGACTGCAAGGCATCGAATGTGGCGGTTGGTGAGCAGGTAGTTTATCCCCTGCCATGAGTTTCCTCGATCGGTCGAGCGGAAGATGCCCGTTTCGGTCCCTGCATATACATATCCCTTTCGATTGACGATTACCGTCTGCACATCTGTAGCGATCAATCCATTGTCGGAAACCTGCCAGTGTTCCCCCTGATCGGTCGAACGTTCGACCCCATGCGATGTGCCACAGTAGATATCACCATTCGCCGCTGCAGTGAATGCCCAGACATCCTGATTCTCTATGCCGACATACATTTGCTGCCAGCTTGTACCATCATCGCTGGAGCGAAAGATGCCGAACCCATATGTTGTTGCATATAGCATCCCGCGATCAACGGCGACACGGTAGACATCACGCCCCTCTATTGCTCCCTTCACCATCCTCCAGTTTGCACCATCGTCACTGGTGCGCCACAACCCGCAAGACGTAGTAGCCAGCAAATCACCATGCTCCGATCTGATGACACAGCGCACATTCAGACACGACAGACCGTTGCTTGAAGAACTCCAGGTCAGACCATGATCGGTCGATCGGAATACACCTCCTGTCCATGCTCCGGCAAAGAGTGCTCCATCTGTGTCGAACGTAAGTGCATAGATCATTGCTGTAGGAAGAGTGGTAATGACACGCCAGTATTGAATCCCACTGTCTGCGAGTTGAAAGATCCGACCACGACCGCTAACGTACATCGTATTGGTGTTGTCGAAGGCAATCGCCACGGCCTCTACATACGGGAATTCTGGCCCAATCTGTTTCCAGTGTATTCCATCATCATTGCTACTGAAAATGCCGAAAGTCGCAGCCGCATAGAGAGTTCCCATCGAATCAGCAGCAAAACTCTCAACATTGCTGTACTTTGTCTCAAGCAGAGAATCATTATAAGAACGCCGCCAAGTCATACCCTCATCCGTCGTACGGAATATCCCTTTCACCGTCCCTGCAATCACCGCTCCGGTGCGGGTAGTCATCAGCGCGTTGACCCTTCCACCGAATGGCCCGTTGGTCTGCTGCCATGACGGCTGCTGTGCCGGAAGCTGATGGGAAACAGCAAGGATGACGATGAATGCAATGACGACATAGAGTTTGGGAGTGTTCACGGTGCCTCTCGCGGTATTCGTTGACGTAAGATCCTTGGTCACCCCGATTTCGCCTGAAATCCTTCGATTTGCCTACAACACATCACTTCAAGATTTGTTAGAAGGTTGCGAAGAGTGTTATGGCTATCCTCGCTTGAGCGGATATGCCCTGCTGTATTTGTGCTGTAATGATGGGCTTCCGATGCTGCTGTAAGTTGCATCCAGTAGAAATTGAAAACGGAAACAAGAACAAAACTCCAATAGGAGCCTCATCATGAAGACCTCAATCGTTACCCTCGCCGCAGCCCTGATGCTGACACTGACATCCTCCAGCTTCGCACAGTTGACCTCCTCGCCGCTGGAGCCGGGTCTCTACGACTTCATGAAGAGCCGCACGAATGTCTCGCTGGTCGACGACAACCACATGAAGGCAGGAGCCGCCGAGATCGCATGGATTTCGCCAGAGCAGATCACGATCAGCGCCCCGGTTGCCAGGGTGACAGATCGCGCCAAGGCCGAGAAGATGATCGCATTCTTCAACGAGAGTTCGTCGGTCGGAACCCTGACCATCGAAAACGGAATGATCGTCATGACGCACTCGGTCAACCCGAAGCTCACCAACAATGGGCAGATCGCCCAGGTCGTGGCAGCGTTCAACAGCGAATATGCCCGGCAGACGGTGAAGTTCGCAGAGCCGATCGCCGCGAAGTAATCGAAGACTTCCACCACAGAGAGACATAGAGAAAGAAAACGGGACCATCAGATTTCTGGTGGTCCCGTTCCTTTTGTGGATGAACACGCTACGATAAAGGCTGTAGCGGATCACAACGAATCGCTACGCAAGCGAGTTCCCTCCCATAATCAGCCTCACCGTGAGCACCCCGTGGCATGTCCCTCGATTGCAATACTCTCGATACGTGGCCGACACCCTGAGAATGCCATGGATGAATGAAGTACTCTTACTGGTCTCGTCAGATCCTGTTCAATTCAGAGAAATCTTCCGCAGATCAACGTCCACGGCAATGACACGCCACCCTGCTTTCCTACGGGTGCAGGTCGATCCTTGCAGCCATCCTTGAGCCCTGAGATTCTTCGCCCACTGCCAACAAAAATCTGCAAGCTCTGCCTGCCGTTGGACATATATCCCCTTCAACCCTGTATGGTCATCGTGTACGACCGCTGCCTCTGAAAAGCAGAACTGGTTCTGGATCGAGATCGGAACCCACTCGGCATACCCGGTGAAGAACACGACATCCGGATCAGCCACGAGATCTCCCTCCTGGTCGAAGTAATGAGCCACAGAGAGTAGATTCGTTCCGATATTCTCGATGGAGATTCCATTGAATCCATCCATTTCCAGTCGCATGTATGCGCCTGGATGCTTGAAGTCGATGCCATGTCGATGACCGAGCGTCGTGATGATCTTCTGGATTTCTGGTGATGTCTTCATAGTGGGTCTCGGGTATGGTCTGGTCATGCTTGTCAGTATGCAACATGTAGATGATGTCGTGGTGAAAATACGACGCGGAATAGTGATACTCCATCGAATCTTTTCAGGGTATGCTCGGGTTACGATTCGGACCTGTGGTCTCGACGAACCAAACCGACGCCCCCTCGGACAATACCGACCGTGATGAAAAAGACGATGCCGGACTTCACGAGGTCGAAGAAGATGACGACCTCACCCCATTCAGCATCACCCTCCTGTGGAACTCGATGCCGCGCATTCTCCACCATGATCGCGATGATGACGATCGCCTGGACGACGATCTGGAAGCACCCGAATCCAGTCGAGAAAATCACTGCCCTGGGAGCGCCAAGTGCTGCCCATAAACCGATGATGATTCCGGTCCAGAAGAACAGGTCGATAGGTCCGACCGAATCTATCGACTTCGCCGCACATATCGTCCCGGCAAAGAGAACGACGTGTCCGAGGAGAGCGATCAGCATAGGCTTCATGGTGATCTTGCATGTTCGACCGAGGGTGGCGTTACGACAGTCAGGCGATTCCAGAGAGCTTCTACAGCAGGCACGTGATGGAATTTCCCGTATCCCGGTGATTCTCGATCATCCCGAGATCTCCAGCCTATCCCGTGCATCCCTATAGAACAAAAAAGCACGCGCCCGGCGTAATAAGCCGGGCGCGTGCGCGATGACGATCAAGGTCCAGTCGTCAGCGGAAAAATTGATTTGTGCCGCTACGGGCTGATCTCACCAAACCAGCGCAGGAGCTTCTACCCTGTCTCTTGGAAGGACAACCGGTGGAAGGAACGCACATTCCCCCCCAGGTTGTACGCTCCCTCCAGCCAGTTGTCAGTGAAAGATGCCCCAGGGTTGAGGAATCATTCAAACAAGCGAAATCGTGGAATATTTCAATGATTTGATGCTTTACATCAAATGCCGGTCATTACGATGGTGCTCGAATGATCTAATTGTAATCTTCAAGATAGAGCAAACCCATCGAGCCTGAAAGCCCTTTGTTCAGATTCAATGCCCGTAGTCTCTGATGCTCGTGGAATGGCGATTGGGATGGGAATTTCCGTGGTTATGTCCAAAAATCCAGGAGGCGGAGCGAAAGGTTTTTCAATGGACCTCACCGCTCCGCCTTCAATTCATGGATATGCTGTACCCGTTCTCGTGCGATTCCAGTCGGGGGGAAGTAACTGGTTGGACCATCGCATTTGATCGAGTTTAGGCTCTGGACTGAACCCGGATTTCAAAGGAGTGTCCGACTATCGCCGGGGACCTTCACTCCCGATAGATTATACGCCACATGAGGGGGAGACACATCTGTCAATTTGCTGAGCGGAGGGACCATTTCCGGCACAGACGTTCGACCGATGTTGTTTAGGGGGGATTCGAGCCGACATTCAGAAAAACACTATCCCGCCACAGGAGAATGTTGATACCGAAGCGGATCGCGTTGGGGGGGGCATCGCTTGGACCTACTACAAAGTTACGGCGGCGGGGGTAGGGACATCAACTACCCTTTTGTGTAGTTTTTCACTCGCCACGTTGGCGGGAATCCAAATCCGATCAAAATCTCGTCGGATTGCCACTCATTCCAGCCCCATTCGGCATTGGCAGTACAACCGATCTGGTTCGTATATTTGCCTCCAGAAGAGCCGCACCACGAGGCTGGGGAACCGACACTGCGACCTGACGGCCTGACGGCCTGACGCGCACGACCAACACTCTCCTCGGAGACCCGATGAAACGCACTGCATCAACACTGCTCATTGTACTCCTGGCGCTTTCGATTACGGCGCAAGCAGGCGATACCAAGAAGAAAAAGCCGTCTCCGCCCAAGGAGCAGACCAGGGAAGTCACGGTTTACGTGACCAACACCGGGACGAAGTACCATACCGAAGGATGCCGTTCGCTGCGCAAGAGCTCCATTCCGATGAAGCTCTCGGATGCCAAGAAGAGCTACTCCCCGTGCTCGATCTGCCATCCTCCAGAATAGTAGTATCAATAGATCGCGACATCCTCCCTGGTGCATTTGGATCACTCCATCTGCAGCAAGGGGGATCAACGGACCCGGGAACGCCTATCGGTGTGGGGACGCCAATAGGCGTTCCCGGTCGATAATCTCCATCGATCAGCATCATGAGACTGTCGCTCCTTCTTCTCCTCCTGTTATCGTTTCCGGTACTGGCTCAAACACCAGATACCATTCGGATCGCCACATACAACCTCCTGAACTATCCTGGATCGACCGCTTCGGAGCGCAACCCCTACTTCAGAACGGTCATGGCGACGATGCACCCGGATATCCTCGTTGTGCAGGAGATGACCAGCGCGGCAGGAGTCCAGATGTTTCTCGACGAGGTGCTGAACACGATCACCCCACACCGATTTGAAGCCGCTGAATTCCTCGATGGACCAGATAGCGACAACTCGTTCTTCTACGATACATCGAAGGTGGTCTATCTCGGGGCACACTACATCGCCACGGAACTCCGCAATATCGCCGAGTACAGATTCGCGACTCGTCAGTCACACGACACCATCCGCATGTTTTCCTGCCACTTGAAGTCGGATGACATGCCTGCCGATCAAGATCAGCGCAGTCGCGAGACGGCGCTGATTCGACTCCGCATGGATACAGTCTCGATGCAAGCCAAGCAGACGGGGCATAGTGATACGAGCTTCATCGTGGCAGGCGACTTCAACGTCTATCAGAGCACCGAGCAAGCCTACCTGAATCTCCTTGCAAAGATCGCCTGGCGTGGACCGGGGTTCTTCGATCCGACCGATCGCCCTGGTGACTGGCACAACAATTCGATTTATGCCGACATACACACGCAGTCCCCGAGAGTCAGACAGTTCCAAGGGGGCATCACCGGAGGCATGGATGACCGCTTCGACTTCATCCTGATCGACGCCGACCTGCTGCTTCACCACTACGTTCAAGGCTCGTACAAAGCCTACGGGAACGACGGACAGCATTTTAACGACAGCATCAACCATCTGCCCAATCTTGCCGTGCCTGACTCTGTGGCAAACGCTCTCCACTACGCCGCAGACCATCTCCCGGTGTTCGCGGATTTCACCTTCGCAGAGCATACCTCTGAAGTCACAACGGCAAGATCACCAGAGAGGTTCAACGTAATGGTATCGCCACAGCCTGCCCGTGAGGAGATCACCCTGAACGTCACGAGCGATCGGGAACAGAGCGTGCAGATATCGATATTGAATGAGCGAGGTGGACTTGTGGTGCGAGAGATGATGACATGTCAGATCGGCGAGAACACCTATAGCATCCAAACCACCGGGCTGCCTTCGGGTGTTTATGTCTACCAGGTGGAGTCCGAGACCCAGACAATCGAGGGCAAGATTATCGTTCATAAGTGAGTGTGATTCGGTCTCTCATGTCATGTTGTTCCCTTATCACATCGATTACCGGTATGCCATGAAAACTTGTACGTCCATTCTCATCGCTCTTCTGGCATTGACGCTGGACGCTTGTGTCACGTATTACCAGCTACCGACCACAAGCATGATCAAGAATTACCGATTGAACCAACCGAAGAGTGCCGCCCCCGGTGAGGCGATCATCAGGATCGAGGGAACCAGCCCGACCCAATCCTATATGGCTTTGAGGGATTACATGCCTCCTCAACTCGATGATAGCGGTTCGATGTATAACATCCCGGAATTGAAGAAAGGAACGTACTTCCACGTCGTAAGCCACAATTCTGATGGAACGGTGACGATCTCGTCCTATGCCTATATGAGGGTGATTGACAAGAGCACCTCGATATTGTCGGAACCGAACAATCGGATATTGTCGGAACCGAACAATCGGTCATACCAGGCAGTATCGGTTCCGATCAAGATCCGAATTACTCCTTCTGGAGAACTTGCCGAATCACCAGATGGGTCTGTATGGACAGGCGGCGTATTCTTCCAGCAGATGCCGATGACATCCTACAAAACAGAATTGAACTACCGAGGGTTACAGGGCAATCAGATTGAGGCAGTCTATCATGATTATGCGGACGGTGTGATTGATACGAGCCGAACAGTCGTCTATCACTACGACAGTACACCAGGAACAACATTCACCTATAAGTTCCTGACGATCCAGGTCATTCGGGCTACCGACTCCCTACTCGAGTATAAAGTCGTCTCGGACCCCACTGCCTGGAATGAAGAATGAGATTGAGTTTCCCTCCATCGATCCGATCTGTTGCTGAATCAATGTACCATACCCGAACTCATGAAGCTCCTTGCTGCGATAAGCCTTATGTGCATCATCATCGGATGCAGTAAATCACACGAGCCCCAGGCAGGCGATCTTTGCACCATTGACGACGGAGAAGGCTCCTACGGCCTCGTGAAGGTGCTTGTAGTAGACGATCTCGGAGTGCATGTCAAGGTCTACAAGAACAAATGGAAGCAGCGCCCAGAGACTGTCGATACGACCAGACTTTCCCTGGGTGGCATCAATGACAAAGACGGCTTTGGGATGGAACACCTACCGCTAGGCAAACGAACATTTGCTGAGTGGAAACCAGTGGTCATTGGTCACCAAGAAGTTCTGAAGGAGGAACTCGACGGCTACGAGATGTGGAAGGACGGTGGTGGTGGATATTTTGGTGATGAATGACCTGATGCCCGAGGAGATCACCTGCATCCAAGCTAAAACGAACCGATAAGCAGAATAGTAGTTGTAAAAAGAAACACCTTGCATATCCAACGTACAACCCGTCTTTGCTTATGAAAACCCTCATCGTTCTCGTATTCCTTGCAACGGTATCTCTCGCCTCTGCACAGCATATCGAATGGGAAAAGCACTTCGGAGGCGCTGGACCCGATGAAGGATTTTCCGTTCTGGGAACATCAGACAACGGATTCATCATCCTCGGAACAACATCAGATGTCGAAAGTAGTCCGGCATCTCTCGAAATCGGGTATCTGATCCGCACCGACAGCCTCGGCAATATAGCGTGGGAGAAGACCTTCAGTTCGTTCTACCAAACGATCCCGAAGGTTCTCCTCCAAGACGGTGATAGAGGCTATACAGCCATCGGTGAAGCTCGTCGGAGCCAAAGCGGCTCGGAAACCGACGTGAACATCTATGTCGCAAAGCTCGATGCCAATGGTACTCTCCAGCACGAAACCACCATTGGGTCGTTGCTCGACGATCACTTCGGCGCAGCAGTGCGTACAACTGACGGTGGTTTCGCGATTGCTGCCTCGACGAAGGACACCTCGAAACTCTATAAGTTCGATAATGCCGGGACACTCGAATGGCAAAAGAGCTATGGCCCAAAGGGAACAGGTCCGACGTATGCGCTCCAGCAAACCTCTGACGGAGGATACATTCTCGGTGGATACACGACGACGACGGCTCCGTACCTCGGCGACATCTTCCTGTTGAAAACCGAAATCAATGGGAAGCTCCGGTGGTTAAAAGGGTCGGTTGGATCGTTCAACCGTGATGTCGAGGTTCGTTTTATCTACGAGCTTCACAATGGTGGCTACCATGCATTGGCCTACGACATCCGATCACCCTTTCAGACGGTTGTCCTCATTTTGGATGCTGGTGGTGTGCTTGATGCGGTAGGCTATGACAACCGGGCGCTGCTTTATGACATAAAGCGGATCGGGACAGACAGTGTACTCTTCGTTGGCGGCGTTGGAAAGATCGATTCGTCCTACCAGATCGAGGTGAGCCGAACAAGCGCATCGGCCATCTATGCTCCACCCTACATAGTATTCGGCACAACAGGGGAAGTTCGCATTCCCCATTCGATTGCAGAGACTGCTGACAGTGGCTACATCATTACTGGAACATTCGGTACAGGAAATGATCGGCAGGTGATGCTGATGAAAATCGGGAGAACTACACTGAGCGATGTCCGCGAATCGTTGCCTCGTCCGACAGAGATGGACCTGAGCGATCGAAGGATCACGCCGCCGTCATCACATCGTATCACTCATTAGTTGGCCCGGATCAAACCTTGAAAACCAGGGGGTGTTGCTCGTCTGGCTCTGGTCGATCCGGCAGCCCTGACCTCGATGTTCCCACAGGTTCAGTCAGATCAAGAGCAAGATGCACATGCTGAACAAAACCGTCGAAGAACTGGCGCTCGATGAGATCGCGGCTCATTTCATCTGAGCGAATTGCGCCACGATGGTTCACGAAGTTGTCCCGGCACTGAACTTCAGCGGCCCGACATGGTTCTGGAGTATTGAGGGATAACAACAAGGGCTTCCGAAAGAAGCCCCCGTTGTTCCGCTATTTCTCGTATCACTCTTGCCCCTTCGGACGACTCATGACTTCCTCGATATGCATTATGACATCAGCAACGGGATCAGTAAACATCGGTCCCATCCCCTTTTCCAGCAGCCATTTCGACCTGGCATAATCATCGAGGAAGTCCTTCATTGGAGCATTCGCATCAGCGATCTCTGTCACACTCGCATCGAGTGATTGTCTCGAGACGACGAGGTGAGGAATCATGTTCTGAACGCCACCGGCATGATTCGGGCTCTTTACCTGTACGCCAGTGACATAGACCACATAGAGTTCACCGAGATCCTCGCTTTTCAAAATCTTCACGATGGTCAGCCGCGATTTCTCCTCACCAGGTCTCGTTCGATAGCGCCATGCCTGTCCTACAGCGTATCGCCCAAGCTGCTTATACTCCTCGATCGATGGCGTAGAGGCCGTTGTAGTCCGTGGACGATTCCGCAGACGCGGATCATCCCAGAGCGGAAGTTTGGAAGTTGAGCCATCCACATCGTAATGTTTGAATAGCCACCGACGTGTCTTCTGCATTGCTCCCGATCGCGAAGAATCATTCACGAAGGTGTCTTCATGAAGTATGGGATACAGATGAAATTTCAGAGAGTCCTCATGCTCCAAAACGAGATATCGACCGGCATAGAACTCCTGCTTCACCGACTGCATGCCGTTGTTCATCCTCTCGACACGCAGACCGACAATCGAGAACGCATACTTGAAATTCGGGGAATAGAGGATAGTATCGAGCCATACCTCCCTTATGAATATCCCGTCGATCGTATCATGGAGTCTTCCAAATGCTCCGGAACGGGCAAGTTGCCAGGTCGCGTTGACGAAAAAGGCACTGTCATACTTTCGATTATGCGGATACTCCCCCGGCAATGGTGATGCCGACAGCGCGCCGCCGGCCGCACCGCTAGCGATGGAGACAATCATTGCAACGTTACAGACAATCACGCTGAGGTTTCGTCGATGCTTCATGTCGTCTAATGCAGTTGAAAGTCGATCGGCACACTGACGTATACCCTTGCCGGTCGGTTGTGTTTCCTGGCTGGGGTCCATTTGCCCATCTCTGTAACAACTCGCAGAGCCTCGTCATCGAGAAGTTTGTTGGCTGACTGAAGCACCATCACCTCTTCAAGGTCACCCTGTTCATTGACGGCGAACTGCACCATCACCTTTCCTTCGATGTTGTTCTTGCGAGCCATCTCCGGATAATGAATCTGCGAACCGACACGAGCTGCCATGTCCCCGTCGTGCAAACCGAAGGTCGGAGCAGTCCAGGCGCTGTCATGATTGTGATGCACGCTTCCGTCTTCGTTGAAATAAGTGGCCTGGACAACGCTGTCACCCTCGTATGTTTCCTCGGCACAGAGCGTTCCGTGTCGATCATACCATTTCCATCGGACCCATCCTGTTGCTGAGTCATCATCGCCGGCTCCCTCACGCTCACCGGTTCGATACCATGCCTCCCAATGGCCGACCTTCTTCCCCTGCCGAAATTGCCCCTGCTCAGTGATCTGTCCATTGTTATACCAACTCGTCCAGGCTCCATCGCGCTTTCCATCAACGTAGATCCCTTCCTCGGCTTTCGTTCCATTCGGTCCCCATGCAATCCACGGCCCGACCTTCTTCCCCTGCCGGTACGTCACCTGGGACTTCTTCTTTCCATTGGAATACCACCGAATCTCCTCGCCTTCTTCTTTTCCATCGACATAGGTCACCTCTTGACTCAGACTCCCGTTCTGGTAGTAATAGCTGTACTTCCCGAACTCATGCAACGGGCTACGGAAGTTCTTTGCATACCCGCGCATCTGAAGCTGTCCGCCATGGTAGAAATGGTCCTCGATCAAATACGATGTATCGCTGGCGCGCTCGTACTCACGGAGGTATTGAGCGTGCTGCCGATCACACTCCTTCCAGTTCCGATCGAAGTAGATCGTACCTTCGTCCTGTGCCAGGAGACAGGTCGGATCGACAACTAGCGACAGTCCAGCCATTACAACTATGTAGAGGAGTGCAAGCAGAGGGTATCGTGTCATGGTCAAGAAGTGATCGAATTGAAGAGTCGAAATGGATGGCTGCCAATTTACCGAAGCAACGTTCACTACCAAAATCGGAAGTCCACCCGAGCTTGGCCAGATGGACTTCCGTGAATTCATTACATCATAAGCTATGCTGCGGTCATCGCCCTTGCCCGTCGTTTACGACCACCACGACGCCTCGCTGGTGCCGGTGTCGCCTCGACTGCCTGTTCGCTCTTCGGTCTCCTTCCACGACGCTTTGGTGTTGCCTCTACAGCTTCAACGACCCTGGGCTTGCGTCCCCGTTTCTTCGGCGCTGGAGTCTCAGTCGCGGCTTCAGTCGTCACGGAGACAGATCGGGGTTTTCTACCTCGACGCTTCCGTGCAGGTTCAGCAACGCTCTCGGATGCCTCTACCTTCCGTGGCCTTCCTCGTCGCTTTGGTTGTACTGGGGCTGCCTGCACTTCCTGGAGTCCCTGAGACTTTCTGGGACGACCTCGCCGGCCACCTGCTTTTCTCCGTCCACGCCTACTTCCAGTTGTGGCTGGTTTCTCCTCGACTGCTGGTTCCTCTTGTACATCGGCTGGTGGTGTCAGCCCTGACAGATGCAGCGCCGATCCGAAGAGGGCCGAAAACCATTGCCCGACCAGGCGAGCAACTCGCTCCGATCCGAGATCGAGTGTTCTGAAGGAGGAGACAAAACCACTCGCCGAGAGCTTCTGGACTTCCTGTTGAAGCCGGTTCGTCTCCCTTTTACCGACACTCCCCGCAACAATACCAGCACGCAAGGGCATTCCGTTCGTGGAGTACAGAACATACAGGTAGTTATTTGCACCATCAGAGGGAAATGATGCGATTGGTTGTTCCGATGATGGAGTAATTCTTTCCAGAGATGATTCGACCTCGTTGATGAGATCTCGAATCAGGATTTCAAATGCAGATAATGCCATCGAAAAATGTCCTTGAAATATGGATAACTAATATCTAGCAAACTTACGGAAGTCGGCCATGTATCGCGGACAGAAACTATTAGAACAATAATGTACTGCGTCAGGGCTTGTTTGACTAGATGGATGCCAGCAGCGTCGGTGCCGCACGAAGCGCAGATATTCCCCGTGCTGTGGGCATCGAGGTCCAACGTAAAAAATCTCACAATGCTGTAGTAATGCTGTAATGATACAATTCCAACAGTGACATAGGTTGTTTCCGCTCATTTGGACAGATGTGAGCATACATGGTCTGTTGCTCGGCACATCACCATTCTGTGGCAATGCGCACTGAAATCTTGAACTTTCAAGAGGAGATATCCTAATGAATGTCCCAATCCGGCGAGCATTTCGAATCCTTCTCGCCTATGAAGGAACCACCTTCCAGTTACAGTCCGCCCAGAGGATCGAGAAGATTACCCCGGCATCGGTACCAATTGAAGGAGCTGAACACCAGGCTGGCTCCTGGTTCGCACTCGAGGACAGCAAGGGACATATGCTCTATCGCCGATTCCTCCACAACCTCTTTCTCGGCGCCGAAGTCCATACCGACGAGAAGCGAGGATTGCAACGCGTCGCTGCTGCCCAAACATCCGGCACATTGAACATTCTCATTCCTGAACTACCTGATGCAAAGACGCTCATCATCTGCTCCAGCTATGCTGAAGTTGACAAGGCTCATCGAACAGCAAAGCGGATCATGGCAGTCGATATGAGCACCATCGCGGCAATGGCCGCAAAGCACGGAGGTTATCATGGGCGCCAGTGATGGATTTGTTATTGGTCTCAAGAAGGTCCTCGATCATGGACCTGCCTCGTTGCGGTGGAATCTGGTTCTGGTTGCTGAAGGTTTTCAGGCTGCTGAAATGCCGAAGTTCCACCAAGAGGTGAACAAGTTTATTGATAAGCTCTTCAATACCAAACCGTTCGATGAGAGGTGGTGCGGAATTAACGTTTACCGTCTGGATGTCGCGTCCAATGAGAGCGGGGCCGATGAACCTTCGGGGGGTACTTGTACCGGCAGCGGTATAACACGTGCGACATACTTCGATGCTACATTCTGCTCGGGTGGTATCCAACGTTTGCTGACGGTCAATAATGGTCTCGTGTTTTCAACTGTGAGTGCAGCTTTCCCCGAGTACGACGAGGTGATTGTAATCGTGAACAGCAACACGTATGGCGGGGCCGGTGGTACCCATATCGGTACGTATTCGCTGGGCTTCAGTCCGATCACGGGAAAAGGTGGTGTCGAGATCGCGATCCATGAACTTGGTCACTCGGCCTTCGGCCTTGCCGACGAGTATCCCTACGATAACGGCAACATGTATAATGGCGTTGAACCAGGGCAACCGAACATTACGAAGAATGCTGACAAAACAACGATCAAGTGGAAGGATTTGATCGCTCCAGCTACTGCAGTGCCCACGCAAACCAACCCCGATTGCACTCAGGAAGACCCGAACCCTAGCTCTGTGCCACCCGGAACAGTCGGAGCCTTCGAGGGTGCCGGGTACTTCCACTGCGGCCTGTACCGCCCGGAGTTCAATTGCCGGATGCGCGAACTCGCCAATCCCTTTTGTGCTGTCTGCGCGAGGGAGATTCGCAATACACTGGAACCGTTCATGACTCCCACGTCGGTCACCCTCGTAACGCCGAACATCGACTTCAAGGATATACCTGAAGGAATTGGCGGCGTCGGGGTAACCACCTACCGTGCAGCACTCTTCGAAGTAGGCTCCTGCTCCCCACTGACCCTACAAGTGACTGCCGGTCCGACCGGAGGCTTCGGGCTTCCTATGGGAGCAACTGTTATCGTGAACCCGGGCCAAATTGCGTCGGAAGGACGGATCTGGGTTTCGTACACGTCGACGGTCGCAGGCGCCACTGCAAGTGGCTCCATGACGGTCACGGCGTTGGAGACCGGTGATTCCTGGGTGATCCCGATCACTGCCAATACAGTGGCACGTCCCAAGTCCGCGGTCGTCATGGTTCTCGATCATTCAGGAAGTATGAGTGAAGATGCAGGTGACGGGAACACCAAGATCAAGAAACTGCGGGAAGCCGCAAAGACATTCATCGACGTCATGTTGCCGGGTGACGGACTCGGCCTGGTTCGCTTCGACGATACAGCGCAGATCGTCATGAATATCGATGACGTCGCCACGAACGGAGGTACCGCGAAAACCACGATCGATGGTCCACAGTTCGATCCTGCCGGCAACACCTCGATCGGCGATGGACTTCAGAAAGGGGCGCAAGCCCTCATGGCAGCTCCTGGCACGTATGCGGTGAAGGCGATGCTCGTGCTAACCGATGGGATGGAGAACACTGCGCCAATGATCAGTTCGGTGTCTGGAGCCATTACCCCAAATACCTTTGCTGTTGGTCTTGGCAAAACCTCCAATATCGATGTCGGCAAGCTCGAAATCCTGACCGGTACGCACGAGGGTTATCTGCTGGTGACCGGATCGCTCACAACGAGCCAGCAGTACCGACTGCAGAAGTACTTTTTGCAGATCCTCGCTGGCATCACCAATGCCAACATCGTGCTCGATCCGGGCGGTGCGCTGGTTCCAGGATCGGAACACCGCATTCCATTCCTCCTCACTGAGGCCGATTACGGTGCTGATGTCATCCTGCTGGCTCGTGAGCCGCGGGTAATCGACTTCCAACTCGTGACGCCTGACGGGAATCGCATCGATCCGACGGTCGCTGGCATCGAGCCCAATATCCAGTTCATCGCCACTCCGCAAGTCGGGTACTATCGTATGGCGTTGCCTGCCTTACCTGCTGATCAGTACGGAAGCCATGGCGGGACATGGAATGCTATTCTACGGCTAGGCAAACAAGCCGACTCGGAACTCGTTGCTGTTCAGTCGTCACGACGTGCCATGCCGTACAACCTGCTCGTCCATGCCTATTCAAATCTTGAATTCCACGCGACCCTGGTACAACCGACGCACCTACCACCGTCGGAGTTCCTGCTGACAGCCACGCTCACTGAATATGGAGTTCCAGTTGAGCAGCGCGCACAGGTATGGGCGGAGATGACACGTCCCGATGGCACCCTCAAACTCATTGGCCTGACCGAAGCCGAACCTGGTCGCTTCATTGCCAGCACGACGGAAACAGTCAATGGATTGTATATCTTTCGTGTTCGTGCCAGTGGTACCACATTCAAGGAGCGCCCCTTCACACGTGAGCAGACCTTGACTGAAGCAATCGGTCGCGAGGATGTCGTGATTCCGGAAGATTCCGACATATGTTCACTGCTCAATTGCCTCGTCAGCAACAAAGCCATTGGTTCAAAAGCGATCAAGCGGCTGCGTGCACAAGGCATCGATTTGACGGCCCTCATCGAATGCCTGCGACACCATTGCTCGAACCCGAATCGGCGAGGGTAATGATCGTATCAACGCGCACAGTACTGAGAACTAAAGGAACACGCCCGCTGACTTTACGAAATCAGCGGGCGCGTTGATTCTGTCGTTCAACAGAAGTTCGACGATCAGGACACTCCAGAAGACTGTATCGGCGATGGTGCCGATAGTCGTGCAAAGGTCCGGCTACTACTCGACAGGAGTCTCGCGGTGGTCATGGATACTGATGTTGATTGCAAACAGGTCACTGCATGATATCGACGCGAAGTGCTCGGCGTGCCGTCGGTGGGGTGCATTTCACCATGTCGCTAGTCAACGGGGACAGGCGGGTGCTTGATGAGGTTTTCGACCAAGTCCCACTTGCCGCTCAAGGAGCAGGCACGCAGGTTCAGCACGTGCTCGGCTCCGGGATTGCTCCAACGTTGCCCGGAGAGTTTCATGCGTCGCTGCACGACGGTGCGATGGGCGGACTCGATCGCGCCGGAACCGATGTACAGCCCGCGACGGATGTACTCGTCATAGCGCATACGCTCACGATTGACCGTGTAATAGCCGACGACGCGCTCGGCGTGTTCTTTGACACCTCGCTTGCTGCCAACGGCCCGAGCGGTAACAGTGGCGATGAGGCGATCAAGCCTTCCAGCAAGCAGCAATGCCTTCTGCTCTGCGAGCCAACGACTGCGCTCGGCAGCATCGCTGATGCTCACCTGGGCGAACTCCGCCAGATACTCCACTGCATGGTAGAAATCGAGAATCTGCGTCGCGCGGGGATACTGCTCCGAGACCCACTGGCTGATCCAGCGTGCGCCATCGGAGAGGAACACCAAGCGCGCGCCGAGTGCGCGATACTTCTCGGTGCTGTGCAAGAACTTCTGGCAGAACTCCCGGCTCGTCCCCAGATGCGCCGTGTACTCCGACTTGCCGATCGATTGTCCGCGATCAGTCGAGGCAGGCTCCTCGATCGCATCACTGGCAAAGACGCGTCCGAGTTTCACTTCCCGCCACTGCTGGTCGGTGAAGATCATGCTGCCGTCGATCTCGGCATAGACGACCTCCTCGTCGGCGACGCGCACCGGCGCACTCGGCTGGTACAGCAGCGGCTCTATGGCAGCACCATAGTGGTTCGTCACCCGATAGATCGTCGCCGCACTCGATCCGACGCCGAGGAACTTCTCGATCAACTCCGCGCCACGTTGATACACATCGATGTGTCCGGCGTAGACGCTCAACTCCTGCATGTACGGACTCATGCGCATACTGCCTCGTGGCATGAACCGATGCGCATTGGCCAGGACTACTGCGCCGAATCGCGTCTGGATGCTTTTTTTTTACGCCGATCCTCGGGTAGCTCTCCGAGGTTCTTCTGAAGCACCGCGCGGCTGAGTCCGAGCATGATCTGCTCGAACTCCTTCTCGTAGTCGTAGAAGTTGTCGTGGCGATCGAGATCCTTCAGCGCATCGTAGCGCTCGGCTGCCAGCTTGAGAAATTCTTCCTTGGTCATCCTCTGCTCTCCGGTTGATCGTCTTGAATCTACCCTTGGAACAACGATGCTCTACTTGCGACATTGTGAAATGCACCCCCGTCGGTGTCATCAACAAGACGTAGTAGTTACCTACTGGTAGATGACCGACACGGATTGGAACCTGGTGTTTTCCAGGTGCGATCTCTCCGTTGAAGATCACCGACACTTCCCGACCGAGTATGTCGACCAGCGTCATGCTCACCCGTTCTGCGAACATCAGTTCAATCTCGATTGTCGCATCATTGTTTGTTGGATTCGGATGGATCGATGTGATTGGAGCCTGAGCAGTTGGTGCATTCCAGATCGGCTCAAGTTCGACTCCTTCGGAAACAGGATGGACATTCCAAATCCTGGCGGTGGAATCCCAACTTGCCGATGCTACCTTACTTCCGTCTGGACTCCAGGCGACAGTATAGATCCAGTAAGTATGACCGATGAGCGTCTGGAGCACAGTACCACTCTTAGCATCCCATATCTTGACCGTCTTGTCGGCGCTTGCAGTCGCCAATTTGCTACCATCTGGACTCCAGGCAACCCCAAGGACATAGGATGTATGTCCTACGAGCGTCTGAAGCGCCTCTCCAGTTGATACATCCCAAATCTTCACTGTGGTATCTGAACTCGCTGTCACGACTTTACTACCATCGGGACTCCACGCAATACTGTTGATCGATTGCGAATGGCCTGTCAGTGTGTCGAGAACTGCGCCACTATTTGCATCCCATATCCTTACCGTCCGATCGAAACTTGCCGTTGCCACTTTGTTCCCATCGGGACTCCATGCGGCACCATTAACTTGATTCTTGTGTCCTTTGAGTGTTTGAAGCACTGTACCACTCTTCACATCCCATATCCTTGCAGTTTTATCATTGCTCGCTGTCACTACTTTACTGCCATCGGGACACCAGTCAACTGTATAGGCCCAGCCAGTATGCCCTTCAAGAGTCTGAAGTAATGCTCCACTGCTGGCATCCCATATCTTTATGGTTCTATCCCAGCTCGCCGTAGCTACTTTGCTGCTGTCGGGACTCCATGCAACGATCACAACCGGTCCGGTATGTCCTCGAAGGGTCCGAATCACTTCACCATTGTTGGCATCCCAAATCTTCGCGGTAGTATCATCACTTGCTGTGGCAAGTTTGGTTCCATCGGGACTCCAGGTAACACTCCAGACACTACGAGCATGCCCGATAAGCGTAAGCACCGTATCACTCACTACCAAGTGTTGTGCCGATACGTTCAGACTTGTAGAGAGAACAAAGAAAAGAAACAGAAGAACGACACGCATGATGATTCCGAGAAAGTTCTATAGTTCAACTAATAATGAATGGCTTGTCGTGTCTCCGATCAGAGAGGCATTTTCTCAAGCAGTCATATGCATTCACTTATGCGTTTTGACGCTTGCGAATCCACAAGAAGATCGGTACGCCAAAGATCAAACCGCATCCGACAATCAATGCAGTCAACCGACCAAGGGCGTACGAGGAGATGCCTTCTCGTGGATCATCCTTCTCTGGTGAATGCTGCTCCGGCTTTCCGATGAAGTGGAAACCTTCGACGATCTTCTGGACCTCCTGCTCATCGATCGTATCGCCCCCAGGAACGACCAAAACCAAGGTATAGCCATAGCCATTCGCCATGTAGAAGATCGATCGGGTTGTGACGCTATCCCCCCCTACACTTGCGCGGATCGTTACGACATGTGCAGGCACTTCCGCAATAGTCATCGAGGAACGTTGCACAATTCGACCCTTGTTGCCGAGACTCTCCTGTATTCCCCTCTCCAGCTCAGCGATTGTCTTGCCGTTGGTCACTGTTTCACGCATTGACATCGGAACGATCGTCAGCATCACGACCTGAGTTCCAGTCTGGTTCTTCGCCCAGAGGACATCATACTTCGCTCTATCAGGTGTGATGGGGATAGATCTCCAAGAGTTATCGGCAAGTGTCAGACTGCACTTGTACTGCTCGAATCGGTACTCCCGGCCGTAGAGCATTGCCGGGAGCATCACCATGGAAAGAAGAGTTGCTGTCGTGAGTGACTTCATAAGATCGTGAGTCAGTGTCGGAACGCCTGCAAAATGAGCATGAACCCGCAGATGATCGCCGTGAGGATCAACACGAATCGCTTCGGGTCGCCTCGCTCTCCTTTCGTCACACGCTGCATGATCCACCAGATGATATAACTCCAAAAGACACCTGCAACTACCATCCCGACAGTGTTTCCCAGGAGTTCAGCACTGCGATCCCCAGCATTCAGAAACATGGGAATACGTACCAGAAGGAGAAGCAGAAGAATCCCGGTCAACCCGAGAAGGAATTGTCTCAATGGCATCGATCAGCTCAACGTGTCGTAGATTTGACGCTCAAGAATAGAGGATGGTCATCGGACATCGAGCGCCAACGCATCGTTCCCTTGCAAAGAGAAGAATGTGATGTGGAGACGTACCGAGGGGCTTGCAATGGCGGCAATATATTACCCGAGGTATCCAGCGAGCAATTAAAATCTTCCGAAGGCTACCCGAAGGACAGCCTTGTGAAGTCGGGCAGCGACGCCGTTCGAAGTTGTGCGTCGATTACGTTTCGAGCCAAGCAGTGACGCTGGATACCGAACACATTTGTATCGAAGCACTTCACTTTCAGAGAACGAGGAGGCATCGATGCTCACATACCGACTATCCACGAGTACAGGCCGCGATCTCCCCCAACTTCCGATCACTACCAAGTGGAGTGAGCGGCAGTTCGCCACCGGGTGGAACTAGGCGCCCCCGGTGACTGCCACAAGAACCGTGGTTGTCAGGTGGATCGCTTCCAATGTTTATCCCCTGTCAGGCCAGCGATCCTTCAGCTTCTTGTAGGCCGATCGGGTATAGTGGAACACGCCTTCATCATCGAAGTACCAGTCCTCCCCTTTGACCAGCAGCGGAGGGTAATCGTAATCGGTCTTGTGATTCTTGTATACCTTCGTTTTCATCGCACCCTTGCGTAGTTGATGCAGGTGCGAACGTGCCATCTTGAATAGTTCCAGCAGCTCGTTCGAACTGTAATCATTCTTCGGTTGCTTTGCCATATTCCTCCTCGTGTTAACAGGCGAACATAGCTCGACAGTAGTGAACTTGTCAACTCTGTCCACTACTGCCATAGCTACGCGGTTCGGGGCCCATTGGAATCGTGTTCGACTTCCACAGGAATCGGCGTTCGACACCCGTGGAATACACAGCATCTTTGGTTTCCGGGACAATCGCTCGTTCAGCCCCGCCACGTCTCCACGTCATACTGGCTCAAAACCATGCCGTGGCCAGTCAAGAAGAAGGCCCGGTCACTTACAAAAGTGCCGGGCCGTTTACACCGATAACACAACTTCGGGAAGTCTACGGAGTTACCAGTGCATCTTAGCGGTATGATTCACTCAGCATTTCCGACTCTCTCAGCGGACGATCACGAACGATCCCGATACCACGGTTATACCAGTCTGTATCTGAACACTGTAGGTTCCACTAGCAAGATCTACGGTCGAGACCTGCATTTCATGATGTCCAGGTAATAGCTCTGTGGGTCGATTCAGCCAGACAATGTGTCCCAGTGCATCGTACAGCGTGATACTTACTAGAGAATCAGCGCCAACACATCGAAAGCCAAGTTCAACAGATCATTGGCTGGGTTTGGGTAGATCTGCGCAACTTGTGACTGTGGGACTCTGATCGACTCGCTGTGATTCACCGCAACCTTTCCAACCGATGTACTTACACGAATGTTCCGTTCCGCGCGTTCAGATATGCCGGGGTAGTACCACCGGCTGAACCGCTGGCCATTGAGCATAGTTGCAGGATGGTAGCCGACACGTGCACGCCACTTATACAGCCGAGCGTTTATCAGATTCTCATCAGAATGAGTATCCACGAACACACGTAGAGCATTCGCCGATTGCACATCGGCCCAACCTGGGCTGGACTTCCAGCCAGTGACATCAGCAAAACTCTGCATACCGACTCCACTAGGAGCAGAGAACGCCTGGAATTCCTTCTTTACTTCACAGTACAACTTGACCTTTCCACGTCCATTGAATGGATATGCGTTCAGGCCAATTGCAAACCCGTTTGCGTCTCCGCTGTTGTTGCCCGGCATCACCAAACGACTATCCGTTGCGGTGGAACGATATTGCTCTGGGACAACTGGTCGCGCTGCCTCGATGCCGCCATTGAACTCGTATAGCCTTCCATGACTGGTGCCGTTGACAAGTTGGGTTCCACAACCGATGAAGACATCAGAATAGCCGTCCGCGTTGACATCCCCTCCATTAGTGACGTAGGCACCACAATCCCCACCATTAGGATTGACCCAACTCCAAGAAGGAGTAGTCATGATACCATCCTTCGAGCCCAGGTACGCATAGACTATTCCGTCCTCACCGGTGTTGTGAGCATAATTGGGTGCGCCAACCAAAACATCCACATATCCGTCGCCGTTGACATCCCCTACTCCGGCTGCGCTGGTTCCAAATTCCGAACTATTATCACCATTATTGGAGAGAATGACATCCGGTGTCTTCGTGGTGAAAGCATAAGTCTGGCCGTAGTATACAAGCGCACTACCGTTGTTGAAGTTTGGGGCTCCAATGATAATATCGCCCCTTCCATCGCCATTGACATCGCCGGCTGTTGCAACACTTTCACCGAAGTAATTGGACGTATAGTATCCGTCGCGCGTCGTTTGTGAGGCAGTCACTATCGGAGGAGTGAGAATTGTTCCGCTCCCCATTCCGTTAGACGATCCAAAGAATAATTGGACACGACCGGCAAAAGCGATTGATATTGGTCCCTGGCTCGTCGAATAATCGTAAGTAAACGACGGCTGTCCAATCAGTATGTCACTATACCCATCGCCATTGAAGTCACTGGCCGTTGACACGGAATATCCTGTCCTTGATCCAATATAGTTTGCATCCAATAGCCAACTACAATTGGTTGTATTTAGAGCGCCCGGCTGACTGATACCGTTGTGAACATTGAGACCGAGGGCGCTTCCATACCACATTGCGACCGCACCACAGTCAAATACGTTACCCGCGTTCAGATTGTCATAGTCTGGTGCTCCTGCTATGATATCGCTGAATCCATCTCCATTAACGTCCCCAGCCGTCGAAACGCTGAATCCTAGATGTGCGAGATATTGACCACTTGTTGCCCACCACGTTGGGTTTTGAGGAAGGCCGTTTGACGAACCAAAGAACACCATTATCCGACCCTCACTTCCTGCCGCACCCGTGTAACCGGGAGAACCAACGATGATGTCGGAGTATCCATCCCCATTGACATCGCCGGCCGATGCAACGCTAAATCCCACATTTTCATTGGGCAGACTACCTGTATACGACCACGGGTTCAGTGAGAGCCCGGAAGCGCTTCCCCAGTATACATAGACTCTCCCTGCATTCGTTGTAGTTCCGTTGTCGTACTCTGGGTCCCCCACAATAACGTCCTGGTAGCCGTCACCGTTAACATCACCCGCTGAACCATAGGATGAGCCGAATTTGTGGGCTGAGGTCATGTCCTGGTTATAGGAATGCGCCGGGGAAGATGCCAGCGTCTGTTCAAACTGGCCATAATACACCCATGCACCTCCACAATCCGGATATTGGGATCGCTGGTAGGGCCAGCTTCCAACAATCACATCGCTGAGCCCATCTCCGTTGACATCGCCTGCACATGCAACATCGGGGAAATAGATTAATCCCGTTCGTGATATGACATCGCTGCTCATTGTTGTTGCCCCTCCCCTGTAGATCCTGAACAGTCCAATCTCTTGATCATTTGCTCCTACATAAGTGCCATCGCCCGCAATAATATCGGCAAATCCATCGCCGTTGATATCACCGGCAGTCGAAACAGACCAACCTAATGCCGTATTCCACGCTGAATTCTGCCCGGGGGAGTACCCATCACCATCTGCTCTCCACCAGTACGTTCCATTCTGGGTCGACTGACCTGTATAGATGTAGACTGTGCCGATCCTCGTATGCGAACTATTTTTCGTATAGGGTGCTCCTATTACCACGTCTGACTTACCATCTCCGTTGACATCGCCTGCCGAGGAGACACTATATCCAAATTGGCTACCGGGCTGTCCATCGCCTCGAAATTGAAATTCCGGCTTGGTAACCGTTGATGAACCAGTCGCGGCCTTATCAATATCCATCCAAACTTGTGTACCAGTACTTAACTCATTTGAGATTCCAGCCTGGCCTCCAAGAAAAATACTAACTATTCCCGAGGGAGGATTCCCGCCATAATGGTACTGTGGCGCACCGACCATGATATCACTGTAGCCGTCACCATTGAAGTCGCCAGCACTTGAAACCGAATATCCGACACGCAGGCCCGATCCGTTGAATATGGCATTGCCCCCTACAGTAAACGGGGCATTGGCTTCGGTTCCCCACGTCTGCCCATTTAACGTATTGATCGTCATAGTCGGAACTGGAGTGCCATACCAGACATACGCCCGTCCAGATACAGGTGAAGTAGATGTACCATTCATTGTGGCGCTCGGTGCTCCTACAATGATATCGCTTGCGCCATCCCCATTGATATCGCCAGCACATGCCACGCTAAATCCAAATTCTGCATTTTGTTGTCCACCATCGGCAAACCAGCGAGCATTCAACGGTGTTCCGAGCGTCGAGTAGGTCTGCGTCGCGAGATCGAACGCTCGTATGCCCAAGTTCTGGTAACCGTGCCAAACGAACACACTACCGTGAGCATTAGGAGCCTGCGATCCATGTTTATATCCCTTTGCACCAACGATGATATCGCTGATTCCATCAGCGTTGACATCACCGGCAGTTGAGACACTGCACCCCATATTTGCCCCCATCTGGTCCCCCTCAGCTATGAAATCCGGTGTGGTTGCCAGCCCAGAGGCCGAGCCAAGGTACACGTATGCCCTTCCCTGGTTGATGAAACCTCCATCAAATTCGGGCGCTCCGACGATTACGTCACTATAGCCATCTCCATTCACATCCCCGGCCGTTGAAACATCAGACCCAAAGAGACAATAAGACGCATTGACCACGAGTTCCACATCTGCTGACGTGGCGATTGGATCAACGGTAATTGGGTATTCTGCCTCTGTATCATTGATACTGATCTGAATACTGTCCCCCGATGCTAAGAGCCGTCCCGCTACCGACTTTCCTGCCGCATCCCAGATTCGCAGACCCGAATATCGAATCATTGCCCGACATGAAGTCGATCTGGTGGACAATACTATTGCAGTATCTCCTTCAGCCCTCGGTGACAGGTCGCCACTCACTCTCGCATTGATCGTAACTTCACCACTCCCCGGCATGCGACTCCGCAGTAGATAATTTTGACGGGTACCATTAGTATCGTTGATGTATTCCTGCACGAATGTTCTATGGTCAGCTACAAGCCGATTCCTGTTGACCGAAATCTTTGGCGTTGCGGAAGGTAATAGGGAATTGACGCCTCTACGAATTTCGGTAAGACTCAGCCTGCACTCCCAGTTGCGATTGCTGCTGATTCGCGGTGCGAGCACGAACCCGTCAGGTCCGTATGTTACTCGTAAAGACTGTTGTCGATTAGGGCTTTGAAACGCCTTGACATGGTTCTGATAGCGTATTTCATATTCATCCTTCCCGATAGATTCCATCTGCTCGAAAGCAGAATTCTGCTGTGGAGTCATCAAGTCTACAACTGGGGTAGGTCGCACTCCCCCACCACGAACAAGAGACTTAGCCGGTAATGAGACATCTTGTTCATGCGTGTAATCACCTTGGTAATGTTTCACTCCAACGCCCATGGTCAGACAGATGGCTAATCCAAGCGTCATGAGGGGAATACTCGGCTTTTTCATGGATTTGGCAGACTAGAAGTAGATAGAATCAATGGAAGAACCAATGATAGCTCGCCCATTGGTGATAATTCTTGACGTTATACAGTTATGCGCAGCCCAGGACTCCTCAGAGCGACTATTCCTGTACTTTGTAGGTTGCAATAGAGTCCGCTCATCTCTAGATGTACGGTTCACACACTCTCGTTTACGTCACGTTGGCGCACGGTTAAGGCATGGAAGATCCGTTGCCCACGTCACGTAACGAGGCTGATATCCAGAAGGAATACTGTGATCGCCGTCATGAAACAACCTTTCGAGACCCTGGAATCTCATGTCGAAGCTGACTCCAGTCTCTTCAGGCAGTCGTGTGGCAATGTACACGTGAATCTGAGAAATCGAATGAGTATATAATGAGTATGGTGGGCTTTCACCTTCTCCGCTAGAGGTACATAAGTTACGTGCACTTGACGGGCTGGTGACTGCAATGGACCTGCCGCAGTTTGTACCGAAGCCTCTATTCCCCGGGGACCGATAGGCTGCCGCTCGAATTGTCGATGGCCAGCAGGAACGAGACCAGGTTCACCTGCCGACGTAATCCAAGCTTGGTTCGAATCCTCCTACGATGTGTCGTCACGGTGTTGACCGATGTGTTCAAGACGTCGGCGATCTCTTCGCTGGTGAGCGCGATCCTCAATCAAGTGATCCTTCTGTCGAAGGTGAGGTCTCAGACTGATAGAGCAAACCACCTCAGCGTTCACAGTCCCCACGAATAGCCATGAAGCATATGATTACGGCACAACTCCCAACAGATGCCTCATCGATCCCGACGGTGAATCTTCTGATCGGCAGCCATGTCCTCCTTCAAGTGGATGAGGTTGGACGTTGGAATGCGCGCTATCCACGTCTACCGGAGTGCTCTGCCAGAGGCGCTACTCTGCAGGAAGCACTGGCAAACCTGAATCAAACTCTTGCGGCCCACTATGAGGACTCGGAGCAATCCTGGCCGTCTATCGACCTCGATCATTGATGTTCTTCCTGGTCCTACGAACGATACTGGATCTCACCAGGAAATACCTATCAGGAGAGACCAATGTTGTACCGATCGACAATCTCAGCCAGTAGAGCATGGCTCGTCACGACCGGAGTGCTTGATTCAAGGCTGATTGCATCCTGCGCTCTATCGAAGAGTGCCACGGCTATCTCCCCATTGTCATGACGGCATCGGTATTCGACACCATCGACTTCTTCATCACGTTCGTACAGAGCACGCGCGAGTTCCCCGCAGACAGTATAGTCGCCATCAACGATATCCGAGGTTATATCGAGCATGTTGAGACCGGGACCATGAAGCTGCACAAGCCTCACAGCACGTTGGAGTTGGATCGTGGCAAAGGATCTCTTCCGAATATCTGCAATGCTGAGAATCCGGCGAGCCGGTGAGTGAAGCAGCGTTTCAGCAACGACCGCATAAGGGGAGAGCCCAAGATAACAGACCCGATATTCGCTTGCAGGATCATCGAAACGTGATTTCGGAGGGGCACCATCCGGAGGACCGAAGAAGATCGCCCCGAACCGGCTGTCGTGAATCCGATACCAGTGCTCTCCAATAGAGTGAACGGCGAGCGGGAGTTTACAGCTCGAGAGGTGGGCAAGATTTATCATATCTCTCTGGCTCACGCTCCGAAGCTACTGGCAACACGAAGAGCCGCATCGCGCTGATCGGCACGGAGCGCATCGAGAATCGACTTACCTCCGAGCGCCGGGTCCGGATCGAGCAACAGTGCCAGTTGCGTCCAGGGGTCTTCGACATTGCAGACGGCGAGGAACTCATCGATCCCGGGCACAACACCATCTGGACCGAACTGGCAAGTCGGAAAGCGGTTCCGATCGTTTCCGATCGAGACAGCCAGGAGCTTCTTACGTGCCAGACGACCGTGAACGGCTTGTTCGGAAATACCGAGCAGCTTCGCGACATCACCAGTCGAGTATGCCCCGCCAGCTTCTTCCAGAAGCCTCTGTTTCATCTCGGCTCCTCGCAGGTATGCCGCAGCGAGGGGATCGATCCCGACGACCTCGCCAACACCGACCGTCGAAATCAACCGGATCATCGAGCCGATGTCGGTAGACTCTTTCAGGATCTCATAGATCGTCTCGTCAGACGCATGAGTAAGCATACGGACCATGGCTTCCGTCATCCGTTCTGCTGTGGTCTCGCGTAGTCGATCAAGGGGACCAACTGCTACTCGGGAACTCCCCAACGCACTGCCCATCATGGGCTGCACCAAGCCCGTCGCTGGGGTTGGCATACCGATAGCCCGAGAATTCACCCCCGAAGCCATCTTCAATTTCCGATGACCACCAGCAACGAAGGAGCTCTGTCGCTTCATTAGATTAGGCTGTAGGGAGCTTGCCTTCTTTGCCGATACTTTCCCACCTCCCTTCGCCGCTGATTTCGAGGCTTTCGCCGATGCCGATGCGGATCGCTTGCTCGTCGACTTCGGGGCTACTTTTGCCGATCCCGAGGCATGGCGCTTCGCCGCTCCTGGCTTCGAGGCTGCTTTCGACGGTATCCCTTTACTCACTGTGCTTTGGCTTGGCATCGTAGTTACTTGAGGTTGTTAATAAGTGCCTTCCTTGATACAACGTCAATATAAGAGCCATATTGCTACACCGCAACAACCGTGTTCGAGCACGGGCAAAAAAGCAACAGCCCGCCTCTTTGGGAAGCGGGCTGTTAGTTCAGAGTCCAGGGGGAAGAGATGTTGACGGGATTTCGATCGGATCGAGATCGAAGAGATCGCGGAACTCATTCCGAGTCAGCACTCCAACTGCATATTCGACCATCGGATCGAGCGCCTCATCGGAGTTGTAGCCGTCCCAAAACGCCTCCGCCAGATCACCATCGATGGATGCGGCCCGCAGCGGTCCCGAAAAGGTTCCCACCGACTCCACATACTCGATGCGGAATGTCGAGCCGTCATAGGTCTGACGCTTTACGGTGACGGTGCGCGTCGTCCCGTCCGTATGAGTGTAGGTCATTGCACATTATGATAGAGTGAGTTGAATCGATCCTCGATATTCATCGGTCGGAGCCAGTGCTGCGCCCGAGAACACGAGAAACAGGTATGAGGAGCCAGAACGAACGCCCTCCGGGAGATCAGCGGCGTAGACACCCGTCGAGCCGATCTCGAAAAGCGGGATCGCATACTCGCTCCAGTTCGCTGCATTGTACTCCTCGACGACATCCCCCTTCAGGAACTCTGTCCCGAGGTTGAACCCGACCGCATAGAGGTTGTCGATTCCGGTCCGGAGATGTGGAACGATGATTCGGGCATCGGGTAATGGAGGGGGCGGTGGCGGCGGAACTGCGACGGTTACGATCGCCTGCCCATACTTGCTCGGATCTTCCACCGATGTTGCACGGACATGGTAGGTTCCCTCCCCTGCCGGAGCAGTGTAGAGGCCACCAGACGTGACCGCACCCCCACCCACTTCAACCACGGACCAGGTAACGCTCTCATCAGTGGCACCAGTCACAGTTGCAGTAAACTCCCGCGTTGCCGACGGTGATATCGCTGCACTGGCCGGATCTACCTGGACGGCAATGCCAGGGGCATAGTTGACCGTGACTTCATCGTACACACCGCTGGCAGTATGCGTGAAGCGGATCGTATCTGTTCCCGACCCGCTCAATGGTGCTGTATAGAGACCGCCAGAGGTGATCGAGCCGGAGCCGATGATGGACCATGAACCTGCTGCACTCTCGCCTGTAGGGCCACCGGTGACGGCTGCCGCGAATTGCTGCTGTTCGTTCGTGGCAAGATCGAGCGGGCCACCAGGAGTGACAGTGGCAACCTGCTCGACCCAGGCCTCGATCGTAACCGTACCGGGAGCAGTGAGCCCGACTGCCGAAGCGGATATCGTGATCGTCCTGCGTGTTCCCGTCACCTCGGGCGTATAGGTGAACGTAACAGGGTTCGTGTCGTCGAGCGACGGGCTGCTCGGTGCGAACGTCCCATTTTCCGATCCATCGGAGAGGGTGACAACCACATTCGACGAGCCATTGGCGGCCAGTGTGAAGTTCCCGCTCGGAGTTCCCTCCTTGCAACGAGCTGGCGAGGGAGCCGTCAGAGTGAAGCTATCGGCTGCGGCAGGTCCAAGATCCTCCACCTGGAGGTTATCGACGAAGATGTTGCCATCTCCAGAGGATGCCTGTACGATCGAGAACGGTCTATCGAGTCCCGCCTCATCCACCTCATTTTCATAGCAATAAACCTGGGTCGACTGCCAGGTTCCGGAGCTACTGAGGTACATCCCATCATCGCGCCTCCGGACTTCGCAACGGAATGTCGTGCCGACTCGCTCGACGGTAACCTTGTACCACTGGTCATAGGTGAACGTGCTGCTGTTGCCGATTGCCGGGAGCGTTGTCGTTCCGGTATTACCAAAACGGAGGCCCGGACCCCACGGCGGAGAAACGAGGTATCCGTTCTGCAGGATGACAAACTGCTGTGCACTATTGGTGCTCGACGAGAATCCGATCTGAAGCCATGACCACGCCGACCCACCATCGCGCGGACCGAAGCGAACAGCGACGGAGTAACGGATCGAGTCGGGGTTCGTGACGACGCGAACCCCTGCGGTGCCGGTGTTCGGATTGATCTGCCGCACCACATCCTTCTCGGTCATCACCACTGACGGTACGGTGGTGAACCCCTGCACATTGGTGGTTGCCCAGATTCCCGTCACATCGATGTTGGCTGGTAGGACGGGCGGTGTAAGTCCTGTGAAGTCCTGCGAGTAGAGAGTCGTTGCCATTGGTTATGCGTTCGGAGTGAGTAGGTTGCCGGTGCCGTCGAAGCATCCCTGCATCGTACACCCTGAGTAGATCTGATACGTGCCCGAGGTCATCTCGCATCCCTGGAATACCGAGCGTCCATTGAGCGCAATCACGTCTCCAAGCTGGTTCAGTTCGAAGGCGGTGCCAGAGATCACATGCGTGCCGCCGGCGATCTTCAGCCCCACAGCGTTGTTTTCCGAGGCTCCGGAAACGAGTGTATGCCCGAAGCCTGTCAGCTCGATGCCGATACCAGTTTGCAGTCCGGAGAAGTAGGGTCGAACAAGCGAACAGGTCGTAGAGTAGTTGGTGGAGACTGGCTGCTGGGTGAAGCGCAGTCCATGTGCAGGAAGGAATGTCCGCTGGAAGTTCGACGAGCAGCAGAGCGAGGTCATCTCGCAGGCGACGGTGTGCTGCATCTCGAAGGCGAGATCGGTCACATCACGCACCCGAACCTCGCGAATGACACCCATGTGCCATGCTCGTAAGCGCATTCCGATCGAGGTATTCAGATTGCCACAGATCACAAATCCCTCCAGGTGCCCCGCTGTGAATGCACCATCGACGGTCGATCCTCCATGATCGAGTGCAATGCCGGCACCAGTATGCTTCAAGACGGTATGCTCACCCTGCCCGACGAGCTGCAACCCCTTTGGCATATACATACCAGTGATCGCAGCAATCGTCCATGCAGCCGGCGACGTATCGAAGGCATACCAGCCCTGGTCAAGAGCATATCGCTTCGAGTCGAGATCCCACGAGCGTAGATCCCATCCAGTCCAGGGATCATCTTCCGAGCCGTCCCCATCGCACAGTGATCCATCATCGAGAATGCGGAGATCGACCCCAGGTGTCAACGAGATGATGGTCGGACCGCTCGACGGTACCAAGGGCAGTGCAGGTGTCCAGATCATCGAGGTCGAAGCTAACCCCGATCCACCACTCCCCTCTTGAGGTGGTGACCAGATCGTTCCCCCCTGGCCGTCTGCGGTGAGAACATCTCCCTCGTCGGCGGAACCGGAGCCAAGCGCGGTAGCGTTGTCTCCGGAGATGATCGCCGGGGGGATGACAATCACCGATCCCGCTGCGGTCCGATAGATCTCATCGAGTGTCACCGGGGATGCTGACTCCGCAACGGGTGCCTCAAATCTCCACAACAGGCGCACTCCCTGACGCACCTCGAAGCGGTAGTAGCACGGAGAGATGATCGAGCCAGAGATATTGCCGTTGGTGATCGTGTATTGCTGCGGCACCGGGGCGAGGACTCCCTCACCTGTCTCGGAGGGCATCGTATAGAGAGGAGTCGCCGACAACATGCCACTGGCAAGAGCGGTCCCGTCCGGCAACAGGACACGCCCGGATAGATGTCTGGTGGTCATTCGGTCTCGGTTGGTGAGGTGATGTTAGCTGCGGCGAGGAGAGCCTCTACTCTGACGAGCATCTTGCGGAGTTGGAACCGATCCTTCTCGCACTCATCGGATCGCTTCTCCACGTTGGTGAGCCTCTCGGAGAGGTTCTTGTATTGGGTGGCATCGGCACCGCGCTTGCCGATGAAGAACTGCGCAATCGCCGCAGCCCAGCCAGAGAAGGCCGCGAAGGGCGAGAGGTTCGAGAAGAGGTCGGTGAGGTTCATTCATTCGAGGGTGACGAGAACTTTGATCGTTCCCGGTGTGGCATTGACTGCGCGAGACTGGAGCGCCTTTCCGATGATCGTACAAGGAACCCGGTTCGCTGCGAAGAGGTTCGCATTGACAGCACATCCAGCGGTCGTCCCGGCAACGAGAGGGTCTCCGATATTGATCTGAGCGGTGGATGTATCGACCTTCACATCCATGATGCCGTGCGTTGCCATCATGAGCTTGCCAGAAGCATCCCCTTCGATGCCGAGATCCGACAAGAGGATGCCGGGAGCGGTGGTAACGACGCCGGCGACAAGAGGAGTGCCGAGAACATTGCAGCGTTTGAACTGCGCTGTCCCCGCCGTGTCGATCATCAGCACATCGCCCACAGCATAGTTCGATGTTGCACCGTTCGGGGTGACAGTAAGTGCGGTGGTATAGCCCTTGACCCTGAGACCGCCGTCGAAGTAACCCTTGCCGGTCTTGTCGATCCGAGCGACGTTGGTTCCATCGGTCTGTAGTCGGATGACATTGCCAGCAGTAGCGCTCGATGCTCCGGAGTTGTTGTAATTGAGCAACACCACATCGGCTGTTCCCTGCTGATGCACCGAGAGAGTCGGCATGGTGTCGCCGGTATAGGCGCTGACGATGCTGACCAGGGGTTGCAATGATCCCGAGGCTTCAGGATACCGGTAGGCATAGAAGGCCCGTCCGTTCTGTGCGGTGCCGACGAAAGCTGTTCCGCCGCTGACATCGCAAAGGATACCTGCGCCACCATTGGAGGTGTTCGCGACTTGCATCACGAACGTTCCCTGACCGGAGACAACGAGCGCCGGGGCACTGATTACATTCGAGATCGAGACTGTTCCATCGGAACTGTAGACATTCGGAATCGATGCAGAGATCACGCCGTTCGTATCGATCGTGATAGACTCCCCATCCACCTTCACATGCCCCAGAGTGGTCGTGGTTGCCTTCTCCGCTTTGTGGTCGGTGAGATCCTGAGCGGTCGAAACGAGGAGATAATTCCACTGTCCGCCATGCCAGACGATCGCCATCCTCTCGACTCCCCCCGAACCTTCAGAAAGGTGCCGGGGCTCGATGGAAGCCTCCATCACTTCGATCTGATCAACGTTGTTGAGTCCGATCGTGTCCGAACCTACCTTCACATGACCGAGGGTCGTAGCATTGGCGACGAACTCTTTGTGAGCGTTCAGTTCTGCGCTGACGCCCTGGGTGACGAATACCCGTTGCGTGACTGCCTGTTCATAGCTCGTACCGGAATCGCTCAGACCATGAACCTGTTCGCGTGAGATCGTCTCGTCTTTCTGCGTTATCCGAGAGGGCATAGGGTGACAACCTTCAGGTTATACGGGAGGTGGAATTGCCAGGAGGGTAAGGCGAGCCAGGCCTGCGGGTGGATCGACGGTCATGGCAGTGATGTAGCTGTTCAGAGGGACCGAGTCGAGGTAGTCATCCTCATCTTCATCGAGGAAGATGTTGGCACCCTTTGCGACACCTGTATCATCGACGAGTCGAACCAGGTGCCCCATGTTGTTCGGGTAACACTTCTCGATGGCGACATCGGCCTTGAAGAGGGTCTGATCCTCGGAACCGAAGAGCTTCGTACAGGCTCGGGCAACACACATCGGAAGCGACGAGTTGAGCTGCAGTTCCTTCAGTGCGCCGAGCAACGGGATATAGAAGTCCTCCTCCCAATCACCGGGATCATCGCCCGGACCAGGGAATGATACCGCCGCCGTCGACTCCTCCAGCACATAGCCCGGGCCGTCCGCCCACGCCCCTTTGCCGACATCGATCCCGATGGAATCATGTACCCGGATCGGAACGACGGTGCCAGTGAGATAGCGACCGTTGGCAAAGGGTCTCTCGATGTAATAGAGGCACCGGGTCGGAAAGCCCTCGACGAATGCTCCCAGCAAGTCACTGCCGGATACTCGCGCAGAGCCTTCTGCCGAGCAGAGTACGGGGGAGTTACTGAACACGGTAGTGATATTGCGCCCCTGCTCGGAGAGCGCCCCGTGCGCCTTGTAGGTGACGTTTGCGGTGTCCTGTCCGATCGCTCCGGCAATGGAGACCTTCGTATCGGATATCGCATTCGCACCGATCTCGAACTCGACCTCCGGCATTCCCTCTCCCCCTTCATCTCGAATATCGGAGGCTTTGAAGTTCAACGAGACTCCGGAGTGGAGAACAGGGCCGAAGGCGACGCCAAGGATCTGTTCATCGGTGATAACGATCTCCCCCTTCGCCAGTGTCGACTCCGAACATGCCTTCAGGAAGTCCCATGCCGTCGGATACTTGAAGATCGAGTTTTCGCTCCTCTCCGAGAGGAACCCGCCAAGGATGTTTGGCTGCGTGAACGGTGCAAATCCAGACCAGATATACCCCAGAAAGTACACCTCAGTGCGATCGAGCAGAGCGCCTCGGGTGTTGTTGGAGTCATAGGACTGTTTGTAGAACTTCAGATGATCGAACGGAGTACCATACCCTGACACTCCGACATTGACACTCCCCATCTGGAAAAAGCCTGGCTTGCGGGTGTATTGTTGGTACACCTTCCGAGCAAGCGCTTGAATCTCGGCGAACAGGTCGTACAGTCGATAGAACTTCCCGCGAGGCTGAATGAGGGAAGAATGTCCCCAGCGCTTTAGGTATGTCGTCTCATTCCCTGCATAGATGACATCGTATGCGTATTGCGCTCCATTCGAGGGTTGCGCTGCATATCCTGCGTAGAAGAATGAGCCAGCGATCCCTGTCGGCGTGAGGGTCTCCAGACAGACCCGGACGATATGGAAGAGCTCGATCTCGGTGGTCGCCTTGACGTACTTGATGACCTTCAGCTTGCGCGATGGCAGACGATGCTGGGCACCTTGAAAGAGCAGAGTCTCCGGCTCGACATTCTCCCCTGCTGCGAGCGATGCCCCCTCATCGGTGTAGATCGACCAGACATTGCTCGTGTTGAACGTGTAGCCATAGCCGAGACCACCGGCATAGTCGAGGATGCCTCCGTTGGCGAATGTCGGATGCGTGATAAATGTTCGAAGGTCTCGAAGCTCATCCGAACTTCGGAGCTTGTGCAGCTTGACAGTGACTTTGAATGTCGGTGTCTGTGGCATCCCGATCGGGAGCTTGTCGAACTCGTAACTCCCATCGGAGACGACCTCTATGACATCGTCCGGTATCTCGACCGTCGCGCCGGAGAGAGAGGTCGCATTCTGGTCATTGGCGGGAGTGAATACGAGTTTGTAGCGGTGACCGTTCGCTTCGGTCCATCGAACGGCATACTCTTTACTGCGGGCCAAAGTCGATTGTCCTTTTCTTTAGCGTGAAACTTGTTCGTAGAAGTCCTCCTGGAGCGCGCTCCGGTCGGATCTCGCCATCGAGAACGACATGGATCGGGAGCGGACCGGAGATTGCGACATCTGCCGGGTCATTCCAGAAGCTGCCGATCGGAACAGCGTTCCAGTTGTGGAGTGGTGCGCGCTCGATCGGAGTTCCTGCTACATCGATCAGTGAGCGAGTCTCATAGAGCCAAACGTTCTGCATCGTGACGACCTGCACGAGACTGAGATAGACACCGTATGATTGATATTCTTCATCGGTTCGATAGCGTGTCGAGAACAAAAGTGGCTCTACATCGTACTCCCACCGGATCAGGGTTCGGTTGTCAAGGACGCCGCCGACGGCAGATCCCGGATCACCGATCGGAACCGGAATCGGGAGAATGCCATCGACGGCGATTATGACTTCTCGATACCCTGCAGCGGTCGGATCGGTGGCAGTGTTGTGCCCTCGAAGGACAACACCCTTACGATCGTGCCAGCTCATCGGATCATGCTCCTGTAGGCATCAGCCTGCGGGTTCTGTGGTGGCTGTTGAGGTGGGATCGGGGATCTTCCGAGCTTCTTCGAGATGGCAGCCAGCAGGTAAGCGTGCGCTTCCAGTCGCTTTGCGAGGAGTTCAGTCTGGCGGCGGGTCTCGACTGTCTGCTGTTCGATCGCTCCGACCATTGCGGTAACATGGCGATCCTCCGACTCGCGGTCGCGCGTCTTGCGTTCTATCTCCAGCGGAATGAAGGTCAGTCGGCGGTAGTAGCCGGCAGGGTCGCCCCCCTCATGAATCCACTCGAAGAGCTTTCGGTGTTGACGAGTGTTGTCCTGATCGAAGACGAACTCCCCTTTGTGGACCTCGCCGGCAGGCTGGTATCGCCCGCCATCCCCTGTATATCCACCTTCCGAGAATCCGAGAGATGCTCGGGCTACGGAGACAAGCCCCTGGAGGATTGCCGCGCCTGCCAGTGCAAGCGGGACACCGGCCAGACCCTTCGTGGATGCTTCGACGCCCGCCAACTGAGCGATCCAGATCGGGATCATCGCTTGCAAGAAGTCGAACGACGCTTTGACGGTTCCCTTCCAGAGAGCATCCCATAACGACGCTCCCTCTGCCGCATACTGAGCTACGTATCCGAGAGCTGCGTTGGCGGTGTCGATGTAGGTTCCGAGCCTGGCCTCGTTCGTTGCCTTGTTCGCTTCATACTCGGCAGCCTGTATTGCCGCCTCCTCTTCCAACCCTTCGGACATCAACTTCAGCTTCACCGACTGGATGAAACCCTCACGATCCTCAACGAGTTGATGGTAACGTTCGTACCCTTCGCTCGCAGTGTCGGTCTGTCGCTGGGAGAAGGTCTTCGCAGCGGCGATGCCGGCTTCCTTCCAGAACTGGTCGATATCGAACGAGGCAGCAGAGAGATCCCCCTCCTTCTGCCTGCGCTCCTTTGCCAGCTCGATCAGCCGTTGCGTGAACTGCTCATAACTGATCTCCTGGCGATCGAGTGAGATGAGCAGCGCTCGTTCTTTCTCGCGGATCGCATCGACATCCTTTTGCAGCTCCTGTTTGCGGCGCTCGTCCTGTTTCCTGGAAGCGACAGCGAGGATTGCATCCTTCAGATCACTGTAGACCGCAAAGTTCCGGTTCGTCCGCCTCAGGTAGTCGGTCTCTGCCTGCTCCCGGGCCTTCAGGTACTTCCTGTAGGCATCGAGTCGAAGGTCGAGGTTCGTACCTGCCGATTCGAGTTCCGACGCCAGCGTCTTCCTGGCTTCAGCCAGACGAGTCTCTCGCTCACGCAGAGCGCCGTCCTCGATCGACTTGATCCGCTCTGCCTGAACTGCATCGAGGTACTTGCGGGAAGACTCCTTCTCGGACTTCGCACGCTCACTATTGAGCGTTGCCGTGAGGTTGTCGAGCTTGGTCTTCAGAGCAGAGGACGGATCGAGGGACTTGAGGAAATCACCCTCGATCGACTCGAGCTTCAACCGCAAAAGCCCCTGCGCCGCCTCCAGTGCCACCTCGCCGGCGCGAACGGCCTCTTCAGATCCGGATTGCCGAGCTTCAGCAAGTTTGACCTGTGCATTGACGACAGCGTCGATCTCAGCCGTAGCTCGCTCCCTGGTAAGCGCCTTGAATCCATCACTCTGCGCGATGAGCGCCTTGCGCTGCGCTTCGTTGTTGCGCTCGATCTGCTGCACCTGCAAGCGACCACGACGGGCGATTGCATCCGACGACTCCGAGGTAATCGACTCCATCGACTGCCGGATCATCTCAGTCTCGGCAGCATAGAGCTCCGCATCGATCTTCAGGAGGTTCTCGGCTGCTTTCTCCTTCGCCTCTTTCTTGGCATTGGAGAGCGCCAGCTCTTTGGACTCTACGTCCTCTCGCTGCTTGTCAAGGAACAGTCTTCGATCGGATGCTGCACGAGCGCCCGACTTCACATCTTTCTCGAACTGGGCCAGCTCTTGCCGTTGCTGCGCCTTCAGGAGCGTCAGCTCATCGTTGGCAGCCTGGAGCTTCAGCAGCAGTTCATCTTTTATCAGAGCACGGCGCTGTTCGAGGTTGTTCTTCAGGATGTCGAGCTGCAACTGTCCTGCTTGGGATTCAGCCCTCTTTGCTGCTTCGGCCTTCTCGATCCCGTAGTCGATGAGGATCTTCTTCTTCTCGGCCTCCATCCTCCTGTATTGAGCAACAGAGGCTCGTATCTGTCCATCGAGTTCCTTTATCCGATCGCTCTCCTGCTGGGTCAGCTCTCGCTTCTCGACCTGCGCCTTCAGCCGCATCGTGAGGATCTCATCGACCCCTTTGGTCGCCAGTTCCTTTGCAGCGTTATAAGTCTCCTCGAACGACTTCTTCAGAGCATCGGCCTGAGCCGCGGCATTCTTGGTGTTCTCCTCGACTCGCTTAGTGGCATCAGCGATACCGATAACAGCCTGCTTCGATAGACCGTACTTCGAGGTCAGTTCGGAGACCTTGCCGGAGATAATGCCGGTATCCTTTCCGGTCGTGATCGTCTTGTGGATCGCAGTGGCGTTGTCATTGATCTTCCCCTCCAGCTCGGCATAGCGCGTCTGCAACTTCTTGACATCGTTGCCGGCAGCGGCCTGTTTGACCATCTCTCGTGAGAGTTCAGCCAGTGCAGCCTTGTTGCGGTCGTACTCGGCAACCTGGGCACGTAGACCTTCACCGAACGCCTTCTGTTTGGTCGCGAGTTCACCGCTATAGCTCTTTGCCTGGGCTCCGGCGAACTCCTTTACAGCCTGGGCATTGATGTCATAGACGGTCTTGATCTTCCCCGTCTCATCGATCACCTGTCTGATACCCTTTACAGCACCAGGTACCTGCTGAGCGAGCGTAGCTGCAATGTTCTCTCGCTCGATCTCGGTCTTCGCGTTGTTGTACTGTCCGAGGAGATCGGTGAGCTTGTTGTTCTCATCGACCTTCCCTTTGAGTTTCAGGGCATCATCCAGTGCACGATCGAGACCGGACTGCGCTACTCGGCCCTTCGCATCATTGGTGAAGTTGTCGATCGCTTTGCCGAACTCGGCCTTCGCTCGCTCGATACCATCCCCTGATATCCAGTTCGTCGGATCGAGGTACGCAGCAACGAGCTTCGCAAACCCTTCGAAGAGGGGGCCGGCATTCGAAACGAAGGCACCGATGTAACCTGTCAGGGTATCGAATACCTGCTTCCCCTTGTCGGTCTGGGTGAAGAAGTATGTGAGCCCGGCAGCCAGAGCAGTGATGGCGATGACCGCAAGGCCAACGGGTCCGGTGACTGCCGCCCAGAGTGCTGCAAACTTCCCAGCCAGCAGAGGTACGATAGCCGACAGGCCGGATATCACCGTTCCGAGGTTCAGGATCACTGCGACTATCGCACCGATCGAGAGAGCGATGGCGAGAAAGACCTTGATCTCCTCGCCGCTATCCTGAAGCGTTCCAAGGAAATCGTTGATCCCCGAGACCAGAGACTTGAACAGATCGAAAAGCGGGGCGCCGACCTTGTTCAGAATCGTCTGGATGTTGTCGGACATAGTGGAGAGCTGCCCCTCGGCGGTCGCCGAGAGAGCCTTCATTCCTCCACCGAACTTCTTATCGGCAATCGAGATTGCCGCAGTCATTGCCTCCGGGAGTGGTGATACCAGAGAGCCGGCCTTGTCGAACTGAATGCCGACCTCCTTCATCTGCTCCTTGGTGACGATGCCAAGTTCCTGCAGACGGGAGATCGCTTCACCGGTGGCTCCGGAGCTGAACTTGCCGAAGGTGACAGCCAGCTCCTCGAACGGTACACCGACACCTGCCGAGATGTCGCCGACGATGGTACGCAGATCGGTGGCGGTCTTGCCTGTGAGCTTGACGGCCTTCTCCCCTTGCAAACCGAAGCCGATCAGCACCTTCTCGGCGCGAACCAGCTCGGGCAGCTCGAAGGGGGTTTCAGCACCGAACTTTGCCAGCTCCGCCAGACGTTCCTTCGCCTGGTCCGCGCCACCCATCAGGGTGCCGAGCTGCGTCTGGTACTTCTCCATCTCCTTGTTGCCGTCGATCATCTTGTCGGCAACGCCCTTCACCCCTTGGACAAGTCCGCCTATTCCACCGGCCAGGAGATTGCCGCCGGCGATGGAGAGGATCGATGAGAATCCCCCTTTGAACTTGTCTATCCACGAGGTGTTCGACAGCTCCTCCTGCACCTGATGTGCAGCTCGATCGAGGCGGTTCATCTCCCCGATGTTCTCACGGACGGCAGCTTGCAGCCTGTTGTACTCAGCCGTACCAGTTTGCCCCGTTGCAGCCATCTGCGCCAGGACGCTCTTCTGCTGCGCGACAAGTTTCGTCACATGGTCACGAGCCTCATCGAACTCCGACGCCATTCGTGACACACCGGAGGTATCCGAGCCGAACTCGGAGAGGATCTCGCCGGCCATACGGAGTTGCGAGCCGATCTCGGCCAGATCCCCTTCCAGATCGTCGAAGCTGGAGGTATCGATGTTCGGATCGATCGGAGAGCCGTCGATCGTGCGGATCATGCCGGTGTACTTGTCAACGACCGTCTGGAGTCCCTGGAGGACTTCGGTCAGATTGATCCTGACATCGGCTTCGAGAACCTGCGCCATGCGGAGTTATTCTTCCGGGTTGTGTGGTGCGTTGTGGTGAGCCTGAGCTCGCATCATCAGCGTGCGGAGCTTCTTGTCGGCATAGGAGAGCGCCAGTGTCAGGGGCATGTCCAGAGTGGCGTCATGCTTGGTGACATCGCCATCGGTCAGCAGCTCTACGAGGTGGAACCAGGGATGCGGCGGGCGGTCATAGATGGTCGGGACATACCCGGCCTCTTCTATCAAGAATCGGAGCTCGTCTTCGGTGAGTCCGCTTTCACGGTCTTCGCCTTCAGCGAGGAGGTGAGGGAACCGACCGCTTGCAATCCCTTCACGCTCGTAAAAAAACGGGTCAACGCCTCCTTCAAAGCGGCGTTCGGAGCATCGTACATGAGGTCGATGCGCGCCTGGTAGGTCGCCGGATCGAATCGCTTCTCATCGATCGGCAGATAGCAGATCGCCAGGAGCTTCGTGTGAACTCTGGCAGCGATGAGAGACTTCATCAGCTCCAGCGTGGAGAGATCGGAGAGTTCACCGGAGATCACCGGAACGATCTGCTCGATAAACTCCAGAGCATGTTCATCCTGGCGCATCGTCCACTCCTCTACCGGAGTGAGCCTGAAGCTGTGATCGTCGATCGAGAACGTATAGTCGGCAGGTGGAGCCTTCACAGGCTGAATCGGGAATATCTTGGCCATTGGAGTGTAACCGGGGTGTGGCACCATTAGTGCCTGGTGGGGAAAGAGCCGGAGCCGCCTCGGGAAACGAGAACGGCTCCGGTTACATCAGCACGACGAAGCAGGATCAGATGGCCTGCTCATGGAAGGCGTAGTATTCACCGGTGGCAATCGACACGGTTCCGGTGAGGGTCACCTTGGCATCGGTGATGCCGATCGTCGAGAGATCGACGGTGAACGCCGACGGTGCCGGCTGCGGGTTGAACTTCCAGCCGATCTCACCACCGGGGAATTTCACTTCCAGGTTCGGCGTCATCTTCGCCAGCGGGATATAGAGGTACTGATACTTCCCGTTGACAGGGCGCGAGGACTGTTCCTTCAGGATCGCCACATAGAGTCCGCGAAGGGTCTTCGTCGACAACTCCAGAGTCGGCTGATCTCGCTGGGCGGTGGTGCCGGAAAGCTCGACGGTGCGCTTCCCTTCCTGCGGATACTGGTCGCCACCCTCGTCTTCGGCGAACTCCTCGGCGAAGTCGTCTTTCAGAGTGGAGTCTTTGACGATCGGAAAAGGGACGAACTGCTCGTCGGTGATTGCTGTGCCGAGAGAATCACGGATGCAGATCCACATACGGCCCGATCCGAGCTTCTGCATGGCATTGGCGATTCTTCCGAATTCGGTGCCGAGAATCGTAGAGGTGTTTGCAGGCATTGCGGTAGGTTGTTGAGTGGGTGAAACAGTAGCGGTGATTGCGGACGGGGCACGTTCTGGATGAACGACCTGGATGAACGCCCGCAGAGAGGATTTTATGCAGCGGAGCGGCGAGACTTCCTTACGGTCACAGGCTCGCGTTCCAGCGATCTGTGCCGAACGTCGATCTTCGAGAGGGCGTCATACGTCGCCTCGGAGACTTCAAGCTCGCTGCCGGCCTCGTAGAGCTTCCCGTTGTGCACGAGAGGCTGCTCAATGATGATTGTACGGTTCATTCGCTCGATTGTGTGTAGGTGATGGTTCCGAAGATCATGGCAAGGCCAAAGGCGGCATCGGGGTCCGGGGCGACAACGATGTCATCGACTCCGATCGAGGAGACCTGCAACGTGTGCCGGTCAGTCTCGAGATCGGCGATGGCAAGTGACTCGAATGCGATCTCGATCTCCTCGATCAGCGCATTGAGTTCCTGGCGGATCTCGCGCGAGGTCGAGCCTCGTGACACTTTCAAACCGATGATGATCTGGAAGGTGGTGTCGGTGGTCTCTTGCAGCTTGCCGTACTCTCCCTCGACCTGATCGGTCGTTCTCGTAAAGTGGTCTCGATCGACCTCTAAGTAGAAGAAGGGTTCATCATAGCTTTCAAGTTCGGTCGGATCGAAGTCCTCCAGCTCTTTCAACGATGTCGAGCGGAGGGACTCCTCCAGGGCTTCAGTAATGGCCTGTCGGCGGTTCATTGCATTGTGGTGGTTTGCACCGATGGTGCTTCAGGAGAATACGAGGCGGAAAGCCTGGAACAGATCATCGAGCAAGCGAGGCAGCCCCTCGGCCTGAAATCTCTGTACGGCAGTGGCGAAGAATGGACGCTTCGGTATGGTTACCCCTCCGCGCTTCTGGACCGAAAGAGCCATGACTTTGAAGAACCGATTCTTGCTCTTCGCATACTGCGCCCAGAAGTACTTGTGCATTCGCCCACGGGAGGCGAGGAACACGGAAGAACCTGCCGGACCTTCATGCACTGCTGCATGCGGTACAGCAGTTCCGAGACGAATGCGAACACCAGCCGAGGAGACATCGACCTTGAAGATCGAGTCACGTTGGTTCGGAATGAACGATCGAGTGAGACGACCAGATCGCGCTGCCAGGAACTGCGACTTGCTCCAGGTGACTTCAGAGAGGGATTGCTGACCACCTTCATCGAAGAACTGCTCGACGTACGCATGGAAGATGAACGGCGCCTTCTGAGCGGCCTGTTTCAAGATCCTGGGGAGATCGCGCCTGAAGAGGGCGACCTTCTGTGCGAGATCGTTTGTAGCGCTCATCAGCCGATCGAGATTATACGGTACGGCTTCAGGGTCTCGATCCACTCCTTCTTGAGAGGTTCATCACCGTAGGTCGTAGTTGAACTGCCGGTACTACCCGTCGACTTCCCGATACTGACGACACCCAGGCGCTTTAGACGCTCGAACTTGAGTGCGGCCATCTCAAGTATTACATCACCGACTTCAGCAGGGAGTTCCGATGGACCAACGGTGAGCTTCACCATATAGGTCAGTGAGGAGTCGAACGAACCGGAGTCATTGAAGAGAGCATACGCTCCGGACTGCATACCGACATAGAACGCCGAGAGGGTCAACAGGGAGAGCTGATCGAGCCTGCGACCAGCACGAACCTCGGTAATAGCCGAGACCGGACGATACTTCAGGATCTTGTAGGGCTTGCCAGTACCACCGAACGGAGTGGTGACAGTGGTGGACTTCAAGGGCTGTTTGCAGTGACGTTCAATGCGAGCCTCGCACGCCGAAAGGATCTCGCCGAGTAGCCTGTCATCCTTGGTCTTGCCAAGATCGATGTCGAGTCGAGACTTCAGTGAATTGAGTTCAACAAGAGCCATTGCAATGTGGGTTACTTGCGGCGGGTGCGGACCTTCTTCTCGATCGGTGCCGGTTGGTTGTTGTCGATCGGCTCCAGGACATGTTCAGCAGTGAGAATCGTCGTGTCGGCCTTTACCGTCTCAACTGAGCTCTCATCATCGATCAGATGCGGAGTCTGGAGAGTCGACAGTTCTTCCGAGCCTATGACATGAAGGGCCAGTGACGTTGCTATCCCCTGCTCGATCAGAACATGAGCGACAGCAGGGAGAAAGGCGGCACGCTCCCCTGCATTATAGGGAGCGTGACCGCGTGTGAAGAGAACGGGAACCTTCAGCACGTTACCTCCGCTCATGCAGGGAGGTAACGAGCACCGCCGAGAGCGACAGTCGCCGAGAAGGTCGGTCCGGTCTCTACCGGAATGACAGCTTTCACTCGGATGTATCGCTTCAGCGGCAGGAGGTTGACGCTGGCACTTCCGCCCTTTGCCGTGGCTGTCAGCGTGAGCGTAAAGCCGGGGACGGCTGTCCAGTTCGTCGCGCCATCGGCGGACTGTTCCAGGGTGACAACGCAGGTATTTGCGCCGGTGAGCGCCGGATCGCTCGCATGGATGTTGGCGGAATCATAGTTCAGCCGGTCGATGGCTGCACCTGTCTGCGTACCGGTGGAGATGGTCGGAGCGATGCCGGTGACGAGCTTCGCCCCGATGGAAACATTGGGTCTCATGTATCGAGATCGGGTGTAGAGGTGAGAGAATAGGACCGCCGTGCATCACCGAACGATCATCGTTCGGCAGCTCCAGCGGTCCCGGTTACATCAGCCTGGCTGGAGCGACTGGTTGATCCCGTGGATCAGTTATCGCCCCAGGTGACATGGTCGATCACGACAGCGGCCTTGTCATGGCGGAGACCGCAGTCGACACGGCTACGGGTCTGGATCACGGTCTCATCGCGGGAGACACCGGAGACAACTGCGCCGAGCGACGGGTCGTAGTAGGTGCCGTTCTCGAAGACCTTCACCGACATCGAGCCGGTCTCACCGATGAGGAACTGCGCCCAGTCGACCAGGTAGATCTCTGCCTCGTTCCCGCCCACACCGAGATCCTCGGGGAGAAGGTTGGAGACGAAGAACGGAATGCGGCGGAGCTTCTCATTGTCGGACATATCCTTGTCGAAGACGAGGTTGCCGTTACCATCGGCGAGGTTCATCAGGAACTCCTCGGTGCGGGGAGTGATGACCCATGCAGGTTTCACCATCGGGATCTTCGCTGTCTTCAACAGGCGAATGGCCTTGGAGAGGGTGGCGCGGACCTGATCGAGAGTGGAGCCGAGAGGCTGGATCACATGATCCTCGTGCACGAGATAGCGCACGCCGGTCGGAGTGTTCTCGGCTCCATCGCTGCGAAGGAATGCCAGTTCCTCTCGCTCTCCTACTGCTGCAACGAGATCATCACGGACGATGACATCGGCCTGTGGACCGTCATCCTCCAGGAGATCATTCGAGATGGGAACGATACCCATCTGCTTCTTCGCACTCATCGAGAGGCGCGAGGTCTTGATGCCGGAAGGTTTTGCGTTCTCGCTCTCACCGATGAAATAGGAGACAGCTCCGCCGACGAGCTTCGGCATGGAGATGTTCCCCTTCGGCATCGGGATGACGCGAGCACCGGCCTTGCGGACGACCGAAGTGCCGCGCAGCAGTTCGATCACCTCACCGGAAAACTGCTCGAAGACGAGCGCTCCGCCATCGTCGAATGAGGTCTCGGTCATCGCCTTTGCGATGAGAGTATCGACTTCCAGGCGGCTTTTCTTCGCCCACTTCTCTGCGATGCTCTTCGCCTCACGGACATCTCCGCGAGCAGCAGCCAGACAGCGAGTGAATCGAGCGAACGGCAGACCTTTGAGGTTATCGGTGAACGGTGTGTAGGGTGAAGCAGAGTTCGACTTGCCGGTGCCACCCTGAACGAGAAAGTTCGGTGCGCCGTTGGTGCGGGCCTCGGCGAGACCCTGCGCTTTGGCCTGAGCAAGAGCGGAATCGAATGCTTCCTGCTCGATCGTGATTTTGGGCATGGGGTGTGGTTAGGTTGTGGAGGGAAACAGGTAGCGGTGGTCGGAGAGATCCGAGGGATTGAGGAGATCCGACGGAACGGATGGAACAGTGGAAACGGGGGAACAGTGAGGGCGGGAGAAACAGGGAGAACTGGCGTTATGCCAGAGCCTTCAGGCGAGCGGTGATGAAGTCTTCGTCAGCTTCGACCGCCTTCTCCTCGGTCGCCAGTTCGGGAGTCTCTTCGGTCTTCCCTGCCGACGACTTCAGCGAGGCGACATCAGCGGCCAGGTTCTTCACAAGCGTGGTCAGGTCGGAGAGCGCCTTCTTGGTATCCTCCTCCCCTTCAGGCTTCTTCGAGCCTTTGTCATCACCCTTGCCAGCTTCAGCAGCATCAGCAGCTTCCTGGTCGGTGATAACGCCATCCTCGGCGGCCGTAATGAGAGCGGCGAGGCGCTTCACTGCCGATGCGCCTTCATCATGTGCGGACTTCAGTTCGGCGAGGTTCTTTGCAGAGATCGGCTTGCCGACCTTCTCTTCAACGGTCATACTGTTGGTGGAAAGTGTGATTGTGTTCGTGGTGGTCAGAGACTTGACGAGATCGCCCTCGGCGGAGACAAGACCTCGGAGGATCGCCTCTCGCAACCCCTTCTCGAAGTTGTGATCGACGACCTGAGCGCCCGGGTTCATCGGGATGTTGCACAGAGAGAACTCCAGCAACTCCCAGGATGTGAACGTTCGAATGATTCCGATGCCAGGGTAGACCAGGCCTGCCGAGATCATCTCCTGCGTGATTGGAGTGTCCTTCCATGCCAGCGGAATGAACCCGATCGAGGAAGTACGGATCACCCCCATCTCGACCAGGATGCCGATCTCGCGCGAGAGGTCGGTGACGCTATGGAAGAGCACCTCCGCCTCGAATTCCTTCTCGGAAGGAAAGAGAGCCGGACAGGTGGCGATCGCTGGAGGCGTGACTGCTCCACCAAAGCGATTATGCTCCCACAGGACAACAGGATTGACAACGAAGTTGTCGAGCTTCGCCCCCTTCATCTCCATCTGGTCGTTGGTGCGGTCGATCTGATCGGTGGTGATCTTAATCCGCGCGCGGCGCATCCCCTCGGAGGCGTCGATCATCTTCAGCAGTTCGAATGTCCTGGTCGTTACCAGACCCGGCACACCGTTGTGAATGATGACATTCGGAGGAAGTCTCCCCTCTTCGGTGACGAGACCTTTGTATCGCTTCAGGAACTCGAAGCGAGAATCTTCCATCATCGGTGATGGTGCGTTCGGCATTGTGGCGGTTTTCAGGGTGAGTGTACGGCGGGAACGTGGTCGGACAGCGAGTTCAGCAGGACGTGAGACCGAACGAGGGCGGTCCTGTTCATCAAGGGGAATGGACAGATCGCGGTGACTACGGAGAGCGGTCTGGACGGGCACCGCCTACAGGGACAACTCAGAAGATGGCGTCAGCGGGTGCCGGAACCTTCTTTGGGAACTCGATCTTCAGAACATCGGCGCCGAGATCGGCAATGACCATGTCTGAGATGTAGCCACTCGGATAGGGTACGAAGCTCGGAACCTGATCCAGACCATAGAGGAGAGTGAGAGCCTCGGTCAGCTCCTCGCGGTCTGACACCCAGGTGCCATCATCGAGGATCGTCGCCTCGGTCTTGTTTATGCTAAGGGTTATCGGCATCGGTCTTTTCCTTTGGTTGGAATCCCCTGCGTATGAGATCATAAATGAAGTCGAACATATCGGGATCGGCTTTGGCAAACCCGATCGGGTTACGATACATCTCCTCCAGGCCAACAGACAACACCTCTGTTGCAAGAATCTTCTTCCCCATGCGGGTCTTGTACTCCTTACCGATGTAGGGAGATATGAACTGATCGGGGCGCGTCACTTCGTCCTCATCATAGTTGTAGCTCGGAAAGAGATCCTTCAACTTGACGAGCTTCTCGCGCCTGGTCCGACGCTTCAGAAATGCCGTCGTCTCCTTCATTACTCCCTTTTGCAGATCATCGACCCAGTGTCCCAACTCATGCACCACGGTATCGGAATAGCCAGGCCTGTAGGGGTTGATGCGGATGCCGACATCGAGAGAGCGATAGAATGCGCGGCCTGCCCAGTAGTGGACATCGACTGTCTTGTTCTTCATGGCATCGGGGCCAAGAACCTTCTGCATCCACTCGATCGACTGCTCGATCACCATTCTATGCGGCCCTGCAAAGGAGCGCCCGTTGGCGTCGTCCTTATAGACGAACTTCGTCTTCGCCTTCCCTGCCGGATGGAAGAGCAACTCCTCATGAATCTTCCCGGTGAGATGCCCGAACCGATCATCCATCGACTCCATCAGAGCCTTCAGTGTTCGGGTCTCCTCGCCAAGCTCCTTCCATCGCTTCTTCTTGAGGTGCTGAGCAATGCGATCTCTCACGACCGCCATGCTCCGAACAGATACATCGAACGACGAGCCGGTCTCCTCCAACATCTTGTAGATCCTGGCGCGAGCCTCGGCGCCCGTTGCCGGTCGAGGGTCGTTGTACTGGGGTTTCGGCTTGCGAGCGGAAGTTCGTCGGACCGATGGCGACGGCGCAATTGGACCAACGATCGGTGGCTGGATGATTGGCAGCCTGTCCTTGTTGAGCGTTCCACGAGGGCGAAGGACACATCGACAGTTGACATTCTCCCTGGCAACCGATCCACCTCCAGGATGGAGCATCACATCGGAACCGACATGATACAAGCCGTTCTCATCGGGACGCTGTCCGTCGGCTCCGATATGCGAGCCTCGCACATGAGTATCCCGTTGCGAGAACCATACAGCATCGATGCCGAGACCGTTCCAGGCTTGGAGCTGGGCATTGGTCGTGGCGACGGTCGCAGTAGTGCGGGCGATCCTCTCAGCTCCGGACTTCGCATAGACATCGGAGAACTGTGCAAGGATCATCTCCCGAAGTTCATCCGGATGCCTCTCCGTGTTGCGCTGCAGGAGATTTTCGAGTCGCCAGAAGATCGCCTCCGGAGCGGTCTTGATCTTCTGGGCTGAAGTCGTGACCGCTGCACGAACGTGGTCATCGAACTGCGTGTCGTAGTACTGCCAGCTCCCTCCGACGATTTCGACGGCCTGCTGCATGGCCGAGGTAACAGTCGCGCGGATCTCCGGCGTCACCCTGTCGAGCAGCCGAGTCGACCACTCGGTAGGATCGAAGAGGTTCACGAACTGGTCGGTTGATCCGAGGTCACCGGCAGCTTTCGCTTTGGATCTCTGATGAATGTTCGAGATCACTTCCGACCGGAGATCGGAGAGCCAGGAGAGGACACCTTTCTTTATGAGAGCTTCACCTCTGGTCATCGTCCTGTCGACCGACTTCCAGTATTCAAGGGCGAAACTCTCATCCCCAAAAGGGTCTCGATAGCTCTCCAGACGCTTCAGGTGTTTCCCTTCCACTTCATCTGGTGGCGGCTCTTCGGGATCATCGTTCGCCGTTGGATCTTCCGTACTGGGATCTTCAGCCGATGGACCCAGGGTCGCCGGCGCTACCGGCGTGGGAGGGTTCAGCGCCTGATCGATCGTGACGTAGCCCGATGGGATCAAGAGGATATCGCCACCATCGACAGGATCTTCACCGCGAGCTTTCCGTATCTCATTGCGAGTCTTCAGTCCGAGTCGTACATCCTGATCGGTCTGCTTCATAGCGAAGTCGGGATCGACACCGGAATAGGGCTTTGGCTCGACCAGGAGTCCGACCTCGAACTGCGAGAAGTGAGCAGAAAACTCCTCACCGAAGTACTCGGCGCGAGGATCGACCGTGTTCTCGTGGAACCATGCCTTCGAGGTCTCAGACGTGGCGCGGTTCTGATGCTCGCCGGTTAACAGCCCGATCGGGACGCCGAAGACGGTCGTGATCCGCTTCTGATTCATTCCATCGGACTGTTGCAGCTCGGTTTGCTTCCCGGTCTGCGCGAACGTCTGGATCTGAGCGCCACCTTCGATCAGTGCCCATTTCCCTGCGTTGTCTATTCCCTGGAATGTGTCATTCCAGCGAGCTTTCAGAGTCTCCCATTGTTCCTCATCGACCTCGCCAGGATGCAGGATCGCAAAGGCAGGCATCGCATCGTTCTCGAAGTATCTGCGGAGATACTTCATCGTGTAGTAATCGACGGTGATGGCATCGATCGCAGCCGAGATCGTCGATCGCCCCACATAGAACGACTCCTCTCCCGTTGTCGAAGGCATGAGGTTCTTCAGATGAATCACCTCGCGTGCATCGATCCCGTATTGACCTCCAGGGCCATTGTAGATGTAGCCCTTGATGAAGTTCACCGGATCGGGAACGACCTGCATCCGATTCGATGGCAATACCCACATCTCACGAGGGACAGATCCTCCGTAGGTGGGGGTGTAGATGTAGGCGTTGCCGTTGACATCATACCATTCGGAGATCAGCTTGTAGATGATCGAGCGAACCAGGAACGGGTTCGGCTTTGCAAGAAGCTGCACTGCCCAATGCTCACGCGACAACTCGATCTTGTCATCCTGCCCCTTCCCTTCCCTGTATACCGGGTACTTCTTTTTCTTTAATGCTTGCGAGATCGCGCTCACGCAGGCATAGGTCCAGCCTCGAAGTGCTGCTGCATAATCCTGGGCAGTGAAGTGCGAACCTCGGCCAGAGAACCCAAGCGAGAACCCGGCTCGATTCGGAGCAAGCGGCTTGACTGCCTTCGCTGACGAACCGCTGTTCGTCGACGAACTACCGTTCGTCGTATCTGGTCGGGCGAGCTTGGAGAGCATTATCGAGTCGGAGCGGTGAGAGTGTCGAGGATTGCAGAGAAGGCATCACGGTCAGCTTTGCGGCGTTGTCGGTACGCCGATCGGATGAAGCGCCAACTCTGGAGACGTTCCCTCATGCCGAGAGGGATTGCAACGCCGTTGACGCGAAGCGGGAACCATCGGTAGCATAGAACAATGCGGAGATCGCGCTCCGTGATATTGATCGAGGTGGATCCCCGCCTCGCATCGATGTCGATGTCATCGGCCTTCTGATCGATCTTCGATTGCAGGAACGATAGGAATCGCTGTATCATAGGCGGCGAATGTTCAATGTGTTCTCCGGGAGAGTTGTCGCCAGGATCGCCAGGGCGAATGAATCTGCTCGGTCGTCATGGTCTCCGGATGGTGCCCGAAGCGTCGAGGACTCGATCGAGGCGAGCTGCGCATATGTCCCCTCGGAGTGAACTGTCACGGAGTTGTCTCGGAACGCCTCCGTTACGGCGTTGTAGAGAAGGGTCTTCCCCTTCGAGTTGTCGAGCCATCCTGCCTTGTTATCCATCCCCTTCATCAGAGAGATCCCTTTGGCATTGTCGGAGAGCCAGAGGAGGACGGCGTGCCCGTGATTGTTGCGCTCGACGAGCACTGGCGCTTTGCCGTAGTAGCGAGCCAGAATCTCCACATAGGAACCGAGGACAGCCGGCTCGACCTTCCCTGCCAGAGAAGCGACCTCTTCTCCTGTAAGGCGGTCTGCGACTGTTATCGTAGAGTCATCGGAGTTCGGGTTGCCTTCAGCGGTGTCGACGCCGAGGACGTACTTGCGCCCCTTCTCGGGTAGCCGGTAGAGTTCGAGACCCGGGATGCACGGCGGCTTGTCAGGGCGACTTGCACGTGGTAGAGCAGCCAGTAGATCAGCAACTGCATCATCGGAAAGTGGTAGCTCAGGAGTGTAGTTGCGGCGGAGCCATTCACCAGGGATGCGCTTGTCGAGCGACAGAGGTGCGAGAGCTTCATCGTCAGTCGTCGGATACTGCTCATGGACGTAGTCGAGTGCACCGGTACGCGAGAGCGCCTCTTGTTTCTGCTCTTCATACCATCTCTCGGTTCGTGTAGGTCGAACATGCCAGGGAAGAAAGACCGCTGCCCACTTGTTCAGCTTGCGACGTGCAGCCCGATAGATCCTCTTGAACTCCGTATTCGGTCGCTTCTTGTCGACACGGGAGAGGAGGATCAACTTCCCGCCGGCGTCTACCGTAGGTTTGACCGCCTTCAGGAGTTGACCGAGGTCGACGGCGAGGTCCGCTTCATCGACGATTGCCAGTGTTGCCGTGTAGCCATCACCAGCCTTCGTCGAGAATGCCCTTGCAATGGAGCCGTTCGAGAGGGACCAGACTCGCTTGTCATCGGTCACGACCTCTCGACCAGCCTTCATGAAATCTGGAAGTCGAGTGTACATTCCCTTCAGGCGTTCATCACCGAGGAGATAGATCGCCTCGTCCTCTCGCTTGCTGAAGATGAGGATCGTCGCAGCCGGACGGAAGATCATCTGCCAGAGAGCGTAGCTGAGAACCAGCCAGGACAATCCAAGCTGGCGAGCCTTCAGGATGCAGGTGAGCTGCCGCATATGGATCGTCTTGAGGGTCTGCGCCTGGGCTCGCCATAGCTCGAACTGTATCCACTTCCCTCCTGTTCCAGTACCATCCTCAGAAGTGGTGTCGTAGATATGGCAGAAGGTATGCGCGAAGTAGAGGGGCGAACGGCTACACTTGAGAAGTTCCTCTTCCTCATATCGGGTCATCGGTCTGCTCCATCGGCAGCGATGGGATTGGACCTGATGAGTCCTCCTCTCCTATTCCGAACATCTCGCGTTCCCACTCATCGACCTGTCGAGCAGCCTCGATGACAGCATCAGCCGAGACGCTGACGAGGGACTGTCCGTCGGCACCCGTCACTTCATGGCGCTGCTTCGGCTGTTGATCGAGTTCGGCACGGAGTTGCTCGGCTGTCATCCGGATCGCATTGAAGAGGATGCGGGGCGAGATGACCAACTCCTCCTCGGCCTCTCCCCTGCGACACTTCTTTGCCAGGATGTTGAGCTGCTGTGCGAGCACCGCCTGCTGCGCCTGGAAGAGTGCTATGCGATCATCCTTGGACTGGCGGCGGAGCATCTCGAAGTGCTCCTCCCGCTCACGTCGATCCTTCTCGATCTGGTAGTTGTCCCAGGCCGATGCGCGCTCCTTCCATCGGTAGGCTTTGACGGCGAGCGACCAGCTCGAGGGGAACGTATTTGCATCTCGCTCTTTCTCGCCCTCTCGCGCTTTTCCTCGCCGTTCAGCATTGTAGGTCGCCAGTATCGAACGTGATGGGCCGGATAACCGATATCGCTCGAAGCGACCATACCAGAGATCGTTCTCCCCCTCCATACGATCCCAGGGACGCCCTTCCCGGTGCTTCGAAGTATCTTCAGCGTTTGTCATCGGCGTGGAGGTGGGAGAAAGGAGACCCGCTCCAGGTAGGGACCGGGCGGTCACGGAGCGGGTCGGTAGGACGTTATGCTGCGGTCCCTGCGGGAGTTGAACCCGCGATCTCCTGAGAGACAGTCAGGTGAGTTGACCACTACTCCAAGGGACCGTTCAGGAGTGGAGTTGTTCAGGACGTGAACGCACCGGTTCCCGATCGAGGGGCAGTCATGCTATGTGGCGGGCGATCACGTTCACGATCTGCTTGTAGAGAGTATCGGATCTGTCGTTGCGGACAGCTCCAGCTACGAGATCGGCGAGCACCCTGCCAGTCTTATCACTGCGAATAGTTTTGAGGGTCCGACGGACGAAGTCTCTTTGCTCTTCGGTGAGCTGGCGGTCTTGACGCTCCAGGGCAGCTTCGAGCTGCTTCTCCATCATTGCTGATGGGGTGGTGATCGGTGCGTCTGAGGCTCCTTCCGTTGTGTCCCCCTCATATTCTACTGTGTCAGCAGGCGAGTGGGCGGCAAATTCCGCGAATTTCGCAGCCACTTCCCCCACCTTCCCCCGCCGACGCTCCAGAAACCGCTCGAACGCCTTCATGGAAGGGAATGGATTCTCGATGACATCCGGCGTTTTATCGAGCCTTCGATATGCCTCTCGTACCGGCTCTCCCCGTGCGTGCGAGCGATGCAGTACCTGAGCGGCGAATGCGAGCCGCCGCTGCTCCACCCTCTCTTCAACACTCCCCTTCATATTCCTCGACAGTTGTTTCCGTTGTTGTTTTCGTCGTCGTCCTCTTTCGTAACCGCGCAACGGCCTTTCGAGCCCGATCCTTCGTTGCGAACAGGATATCGAAGATCGTGTCGGCGAGACCGTGCTTCCCGATCTGTTGCGTCGTGAATCGACAGGTGTAGTGACCAGCTACCGGTTCTCCTTCGATCCCGACGATCCTCCCCTCGATACTGATCCGTTCGTTGTTGGAGATAGCGTATCCAGCACTACTCCATGAGTCGATCGTATCAGCATCTCGATCGAAGCTGACCAGGCTGGGCTCGATCTCGACGGTGATGTTGCGAAGCCGTCTTCCGGTGAACTTGTTTGCATCGTACGCTACAGGCATCGGTAGACCTCCAGGTAGAGTGTCGAGAACTCGCCGTAGAAGTCGGGGATGTCATCGACGTTATCCCCTGCCGCTACCGCAGCAGGACCGGGGAGATCGTCCTTCTGCTGGAAGTCGAGGTCGACCCAGAGGCCGAGGAGTTCAGCGTCATGGATGAGTTCCTCGAGTGCACGGACATTGGCTCTGAGGATGTCGGCAATCTCGGCATCCGTCCGCCCTTCGAAGGTGTTTGTCCTCATAGGATCGTCACCTCCTTCAGATCCATCTCCATCATTGATACCTCCTCGGGGACACGATCGTCCGCCAGAATGCCGGTGTCGAGTTGATCGCTCGCCGATGTCGCATGTGAAGTTGGCGGGCCTTGCGAGCGAATGGATGAGACTCGACCGCCAGCTTGTAGGCTGCATCGGCCGTCTCAGGATTGAACCAGAGAGTCACGAAGTGTCGTGCGTAGAGTTTGCAGTGTTGATCGTCGTGCCCCATTGCACGCGCGATGTCCCTTCCGAGCCGCTGGACACGACGCCGAAGGGTATTGTTCTTGACTACCCCTGTCACTAGACCTCCGCGCACTATTGCGCGCTGAACGTGTTTGGTGGACCGGAATGCTTCCGGTTATACAATTGACTGATATGGTACACTGAGCGCCGCAAGGATCGCCCACTCGAACGCGCGAACACGATCCACTGATGCTGTAGCATCGTTTACCGAGCCGAGCCCCCGTGCAGTTTCAAGCCACTGCTCCCACAACTCATATGTGGAGTCACTGAGGGGGATCTTGAGCCGTTTGGACCTGTCCTCGTTCGATGTGCGTTCCTTCTGCTGCTGTTCGAATGCATCCCAATCGAAGTCGACGAGCCGCTTGAATCCCTGGATCTGCTCCAGTGAATAGGGCATCGTCTCGGCAAGCCGCTCGGAGCCGAAGCGTACTTCGAGTTCCGTCATCCGCTGGGCGAGCTTGAATTGATCGGTTGCGAAGCGAGTCTCATTCGTCTCGACGGCGAGGCGGTGTGCTTCGACCAACGAGATCTCGCCGCAATCGTAGACAATCACCGTCTCGAAGTTCAATTCACGGAAGGCTACAAGCCTGTGATTGCCGTTGACGACCTCGAAGTATCCGGTCGGAAGCTGCCTGACGATGATATTCTCGAGCTGGCCGTTGCGCCGAATGTTCTCGACGAGCTTTCGCGATAGGGAGAGATCCTGCTCCTTGTAGTTCCAATCGGCTTCAATGAGAAGCTCGATAGGCAGCTCACGGAACCGATCGATCCGTGTGAGTTCGATCATCGATACCTCCGGTGTCCTGTCAGCGCAATCACCAGCGTAATGCCTGCCGTTATGAGAATCGTTCCCAACACCAGCAGGAAGAGGGTATCGCGAGGATCATTCATCTTCGACCTCCTCCAGATGGAAGAACTCCCGGGGCGTATTCGTTGCTTCGACCAATGCTGCTTCTAGAGCCCTTGAGTCGATGATGTCGGGATCGGCGCAACCGGTAGCTGAACTGTAGCGATCAACCCATTTCAACCAGACATTGTATGTCTCCTCCGGCAGATCGAGCGAGAGATGCTTCGTGAATCGTTCTCCCGGGCTCTCTCCTGCCGGACTCTCGTCGTTATGGTCTCCATCCGTGTCACCGGCAGAACCGTTGTCGGTAGCAGATTGATCGGACTTCCGTTCGTCTTGGTCCTTCTTGTCCCACTGGATGTCGAGCGAACCGATAAGCGCCGTCATCTCCTCACGAGAGAACGGGATCGTATCTGCCAGATCCTCCAGTGACGTATCGACTGCAAGGCCACGCAAGAGTTCAGCGAGCTTCTGAGAGTCTGTGCGAAACCGAGTCTCATTGGTCTCGATCGCAATGCGCACTGCCTCCTCCTCGGAGATCTCGCCGAGATCGAAGCAGATCGCTGTCGGCGATCTCAGAACTACAAGAGCATCATAACGGTGATTTCCGTTGACGACTTCATAGAGGTTGCCGAGCCGTCGCACCAGGAGAACCTCGATCTGCCCGTTGCGTCGGATGTTGTTGGCGAGCTTTGCTGATAGCTCTTCGTTGTCGTGTTTATAGTTCCATCGGGCTTTGACCAGAAGCTCGATCGGAAGTTCTCTGATCTGGACGATTTCATCCCTCCTGGCTGACGACGCTTGCCGCCGTCAATACTTCATTCACTCCGTGCTCCCACAATGAGGGAACCGGTTCGGAGTTGTAGAACCGATTGTTGATGTATTGATTCAAGGCGCGGTACGACTGGACATTGACCGCGTTGTTGAGCATGTAGGAGAGCCGAGCCTCGGTCAGTTCCAGGCCGAGAAGTTCAACCCGGCGCTGGAACAGAGGAGCAAGCTCTGTGGCTGTCTGCCGGAACGGTCGCGAGTGTGCATGTGCCTTGACGAGTTCGTTGTGCCGGAAGAGCATTCCGCCGGCGTACTTGCCTGCGCCGAGCCACGATGTGGAGTCACAGGAGTAATACCCCGACTGCATCAGGAGAGCCTGCTGCGTGCAGCCGAGCAGATGGATCTTCACGTTCTGGTTGACTCCCTTCGCGCGTTGTATGGTATGCGTCACGAGCTGTGCGAGCTGCGCACGGTTCTTCGTGACGATGCGAAGCTCCGGAATCGAGATCGCAATGAACGGATAGCGGTCTGCGAGCCGTTCCAGCCCTTCGAGCTTCTCTTCGATATGCCACACGAATATGGTCCGCTCGATGTCGTACTCCCCTTCGAAGTACCCCCTGAACTCCTTCAAGGCATCCAGTCCCAGTACCTTGTGGACATCCATCTCGACGATGTTCGAACGGTAGCCGATCCGCCTCATCGTGTCGATGTAGGTACGAGTGTACTCCATGAGGTCTGCCCGATCGTATCGCTTCCCTTTACCGGCACCGAACATCATCGTGAATAGTCCCGAGTCCATGATCCACTCGGCTCCCCGATCGACGGCGATGGCATAGAGCTGTCGCCATCGTTCGAGCGCCTTGTCGGACTTGCCACGGATCGCATGGTAGTACGATGTCAGCAGGTTCGGATGGTCGGCGGAAACGATCGTCGCAGCGAAGTCGAAGCTATCTGCTCCGGCAGCGACAAGTCTCATCGAGCCTCTACCCTCGCACCTCCTCGACCGTCCTCGAGTACCTCGATCCATCGAAAGCCTTGATCGTAGAGCTCGTCGAGGAGCTTCTCGGCAATCATCTCGCAGGAGTCATTGAAGAAGTCCACCTCACCACCGGTCGTTCGCATTGAACGATAACGCCAGGCGATCGCCTGCCTGAGATGTCCCTGCATGATGAATATCTCCTTCTCACGATCGGACTCGATGACCTCTACCCCTGCACGAATGCGAAACAGGTGACGGTGCCGATGCCGAAGGAACGATACCTCATCGGGAGCCTGCTCCCACCTGTGGAAACCCTCTACATCGATGTCGAGGATCACGGTCTTCTTCAGAGGGACTTCGACTGTTCTCTGAACCTTCATGAATGATGAATCCACCTATTACCCTTCCTTGAGTCGGTTGAAGAACTCTCCACGGAGGACCAGATCATCCTTCATTGGTCCTCGAAACGCTGTCGTCGATGTCATCGCTCCCGGCTTACGAACGCCGCGCATCGTCATGCAGGTGTGCTGTGCGGCCAGATGTACGCCGACCCAGTATGGTTCGAGCTTCTCAACCAGATAGTCGGCGACCTGCTCGGTAATACGCTCCTGATTCTGCAGGCGACGTGAGAACATCTCCAGCGTGCGTGGCATTTTGGAGATGCCGACGAGCTTCTTGTTGGGGAGATACCCGATCGCTCCCTTACCGATGAACGGGGCGATATGATGCTCGCAGAGAGATTCGAAGTCGATCCCGGAGACCAGCACCATCTCATCGGTCCCTTCGTTCTCGAACGTCGTCATATTGAACTCTGGAGGAGCAAGAAACTCCCGCAGAAACTTGACATAGCGCTTCGGCGTATCGACCAACCCATCGCGTGAGATGTCTTCTCCGAGCGACTGGATCAGCCGCGCAACATGATCCTCTGCATCCTTCTGGACTTCATCCTCCCAAGGGAATGAGATCCATGCGTTCCGGTGCTCCCGGCGCTTGTCGATGATGTAGGCGAATGGCTTGCAGTACTTGCGGTAGCGTTCCGTTGTTGCGCCGCTATCGTAGATGTCATCGACAATCACATCGGCCTCTTCAGGCTTCTGGACGACGTTAGCACCCATGCCAAGCAGGATGGCTGCGATGATCGCTCCCCCACGAGGAATGCCATAGAATGCGGTCCCCTTCGGATAACGATCGACAATGGCGCGGGTGCGCTCGCATACCTGTTCCCAGCCGATCGACTTGACTACCCCACCCTTCATAGCACCCCGATCAGCTTGTGTAACTGAAGCGATAGTGCCCACTCCGGGTTCTGTTTGACTAAGTCGATGCAGTGCCGAAGGTTCTCCTCGTTCAGCGCATTTCCATCGAAGTGCGGCGAGATGAACTTGCAGGTTGCCTCGACCGATGGTTGCGGAATCGACTGGCCCTTGTGCCTGACGTATCGAAGCTCATCGACTCCCGTGGGGAAGTTCTTCTTGATGACATGCTCGGCGACCTTCGGAGAGACACATACCCAGTCGATCGCCTCCGGCACCGGATGTAGACCACTTGTTTCGATTGCCTGGTAGTATTCAGCGTCGGCGAAGTAGTCTGCAATCTCATCGGTCAACTGGTCTGTCGGCTCCCCTCCTGTCCAGATGATCCATCGGCACTTCGGAGCAAGCTCCTTGACACAGCCGAGGATCTCTGCAACAGTCATCGTACGGCCCGACTCGAACTCGGTATCGCAGCGGATGCCGGAAGCATAACAGGCATGTTTTGCCGAGCAGCCCTGCAGCCTGATGAAGATCGATGCCTCACCAGCTCGCGCTCCCTCTCCCTGGATCGAAAAGAAGATCTCGGCAACACCGAGCGTCCGCTGGGCAACATCTGTCGAGGGTGTCTCGTCTGTACGAGTTCCCTCTGTAGCAGTGGGACTATTCAAGTGCGAATCGGTCGGGGGAATAGGTTCCGAGCCGGCATGCGAGTCTCTCATGGACCTCATTATTTCGGTATGAATTGATTGCGGATGTATCGGTACATCCAGATAGCGCCGAGCGTGAACCCGAGCAGGAAGATTCCGACTTCAAGCATGGCAGTCACCCAGGATCGCCTTCGCCGAGCAGTTCGGCGTCTCATGGATCGTGACTGCTGTGACCTGCGGAGCACCTCTCATACTACCGATAAGCTGGCGAGATCGGTCGAGGAGAGCCACGGCAAGGTTCTCGGCCGTCGGGATGTAGTCGACTACGATGATCTTCGTATCGGTCCGAAGCAGGAGTTCAGCATACGGGTCATCACGGTAGATCATGAAGCCATGATCCCAATACTCATCGATCCACCTGCCGAGTACCTCCTTCACCTCAGCAAAGTCCATGACCATCCCTTCATCGCTTGCCCCTGGCGTATCGACCAGCGGCGCCTCCAGTTCTACGAGGGCGACATACCGGTGACCGTGCAGATTGCGGCACTTCGAGCGATGATTGGTGACACGGTGCCCCATATCCCACTGAAATTGCCGTGTGATTCTGATTGTGCTTTTCATGTATTCTCTTGAATGGCAGAGGATGCACGGAGGACGACTTCGAGCCTGTCAATGATTGGCCGGCCCGTATAGAAGCAGATCACGGGTAAGCCGATCGATTGAGCCACGAGAACTTCCCGGCGTGACCTTCTGGATCTGCGCCAGCCTGCAAGGAGGACCACCACATCGGCCGAGAGTACATCCGCAAAGTTCTTGCGGAGATACTGCCCGTATGGAAGCGTGACATCGCCATTGAAGTTCTCGGCAGGACTGAGGACAGAGCAGCCACGATTGCGAAGATTTTCTGCGGCTGCATTGATGGCCGGGAAGTTGAACTGCCGCTTTCCGTTCATCGGACAACTGATATAGACAACAGCGCCCGGCAGAAGCAGCGGAGAGGTGTTCCTTACCATGTACGAATCGCCGCAAACGGAACGCGGGGCTTCTCGACGATGAATGGATTTGTGCAGAGCCAACCATCTGGCACAACTTCATTCCGATCCTGGCGAACTCGCTCCAGTTCGTTGCGGAGCCTGTCGATCGTGGCAGCACGCTCCGAGGCAAGGCGCTTCTGTTCGGCATAGTTGGAGCGAAGCCCGGCGAGTTCCTTTCGAGCATCCTCTTCTGCTATGGCCTCCTTCACTTCCCTCTCCTTTCGAGCGATCCGTTCCTGTTCGATCTTGGCGATGCACTCGGCATAGCCGGCGATGTCGGTCAGGTTGTCGAATCCCGATCGGTTGACCTGGCGGGAGAGTTTGACTGCGATCATACAGAGAGCTACCTGTTCGCCAGTGATCGACGGTACGCCGAGTATCGCTCCCCACATCTGTCCAGTACGGGTCATCTCGTCGAGAGGATGGCCGAAGGCTGCCCGACGATCGCCATTGACGATATTGTTAGCTGTGAGGCAAGGGGAACTCGCCTCTACAGCCTTGTTGAGCTTTTCTGCGGTATCGGTGACCTGCTGCAGAGCCGTGCCGAGATCGGTCAGGAACTGCTCGATCTCCTGCGGAGGCAACGTGAACAACGAGGCGGGAGTCTTCACCTCGAAGAGAGGATCGAAGAGTGTGGAGATCGACCGAAGGGCCGGGTTCTGGCTGGCGAGATTGTCGAGAGGGGTTTTCAGGGGATTCGGAGTCATTTCAAGTGAACTGAATGCAAAGGGAAGGTTTGTCGCGCCACGGTATGGCAAAACAGATCGAGCGCGGCACCCGTGTCGGGATACCGCGCTCGAGCGAGGTCATGAGTCATTGTAGGTCCGGCTCTTCCTGGGCGAAGGCACGCCTAATGACTCTATGTGTGTGAGTCGGCATAGTCGATGAATGCCGATCTCGATCGCCATCTTACGATGGGTCCATGCGGAGGGTGAAGGACTCGAACCTCCAGGCGCCGTGCCCCTGCGACGTGGCACCTCATTGCCAACTCAACAGGAAGCCCCTCCGACTCCCGGCACATCTCCTGCCGGGTAGAGTCCGGTTCATTATTGAGCCGACAAGTCATCCGTTCTCTTCACGGCAGTCATCCGATCCCTTGCAGCGCTGGGGCGACAGAAAAGTCGGTCGCCAGGCGCCATCGACGCGCTGCGTCTTCGGCACATCCTTTTAGGTTAGTGCTACTACGCTAGAACATCCGTCAGCGATTGTTCTTTGCGCTGGAACCAGCCGGCACGTTCGAGGATATCCTTCGAGTAGTCGCGACTTGTCGTGAAATAGTCGATATCGAGACCATCCTTTATTGCAGTGCCGACGCGGCCAAGACCACAGTTGTACGCTGCAAGCGTCGCTCGAAGCAGGCCAGCACTCTCCAGGTGAAAGCGTGCCTGGAGATGATGCGCATAGTTCGAGAGTATCCCAGCCGCGTAGAGGATGTTCTCACGAGCATCCTTCCACTTTCCTGAACTGATGAACTCGGGATGCCAGCGATCATCGATCTGCATCAGCCCGCGGCCATGTCCATGATCTCCCTTCCCCTCTGGACCACGGGGACGAAGGAGCAATCCCCAACCGGACTCACGAGATCCGATGCCGAGGATGACCGAGGTCGTGAAGTCAGCGGGACCGCTCGCCTTCGCAGATCCTTGCTCGATCGACAGTCGATAGCGTTTCGACTCATCGTAATGCCCAGTGAGAGCCGGATGGTTCAGGCTGTACTTCGATGGGAAGAGCTTCTCATCGGGAGCCTTTCCTGTTGCCAGCGCTGCCCAGGTATTCGGTCCGACGATCCCATCGACACGCAGGCCAATACGTGTCTGGAACTTGCGGACAGCCTCATCCGTCTCGTTACCGAAGAGACCATCGGGACGAAGCTCACTGAACCCCTGAGCGATCAATGCGAGTTGAAGGTTGCGGACAAAGTTCCGGTAATACGGCGATGTCGAGTCATAGCCGTCATGGATTCTGAGTGTCTTTTCCATCAGTTGGTTACTGCGATTGCAAGTTCTCGAAGCGCATCGAGTTGATTGTCAGGTACCGAATAGAGCACGAAGTCTCCCAGGTAATGCGAGTCAGCATACGAACGATCATCTGTCTTCGAGAAGTCGAGATCCGCTGAATAGTATGCAACACCCGTATCGATCGCCTCGATGAGATTCCAGGGCTTCATCGGAGGCTCAGAGGCAGGACGTACGAGAATGTGGCCCCCTTGCCGGCTGCCGAGACAGCTACACTCACAGGAGGGCTGGTCGCGCTGCACTCGATGTTCTCGTTCCGTACGTCTGTGAACTGTGTCTGTCTGGTCAGCCATAGCCACTGTCGGAACGCCCATTCGGTCGCCACAGGGACGTTCGCACGCTTGTTCAATCCTCCGGAGTTGGACCATGCACCTGTAGAGGATTACTGCGAATACGGCAAGGAGAGCAGTCGAGTACAGCACGATTCAGATAGAGTGACTGGACATCGGAAAGGTGGACACCTTCTTGAAGAATGGGATACCGATACTCCGCCAGTTACGTGCGCGAAACCGGCTGGGGGTATGTCCGCAGAGAGTTCATCGCCTGCGGCATATTCCGCTGGGCCGAGGTGACTTCAGCTTGCGCCTCGCCGATCGGAGAAATCACCTTCATCTTGACTTCCGTTGTAGCCCCCTTCGGGAACAACCAGTTGCGAACGATTCGGTAGAGTGCGTCATTGCCGATCGTGATGCCGACAGCGCCGAGCACTGCGGCAACGATCGAGGAGGTTTCCCATCCCGTGATCCTGCCATCCTGAGCCGCTGCATAGGCTACGGTGCCGGAGCTGAGGAGTAAGTTGATGACCTTCGGTCCATGGCCCCGCGTGAGTGCTTCCAGAAGTTCGGAGGCTCCAGGGTTGGTCTTTACGAGCCACGGCTGGCTGGCAAGCGATTCGGTTCCCTTCTTGAGTAGCTGTGTGATCGCAACCAAAGTGCCGAGGATACCGACGGTCTTCAGAACGAAGTCACCCTGCACCACTGTTACCGTGCGGAGCCACTCCTGAAGTAATCCAAAGAAGTCCATGCAATGGGAGATTTGTAAGGAGAGATGCTCCCGGCCCTTGGATAAGGCCGGTGAGCAGATTTGCACTCTGGATAGCTGATGAATCTGCTCGCACCACACGCACAGATTGAGTGCGCGCGAATATACATTGGCTAAACTTGTTTAGGCAATAGGGCGCATAAAATTATTTTCAGTCCATACGAATGGCAAGTTATGTTCAGGTGCCAGAGCATGGGAACAATAGGTGACTTCAGCCAGATCGCCAGAGTCGGACTACCGCATTTGAACGTTCCGAAGAAACCCGAATTGGCAACTCCCGATCGCTTTCAATGCTCAAGAATGCAGTTTCTCTTTACTTGGGTTTAGACTAAAAGCGACGAGACAACAAGAAGGGCGAGATGGAGTTGCACCATTCGCCCAACAGAAGTTAGTTCGTTGGTACGATGCAACAGCTAACTTCCGCAGCGAAGGTAGCCCGCTTGGCTGACTTTCGCCAGTTCATCTACGATCGCTGCTTCTTGCGAGCACGCGATGCGTTATTCGAGATGCTCGACGCGGTGCTCATCACGCGATCGATCACATCATTGGCCGAGTTGTCGCTCTCGCCGGTGTTCCGGCGACAGTGGCCGAGTCTGTACGAGGCGCTCGATGATGCGGTAATCGACCGAGAGGCGGTGCTCGGTCAATTGCTTGCGCAGGTGCTGATCGAGCGACCCGAGGCCAGTGATGGCTTGCTGATGGTGATCGATCACAGTTCGTGGCCACGGGTGCAAGCCTACTGTCTGGAGGATCGGAGCTTCTGTCACAAGGCCGATGCGGTGTCGGGCAACACGCCGATCACCATCGGCTACGACTACAGCACGCTCGGCTGGGTAGCCAATACGACGCCGGACAGTTGGTGTTTGCCGCTGCTGCACGAGCGCATCAGCCATCAGAGCGCACCGCTTCCGACGGCTGCCGAGCAAGTGCAGCGTCTGCTCGATGAACTCGGCGCAGATGCCCAGCGCGTCCTGCTGATGGGCGACATCGAGTACGGCTCGGCACGCTTCGTGGAGCTGACTGCGGGTGCTGAGTGTGAGAAGCTCTTTCGGCTGCGTCCGAACCGGGTGCTGTATCACGCACCGCCGCCGTACAGCGGCTGTGGGCGTCGGCGCAAACATGGCGCGAAGTTCCGTCTGAAGGATCCGACGAGTTGGGGCGCAGCGGCTGAAGAACTGGTGCTCAGCGATGCCAAACTCGGCGCGATCCGACTGCGGCGATACTCGCAGGTGCATTTCGTCAAAACGCCGCAGCAGCCGATGGAGGTGCTGCTCGTCGAGCAACTCCACGCCGACGGCAGTCTCAAACGTGCGATGTGGCTGATGTACCTCGGCACGTCGATGCCCTCGCTGGAAGAACTCTGGCGACTGTATCTGCGGCGCTTCTCGATCGATCACTGGTATCGCTTCGCCAAGCAGCGTCTGCATTGGACCAGGCCGAAGCTCTCGACAGCCCAACGTAGCGAGCATTGGAGCGACCTGATGCCGATGGCACAGTGGCAATTGTATCTGGCACGTGAGGTGGTGACCGACACGCCGCTGCCCTGGCAGAAGCCGCAGCAGCAGAAACTCACCCCTGGTCGTGTCGCCGAGGGCTTCGCCGGAGTTTTGCTGAGGATTGGCACACCGACCTGTGCACCGAAACCTCGCGGAAAGTCCCCGGGCTGGCTCCGCGGGCGCCCACGGCAGCGTCGCCAGCAGCATCCGATCGAGCGCAAGACGACGCGTCGATGGAAATCGACGCCGAAGTCGCCTCCGTAAGCTGCTCAACTCGGTTGTCAAAGAGCATGCACCATGCCTCTCGGCTTGAGAGGTCCGGGGCATTTAGTCTAAACCCAAGTCTTTACCACGACGTAATGTAGAATGTTGTGTAGCAAATGACCCAACAAATGCGCCAAAGAGAAGCTTGGACAGGTCAGCAAAGACAGCGAAGTCTTGCTTTTCGAGAATCTGAAACTGTAATGCGAAGAGACCAAGTAACAGTAAAATGAACGCTGAGGCAATGGTGCCTAGTGAAAGGCCTGAAAATCCAATTCTATTAAAGAATCCGGCAGTTCCCACATGAGCTTCGAGGGCTCGGACGATGGACTCAACCTCAGTCACCGATTTACCCTTCCCTACAGCATCGTATACTACATTTGGCAGTAACCAGGGATGAGATTGAATCTTGTAGGATGCTGAAAGCGCCACAAGTATGACACCACCGATAAAGAGCCCTATGCATGCATAGATTTGCCACTGTGGCGGCATCGCTGTACCGGATGTAAATAGCAACCAAACTGCCCCAATGATGGATACCCCGATGGCGAACAGCCCTAGTGAAACAATGCTAACTCGAGCCAGATTCACAATTGTGCCTGTTGGGCTTGAACCGAAATTCATACCAAGCCTCCGTGCATGATAATTTATATCCGTTGGGTATGTGTATAAGAACATACCTGCCACTGCGTCGCTTCCTCGATTCAAGGGTTCAGCCTAGCGCTGCTCTCCTGTATGTTCGCTAAGGAGAGGGTGTGCTTCTGGACAACCAGATTCCAACAAACTGCTTGACTGTTTTCGCCACCAGCGACTATCGTACGAATGGTCTCGTTACACTCGTTAATTTTGTCGACCATAGCTATCACAGCTCTAATTGGCCTTGCCTGATGTCAGGCAGCCTATGGCAGTGCATCTACTTGGCGATAACAACAATGCCGAGGCGTTCGCTCTGACCGTTGATAACAAGATAACAGGAGTAAATGCCTGAGGGTAGTTCTCCAGCATCGAACTCGGCTCGTTCGTAGTCGTTTCGCTCGAAACTCTCGCTCAGGTCGATGGCAATGTTGCCGAGGAGATTATAGAGGAGGAGTCGCGCATCGGAAGCGATGACACTCCCCTGGCCCGGCCTGATCGTAAGCTGTGTACGACCTCGCGCCGGCTGTGGCACCACAACCAGCTTGGTTGTTGCCCGAGCACCATCGGCTAATCCTGGTACTTCCGAGACGCCCTCGACCTTCAGAAGCGCTTCCTTGCTCGTTATCGGCGAACCGCAACGACCCGAGACGATGACATCATACATCCCGGAATCGGCCTCTGTAACCGACACGATCGAGTAGCTTGACGATGTGGCCCCTGCAAGATCGGTCCCATTCTTCCGCCACTGATAGCCGAGACCGCTTCCGCTTGCGCCCACTGTGAATGTCACCCCCTCTCCACGCTTCACGGTTCGATCCTGAGGCTGGGAGTCGATCGATGTGGAGCGATCGATCGCGACCGCTGCCTTGTTACTGGTGACAGGCTGTCCACACGGGCTGCTGATGACGACATCATAGCTTCCACTGTCGGACGCAGCAGCCGATGCGATGGTCAAGCCCGAGCCAGTGATGCCGGGAAGATCCTGCCCATTTTTCCGCCACTGATAGCGCAGACTCGCACCACTTGCCTGCACATCCAGTGTGATCTTGTCGCCGATACAGACCGACTTGCTCTGGGGCTGCGTCGTGATGGCGATCGCCGTCTGTTTCGAGATACCCAGCACCGCGACGTTGCTGGTATCTGTTGGCTGGCAGGTACCGGAGACGATCACATCATAGCTTCCGGTATCGGCCTTGGTCACGGCTGGAAGCGTGAAGATGTAGCTTGTTGCTCCCGGAATGGCCGTTCCGCGCCGTCGCCATTGGTACGAGATACCCGTTCCGCCTGCCGATACCGACAACGCAGCCGGCTGCCCTTCGCAGACCGATGTATTCACGGGTTCCGTGAGAATCTTCGGTGGCTGATCGACCACGAGTTTTGCGAAGTCGCTCGTGACAGATCCACCACATGTTCCGTTGATGGTAACATCATATTCACCGGAATCCTTCAACTGCACTGACGCGATCGTGTAGCTGCTGTCCGTAGCTCCGACGATATCGTTGCCATCCTTTCGCCACTGGTAGGATAGCCCTGCGCCTGTCACACTCACTCCGAAAGTAACTGGTGCTCCAGGACAGAGTTCAACACTTCTAGGCTGTCTGGAAATGGCGGGCGATGGGATGACCGTCAATGTGGCACCTGCACTGACCGCAGGAGGTGAGCAGGCACCGCTGACAACGACATCATAACTCCCCGCATGTCCCGGAAGTACCGAGAAGATCGAGTAGCTGGCTCCCGTAGCACCGGAGATATCCTTCCCATCCTTGCGCCACTGGTAGGCCAGGGCAGTCCCTGCCGCACTCACGGTAAAGGTCTTCGAGGCTCCCTGGCAGACAGTATCGTTCGCCGGCGGAGTCGTTACCGATGGCGGCTCATTGATCGCGAGTATCGCTCCGGCGCTCGTTGCCGGTGGCGCGCAGCTTCCGCTGACAACGACATCGTATGTTCCGGCATCAGATGCCTGGACCGAAGCGATCGAGTAGGTCGAGCCTGTTGCACCGGTGATATTCGTGAAGTTCTTTCGCCACTGATAGGTCTGACCCACTCCGGTTGCGGTAACCGAGAATGTTGCCGTTTGACCGGGACAGAGCGTCTGGCTTGCAGGAGGTACAGTGATCGCCGGAGAACGATTGATCGTGAACGTTGCTCCCGTATCACTGAACACCGTGCTGGTCGGATCGAATATCCGGATGCGGTAGTTGCTCCCCTGCTGCATCGTTGCAGGGATCGACCAGTTCCAGGAACCCGGAGTAGCGCTGATACGTGCGGGCGTCAGTGCCTGATAGGTTGTCCCACCGTCGTTCGAAAGTTCTATCATGATACTGTCGATCGCACTGCTGTTCCAAGTGATCGAATACGATGAACCGGCGCACCATGCTTCACCACCGATCGGGGATTTCAGGTAGAGCGAGGGTATCGACAGCTTGAAGACAGCGAACTCCTGGAAACCGTTCGTGGTATCGTATGCTCCCGGTGTCGTTGGGAACCCAGCGTATGAGGAGGCGATGACATAGGCATTTCCCGATTGATCGATCTTCACCCCATTTCCGTAATCGGCTCCGGAGCCACCAACAAAGGTCGAGTACATCAGCGCAGTCCCCGTAGGGTTCATCTTGAGCACGAACGCGTCGGTGCTCCCGTTGTGCGTCCGGTCGTATGCGTTGAGAGTCGTCGGGAAGTTCGTCGATTCAGTGGCTCCCGACACATATGCATTCCCCTTCCTGTCGACCGTCACACCGATTGCCACGTCATAGTTGGAAGAGCCAAGGTACGTCGAATAGATTATACCCGTGCCGTTCGTATTCATCTTCGTTATGAACCCATCGTTCGGATTGCCGGCATAGGAAGTAATGAGAGCGCCATTCGATGTCGGGTAGTTCGTTGAATTGGAAAAGCCGACGACGTAGGCATGTCCAACGGCATCGACAGCTATTCGCCGCCCATTGTCGTCGTTCGTTCCTCCAAGGTAGCTGGAATAGAGGAGCCCACTGCCGGTTGCATTCAGTTTCGTGACGAACACGTCGTATCCGCCGTTTGCTACCTGATCGAATGCACCAGTTGTCGTCGGGAAGGTAGTTGATGTCGTTGGTCCCGTCACATAGGCATTCCCACTGGTATCGATCGCAATCGCCGACCCCCATTCGGTACCATTGCCTCCGAGGTAGGTGGAATAGATCAATGCACTTCCACTGGCGTTGAGCTTCGTAACGAATGCATCCTCTTGTGCGCTCTTCGATTGAGCGAAGGCATTACTGGTTGTCGGATAGGTAGAATCTGTCATTCCGGTAATGAACGCATTGCCGGATCGATCGACAGCGATTCCATAGGCAGATTCGCCACGGGGGCCACCGATGTATGTCGAGTAGAGAAGGGTGCTGCCGGTCGGGTTCAGCTTTGTGACAAACACATGACTGGTTCCGGCGCCGCTACTGGGAGAAGTTGTTTGATACGCGCCACTCGTCGTCGGGAAATCGTTCGTTGTGAGGCTGGACGTGTTCCCCGTCACATAGACGTTCCTGGCGGTATCGATCGCAATCGCGTTCCCGTTGTCGCCACCTACCGTTCCACCCAGATATGTCGAAAAAACCAGGGCGCTGCCGGTTGCGTTCAGCTTCGTCACAAAGGCAATGCTGAAAGAACTCGACGACTTGGCAAACGTGGTTTTGTAAGCTCCGGTCGTTGTTGGATAGTTGTTCGACTGGGTACTACCGGTGACATACACATTGCCACTCGAATCGAGTGCAATGCCGTAGGCGTTGTTGTAATTGTTTCCTCCGATGAATGTCGAGTACACCAGCGGATCGATAGTCAGCGGATAGGCCGGATCATAGTCCCCAAGGTCGAAGCCGACAGTACCATCCGTGCGTATCGCAAATCGGCAGCTCACCGGGTGTTGCCGGCCATCGATGATCTGATAGGCACGAAGCGCTTCCTGCCGCAATTGACCGATGCTGGTCTCGACGATGAGCGCATTCTCCGAATCGATCCGAGGGTTGTCTGCTCCAAGGAATTCCATCGCGATCGATCGCGGGTTTGCACCTGGCGCAACGAGGAGATCATAGCGGGGCCGACCACGCTCAACATAATAGATCGCATCGATCCCCGGATAGAGTCCCTGCTGGATCACATGTTCGAAGCGAGGAACGTTGCTTGCCCAGCGACTCGTGTCGTTTCCGATGAAGTAGTTGTAGTAGCCCGGAACCTGGTCATCTCCAGTCAGCGCAACATCTCTGGACGCACCGACAAATATCATCTGGACGATGTGTCCTGATCGGCTTCCGTCGATCGATGGATCTCTATCTCCCTCCGGGAAAGGCAGCGATCTCTTACTGTTCTCGACGCGATAGAGATCGTAGACCACTCCCCCGCTGTTTAACCATACGTCCAACCCCTCCGTACAGAGCAAGTAACGGGCATTGTCATCCCATTGACCATGATTCTCGACGTAATATGCCCCCAGGCCGGAGACTGATCCATCCAGAGCATGCCGCTGATTGTTTGAGATAGAAAGATCGCTGCGAAAGTCGTGCGGCATGGTGGGTGAGAGCTGCGCTTCGGTTACAGCCAGCGTAGCCAGGAACAGAATGCAAAGTGATGACAACCACGGAAGCATAGCTGTGACCCTCTGAATGATTTCAGTGTCGGTGTGCGGGATCGTCCTGTACGTTACCTACAACGACCCGGAAGAATACTGTTCGTAAGGCAACATAAGTTACCTCGATACCATGTAATTCGCCAAGGTACCTGCCAGAAACTCACCGTCTACAGACTGATATGGCCCCCCCATCGTGCAATGCTGCACCCGGATGCCTACCTCAGCCGCTCTGCATTGAACATTTCACACAAATTGCCCACCGACATCCTGCTGGCATCCGAACTCGGCGAGATTATTCATTGTGTTGAGCAAGTCGGTCAGGATACGCCAGACAGATTATGGAGTATTCACCTGTGCCAGCGTTCCGTTCCAGTGCCCTACTGTACTTACAGTCTTCTGCACTGTGCCCAATTGCCTCATCACCACTCGCATCGACGGACCTTGACCGAGCAAAGCAGCGATCTTCTCCTGTCGAGTCTGCCTCTGGCCAGACCATCATGTTGGTCGATTGAGCTACTTGCGGAGCTGGCATACACGTTCCCTGTTATCCCGAACATCGGTCCGATCTCTACGCTCGTACTGCCGATTGTGGCCAATTCCTGAATCCTCTCGAGTCGTCCAAAGGGGTCAAGATCCAAGTAGGTAGCGCACCAAGCCAATTGCCGATAACGCAACGAATATCGAGTAGATCCCCATCAGAGTCAGCAAGAATGCACGCAGGTATTTCTTGGTGTATGGCAGTCCTCGATATGGCAGAATTGCGACTCCTAGCGCAAGAAGAGCGGCTGCCAGTGGCATAGAAGCAAGTGTGGCAACGAAAATCGCCTGGGTCATCTCAGAGCTTCCGGCTTTGACAGGTTCACCGGTTAGATGATAGCCGTCTCCAGTAGGGATCGCCAGGTTGAGAACGATGACAGCGACTGCCAGGACGACATCGATTGTTGCAAGGCGACGGTTCTTCTCCCGCAAGCTCTGATCTGGCTGCTGTGGGAGTGCGTCATCCATGTTTGTGTCCATAGTTGTAACTCGAAATCAGTTCCGCTTCGGATCATCCACACGGCTCAAATCCATCTCCTTCGGCATCTGCCTTCGCTCCTCGACACCGGATGTCACATCGAATACCAGATCCAAATACACAGGCAAGTGATCGCTCGCACCATAGAGTGCCTGCGCTGTCACGGCATCCACTGCCGCATTCGGCATCCGATTGATCGAGTCGTTGAAGTGGTTTCCATCGTTGCCGAAGGCAATGTACGAGCTCTGCTGATAGTTGGCGAGTAGCGGTTACGAGAGCAGCACGAAATCGAACCGATCATCGAGCCCACCTCCGATCCCCCCTCCGAACTGCCGCACCCTGGGCGACTGGGTATGCAGATAGCCGAAGTCGCTGTTGTCGTGCCAATCACCAGGCCGATTGATCGGATCGACGAAGACACCCACGGGAGCGATCAGTGAATCATACGCGGGCTCGCTGGATCCATAGAGGTTGAGATCGCCGGCGAGGACGAACTGATTCGAGGAGGAGAGAATCTTGAGCGTGTTTGCCAGTATCCCTGCTTCCACAGCGCGCTGCGCTGCATCCTCCTTCATGTCTCCAGCCTTGAGATGACAGCCCACGACATGCATAAGATCGGCGCGTCCCTTCACACGGATGACCCAATCATCGATGTTGCGTAGCGGCGTCGAGGTTGTCAGGTGATCGACGAATTCGACCTTCGTCGTGTCATAGACGATCGCGTTATCGGTATCGGGACCATCGGTGAAGGGGCCGATCGCATAGCTGCTAGGCTGCGACGCATAGAGAGTCTGGAGTGTACCATAGCCGGCAGCACCTTCCACCTCGTGCAGAACGAGTATATCGGGATGGATGGCCGAGAGCACTTGGTAAATCGCCCCGGCACGATCAAGCGCCGTTGGGCCGAAGTTGTAGATGTTGTAGGTGCAGACGCGGATCGTCACCTGCTGCTGGGCCGTGGCAATCGCGCTCCCGAGAATCAGAGCGAGAAGGAGTGTGTAGGCTTTCTTCATAGGATACTCTTTGGTGAGATTCATATCGTTCGGAAGTAGTTGGATGGCATTGAAGCCAGTAGGTTCGTTTGCCAACTCGATCAGCAAGGCAATCGACCTACGCCTTACTGAGACGATGGCGCTCCAACCGGTGACGATAAAGCCGCCGACTGAACGGCAGCGAATGCCTCACTGTAACCGGCTGAAATCTCCACATCGAATCGGAGGTCGGTGCAGCCTGCCCGGTACTTTGTCGGCAGAGTCTTCTCGAAGGCTTCTGGAGATCGTGCCAGAAGGAATGTCTCCAGTGAAGCAATGTCATGATCGAAGAATCGCGAAACCCGTGCGACAGGGTGAATCCGAAGTTCGAGAACCAGACTCGAGTAACCACTGATGCGAGCAGCCCATTGAATTGCTGTCAGCTCGATCACGCGCCGGCTGATCTCGGCGAACAGTGGGTTCTCGCCGTCAGGGCCATAATAATGCTGAGCTTCCTTCTTTGCCAGTTCAATGAGGTTCCGGAGTTCATCGGTCGACACTTTGTCAAGGACCGCTGGCGCTCGGCCCGGGCGATGGTTGTGTTGGCGCATCGACGGATATCGGTCTTCCTCACCTGTAATCAACAGACGTAACATGCCGATCAGGTCAGAGAATCGATCCGGAGCATCTTCCGGGGCATCACGCACCAGTTGATGCACAATGTGCTGGAATGCCAGATCCTGAAGATTTAGCCCGAACTTGCTCTCGACGAGTGTCTCAAGCGTAGATGGAGAGTCCGTATCGGGACGATTCACCGGAATCGTCTTGTTATCCGTCGGCTTGCCACGGAGGAAGAATGGTGCCCAGAATGCATCCCGTTCCTGTTTATATGTCTCATTCTCCAGATGGCGGTGCTCAATCTTGATTTGAATTGCGGGTGTATCCATGATTCTCCACGTAAGACGACTCCAGGCATCTGAGGAATAAACCCGGAGAAGGTGCCAGATTGGTCAGATAACTACCTCCCTACCAAAGATCGTTCAGAGCCAAAGCCACGGTCAAACGATTCACAAATTAACCCGACACCAGGACAAATACCATTATGGGTTAGAGACATTTCTAGGCATCATCGATCGATACTGGGTCTCCAATTGTTGCATTGCTCAAATGCTCGATCGTGGCGTCTTTACGCTTGCGGTGCAAATGTGATGGCACGAAATCTTTCGGATAAAGTTCGATCGACGAGCAAGAGTACTTCCGTCGTTGATGCCGACAGAATGAATCCACATCTTGTTCCTTCGACAGCATGTACCTCAAAAAGCTGACGCCCTTGTATTTGCAGGTCTGGCAGATGCCGAGCATCACGAGGTAGTCAGACAACCCCTGTTCGGTGAGGGTCCCATCGGAGACCTCACGGTAGTATGCAAATTGCTTGATGGCGTGCTCGGCGTTGTTGTTGTTCCAGGGTACACCGTCATGATCGAGAAAGGTGAAGAGTTTCTCGCGGTTTTTCAACAGTCGCGTCCGGAGCGAATCAGCGGCCTCGGAAGGAAGCTGTTGCTCTTCGAGCCTTCGGAAGAACCGATCGACATCGGATCGATGGTGCCGGAGAAACCTTCTTCTCAATCCATGTTGATCGATCGTCGTAACAATGCTCCGAAGGAGGACTCCGAACGGCTGTGTAATCGACTTTAGTTCATCATCGAACGGATTGGCCAACAACTGCTGGTTGATGTCGCGCATGAGGTGGATCAGGCACTTCTGCTGAAGGCAGTCGATGCTGTCGTAGGCAGAATAGAAGTCGGAGACGAGCACTCCCTGAAATCCCTCCAGAAGCTCATGCAGGAAGTCTCCCTCCCGCGTCGGCCGGTACATGTACACCACTTCCTCGAGATTCGTGAAGACCCAGACATATCCATTCCCCGTACGGAGTTTCACTTCGGTCTCGTCGATGTGCAGAAGCGATCCTGACAATAGATGATCGAGTGTGCGTTGTCGCGTGGGCGCATAGTACATCGCCATCAACGACTTGAACATGTACACTTCGGTACGGAAAACACGAATCCCGAAGATATCCTCGATCATCTTCGAGATCGCCCCGAGACTCATTTTGTGAACGACGTGTTGGTACATCGTCCAACTCTTGAGTCCATGGAAATGCCTGTCGAGTCGTAGATATTCCTCCGGAATGAAGAGATGTTGGCAAGTAGAACAACGATGTTGTGATGTCCTGACCTCCAGTATCCGGCGGTGGATACCGGTCGGCGTGAATGCCAGGTCGAAGGCTCGCTTCAATCTCGGCCTGAATAGTTGGAATCGATCATGAAATCCCGCGACGACATTACCACTGTCACAGACCGGGCATCGTGTTGCAGCGATGAGGATCTTCTCGGATCTCGTGAAAGAGCGATTGGGAGAGGTAGAGCGGCCTCCTCCCGTCTTGCGTAAGACGGGACTTGTACGAACATAGACCCGCTCACGCTGGTAGTCGAAGTATGCGCTATTATTGATGAATTCGTACTCGGAATGTACGAAATCGATCTTCCGCCAGGTACGCTCGTCGGCTGTAGGCTCGATGTCCCTTACCAGGGTTATTGGTAGCTGATCGTTGCTCTCCGGCAAGGATGTTCCTTCAGAAGTGGAAACAGAAACAATCACTGCCAATATCCCGGTGACCCGTTTCAGCCCAGCACAATCCTCCATGTTGTACACCAGCAGCTTCCGCTTCCATTCCTCGTCACTCGCCGACTCCCATCGTGACCGCCAGACGATACTCTGTATTCCTGATGCGTCAGGTTCGCTCCATGAACATCCAATATATCGGCCGATCTCCTTCAGGCCATTGGAGTAAGTCGGGAAATAGACATGTGTGTAGATGATCGTGATTACATTGACGAGTGAAGCAAGCACCCGTTCGACGAGAGCCTGATCGCCCGCTACATGCCTCAAGCGTGTGATGACGGTCTTCTCATAGCTCCCATAGCAGTAGATCGCGAAGTTGTCATGACGAGCTACCTCCTCCAGGAACTGCTCGAATATCTCTGCCTCCTGCTGTTTGCTCTCCGCCCAGAAGGAGTGGCGGATTTCCGAGCCATTTGCTTCGACGATCATGCCGATGAGGTAGACGAAACCTGCATCGGGGTCACTCTCGACATCGAGGTAGATGCGCGTCGGAGCATCGGCCAGTTCCGGCTTGCCGAGCACGTATATCTTCTGATCCCGTACTGCCATTGCCTGCAAGGAGTGATAGTGACGCTGCTTGAGTTGTATTGTACTCTTTCGATGGCGGCGTGGCCGGAACGTGTGCGCCAGTTGCGTGACGGTAAGGATTCCCTGGCGGTTCAACTTGCGAATCTCTGTCTCCGACAGGCTCCCGAGAAGGCTGAGGCTATCCTCCGCAATCGCCTGATCACGACACCGCTGGCGAAACTCACAGACCGAGCAGTGGTCGTTAAGACGAAGCGGCGGCGAAGTCTCGGCTGTGGCCAGATTCTTCACTTCGCGAAGGATTTGTTTTGCCTTCCGTAAGTCAGGGGCGATTCTCACCGTGGTAGTCCGACTGTCACTTCCCAGAATGATGCCAGTGGTCGGGATGGTCGTCTGGTAACTCGACAGGAGCAGAGCCGCGATGTCGAGCAACATCCGTTGTTCCTTGCGAACACGTTGCCCTCCTTGAAAGAGCATCGGGATGTAGAGGAACTCTCCCAGCTTCGATACACCCGACATCTTCTTGATTCCATCGAGCGTAACAGCCAATGTGTCATCCTCGATTGAAGCAGTGAAAAGATATGGGTGCCCCTCTGCGAGTAGCGAAGTACTAATCGCGACATTGCTTCGGATAGACTCGGTTGAATCACCCAGGCATATCTTGTCGACTGCTCTGGACCTGACCTCCTGCCGGCGCGACGAGAGAAGATTTTCGTAATCGCATGGTCCGCCGTGCTCCCCGGCCAGCTTCAAAAAGGCTTTGTAGTGGCAAGCGAGATAACTTTCAAGCACTTCGGTAGTGATACATGACTTCATGATGCACCAGCTACTCTCTCATACACGAATCGATTTAAAGCTCTCAGTGAACTATCTATGCAGAAACATGCTATCTGGAATCGCTGCCCCGGCTGGCAGAATGATTCTTACAATAAGGCCACAGTGCGAACTACTTTTCAACTACTGAAGAGAAGCATCTTCAGCCCTCCGAGTCTCAACGAGATCGCTTCAACGAATCACCTTTGACCACCTCGAACTGACCATTCATCTTCTGTGGCATCGATTCGAATCCCCTCTGCTCATGTGCTCCGGGGTTTGTCGATGCAAGCCCCAGCTTGACCTGCCGATCCCACAGTACTGTTGCAACAGCCGTTGCCAGATTGAGGCAATGCCGGGTTGGAATGACCACAAAGCGGTGACAAGCCTTCAGCATTCCCTTCGGCACACTTCCATCCTCTGGACCGAACACGTACACAGCATGCTCAGGATGCTCGAACTGCTCCAGCGACTCGGAGTTCTCTCGAACCTCGACAGCGACTGGTACGACATGGCCGTTTGCCTCGATCATCTCATCGATCGGCCTTTCGGACTGCAGGAGTTGGACCGATTGGTAGCCCTTCATCCTCTCCTCTCGGGGAAGTCGCGAACCAAGCGTCTCGAGGAACCGATCGCCGCTGACCCAGACTTGATCGATGCCATAGCATGCGGCAAGGCGTATCACCATCCCGACATTGTGAGGATACTTCGGGTCGATCAGGACAATGGACGGTGTGGTAGGTATGATGGTCATGATCTCCGTTTCTCTACTCGTTCCTTCGTATCTCGAAGTAAAAGTGTCGCGGAATTGAATCGGTTGAATCCGTAACCTTCTTGCGTCAATGTACGGCACTTTACCCTTCGGCAACAAGACGAGGATAAGGAGCAGCGGCACACTTGACGCGCAGCATTCGGCCACACCTCCGAGTGGAACATACTGTGGGTCTCGATCAGAACCCCAACCCCTTTTATCTCGTTTTATGCTTTGATCACTGATGCAGTACCAACACTTGGCGCACGGGCAACTCTGTTCAGTCCCCTCGTTGAGGATTCAGAAGATGCTATGAACTGCTTCTGGAATATCAACAGCAGAAGAGCAACAACTACGGATCTTCTCGCTTGCTCAAGTCCATCTCCGTCGGCGCTAGCCTCCGCTCTTCGACACTCGTTGCCACTGCCGTAAACAGTAGGTCATAGTACACGGGAAGATGGTCACTGGCGTCGTGGAGTGCCTGAGCTGTCACTGAATCCACCGCGGTATTCGGCATCCTGTTGATCGAGTCGTTGAAATGTTTGCCGTCATTTCCAAAGGTCGTGTACTTACCATAGTAGTAGTAGTTATCATTCATGTAGTGCCACCTGTCCAGCATCACGAAGTCGAACCGATCATCCATACCTCCACCGATCCCTCCGCCAAACTGTCGTCCTCGGGTTGACTGTGTCATTACGGATGCCGCATCTCCCTTCAGGTGCCAGACAACGAGATCGCTTATGGGATCTTGAAATACGTCGCTTAAATACCGGTATGTCTCGTCAAAAGATGAATAGACATTAAGATCACCGGCCAGGACAGTATAGTAATCTGCATGTACAACCTGCGAGTATTCGGCAGCGTGAACTTGTAGGCGTCCCGCTTCATCGTCACGTTCTTCCTTCGATGTATTATCGTCCCCTGCTTTCAGATTACATCCATAGACTCCAAGGGTATCGTTTGTCCCATTGATGGCAAACGCCCAGACATCGATCAGGCGAAGATTAGTAGGGACCGTATCATGAGACACTGGGGTGAGCTTTGTTGCGTTGTAGAAGAGGGCATTGTCAGTGTCAGTTCCATCGGAGAAGGCTGCCCGTGCGTAGTCCCCTAGAACCTGAGTGGCAATCGCCTGTTCGCCGACAGCCCCTTCGATCTCGTGAAGTACCAGCACATCGGCCTTCACTGAGTCGATAACACGCTTGAGTGCGATCTGTCGTTCAACGGGAACGTTTGCACCATAGTTCAGAACATTGTAGGTGCAGACACGGATCGTCACCTGCTTCAGTGAAGCAGCCTGCTGTGCAGCAGCGATCACGGTCTCGAGGAGCAGAGCGAAGAGGAGGCAATAGAGTCTTTTCATGGATGTTCGATGTTGGAGAAAGTATCATCCTTGGAGTTGGCCGAACTGTCGAGTATGAACCCTTCTAATGACATCCCGCCGTAGAAGTAACCGGTCACATAGATATTCCCGGCAACATCGGAGGCGATGTCCAGAGCCATATCCTTACTGCTGCTTCCGGCGCGCTTCGCCCACCCTGCTGAACTACTCAGCATCGCTGGCCCTGAGAGGTCATGGGATACGCTGCTCTGCCCAATCGCTCCGATGGGAAGAAAAACCAAAACGGTTGCAAGGAGAACGAGTGTATGCCGGGTCATTAGTTGTATGCTGTAGATGAAGTAACAGAAGCGCGTCATAGAAGGAATCTCATCGAAACAGTTCACTTCTCGAATTTCACATAGAACGATCCATCCGTGATCGATCGCTCATCACCAGTGCTCGCCCTGCCTACGAAATTGAAACTCCCCTTCACCCCGAGGGAATCACCTTGTGTCCCAAGTGTTTCAATGGCCTCGATTGTCAGTGTCCCACTGGTGGCTTTGTAATCCACGGCATTTCCGTAAACATCCTGGATAAAGTAGCTTGCACCTGCATGATCCTGATAATGCGTGTAGAGAGTGTCTAAGGGCAGGGTTCCGACCTTCAGGACACGCGCAAGGATTCCCAATGTCTTCAGTTCCAGGTCCTGGGAATTCGGCTGGACATCGCCCGAAAGATCCAGGTATCCACCTCCCCATGAACCTTTCAGTGTCGTCGCCTTCATCTCCTTCCCGAGCACCGTCCAACGAAACCCCGGATTGTCCTTGCTTAAGGGATGATCCTGAGTAGTCTGACTCGACGGACGTGTCCATATTCCGGATGTCAAGGTTACTCTGGCCGAACATCCTGAATCGCTGACAACCGCAAGTTGCATTGTGTCACCGGATATGGTAAACGAATAGGTACCGGGCGCACCCGGACAGCGCGGATCGAGCACGGTAACCTGATTACCTGAGATCGTGTAGGTGCCAAACGAGGTATCGGGCGCGAACAAGGTGAAATAGTCAGTGCCATCGGCATTGACCTTCCAGGTGACTGTATATGTACTGGGACCCATCGGAACCTGGTGTATCCAGACACCGACGAGCGGGTTTTGCGATTGCGACGATGAAGGGTTGTCCTTAGTACTGCAACCAGTTGCGAAAACAGAAGCGACAATCGCCAACACGATCAAAGAAAGGTAGGTTTTCAGCATCTCGACTCCCTGGTTTCGTGACAATGGTATGAATAGCTATATCTGCAATTGGCAACTGTATATCGGAGCGCGATACGTACTATTTGGCAATCGTCAATGTCTGTGTCATCATGACATGCTCCGACTTCAATGTGATGGAGTACCTTCCGGAGGCAAGCTCGGACAGGTCGAACGGAATGACATGCCGTCCTGTTTCCATCGCACCTTCGATGACTCTCGCGACTTCTCTGCCAGATTGATCGGTCACTATCAGCTCCATGTTACCCGGTGTCGCACGCCGGAACTCGATGTCGATCGCGTCTCGTGCTGGGTTCGGTCGCAACGGCATCAACACTGTTCCTGCACTATTCGCTGTGACATTTTCCTGCACTGAAGTTGTGGACGTCACCCCGTTACCCTTCAACTCGACGACCGCAGGCGCACCTATGCCGGTGTAGTTGAACAACAATTGAGCATGAGCCTCACGCTCCTCGATCGGCGTAAATCGCAGTTCCGCACTGTGCGTCTCGCTGGGTGCCAACGTGAATACCTGTACTTCGTCCAGAATTCGGAACATGTTGGCATCTGCGCCTTGCAGCGTCATGCCCGTGATGCTCATCGGATGATCGCTGGTATTGCGCACAACGACTTGCACGAGAGAGTCCTTCGAGGTGCCCACTGAGACCTGCTTGAAATCGATTGTGTCAGTTATCGGGGTGATAAGTGGAATTCTTACGATCGACCATGTGGCATCGGAGGCATCGGTCGGCAGAAGATCAAACAGCAATAATCCTTGATCACATGAAGCTATGCGAGTCCCATCCGGACTGTAGGCTAGATCAAAGTAAGGTGCAATCCACTGAGTGATCGTGTCGATCAATTCTCCCGATTCCACATCCCACATCTTCATTTTCCGGTCTTCATAATGCAGTCCTGCTGTTACCAACCGAGAGTCATCCGGACTGAATGCAAAACGATAGTTGACCGACTTGACACCGGGCATCACGTGAAGAGAATCGCCTGTCATTGCGTCCCAGATTCTTACTGTTGATGCCTGACCGGTTGCGATGAATCGTCCGTTGTGACTATACCTTGTCTGTTGAACGGACTCGCCAGCATAGATTGTTCGTATCACTACACCGCTCGAAGCATCCAGTATTTTGATAGTATCGCCTGCTCCGACCACAATGAAGCGATCGGTAGGATCGAAGGAAGCGTCCTCCACACGACCTGTAAACCCAGTAATGGTACGAACAAGATCGCCGGTCGCTGTGTTCCAAATCTTGACACCATACTGCCAACCAGCAGTGACTACGAACTGTCCATCGTGACTGAATGAGGCCGAATGAACAATCGCCGCGCCACTGAGAACTCGCAACGAATCACCTGACAACGCATCCCAGAAACGAAGTGTACCGTCATCACCCCCCGACACCAGCATCGTACCGGTAGGATTGTATCGAACCGTATAGACACTGCCCCCCCTGTGCCCAAACAGCGAATCGATCACCTTGTCAGCAGCAAGATCACCAATTATGAGCGGGTGTCCTGGGACTAATCCCAATGCGACACCGGCTAGTTTCTGGCCATCGGGGCTAAAATCGACTGTTGTGAGAATAATTGACAGACTATGGTGCATCCTTTGAATAGTACCAGTAGCACCGTACACCTGTGCTACCCTGAACAGGCATTGCTTGGCTACCGTGTCTGGCACTCTCCAGCGGTAGCTCGTGTCGCTCACTCGTGAAGCAATCTTCAACCATGTTTTGCCCGCGTCGAGCGAGTATTCCAGTCGCACTGTGTCGCTCTTGGTTGTACCAGTCCACGTGATCGTGATGGTATCGCCGGCATTGATGCGCTCACCTCCGTTGGGTGACAACACCCGAACTGGTGTCTGAGCGATGGCCGTTAGCACACACAAGCAACATACGGCGAGCAAGAGCAGTAGGCGGTTTATGATGCGCATGAGAGTATTCCCAGTATGTGAATGATTCATTGCACCTATCGGACTACCTGAAACGTTCGTGTTGCGATTGCTCGGCGCGAACTCACGACGCAGTAATACTGACCACTTGCCAGGCCTGACAGATCCACGTGAATGCTCTGCTGTCCGGGCTCCATTCCTCTGTCGGCGATAACTACTACATCTCGTCCCGACTCATCGGTCAGTACGATTCGGACATCTTCACCACGATTGAGTATGAAGTCGATCGTGGCCGATGCAGTAGCAGGGTTTGGTGTAACCACCATCTGAAGGGATGCTGCAGATTGTCCGGCTTCCGATGGAACGTCCAACGACGTCATCCCCTCGCCCTTCAGTTCCACCATCGCAGGCGAGCCTGCCTCGCTGTACTCGAATAACATCTGTGCATGTGCCACTCCCTCTCGAGATGGCGTATAGCGCAACTCTGTGCTCCGCGTCTCTCCCGGCAGGATCGTGTACGACAGCTCCTCATCACGTATCGAGAACATCGAGGCATCGGCTCCGATGATCTTCTCATCCGTAACTGTGATGGGATGATCGCTCCGATTCTTCAGCACGATCTCGACGACGGTGTCTCTGCGCTCTCCCATCGCCACCTGATGGAAGTCGATCGTATCTGCCTGCGGGAGGATCGGTGCATCGATGCTCTCGATCGACCAGGTCGCATCGGATACGTCGCTGCTGACGTAGGCTATCCCGGGTAATACCCAGATGGCAAGGTATCCCCGTTCGCCTGTCGCCAGTCGTGTTCGGTCATGGCTGAATGCCAGCCCGGTCGTCAGTCCCTTCCCTCCCACCTGCCGGATCGTGTAGAGTTGCTCCCCTCTTGCCATGCTCCATATCCTCCCGGTGCCATCCCCTCCGACAGTCGCCAGCAGCGAGTCGTTGGTACTCAGCGTCATATCGACACATACCTTGTCGTCGGCAGCGAATGTCTGCACGACATTGCCGGTGCTCAACTGGATGACCTTGACCGTGCCGCTACCATGCCCGCTGACGATCATCCTGGTGCAGTCAGTAGTGAACGAGATGCGATCGGGTACAAACCCGCACGGGATGTTGCGAAGACGCTGCGCGCTCTTGGCGCCGACCAGATCGATCGACTTGTCGGAGCATCCGACGGCGTACATCGTGTCGATCGGCCCGAACCGCGCGTAGGTAAAGGCGATCCCGTTGCGCCGGTAGCTGGCATACATGTGGTTCGTTGTGGCCTTGAGATGACCGATAATGCTGTCTCCGGTCGCAACAACGGTCGTCCCCTTCGGACTGTAGTCGACCAGATGCGTAACCATTGGAATCTCGTTGTACCCACCGTAACCCGTTCCGTCATCAGCCCAGGCCCTTTCCAGCACATTGGGATCCTAAGCTTAGAATTCCACGTGGACAAGTTGTCGCG
>JADMIO011070249.1_pt1 | contig 112352 bp, 121 predicted proteins | sample 8958161 | NCBI WGS metagenome assembly JADMIO01 (sample SAMN16585339, study PRJNA669376) | soil metagenome | isolation source: Crop rotation soil | place: USA: Cullars Rotation, Alabama | collected 2011
TTCTTTTGCGCGGCATGAGTGAATGCTGCGGCCGGGGGCAGCCGCGCTCCAACACATCACTCAATTCAAAACCATCACAAATCCGCCGTGAGGCCGAATGGTGATTTCAAATTTTTTGTCAGCGCTCACTTTGATTTTTTCCTGCTTGAACGAAAGATTCTCGTCGGTGCCATCGGTAATAAGCGTGCCGATTTTGTTTTTGCCAAGTTCACTTAAATCGAGCGTCAATTTTTTTGGCGAATCTTCGCCATTGATGCCGGCGACAAACCATTTGCCGTCTCCTTTGCGCGCGAGGACGACATATTTGCCGGGAAAACCGTCGAGAAATTTTGTGTCGTCCCAAATACTTGGAACATTTCTCAAAAATTCCTGGACGTAGTAGGGCGCTTTGGCCATGCCGTCGGGAATTTCGGCGTAATGTTGGATGCCGGAAACGAACAACACCGATAACGCGAGTTCAAATGCGCTTGTTGTTTTGCGTTGCACGCGATTGTTGATTTTGTCGAGCGCCATCGGCGTGAAATCCATCGGGTCAAAAACATTTCGCGTGAATGGCAGCATCGGCGCGTGCGTTGGCTCTTCATTCGCGTTGTCTTGTGCGAAGGTGATGAATTCCTCGCCCTTGATGGCTTCCATCGTCATCAAATTCGGATATGTCCGTTCCCAACCGCGTGGCAGCGTTGCGCCGTGAAAATTCATTGCGAAACCATACGGCTGCGCGTCTTCCAAAATGTCCTGATAATAATCAATCACCGGCTGGCCGTCGCCGCCGAAGAAATCAATCTTCAATCCGGCCACGCCCATTTTTTTCAATTTTTCAAATTCGGCGATGCGGCTTTCGTGCGTGAGCAATTTGTCGCGCGGCGTGTAAGACACACTATTCCAATCCCCGGCGGAATTATACCACAACAGAACTTTTACATTTTTCGTATCCGCGTATTTAATGAGTTCGGCGGCTTTGTCATAGCCGATTTGTTTGTCCCACGCAGCGTCAATCAGGCAATAGCGCCAATGCATTTGCGCCGCGTAATCAATGAATTTTTTCTGCACGTCGTATTTTGTCGCGCCGTCACCGAGCAACGGCCAGCTCCACGACGACTTTCCGGGTTTGACTGGCGAACGAAATTTCGCCGGTTCAGCTAAATCAATTCCAAGTATGGATTCGGCAATCGTCTTCAAATTGCCGACGACAATTAATCGCCACGGCGTGAGCCACGGCAAAGACGATTGCGGATTCGCCGAACGATTGTTCATGGTTTCACGTGAATCGGGAAAGCCGACGGTGTATTCGCCGTTCGGCGATTGGTCGCGCAAACGCGTGCCGCAATAATTTCGCGGCAACGAACTTTCGCTCACAAGTAGCCATGTTTCGCCCGACCGAAATAACGCCGGATAAACCCAGCCTGCATGAAGCGTGGAAGGCGTGCCGACAGGAATGTCTTTTTGGTAATACTCCTCGTAGGCGGGATTGGAATTGTGAAAACCGGTCTTGGCCACTTGCATCGGCTGCAACCACGCGCGAGTTTCCGGAAAAAAGCGAAACGACGAAACTTCATCCGTCAGTTCGTGAATCGTGGAATTCGTTTCGGGAAAAAAATAACGGAAAGCGACGCCGTCGTCTGAAACCCGAAAAATGATGTCCATCTTTTTTCCGTTTGCAGTTTGCAAATGGAAAACTTTTTGATTCGCACGGTAATTGTTCACGCGACGCTTGGCTGTCAAAACTTGATAACGCTGCTTGATCAATTCCGTTTTCGATTCCGAAATCAATTGCAGGTTTGTCGAAAAATCCGCGTCGTCGCGCACAAGGCCGAGGCGCGAATGGCGAAGCGCGACTTTGCCATCAAGCTGAATCCCGTAACGCGCTGCGCCATCGCCGGTCATGTGAAAATCCATAACGAGCCGGCCATTCGGACTGGCGATTCGAAAAATGTTTGTTTCTTCGACTGCGCGGATTGAATTTAAGCTGCAAGCCAGCAAAGCCAGAGTGAGAATGGATTTCATTGCGAAAAATTATCATCGAGAAAGGAAATGGCGATAATTTTTGGTCGGAAAATTATTTTCCATGACAGCACGCGCTATTGGCGAGGTCCGGACTGATGAAAGGAATGCCGAGCGACATGCCGCGCAAAATCAGCAATGTCGCAAGAATGAAAACGGAAACGGGAACAGCTTTAAGTAATTTCAGTCGTAGCGATGCTGGAAATAGTTTTCGCGAGAACGAGACGGTTAAAAGCATCGGAACAGTGCCAAGACCGAAGAAGAACATGTATTGTGCGCCAGCAAAAATTCCTCCAGCCAATGCCGCTGCACCGGCGGCAACGTAAACGAGTCCGCATGGTAAAAGTCCGTTAAGCAATCCCAGAAGCAAAAGAGATGTAAACGAGCGGCGATGGAGCAGGGAACCCATCGAAGATTTTAATCGTTCAATCAATCGAGCGAAATGGAGTGACAGAACGGTCTTGCGCGATGTCATAAGACCGATGATCAAAATGATGCCGAGCGCGATTGAAGCCCACTGTTGAATTCCTGCGAGCAACAGCGTTTTGCCGAGCAGTCCGAAAATCAATCCGATGATGCAGTAAGTCAGAACGCGTCCGAGATTGTGGGCGACGCGGCCAAGCAAAAAGCTTCCAAAATTATTTCCGGTGGCAGGCAACGCAAGCACCAACGGTCCGCACATGCCCGCGCAATGCAGGCTGCCGAACAGACCAAGAATAAATGCTGTCCAAATGCTCATTTGATATTCGTTATGCCGATGACGACGTGTTTTTCGACCAAATAATTCTGTCCGTTTGCAGTCCAGGAAATTTTTATACGCCAAAGTCCTGCACGGAAATTTTTGACATCGATTGTTTGGATGCCGTTCGCATCCGTCTTCAAATCAAAATTTTGATCCAGCTTCGCCTCGTCCGGGCGATAAAGTTCAATTTGGCCGTTCGACAAATTCAAAGGGTGCGCGGATGAAAATGACAATTTGATTTGTCCAAGGTTCGCGTCATAAACGGCGGCCATTTGATTTGCCATGGTTTGCGCGCGATTGCGGCTGTCCATGGTTTTTTGAAATTGCATTTCATCGGAATAATAATTGCTTTTGACGAGGTCAAAGCGTTGTGAGCAAGCCAGCACGACGATGCCGACACAGCCGACGAAAAAGATGGCCAGTGTCAAAATAATTCCTAGAGGCCAAAAGTTTTTTGTTTTCATAAATTTGAATCGTTGCGCGGCCCGATGAAAATGGTCTTCAATTTTTCGATTTGTTTTTCTTTCGAATAAACACCAATCGTGATTGGGGTTTTCGCAGATTTCATTGCGGCGCGGTCTAGTTCAACGATGACGGAGGTTTCCGTCATTTTGCCGGGCGGGACGACAATGTCATTGCCGGCGATTTGTAATTCACCGGGAAGATTTTCCAATTTTAACTGCACCGGCATTTCGCGGTCGGTCTTGTTCACAACACGCACCGTGTAAAGATTGCTGAAATGGCCGTCGGGCATTTGTTGAAACAAAGCGCCCGGCGCGCGAAGCAAAGTCGTTTGAACATCGGTGCGCGTAAAAACGAGAAAGGCTTCGAGACCGATGAGCGCGATGAGGATGGCCGTGTAAATTCCAAGACGCGGCGTGAATTTCAACCGTTCGCTGCGTTCGATGCCATTCAGCGAAGCATAACGGATTAGCCCATTTGGCCGACCGATTTTATTCATCACTGAATCGCAGGCGTCCATGCAGGCCGTGCAGTGAACACATTCCATTTGCGTGCCGTTGCGGATGTCAATGCCGGTCGGGCAAACCGCGACACATTGATTGCAATCAACGCAATCGCCGAAACCTGAACTGCTTCGCGACTCATAATTGTCTTTTCGCTTCCAAATGCCACGTCGCTCGCCGCGTTTGTGGTCGTAAGCGACGACAATGGAATTTTCGTCGAGCAATACCGACATGAATCGGCCGTAAGGACAAATGAACGTGCAGGCTTGTTCCCGAAAACGGGCAAAGATTCCATAAAACAAAAGCGAAAACCCTATCATGAAGCTCAGGCCAACAAGATGTTTTGCAGGATTGTCGGTCACGATGATGTAAAGCTGTTGCCAGCTGATGATGTAGCTTAAAAGAATGTTGCCGACGAGAAATGACAGGCCGAAGAAAATTCCGTGTTTCAACAGTTTCTTATAAATCTTTTGCGCACTTAATTTCGCGGCGTTCAATTTGCGCTGTGCCAGTGAATCGCCTTCGATGGCGTATTCAATTTTGCGGAAAACCATTTCCATCATGACCGTTTGCGGGCAAGCCCAACCGCACCAAAGCCGTCCATAAGCAGCCGTGAAAACGGCAATGCTGGTAAAAAAGACGAGTAGACCAATCGCAAGAATCAAAGCGTCCTGCGGCCAAAATATTTTTCCAAGAACGGAAAATTTTCGTTCGACGATATTGACGAGCAAAAGCGGTTCGCCATGAATCGTGACAAATGGCCCTGCAAACATAATCGCCAAAAGTAACCAACTAAACCACGTTCGCCAGCGATAGAATTGGCCGTTCGGTTTGCGCGGATAAAGCCATTGCCTGCGACCTTCTTTGTCTGCGGTGGCCAAATGATCCCGGAAATCCCGCCAGTCCACATTTTGAACAACGGAGGATTTGCTGTCCTTCGGCTTGTTGGTTTCGGTCATCATTCGAATGCACTTGGTCCTGATGGCGCTGCGGGAGCTTGGTTTTCCGGCGGCTTGCCGGGCGTTGCCAATTTCGCGCCGCGCAACGTGTAGATATAACTGGCCACGGAATAAATTTCGTCCGGCTTGAAAGTATTTTTCCAGGTGACCATGCCTTTGGCGGGCACACCGTTCCAAATGACGCTAACACTATCGGTGAAATTGGAACCGTGCATCCAATAATCATCCGTGATGTTTGGCCCAACGAGACCGCCACCATCGGCGCGATGACATGGTGCGCATGCTTTAGTGTAAATTTGTTTTCCGCCAGCGAGCACAGCCGGATCGGTGGACGGCTGCATTGTTGGAATACTGGCCTCAAATTTCGTCATCGCCGATGCTTTGACGGCGTCGCCGACCTTCATTTCTTTTTTGTATTCGGCCGCCTGCAAATCACCAACGCCGAGGACGTGGTAGTAAAGCATATACACCGCCGAAAAAATGATCGTGATGTAAAACAGCCAAACCCACCAGCGGGGCAATTTGTTATCCAGTTCATGAATGCCGTCGGCATCGTGTTCCATCAACAATGGGTCTTTAGGTTCGTTCATGAGATTTCAGTTTTGAGATTGAATTTTGCTTGAGGAAACGGAGCCGTCGTTCAACGGTAATTCGCTCAATGAATTTAATTTGTCTTTCTTAAGGCTCATCATCCAGATTCCCGCGATGACGAAGACTGTGAAGAAAATACAAATGGAGATGACGCCATAAATGCCGACGCCTTCAATGCTGGTGAGAACGTCTTTAATCATAAATTATTTAGCGTTTGCGGTTTGGGTTTCGGTCTTCGGCGCAAGCTTGATGTCCGCGCCGAGACGTTGCAGGTAAGCGATGACCGCAATGATTTCGCGGTCGGAATCTGTTTTGACGGCGCCAACTTTCAAATTCGTGACGACTTTATCCGCTTGCTCGGTCAAATCTTTTTGTGCCGGACCATTTTCATAACCGGCAGGGTAAGGCACACCAACTTTGCGCAGCGCATTGATGCGCGCCGGAAGCGAAGCAATATCTAGTTTCTGCGTCAAGAGCCACGGGTAACGCGGCATGATTGAGCCGGGCGAAGTCAAACGCGGGTCGTCCATGTGATTGTAATGCCAGGCGTCCGGATATTTGCCCCCTTCGCGCGCGAGGTCGGGACCTTTTCGTTCTGAACCCCACAGGAACGGATGGTCGTAAACAAATTCGCCAACTTTGGAATATTCGCCGTAGCGTTCGGTTTCGGAGCGGAACGGACGAATCATTTGCGAATGGCAACCGACACAGCCTTCGCGGATATAAATATCGCGTCCCAAGACTTCGAGTGGCGTGTATGGTTTTACGGATGAAATCGTCGGCACGTTTTCTTTGATGAGATACATCGGAATGATTTCAATCAGGCCGCCAACGAGAATTGCCACGACGGCAAGCGCGGTGAATGTGAGCGGACGCGCTTCCAGCATTCTATGCCAGCGATGCGGACCAGTTTCAGTTCCGGTTTTATTGAACGGCACGGCTTGCGCTTCGACTTCTTTTTGGAATTGTCCGGCCTTCGCAGTTTTGTAGAGATTCCAAATCATCATAACGTAGCCAATGATGTAGAGACTGCCGCCGATTGCGCGCAGCTTGAACATCGGCACGACCTGCACAATGGTCTCGAGAAAATTCGGATATTGCAGGAAGCCGTCTTTGTTGAATTGCTTCCACATCAAACCTTCGGTGACACCCGCGACGTAAATCGGAATCGCATAAAATACGATGCCCAACAATGCGATCCAGAAATGGTAATTTGCCAATTTCGTTGACCAAAGTTTCGTCTGGTAAAGTCTTGGAAACAGCCAATACAACATCGAAAACGTCAGAAATCCATTCCAGCCAAGCGCGCCGGTGTGAGCGTGAGCGACCGTCCAATCCGTGTAATGCGAAAGTGCGTTAACATTTTTAATCGCGAGCAGTGGACCTTCAAGCGTCGCCATACCGTAAGCCGTGACGGCGACGACCATGAATTTCAAAACGGGGTCTTGCCGCACTTTATCCCACGCGCCGCGCAATGTGAGCAAACCATTCAACATGCCGCCCCAACTCGGCGCGATGAGCATCAACGAAAAAACTACGCCGAGCGATTGCGCCCAATCCGGCAACGCCGTGTAAAGCAGATGATGCGGCCCGGCCCAGATGTAGAGGAAAATCAGCGCCCAGAAATGGATGATGGACAGCCGATACGAAAACACGGGACGGTCGGCGGCTTTCGGCAGGAAGTAATACATCAAGCCGAGATACGGAGTCGTAAGAAAGAACGCAACGGCGTTGTGACCATACCACCATTGTGTGAGTGCATCCTGCACGCCGGCATACATGGAATAACTTTTGAACCAGCCTGCAGGCATTTCCATCGAGTTGACGATGTGCAGCACTGCCACCGTCAACGCTGTGGCGATATAAAACCAAATCGCGACATACATGTGCTTTTCGCGGCGCTTGAGAATTGTTCCAATCAAATTGACTGTGAAGATGACCCAGACAATTGCGATGGCGATGTCAATTGGCCATTCGAGTTCCGCATATTCTTTGCTCGTGGTAAATCCCATCGGCAACGTAAGCGCGGCGCTGACGATGATGAGTTGCCAGCCCCAGAAATTCAGCCAGCTCAGAAGGTCATTGAACATTCGCGCTTTGCACAAACGTTGCAACGAATAGTAAATGCCGGTGAACATGCCGTTACCGACGAATGCGAAGATGACGGCGTTTGTATGCAACGGGCGAATGCGTCCGAACGTGATGAATTGAAAGTTGAGATTCGCATCCGGAAAAAATAATTGCACAGCGGCAAGAAGTCCGACGGACATGCCGACGATGCCCCACACGATAGTGGCAATCGCGAAAGCGCGAACAATCCTGTTGTCGTATTTGAATGTTTCTACGTTTGTGTTCATTTGGGTTTTGTATTCGATTTTGAAAATGGATTTGGGTTAGCCGGTTCATCGGCCAGCATTCGTAACGACGGCGTGCTGGTGTCTTCAAATTGGCCTCGTTTGACTGCCAGGATAAAAACGACAAGAAACAAAGCTGCCATGCCAAGGCTCGCAGCGATCAGAATGAGAATTGCGCTCATCGCTGCGCCTCCGCGTTGAATGTTGAAAATAATCCTGCGCGTTTCGCTGCCCACGTAGTTGCACCACAGGCAAAGAGAACAACAGAAATCGAACTGATGGGCATCAGCACTGCGCAAATCACCGGCGACAAAATTCCCGTTGCCGCGATACTTACGCCGATAAGATTGTAAATGGCCGAAATAGCAAAACTGATTTGGACGATGCGCGTGCTGCGTCGCGCCAGTTGAATAATCTTTGCCAGACGCGAGATTTGTGACGCTTCCAGAATCACATCGCTTGCAGGCGAAAACGCGCCGACCTTTTCAACGACCGCGATTCCAACATCACTTTGTTGAAGTGCGCCGGCATCATTTAATCCGTCGCCAACCATCACGACTTTCTTTCCATCAGCTTGCAATTGCCGGATGTAATCAAGTTTATCGAACGGGCTTTGATTAAAATTTAACTTCGCATTGTTGCCGAATAATTTCTGGAATTGTTCGCGCTCACGTTCATTGTCGCCGCTGAGCAAAGCGATTTCGTATTGGCCATCCAGTTGCCGTAAGAGATTTCCCATTTCAGGCCGGATTGAGGCGGTAAATACAAATGCGCCGCGAAAGGTTCCATCCATTGCCACACAAACAATGCTGCCGGTTGAATCTGAAATCTCTGGGATCTTGATTCCTTTTTCCGCCAGCCAATTTCTTGAGCCGAGCAAGATGTTTTGCCCGCCGATTTTCCCTTCGATGCCGCACCCGGCTGTTTCTTTGAAGGAATTAGTCGGCAGCACGGAGCCAGCGCGAAATGATTTGTTAATTCGTGTCGCCAACGGATGAGTGGAATGACGGGTCAATGAAACGATTAAATTCTTTTCACCAACCGACAATGGTTCACCTTCAAATGAAACCGCGCCGCCATTTGCGACGGTCAGAGTTCCCGTTTTGTCGAACACAATCACATCCGTTCGCGCTAGTCTTTCGAGCACGAGCGTGTTCTTGACGAAAACTTTCATCCGCACGAGCCAACGTTGAGCGGTGCCGAGAGCGAACGGCGCGGCCAAAGCCAGCGCGCAAGGACAGGCGACAATCAATACCGACGTAAATGCTTTTAATCCGCGTGGCCAATTGCCGCCGAGAATCCAAAACAACGCAGCGCCAATCGCGACGCCGATAACGATTCGTGTAAAGCGGCGGCTGTAAGAATTGGTCAGGGAATTCAGATTATCATCGCGATTTTTCTGGAATGATTTGTCGTTCCAAAGCGACGACAAATAACTTTGCGAAACTTGTTTTACAGTTTGGACTTCAATCGTCGCGCCGGTTTGTTTGCCGCCGGCATAGAGATAATCGCCAGTGCGTTTGACAACCGGTTCGGATTCACCCGAAACAAAGCTGTAATCAATCAATGCCTCACCCGCCGCGAGCGTTGCATCGGCTGGAATCAACTCGCCGTTGCGAATCAGTAAGCGGTCGCCGATTCTCAATTGCGAAATGGAAAGCTGTTCTTCGCCGAAATTCGTTTTACGCGTTGCTGACAGAGGGAAAAATGATTTGTAATCGCGGTCAAATGTCAGTCTGTCGTGAATCTTTTGTTGAAAAGCGCGACCACAAAGCAAAAAGAAAACAAGACCGGTGAGCGAATCAAGATAACCTCCGCCACGTCCGGAAAAGATTTCAAATGCGCTTTGCAAATAAAGTGCCACCAGGCCGAGAACAATTGGCACATCAAGCGTCAAAGCGCGTTGACGGGCGGAAAGCAATGCCGTCTTCCAGAAATCTGATGCGCTGAAAATCAAAACCGGTAATGCCAATGCAAGGCTGAGAAATCCAAAGACATTTTCCAGTAGCGCTTCGTGTAAACCGAAATAGCGCGGAACGCTGAAGAGCATGATGTTGCCGAAGGCAAATCCTGCCACGCCCACTTGCAGCCAGCGCCGGCGCGTTGCTGAATCCGTTTTGCGCTTTTCCAATTCACCGAGCGTGAGCGACGGTTCATAGCCGATAGAAGCGAGCAGGGCGACGACTTTGCTCAATTTGATTTTCTGCGGAACAAATGTAATAGCCACTTCGCGTTTGGCGAAATTCACGCGGGAAAGTCCGATGCCCGGATGTAATTGAAAGAGATTTTCCAGAAGCCAGACGCAGGCGATGCAATGGATGGCCGGAACCTGAAATGTCACGCGACTTGTCTTGTCGTCGGTAAAATCTAAAAGCCGCTGCTGAATGGATGGTTCATCGAGATAAAGGAATTGTTCCTGACGCGCTGCGCGACGCATCCGCATGCCGGGCGAGCGATTGAGATCATAAAAATGGCCAAGACCGCTTTCGGTAAGCAAATCGTGAACGGTCAAGCAGCCGTTACAACAAAACGATTTTTCGTCTTTTGCCAACAGCGAATCTTTGCAAGGTTCACCGCAATGGAAACAGACCGGCGAGCGGTTGTTTTCCATTTGCGCAATAAAATTATCAGCCGATAAATCGGCAGAAATTTCTTTTAACCCGGTTTTCAAATTGCTGGATTCTCCAAAGATTTATTGAGAATAAATTAACCGCCGTTTTGCCGACTTCGCATCGGTTGCCCATTGCTTGACATTTTTTGGCTGATAAAAATGAAAATTGAATTGCGGGTTGTAAAATGGATGGCAAATCGTTTTGTTCGACTTTCGCGGGAGCAAAAGAAGCGCTGATTATAAAGCTGGTTAAATGGCAGGCTTTTGTGCAAACTTCCGTATGGTTAAAGCTAAAATTCAGCGACGGATTCAATTGAAACCGCTAACGGAGGGGCAGGTTTGGAGTGTCGCGGGAATGAATCTGCGTGTGAGCATGGTCGGCAAATTGCTGATTCATTACAAACTTGCAAAGCCTGATGCTGTTCGTATTCCCAATCTCGTCAACAGCAAGGTCACCATCGAAAAATATCTCAAGAAAAACAAGGCCAAGCTGATTCAAGATTGATTCGTAATGAAATCGGAGACTGTCACGCGTTACCAATGGATTATTTTTCTATTCGCGGCGGTTCTGACTTTAACCGGTTGCATTGAATGGGCAATGGGGAGATCGCCGCTGGGACCAGACGGAAAATTTGGTTTGTGGGACGGTAACATTTGGAGCAGCGAAAATTCACAGCGCGTGGCGGATGCCTATTCGTTTTCGCACATTGTTCACGGCATTTTATTTTACGGGCTGCTTTGGCTGGTCGCGCGCAAATTGCCGGTGCGTTATCGTCTGCTGATTGCTCTGGCGTTGGAGGCAGGCTGGGAAATTCTCGAAAATTCACCCCTCATCATCAATCGCTATCGCGAAGCAACCATTGCGCAAGGATATGTCGGCGACAGCATTTTGAATTCGTTAAGCGACATCTGCATGATGACGCTCGGATTTCTGTTCGCGTGGCGGACACGGATTTGGATTGTTGTGCTGGCCGTTGTAGTCATGGAGGTTGGCTGTGCGCTTTGGGTGCGCGATAATCTCACGCTCAATATCATCATGCTGATACATCCGGTGGAAGCGATTAAGCAGTGGCAAATCGCCGGCCAGCCGCATCCGTAAATTCCAAGACATTTTTGCGATGTGCCCGGCAAAAACCGTGGATTGTGCATCAAATCACCCCTGATATGATGCCAAATTGATGAAAAAAACTTTCGCGCTTTTGACGGCGGGCATGTTTTTTATCAATGCTGCCATTGCACAGACCATACCTCCATGTGTTTTTAGTTTTGATAACGGCCCATATGGTTCGTCATTACCGATTAATTTGGTGCCGGACACCATTCCGATTGGCGTGAATTATCCCACTGCCCATTTCACCGCGACGGGACAGGGATATTCGATCCAATCTGCAAATGTGCTGGGTTTCACTCCATCGGGTTTTTCCGGTTTATGCCTTTACCCGAACAGTGTGTTTGCTTCGGATTTGTCCATCTCATTCGACAAGCCGTTGATTTCAATTTCGATGCTTTATGCGCCGGAAGAATATGGCTGCGACAATTCTTGTGTGATGAAAATTTCCGCCTATTCCGGCGCGACACTTGTTGGGACGAATTTCGCGCAAATCAAAACGCCCGGCACTTGGCCGACCGGAACGTTATCATTCAATAATGGAAGTCCGTTCGACAATGTAGTGGTGCATTATCAGACGCCACCGTCAGGCGAGAATTGGGGGCCAATTTTTATGGTGGACAATATCACAGTGCAGGTCGCGGTGCCATTGCCGACAAATTTCGCCATTGTTCAAGTGCCGAATAATCTCATTATGGTCACATGGCCTTCGAGTTGGGGTAGTTATCCGATTCAATTACAATCAAACACAAATCTCCTGAACACGAATGGTTGGATTAACGTCACGAACGAGCCTCTTTTAACTTTTCCGGTTTATAATGTCGTGTTGGAACTGGCAGCGGAAAAAATGTTTTTTCGATTACTGCTGGTTCAATGATTTATGAAGGGTATGAGTTCCGGGAATGAATATAGCAGCAAAGCTCCCGCGTGTTGACACGTTCCAACGGTAACTGTATTGGTTATCAACCAGAAAACATGAACCTCAAACGATCCAGACGGGTCGTTCTTTTTGCAATCCTCATTGTAACTCTTGGCGAGTTTGTGATGGATATGAATACTCGTCTGGGCATTGCAGATTGGATTGGATATTTTATTCCGCTGCTTTTAACCGTTTATGCCGGTAATCGTTTCGTTCCGCTACTTTTGACGGCTGTTCTTTCTGCATTGATGGTAATTGGTCTTTATTTCTCACCTCCCGGTATCGAATGGCATCTGGCTGTGGTCAATCGTTGTTTGGGAATTGGCGTGTTGTGGTTGATTGCATTGCTCACGTATCGGCAGTTAAATGTGGAAGAAGAAGTGCGGCGTATCAATCGCGCGCTCACAACTATCAGCAATTGCAATCAAGTAATGGTTCGAGCAAAAACTGAATCGGCGTTGCTACAGGATATTTGCCACGTCATCGTTGAAAATGGCGGCTACCGTTTTGTCTGGGTCGGCTTTGCCGAAAACGACGAGAAGAAATCGGTTCGCCCGGCAGCCTTTGCAGGTTTTGAAGATGGCTACCTCAAACTCGCCGATATTTCCTGGGCCGACACTGAACGCGGACGCGGCCCCGCCGGCACGGCCATTCGCACCGGAAAGATGTCGGTATGCCGCAACACTTTTACGGACCCGGCTTTCGAGCCATGGCGCAAGGAGGCTATCAGACGCGGTTATGCTTCATGCATTATGTTGCCGTTGTCGTCCGACGGAAAAGTTTTTGGCGCCTTATCCATCTATTCCGGCGAAGTGCAATCTTTCGCTGCGGAAGAAGTGAAATTACTCACGGAATTAGCCGATGATTTGGCTTATGGCATTCAGACATTGCGCAATCGCATAGAGCGTGCGCAAATGAATCAGCAAATCCGCGAGCAGGCGCAATTGATTGAATTGGCACAGGACGCCATCACCGTGCGTGACTTGCAAGGACGGATTCTTTTTTGGAACAAGGGCGCGGAGCGGATTTATGGCTGGACTGCCAAAGAAGCCATCGGACAAGAAGCCGGGCAGTTTTTACAAATCGGAATTTTCCGATACGACCAGGCCAAAAAAGCGGTGCTCGAGAAAAGCAATTGGCAGGGTGAATTGACTTCACGCACTAAAGGAGGAGCGGAAGTGCTTATTGAATCGCATTGGACCCTTGTGCGAGATGCGCAGAGAAATCCTAAATCAATACTCGTGATTTCCACGGACATCACTGAAAAGAAAAAGTTGGAAAATCAATTTTATCGCACACAACGCATGGAAAGCCTGGGCACGCTGGCCACGGGCATCGCCCACGATTTGAACAATATCCTGACGCCGCTTCTGGTTTCTGTGCAATTGTTAAAAGAAAAAATTAAAGATGTCGAAGGCCATAAGTTGTTGGAACGTTCGGAAATTTATGTTCAACGCGGAGCCTCGCTTATCAAGCAGGTGTTGTCTTTCGGTCGTGGCGTTGAAGGAGAAAAAATATCTGTCGAGCCAGCGCGCATTTCGCGCGAAATTGAGCAAATCGTTCGCGAGACGTTTCCGAAATTGGTGGAATTCAAGTTGCATTGTCCTGCCGATTTATGGCGCATCATTGGAGATCCAACCCAAATTCATCAGGTCTTGCTTAACCTCTGCCTCAATGCTCGCGATGCCATGCCCAACGGTGGCAGGCTGAATGTTGACATGCAGAATGTCATGTTGGATGAAGCCATAACCTCAACAAACCCGGATATAGAAGAAGGCGCTTACGTTTGCATCAGCGTGACCGACACCGGGGTCGGGATTCCCGCTGGAATACAAGATAAAATTTTTGAGCCTTTTTTTACCACTAAAGATGCAGGCAAAGGAACCGGAATGGGGTTGTCAACATCGCTCGGCATCATCAAAGGACACGGCGGCTTTATCAATTGCTACAGCGAAGAAGGGAAGGGGAGCACATTCAAAATTTATCTTCCTGCCGACGCTGCTTCTGTCACCAGTCGCGTCGCGCCTGAAAAGCGAATCTCAAATTCGCGGAAGGGAAAAGGAGAATGGGTGCTTGTTGTCGATGACGAGGAAGCGATTCGTGAAGTTGTGCGCAAAATGCTGGAAAAAAATGGCTACCGCGTCGTGACCGCCGTAAACGGCGTGGAGGCAATTTCCATTTACAAGGAAAAGCAAAAATTGATAGATGCTGTCATCACGGATATGGCCATGCCGGTCATGGATGGAGCCGCCGCCATCACTTCGCTCAAATCAATAAATCCTGCCGTAAAAGTTATTGCGTCGAGTGGACTGTCCATTCATGAAAACATGGACAAAGCAGCAGCAGCCGGCGTTAGCTGTTTCATTCCCAAACCTTACACGGCGGAAACAGTTTTGGAAAAATTGGCTGAAATTCTTCACGAATAACACATCGCCGGCCATCATGTTGCCGAAATAATTTCCTTTTCTTGAAATCGCTGAAAGTTATTTTGAAATGACGCTATGCAGCAATTCAATCGGATTATCTTTTACACTGCGGTAATACTCTCGTTTGTTTCGTGCTCGCCAAAGAAGCCAACCGTGCGCACCGATGCAGCGCAATGGAATCGCACGACGTTGACTGCAAGTTATGAATCCGTTGGCCATAAAAGCGATAAATGGGATAAAGATGCGGAAGATGCTCTGAAAAATTATGCCGATGTTCGAAGCGCTCACGATGCGGACGATGCAGACATTTCAATGCAATTGACCGGCGACGCCGCAGAAAGCGCCATCTCCGTCGGTTGTGACGATCCCATGATTCACTATTTGTATGTTCGTTATGCGCCGTCGGCCAAAACCAATTCATTCAGGGCGCGACAAGACATGTATCGTTCCGCTGCAAAAGATTTGGAAGGCAGTGATTATCCAGCCATCCGAAAATTTTACGCCAACGTGGATGCCGCTGAAATGCTTTGGCAACAACGCAACACCAATCTATGGCGCGAAGTGCGCGGTTTCCGGTATTTAGCCATGACGAATTTAAGTGAAGCGTTACAGGACAAAACCATTCCCGAAATGGAAGCTTACAAAGCGGCGGAAACTTTGTTCCAAATGCTCGATCGCAATACGCATGAGTTGACGAATGCCTACAACACGATTGAAGATTCGCTGTTCGCCAATGATTCGAAATCTTCGACTGCTTACCTTATTAAAGCGGATTTTTATTTGATGTATGCCTGGCGTGGCCGCGGCAACGGCACCGCAAGTCAGGTGACTGAAGAGGGTTGGCGTATGTTTCGCGAACGATTGGCAGTAGCGGAAAAAGCGCTGGATGAAGCGTGGTCGCTCAATTCGCGCGATGAAAATATTCCGACGTTGATGATTTCCATTATTGAAGGCCAGCAAAAAGACCGCAAAGAAATGGAGAAATGGTTTCAACGTGCGATGAAATTGAACCCAAATAATTACGAAGCCTGTCGAGCCAAATTGCATTACTTGCTGCCGCAATGGTATGGCTCGCGCGACGACATGCTCGAATTCGGCCACGAATGCGCGGAATCAATCGTTTGGGGCGGGAAAATTCCGCTCATTCTCGTTGACGCACACAGTGAATTTGCTCGCACGCTGGACCGCAGCACCCGCGCCGATTATTGGCTGGCTTCGGACGTGTGGCCCGATATTAAGACCGGTTACGAAAAATATGCGCAACTTAATCCAAACGCTTCGCTGTTTCGTTATCCGTATGCCGCTTACGCTTTTCGTTGCGGGCAATTCGACGTTTTCAACGAGCAAATCGCTCTCATCCGTAAAAATGATGGGAAATTGAATCATAATTATTTCGGCGGCAAAGATGCATTTGAGAAATTGGTCGCTATTGCCAATGGCCAAAACCAACTGACAAATTCTCCGACAAATTAAATTTGTTCGTCCACTTTTTTTGTTTTGTCCGAATCTGTGGCAGACATGTTTTTTGCGAAACGGACAACATCGTCCTGCTTTAGGCCAAGGCGACATGAAGTTGCAGACAAAAACGCCGCTGCCACCGATGGCATGACGGTTGCGTTAGCAGAAGGACATGACGGCCATACTTGTCATCGCGATGATTTGCCTCGGCTTGCTTACTATCAAATTTGTTTGACCGACTTACCTTATGAATTGGAGCAAGGGTCGAATTCCCTTTTTCAATTTTTCTGATCTTTCCGTTGCGGTATCGCGTGGCGCACACCTGAATCCAACAGGGTAAAACACCCCATAGCGGCAGCATGGGTTATTCAGTTATTGTTGCCAACATGACAGCGGCATTCATTGTGAGTCTGTTAATTTTAGGTTTGCTCACGATTAGATTCTAAGTTTTTCGCCGGAGTCTCTCGTGTCCGGCAAATTTTCTTTTCTCCATTCGTTTTTCAGTTATCTTGTTGCGCTCTGATTTAACAAGATGGATTCCGCGCACATTAGAAATTTCAGCATCATTGCCCATATTGACCACGGCAAGACCACGCTTTCCGACCGTCTCCTGCACATGACCGGCACAATCGCCACACGCGATATGTCTGACCAATTGCTCGACGCGATGGATTTGGAGCGCGAACGCGGCATCACCATTAAGGCGCATCCGGTCACCATGCTTTACAAAGCGCGCAACGGCGAAACCTACGAGCTGAACCTGATTGATACGCCCGGCCACGTGGATTTCGCCTATGAAGTTTCTCGCAGCTTGAGCGCGTGCGAAGGGGCATTGCTAGTGATTGACGCGGCGCAAGGCGTCGAAGCGCAAACCGTCGCGAATTATCATCTCGCGGCGAAGCTGAATCTCGAAATCATTCCCGTCATCAACAAGATTGACCTCGGCCATGCCAATGTGCCGCAGGCAAAGCAGCAATTGGAAGACGTGCTTGCATTGCCGGCGGAAACGGCGATTCCATGCAGCGCCAAGCAGGGCATCGGCATCGAAGAAATTCTCGAAGCCATTGTCGCGCGCATTCCACCGCCCAAACCCACCGGCGCAGCGAGCCTGCAGGCGCTCGCGTTCGATTCTTATTTCGACACTTACAAAGGCGTCGTCACACACGTGCGCGTGTTCAATGGCGAAATCAGGCCGGGCATGATGATTAAGCTGGTTCACTCCGGCAAAAATTACGAAGTGAAGGAAGTCGGCAGCTTCAATCCGAAACCTTACACGCGCGAGAAATTGGAAACCGGCGAGACCGGCTACATCACGGCGAACATCAAGACCGCTGCGGAAGTGAAGATGGGCGACACGATTACTGATGCGCGCAATCCGTCAGGCGTGTTGCCGGGCTTCAAAGAAATTCATCCGATGGTGTTCAGCGGGATTTATCCCATCAACACCGCCGATTACGAACATCTCAAAGCCAACATGGCGAAATTAAAACTGAACGATTCCGCGTTCGTTTATTCCGCCGAAACGTCTGTCGCGCTGGGATTCGGCTTTCGTTGCGGCTTTCTCGGATTGCTGCATATGGAAATTGTGCAGGAACGTCTGCGTCGCGAATACGATATGGACATCATCGCGACCTATCCGAGCGTCGTTTATCACGTCACGATGACGGACGGCACGTTCAAGGAAGTGGACAATCCCGCGTTCCTGCCCGACGTGACTTACATCGAGAAAATTGAAGAGCCGATGGTGAAGGCTTTTGTCATTTGCCCGAACGAAAACATCGGCGACATGATGGCGCTCATTTCTGAAAAGCGCGGCGCGGTTGACCACACCGAAACGCTCGACGCCAAACGCGTCATGCTCACCGCGTTGGTTCCGCTCAACGAAATCCTGATTGATTTCCACGACCGCATCAAAAGCATCACGCGCGGATTCGGCTCCATGGATTACGAACCGGCCGATTATCAGGAAAGCGACATGGTAAAGCTGGACATGCTCGTCAACACCGAGCCGATGGACGCCTTTTCCTGCATCGTCCACCGCAGCAAAGCAGAGGGCAGGGGACGCACGCTGGCCGAGAAGCTCAAAGAAGTCATCCCGCGCCAACAATTCGCCGTGAAGATTCAAGCAGCCATCGGCGGAAAGATTGTTGCGTCCGAAACCGTAAGTGCGTTCCGCAAAGACGTGACCGCGAAATGTTACGGCGGCGACGTCTCACGCAAACGCAAATTGCTGGAGAAACAGAAAGAAGGCAAAAAGCGGATGAAAGCCATCGGCAACGTGAACATCCCGCAGGAAGCCTTCATTGAAGTTTTGAAAGCTTAATTTATTTTTCGAACGCCCAATTTGCAACCCGGACGTATTCGGATTGATAATGAAAAATTGCAAGGGCCGCTTGTCCGCTGGTTTTCTTTAGATATTCCCGGGCTACGGCAGCATCTCCGGCGTAAGCGGCAAGATAAGCATGTTCACTTATGGTTTGGATTGAATCAGGGAAGCGTCTTTCTATGATTTTGAATCCTCGATTTACTCGCGGCCAGGAAAAGCCATTTTCCGTGAAAACATTCTCAGAGCTGGCGCACGCATGAATATTCCATACGCCCTGGGCATAAAGCATATCTCCCTCATCGCCACCCATTTTATCTGCTGATTTTTCTAAAAACATTTCCAGTTCGCCTTCATCTCCACCCCATCGAGGCATTAAATATTGGGCCTTTCGAAGATAAAACATTTTGTAATCAGGCGTATATTTGACTGCTTGATTGAAGATTTCATCAAACTGGTCTTTGTCATAATTAAGCCCGCGTCCCGCTATCATTCTCGTAGACCAATAGACAGGACATTTTTCCTTCAAATCTTTAGCTTCATCCAGGACTTCAACTGCTTGACGCAGTCTTTCACCAAAAAGCTGCCAGCCTTCTTCTGTGACTGTGTCCGCCCAGCCGCCCCCGCGTGCTTTCCATGCGTAATCAACCAATACATAGGCCAAAGCGACTCGTGCAGTGATTGAATCCGGTTTTGTTTTGATCCAGTCACGCAGTTTGCTTAGACGGGATTCCCATTCCGTATCAGGCTGTTTTCGCGAAGGAATCAAGCCGGCATAAAGGTCTCCCAATTTCCATGAGCCGCCCGGATATTGCTCCTTGGAAGATCGAAGCTTTGCGGCCAAATTGTCCAACGCATCGTAATTTTTCGCTTCAATTAAATTTGCCACCTGGATTCTAAAACCATCCGATAATATCGTTTCGGCGTCCGGCCAAACAGAGGATATCTGAAAGGGCACCGCAGGCGATAAATCAATAGTTTCTTTCTGCGGCATCCCATTTAGCGCTGTCTCGGCAAACTCTGTTTCGTCGGGTTGTTTTGAACATCCGGCAAATGCTAACGCTAACAACATCAAGGCCACGAAGAGTGTGAATGGTTTCATACCGTTTCTTCTGATTCGATTGCGAACAAAAGCCAGCAGCACCACAAAAAGGCTCAAGGCCAGCGGAATCCCCGAAAAAAAGATCCAGACCTGCCAGAAAAACTTTAAATCTTGCGCCCCATCCGAAGGTGTTTCCGCAGGAGTCGAGTCCGGTGCAAAGCGAAAGAAATAAATCAGGATGACGGTGGTCACGATGCTGAAAAAGAACGCCGGCGCCGCCAGGGCGATGGCGAGACGAATCCGCCCAAGTGCTGCGGGAAAGATGCCCGCGAATGTGATTCCCGTGCAACCGATGCCTGCTAATAGGATTACAATCCATAACAAGCCCGGTCCGATGCTGTCTGCCAACATGACATTCATAGAATCACCCACCGAAGCTGCCCGCCTCATTGTATTTTCACAAGAAAGAAGATTTCTGATTTGGTTTTAGACAGGATTAACAAAGTTGACCGGATTCAATTCTTAACAATTCTGTAATTCTGTCTGAAATGGATTTACGAAAAAAGAATTAAAAACTAAAGCCCTACACATACCGAAAGCCATAACTGTCGCTGGTGATGCCCAGAAAATTATAATTTGCGACAGGCGCATCTCGCACTATATGCGTCGTTATCCCAATTGCCGCCAAGGGAATCGAATGTTTGCGACTTGCACAACTGAACATTTACTGTTAATCCGATGGCAAATCATGAAGGCGCGAATCCTTTCAATCGCTGCAGCTGTGTGCGTTTCAATTGCTCTTGTTCCGCATACCGTTTTCGCCGGACCTTCGCCAAGCATTACAACCCAACCACAAAACCAAAGTGTTTTGGCAGGAACAAACGCTGTTTTTACGGTCGCTGCCAGCGGAAATACGCCGCTCTTTTATCAATGGACTTTTAACAGCACAAATCTCGCGAACAGCACGCATTTTAGTGGAGCCACGAATGCAACGCTCACCGTCAGCAATGTGGTTGTCGGTGACGCCGGGAATTACCAATGCACGGTGACCAATACTCACGGCAGCGCGACGAGTTCAAATGCAACACTGACAGTGTTAGTGCCAGCCACAATCATTGCCCAACCAACAAATCAGTCAGTGGTCTTAAGCAACAATGCGAGTTTTACGGCAACGGTAACCGGAAGTGTGCCATTACATTTTCAGTGGTATTTTAACGGAGCACTGTTAACCGATGGTGGACGCGTGAGCGGTTCTGGAACAACGAATTTGAACATCGCCAACGTTCAAACAAATGGCGGCGGTTCGTATCAATTAGTGGTAACAAATAATTACGGCTCGGCGACAAGTGCAGTGGTGTCGCTGACGGTTTTAGTTCCGGCGACGATCATAATGCAGCCTACAAATCAATCTGTTCTGTTGGAAAACAATGCAACCTTTAGTGTAACCGCATCGGGAACGCCGCCGCTGAATTATCAATGGTATTTTAATGGATCTCCTTTCCGCGATGGCGGACGTGTAGGTGGCTCGACAACGTCAAATTTGAACATAACAAACATTCAATCGAGTGATGGCGGCTTGTATCAATTGGTGGTGACAAATAATTATGGTGCAGCGACCAGCGCCGTGGTTTCGTTATTAACGGAAGATGCCCAAAATCTTTCAGGAACTGTGGTGGCGTGGGGTGACAATAGTTACGGTCAAACCAACGTTCCAAGTGGTTTAACGAATGTCATCGCGGTTGCGGCAGGATATTATTTCAGCATGGCGTTGAAGAACGACGGAACAGTTACTGTCTGGGGCGACAATTCTGCAGGAGAAACCAACATTCCGCCAGATCTGACAAATGTAATAGCGATTGCAGCAGGTTATAATCATTGCCTAGCGTTACAACGAAATGGTCAGGTTATTGGATGGGGAGATAATTCGTTCGGTGAAATCGGTTCAAGGTTTTCAAGCAATGCAATTGCTGTAAGTGGTGGATATTATACCAGCTATATCCTGAATAGTGATGGAACCTGTATTGGTTGGGGAAATAACGATTTTGGCAAAGTGAATATTCCGCAAAGTTTAACCAATGCTGTAGCAATTAAAGGTGGATTTATCAACGCTTACGCGTTGACTGCAGACGGCGATGTAATCGATTGGGGTTATCCGGAGGTGACTTATATTCCTTCATCAATATATGGAAACATAATTGCGATAAACGGGAACCCGGGGTTCATTGCCCTGAAGGGTGATGGTTCAATTTTTAATGGTCCCATCGGTTTAAGCAATGTGGTGGCTGTAACCGCCGGAAATCCATATACATTTGCATTAAAGAATGACGGCACAATAGCCGACTGGAACCCGACAAACATACAACCGAATCTAAGCAATGTCATTGCCATCGCTGCCGGGGCAACACACGGATTGGCCATAATAAGTGACGGCTCACCGAAGTTTCTGAAGCAACCTTTTTGTCAGACACCGTATCCGGGAACATCATTTTATTTTAATGCCTGCGCCGTTGGGATGGCACCGCTCAATTATCAGTGGCTCCGTAATGGGACTAATATACCAAATGCAACCAATTCCATATTAAACATTCCTAACATTCAAACGAACAATAATGGTGTCTATAACGTTGCAGTCTCCAATGCTTTTGGATTAGCTGTAAGTTCGAATATAATCATAAACGTCGATTGTCGCTCTCCAATTATCACCTCTGCGTCCCCAAATCAATTGGGGTTGATTGGATCAAATCTGACTCTTAATGTTATCGCGACGGGGCCAATGCCAATGACCTATCAATGGGCATTAAATGGAATCAATATTGCTGGAGCAACAGATGCTTCGCTTACCATCACCAATTTTCAAGATGCAAATGAGGGAAATTACACGGTTATGGTTAGCAATGCATATTCTTCGACGACAAGTGGGAATATTTATGTGCCGGCAAATGATTTGCCTGGAGCATTGGATAACTGGAGTATAAGTTGGGATCTTAATACCCCTTGGTTTGTAACAACGACATCGACACATGATGGCATGGCCGCCGCGAGAAATCCTTCCGGTTTGAACTCATCTATTTCTGCAACAGTCAATGGACCGGGAACTTTGACTTTCTGGTGGAGAGTCGGCTCCTTTATACCGGACACCTTAACATTCTATATAGACGGCGTTCAGCAGTCCTCAATCAGCGGCAACACATCATGGGCTCAACCATTGTTTTACATTTCTGGCGGAATTCATACGCTGACGTGGACATTTAAAAGGGCATCGTTTAGTTCAACCGGTGCTGGTTATTTAGACCAGGTAAACTACATGGTCGGCCCAACATTAACCATCACAACACCCTTGGTAGATCAAAGTGTGTCAGCTACTGGAAGCGCGACATTTACCACAACCGCAATCGGCACATCGCCCATCAGTTATCAATGGCAATTTAATGGAACAAATATTGACGGCGCCACGAATACTTTATTTTCTGTTTCAGGGTTACAAGCAACCAACGCAGGAACATACACGGTAATCGTTAGCAACCCATATCTCACAAATAGCAGCAGCGCGGTTTTGACTGTTGTTCCTATGGCACCTCAAATCACTTCACAACCAAGCAACCAGCGGGCACTTGTGAACGGTGTTGCCAATTTTTCAGTGTCAGCTACAGGATCTTTGCCCTTCAGCTATCAATGGCAGTGGAACGGAACCAATCTTGATGGCGCAACCAATTCGTCGCTGGCTTTAACAGGATTGCAATTTACAAATGCTGGAAATTATCAGGTAGTAATCACAAATATCGGCGGCTCGAATACCAGTTCGGTTGCCGTCCTGACAATAGCCCGGCTCATTGCCTGGGGTTATAATGGTTTGGGTCAAACCGCTATTCCTCTGTCATTGACGAATGCGGCATCGATTGCCGCGGGAGCAAATCATAGCTTGGCGTTAAATTTCGATGGAACTGTTACCGCATGGGGAAACAATGCCTTTAAACAATTGAACATACCCGTCGGTCTTACCGGGGTCACGATGATAGCGGCTGGTTATTATCACAGTCTGGCTCTTAAGAATGACGGCACTGTTGTCGCATGGGGCGCTGGAACCAATGATACAGGGCAGACACCTCACTATGGCCAGTCGATAGTTCCGCCAAATCTGACCAATGTGGTGGCCATTGCAGGGGGTGGATATCATTCTTTAGCACTGAAAAGTGACGGCACTGTCGTTGCATGGGGTGCCGGAACCAACATTATCGGTTTAGTAAAGTTTGGACAAGCGAACGTTCCAAGCGGTCTCAGTAATGTGGTGGCCGTGGCGGCCGGTCAATATCATAGTCTCGCCCTAGAACGTGATGGCACCGTCGTGGCATGGGGGGCTGGGACGAATAACACGGGTCAAGCCCCTAAATTTGGGCAATCAATTGTCCCGACTTCATTGAGCAACGTGACGGCCATTGCCTGTGGACAATATCATAATTTGGTCCTTAAAAAGGACAACACTGTCTTTGCCTGGGGGTATAACGGTAGCGGGCAAACTAATATACCACCAGGTTTGACCAATGTCGTCACTATTGCTTGTGAAGGTAATGACAATTTAGCCCTTAAAAACGATGGCAATCTGATTGTTTGGGGAGATAATTCTTTCGCACAAACAAATATCCCCGTCGGGCTAAGTAATGTCGTAATTATTGCCGGCGGGTTCGCACACAATTTGGCAATAATGAATGATGGTTCGCCGTTTGTCGCAAGGAAATCAGGCAATCAAACTATCTATGCTGGCACAAATATTTCATTGTCTGTATCAATCATTGGAAACCAGCCGATTAGCTACTTCTGGCAGTGTAATGGGACCAATATTGATGCCGCGACAAATGCCATTTTTACTTTGACCAACTTGCCAACGACCAGTTCAGGCATTTATCAGTGCATTATCAGCAATGTTTTTGGTGCTATTACAAGTGCACCGATAAACCTGAATGTATTGCAAACGATTCCCCGGTTTTCCAGTTCCTCGTTGCGTTTGGATGGCAGCGGCCTCAGCTTGCAATTGAATAGTTTATCTGGTCATGGTCCGGTAATCATTTATGCGTCAACAAACCTGACTGATTGGCAGCCCGTCTTCACAAATCCACCACTCGTTGGATCACTTCTATTTACAGACCCTACAGTAACGAATCTTCCAAAAGAGTTTTATAAAGCAATTGAACAATAGTTGCTTTATCAAACGTTGTCGGGTCGACGCGGTTTTAATTATTTTCACAAAAGACCGGTATTTTTGAGGGGAAAAAGTGTCTTTGAGACGGAAAAAGGCATTTCAAAGACTCTTCGGGGACTCTCAAAGACTCGACGAGGACTCTCCGCAATGGGTCGAGGACTCTCAAAGACTCCTCGAGGATTAAAAAAGACTCCTTCATTCATCCCAAAACAGAACGGAGTCATATCAAAACAGAACGGAGTCATCCCGGCAGTAGAATGACTCATAGAAAATGCGAACGAAGCTAATGCAAAGATGGTTTGAGTCATATCGGAGATGAAGCGACCCATATCAGCAGTAGAACGATTAATGTAAAGGACTCAACGATGTATCTCTGAGGCAGGTCGAGGTGTCCGAACTCCCGCCGGACATCGCAGCGCGATGTCCCTACCACACAAAATCCTTAGTGCCTTTGTGGTGAATTGCTTTCGGAGGACGATTTAAAAAAGTCTGAGAAATTTGGAAGTCTGAAAATGCTGGACTTTGTTTGGTGACAGGCGTAAACCCCCAGCAGCCAGAAGAACTCAGGTCACATTATGACGCCCGACCAAATTCAACAGATAGCAAATGGGCAAATGGGCGTTTGGATCTCTGCAATGCCTTTCTGGATGAAAGCTCTTTTTGTGCTACAGGTCTTGAACGTTTTGGTGACGGTGATATGCCTGCCTCTTATTACTTGGAAATTATATTTTGGCAATAAATCAGTCTCAAAAGCAATAATGTCACCAGCTGAACAACTTCGATTGCAACAGATACGCGACCGACGTGAAGCATTGCAAAAGGTGACTGGCCCGGCCCAATCTGAAAACGTTCCGGAAAATTTGAATGATGATTCGCGGTTTCGGCCGCCTGGATAAAAAGGAAAGCAAAAAATCGGGCTTCTTAAGTCACTATGCCAACACCAAACACATTCCAAGCTGACCCAGCCAGTTCATTTGAACTGAAAATCGATTTTGAAAAGCATTCTGATCAGCCGAGCAGAGTGTTTAAGGCAATGGCGCAAATGATTGAATCGTTTCATCTTATTGATAATGACTTGCTGCTTCCATTTGATATTCGCGCCGAAACCTTTTTAGTTTTAGAGGACATTAAGACGGGGTCTTTGCGAACAGTTTTAACCACAATGCTTCAATCTGTTGATGATGAAGCTCTGAAAGACGGTGACGTTAAGAAAATAATTGGTAGCTATTTATTGAAAGGCAAACATCGATTAATTCATTTTTTAGAAGATAAGAAACAAATTACTACTCGTGCTGAAATTGAAACACTGGGAAATAGCCTTTATAGTTTAGCGGTAGAAACGGACATTAAAAAGCTATCATCTTATAAACGAGTTCCTTCCTCGGCATTGCTGCGTGATATTCAGCTTATAACTATGGCTGTCGAACAATTGAAGCTAACGGACACAGCAAGGTTCATTTCCAATAACGGACATGTTAATTTTAACCAAAACTTTCAATACCACCAGGATGCTGTCGAAAACCTTCTAACGAAAGAAACTAAAAATTTTGAAAATTCAGAAATACTTAAAGTAAAAAAGCCTGATTACTTGGGAGATTCGATGTGGGAATTAAAATACCGTGACAGGGTTATTCCGGTAAAAATTACCGATCATAACTGGTTGCTTGAATTCCAATCACGTAGAGTTGATGTGCGGCCTGGTGATGCATTGTCAGTTGTTTTACAAACTCAAATTAATTATGGATTTCAAGACGAAGAGATTTCCATTCATTACCGAATTTTAAAAGTAAAAGAAGTCATTCGTGATACATCACCACAACAGAACGATCTTTTATAGTCGTGAAATCATATGTTAGCTGAAGCAGTAATACAGTTAGGGCCTAATAGCGTAGCCATTGTTGGAATTATCGCCGGAATTATAGGGACTCTGCTTGGCGCAACGATTGGAGCATGTGTCGCGATAAAAATTCAAAAAAACCAACTGAAACATGACGACGAAACTCGTTTTCATGAACATCGTCTAACCGTTTATACAAATTTTAATACCGCATGTAATAGAATGTTTTCTTTGTGTTGGGGCGGACAACCGTGCACAGAAGTGGAAATCCTTAACGCTGCTCACGGTTTAGAAGCATTACGACTTGTTGCTTCAAAACCAGTTGAAAAAGCAGCTCTTTACGTTAATGACGCATTAATAGAAATATACAAAAACAGAACGCAACAAAATGCGGATATTTTAAGAGAGCAATTTGGTAAACGTATGGAATTGCTTCTTGCAGCAATGAAGACTGAAATTGGCGTTGTCGGTTTACGTTAAAACTGTTCTGGCCCAAAGCAATGATGAAAAGGTTAGTTTTTGACCCCAAAAAATTAATGGTATTTCTGCTGGTTCCTGAACTTTTTGTATGAGGAGTAACCATATGAACAAACAACTTGTCGTTGCGGTTTTGCTGGCCGTTGCAGGGATGGCTCTCGCAGGCGAAATCAAATATCCCTACACGTTTAATTACGCAGGCAATCCGTTGGTGCGGCATATCAGTTCAACCGATCCGGATGTGCATGTCTGGGATGGCGTGGTCTGGATGTATTGTTCGCAGGATCATCCAAAGCTGGAAGGTGACAAGGGTAATTATGATCACATGGACGGTTATCATGTCTTTTCCTCCCCCGACTTGATTCACTGGACCGATCATGGCGAGGTGATGCATTCGCAGGATATTGCATGGAGCAAGGGTGGTTGGTTGTGGGCGCCGGGTGCTGCCCGCAAGGACGGCAAATATTATCTCTATTATCCGGTCCATGATAAGAGGGACACGTGGCGCATCGGTGTGGCGATCGGCGATACACCTGCCGGACCGTTCAAGGATATCGGTCATTACATTCAGGGCACATCGGGAATCGACCCGGCCATTTTCATCGACGATGACGGGCAGGCTTACTTGTATTGCGGCAAGGCGCAGGTCGCCAAACTCAAGCCGAACATGATCGAGCTGGCCGAGCCGATGCGCGTGGTTGATTACGCGCCGACCAATGTGTTGAGCGACGACAATCAGAAATTCCTCGAAGGCTCATACATGCACAAGCGGGACGGCATTTACTATTATTCCTACACCAATTTTAAGAACCCGAAGCATCAGGGCTTTTATGCGATGGGCAAAAGTCCTTACGGCCCCTTTGAATGGAAAGGTGCCATGGCTCCCAGACCTGAAGGCGCGCAGTATCATCACTCCGTCATCGAGTTCAAGGGACAGTGGTTCGACTTCTACCATGTCGGCGGGGCGGCATTTAAGCCACAAGGATACAACGGCAGCCGTCGCATCGCGTGTTTCGACAAATTGTTCTACAACACGAACGGCACCATCCGCATGGTCGAGATGACGACGGAGAAAAAGTAAGGGCCTGCAGATTTTCTCCTTTTCCGCATCCGCCATTTGGCATTTCATATCGCGCATGACTCCGCCGGTTTTTTCATCTTCGCAATCGCCGCGGCCGGTTTCATGGAACGGCAGGCGGGTGACGGTTCGCGCAATGTCTATTCCCCGCTATTTTTGGATGACGTCGTCCATTGATGTTTATCTGGATAACGAATGTATTTTGCGCACGGGCGGGCAGTTGAATCTCACGGGTTCTGTTTCCACCACGTTCAACAGTGGCGGTTCGTCGCATCAGGCGCAATTGCAATGGGGAAATTCGCGATGGTATCGTTTTCCTTATCAACTGCGCATTGACGGCGTGTTGGTGGATGAATCGCTGGTGCCGGTGGAAAACAAATGGATTCCAATGACCATCGCCGGCGTCATCGGCTTTGGGGTGGGAATCTGCATTGCAGTCGGAATGATTTTAATTGTCCTGCCGATTGTTCATCAGTTACTGAATCACATTTCTTCAGTGTCGCAATGAGTGGGGCAGGGAAGGGGAGATTTTTGGTTTGGGATTCTCGCAGGGACGCTCGCCCCACCAATTGCGGAACGATGTCAGAGCCACAGTCTTTTTTCAACACGTCTCCCTCTCCGCCATGAAATGGGGAAGAGGGTCGGGGTGAAGTGGTATGAGAAAGAAAACCCCTCACCCTGTCCCTCTCCCCGCTAAGTCGCGGGGCGAGGGGAAGATTTTTTTGTTTGGGATTCTACAAAGGTGTCAGCCCTACAGGCTTTGGGGATTTGTGTTCGTTTGTGTCCATCTGTGGCTAAAAATCTTAAGCCCTCGCATTTCAGAAAACCGTTGGAGAGCTTTTGGGCGTGTTGTGTGGTAAGGTGGCGTCGGCATTTAACCGAAAGGAAAGGACTGGATTATGCAAAAGCGCAAATTGGGAAAAAGTGATCTGGAAGTCTCGGCTCTCGGCCTCGGTTGCATGGGTATGAGTTTTGGTTACGGTCCCGCCGCCGACAAACAGGAAATGATTTCGTTGATCCGCAAAGCCGTCGAGCTCGGCGTCACTTTTTTCGATACTGCAGAAGTCTATGGTCCGTTCACGAACGAAGAGCTCGTGGGCGAAGCGCTCGCGCCGTTTCGCGGAAGCGTCGTCATCGCGACGAAATTCGGCTTCGACTGCGACAGTGGCAAGCAGGGCGGCGTGAACAGCCAGCCCGCGCGCATCAAACGAGTGGTTGAAGCATCGCTCAAGCGGCTCAAAACGGATGTGATTGATTTGCTGTATCAACATCGCGTTGACCCGAATGTGCCGATTGAGGAAGTGGCCGCGACGGTGAAGGAATTGATCCAAGCCGGCAAGGTGAAGCATTTCGGTTTATCGGAAGCCGGCGCACAAACGATTCGTCGCGCACACAAAGTCCAGCCGGTGACGGCGCTCCAAAGTGAATACTCGTTGTGGTGGCGCGAGCCGGAAAAGGAAATTTTGCCGACGCTGGAAGAATTGGGAATCGGATTTGTTCCGTTCAGTCCGCTGGGCAAAGGATTTCTCAGCGGCGCAATCAAAGCGGACACGAAATTCGCCGGCAATGATTTTCGCAACTCGGTGCCGCGTTTCAGCGAGGAAAATCGAAAGGCGAATCAGGCGCTGGTGGATGTCATCGGAAAATTTGCCGCGCAAAAGAAGGTGACGCCTGCGCAAGTGGCGCTGGCATGGTTGCTGGAGCAAAAGCCGTGGATCGTTCCGATTCCCGGCACGACGAAGATGCATCGTTTGGAGGAAAATATGGGAGCCGTTTCCGTTCAGCTTCCGCCGGAAGAATTACGCGCACTGGAAATCACGGCGGCCAAAATTCCGGTTCAAGGCGCGCGTTATCCGGAGCATTTACAAAAACTGGTCGGACGTTAAAATTTTCCTTCGCATTATATGCGGCACACGCCAAATTTTCTTCTCATCGGCCTTTTATGTTTCTGCGGTTGCAAGACGGTGAAGCAGATTGAAGGGACTTCCAAAGCCATCGAGAATAATCGCGCGGCTATCGAGCAGAGCACGCAAGTGATCGGTCATAATGCGAATGCGGTTGCGGACAGCACCGGCATCATTGAATCCAACAAAGTCGTGGTTGAAGACAGCACGCTGGCGATAGGGAAGAACGCCCAGGCCCTGGACGAAATCAACACGGCAATGGACAAGCTCAAGTCGAACAAGGGTGCCCTGGGGTTGATCATCGCCTTGTTCGCCATCCTGCTGATTATTCCTTCGTTGCTGGCCTTGTTTGTCTGGTGGCAGACCAAGAGGTTGATGAGTCTGTGGCTGCAAAAGGAAAACGCTGTCCGAAAGGATCTGGATTCAAAGTCATGATTTTATAGCCGCAAAAGAATTCAAAAGGCGCAAAGAATTATTTTAGTGACCTGATTTGGCGCTTGCAGTCCTTTGCGCCGTGGCTCAGCTTTGAATCGTTAGGCCACTTATGCGAGCATTTATAAAATTCGTAATCGGGTTGAGTTTGTTGCTTCCCGTCGTCGCCGCGGCAAAAGGCAACGGAGTTGGATTTACGATGGAGGGCACGATTACAAATTTCAATGCAAGCGGTCAGAGCTGCCATTTCACATTCACTGGGAAATTCCACATCACCCGGTGGTATGGTGTGTCAAATTCCACCGTGGAGATAGATTGCAAACAGGGTTTTCCCGCAACTGTAACCCAGTGTGGCTTTTTTGTTGGCACGCATCCGTCTTTGAACGCGGCTCAAGTGCGTAATAACCCCGATGCGTTATCGCACATTCTGAAAACAGCCGCTGGATGCGGGAAAGTAATAAAATTCGAGCTGGCTAATCCGCATGTGATGTTTGGAGACAGGGGAAGCATCACGAATCTCGAAAGTGAGGTTGTAAGAGCAACTGACTGGGACTTCGATAGCCATCTCAACGACGATAAATGAAGCCACTTAACCATTCGCTGAACTTGAGTCGTCAGGCCTTATCACATTTATGGAAAAATTATCACCAAAGTTAGTGTGCCCGAGTTGTAGGGGGACGAAGTTGGTTCCCGGTCAGTTTTTAGATGCGAGCAAGCTCGCTCCAGGTTGGATGCTTCGGAAGAGCAAGGCGTCGAGCTACGACATGACGTATTTTATTTGTCGTGATTGTGGATACCTTGGATTATGCGTGAGCGAGAAACAGCGAGCCGAATTAGATGCGAAAACTGATGCCTGACAGAGAAACGAACGCGCTAAAGGCAGAGCAAGGACAGGGATGGCGTTGTAAACCGCAATCAACGGGCGAGCCTGTCGAATAAGATCGGCCATGCCACCAGCCAGCCGATGTATAAAACGGTCGCGATGATGGCGCGAGTCCAACCGATGTAACAAAATCTGCGGAGAGCGAGCACGCAGACAATCAGTGTGATGACGAGACAGAATTGCGGAACATAAATCGCCGCGATGGTTGAGATCACCGCCACGCCCAATGAAACGAAAAAGAGTGTCACATACGAAGTGTCACCTTGCTTGCGAGCGACGATTAGCAGGATGAGCCATAAAATCGCAGGAGAAAGGAAAAGGCCAAGCATAATCAATCCTTTATTGCCTGCGTCGGCGTGTCGAGTCCGTTGTCACTCTTCTTTGATTTTAAGAGATAACTCCAAAGGAATAGTCCAAACAATAAATATCCAGATGTAACTCCGGGAATAATAGCAAAAATGAACATGCGCCATGTATCAGAAACATCTGGATTCCAACCATGTCCGCTGCCTTTGATATACCACATGACCATGAGCGGAAAAGTAGTGATGACCCATGATGCAAGAAGACAAAAACAAAGAACAATCAACTTTCGACGCAGTTTTTTCGCATTCATACAAATAAGTTTTAACAAACATTAGACCGTAAATCACTCCTCTGCGGTGCATGCGTCTGGATGGCTATTTCCAAAGCGTGAAACGACAAACATTTCGTTCGACTGAATGCTGTTCATCATCATGACAAAATGATAAAAGCCAAATAAGCCACTTCCCAAAATACCCCGCACCACTTTCCATAAAATTGAACCTGCTCCATGCCCTTTGATTCCGAACAAACTAAATATTTGCGAATCTACATCTTCGTCCGTGGTTGATTCTTCATTTCATCGGGGAAGGGCGGGGGACTGTTCAGATTTTCAGGCATGCCCGAAATGTGCACGTGATAACCTGCGTAATCCTCTTTCTCACAACACACGACAAAATGATCCATCGCTGTTTTCAATTCCTCCCAGCGCTGCCGGATATTTTGCGATTCATCCGGCGAGATATTCAGATTCTTCATCGGCTTTGAAATCGCCAACAATAATTCTTTGAATCCGTTTACCGTCTGCTGTTCTGCCGGCAATAAATCTGCCAAAACATCGCCCGACACCAAAGAATGATGCACAAAGACGCCGTTGGCGCGGTCACAAATCCATTGCGGGATGCGTTCGTCGCCCGTCTCATCTATCAACAACGCCACGCGTTCCAACGCATTCAATGTCCCGACCGACATTTCTCCGTCTGGATGGACCCATTTATTCAGCGTGATCAACGCCAGCTTTTGGCTGCCTGTCAAATCTTTGGCTTCATGTTTCTTGAATACATCCTCCAACAGTTCATTTGATTTCATGTGATAGTTTTTAGGTTCGGATTCCAACGCTCTTAACGCGTTGAATGTCTGCTTTTTGATAAATCGTCTGGCTGGAGGAGAACAATAGAATGCCCATGGCCATTGACAAGCAGAATTGAATAAAAAGTCGTTGCGGAGAATTTCTTTTCATTCGTGCGCGTTGCAGATACTTTGCAGCAAATTAATTTGTTCAAATCCGTGAAATTTGTGTCCAAAGGGAAATTATGATTCGCCGGTTCTTTTCCAAAACCATTCGTGAAGCAGTCGCGATGCGCAAACACGTGGAGCGTTTACTCAAAGCGCAGCGTGATTTAATGAAGCCGGAAGCCGTCGGCGCGGTGCAGGCAAAGATAAATGAGTTAAACACCGCGATTGATGCGAATGAAGATAACGGAAAAATTCGTATCAAAACCGAGGAACTTCAATTCGTCGCGGAGAAATGGATTAAGTCATATCCAAATCCCAATTGGCGTGAAAACGTTGAAGTGTTGCTGGTGGCCATCGCCGTGGCGATGGGAATTCGCACATTTTTTCTACAGCCATTCAAGATTCCCACTGGCTCGATGCAGCCGACGCTCTATGGTGTTAAGTCGTCACCGGATTTTACGGAGGCTGTTGGTTATGCGGATAAATATGGCGAAGGCATGTCGGAAGAAGTGCGGAATTTACTTCAGACAAATTTCAATTATCAAACGCAAATGCAAAAGGATTTGGTGATTCCAACCGGATGGCAGCGCGTCAAGGAGTGGTTTCAGGGCGTATCGTATTTGCATATTGTTGCGCCGGCAGATGGGGCGATTGATCCGAATTCCTTCAGCCCGATGCAACGATTTTTGATTTTCAATATCAAGCAGTCGTTCACGATTGGCGGTGTGAAGCAAACGATGTGGTTTCCACCGGATTTTGGCGAATCGGATTTGCGCCATCGCGCGGGAATTTTTGCAAGCCGCGTTTATCATAAGGGCGATGATATTGTTAAAATGAAAATTATCGCGGGCGACCATTTATTTGTGGATCGTTTAACCTACAATTTCCGACCACCGAATCGCGGAGATATTGTTGTGTTTAATACCGGTGGCATTCCGCGTTTGAATGAGTATCAAATGATGAACCATGAAGATACAAACAACTTTTACATTAAACGTCTTTGCGGTTTAGGCGGCGAAACAATCGCGTTAAAGCAGAATTACGATTTAGTCGGTGGCCCGCACATTTTCGATATCGGCAGAACGACGCCGATTGGCCATTTGGTAGTCAATGGCGAATCACTTTCCGCCTCGACGCCGCATTTTGAAAACCTTTATTCATTTGCCGGAGTCGGGGCAGGGGAGACGACTCTGGCTTATCACGAAGACGAGTATTACGGCCACGCAATGGTTCAGGAGCTTTCGCCCGGACAAGAAGTGCAAATTCCAATCCACCATCTTTTTGTCATGGGCGACAACACAATGAACAGTTTGGACTCGCGCTATTGGGGCGATTTTCCGGCCAACAGCGTCATTGGAAAATCGTTCTTCATTTATTGGCCGCTGTCAAAGCGCTTCGGCTGGGGCAACGAATGATTCCATGACTGCGACCGAAACTGTTCTGATTACCGGCGCGTCGTCGGGAATCGGATTGGAATTGGCCAAATGTTTTGCGTCTGATGGTTCGAGATTGATTCTTGTCGCGCGCAATCAAAATGCTCTGAATCAACTCGCCGACGAATTGCGGCAAAAAAATAAAATTGAAGTGATTGTTTTGCCTGCGGATTTAGCCTTGCCGGAAACGCCGAAGAGAATTTTCACAGAGTTGGCTGCGCAAAAAATCTTTGTGGATGTTTTAGTAAATAATGCTGGATTTGGTTTGCACGGCACGTTTACGGAATTACCGCTGCACCGGCAACTAGAAATCATTCAGGTCAACGTCACGGCATTGGTTGAATTGACCGGTTGGTTTTTGCCACAAATGATCCAACGTCGGCGTGGCGGAATTCTGAACGTCGGTTCTGTGGCTGGATTTATTCCGGGGCCGAACATGGCTATCTATTATGCAGCTAAAGCTTTTGTTCAATCGTTCAGCGAAGCCTTGGCGGAAGAGTCGGGCGAATCGGGCGTAACAGTGACTGCATTGGACCCCGGCCCGACCGAAAGCAACTTCGGAATTGTCGCGCGGGGTGGAAAAGCGCGCCGGATTCAGTCCAGTAAAATGACCGCCGCAGCCGTTGCGGACTATGGCCGTCGCGCCTTTCGGCAAAGAAAAGCGATTGCAATTCCGGGATTTCGGAATCGTTTACTAATATTTCTAACCCGATTTGCACCTCGATGGGCAATTCGAAAGGGCGTTAAATCTTACAATAAACTCGAAATATAGCTCGAATTCACCACGAATCAGCAATTTCAGCATTATAGTATGCTTATCCGGTTTGTTGACAAAATTGGAAAATAATGTAAAACGCATCCATATATGGGAAAATGTATCAACCGACTGGACGTTGGATCTCGTGTTTGGGTAGTTGGACTTTATCAGCATGGATACAATAAAATAACCATTCCATCTCCAACATGTGGCACAATAGTGGCTAAATGGAATGAATTTAGTAGTATGGATAATCCTCTCCACCGCGTTAAATGGGATACTGGCCAGGAATCAGTTCACTACTTTCAGGACTTATATTGTATTGGTCAATGCCGCACAAAATCCGAATTTGAAGACTCTATTTTAAGGGAAGCAGAACGGGCAAAACAAACAATAGGACCAAATGGTGGAAAGCGCGGGTTGCGAATTTTTATGCAGAATGGGGACTGGGTTGATGATTTGTATTCTATGCTCCCGCAATTGAAGGAAAAAGGGATTCCAATCGAAACAGAACAATTGGAAAGGCGTCCAAGTCTAAAATAGACGTTATTCTGCCTGTGTTTCAATCTCGATTGGTATTCCTTTTTTGATGAGATCACCAAAAGTTAATGAGCCATGTGGGAATAGCTTTTGGGTTGGCAGCGATTTCAGCACCGATGTTTTGACCGACCGTTTCAAGCGGTGACCCGTGAAGGTAATGGGTGGCGGATTTTTCTTGGATTTCATATTGTTGTGTTGTTAGGTGGTGTGGTGACTGTAAAAATAATTCCGAAAGCTCGGCTTCGTCGGATGCGCAAAATGTTTTCTAAAAGCGGCGGAATTCTCATGGAGGATTACAAGTTTTTCACGAGGCCGGATGCCGCCATTCGCCGGAATACAATTGCTCATAGGTCGGCGAAGTAGCGCCTACAGAAATTCCCAAGACCGAGTTAAATGCCGTCATCGGGTAGAAACGGCGATTAAACCGGAACACATATTCGTTGAGATAAGCCTGCAAATGGTGTTTGGCGATAGCTCCGTGATGTGTGCCTAAAACCCATGTTTTAAGGTTGGAAAAGACCAGATGAATCATCGGCAAATGACTTTGCGCCTTTTCAGGATCGCCCAGCATTTTCAATCGCTCATGGATATAGCCAAAACCCGTCACCGAATCATAGCCAGTTGCGGCATCGGTGCGCATAATTGAGCCTTTGGCGACGTTTTGATTGATGAAAGTAATCAGGTTGCCCGCACCACGATTAGGGATGACACGCAGCCGTAGGCGTCCGGCATAAACGAGTTTCTTGAGCGGCACGCCGCCGGAATGCTCCTGTTTGTATTTTGCCGCGCGATTCTCGGCATCTTTACGCAGGCGCACTTCGACCGCGCCAACGACGACGGCTTTGTTGTGGACGCCGCCAATAAAGCATTCATCAACTTCGACGGGATATTCGCCGCCGATACAATCGCGCTCTGGCCGGACCATACCAGCGCGGAGCTTATGAAGGATTTGAAACGCAGTTTCGTAGCGGGTTAAGCCGAGTTGCCGTTGAAATTGTAAAGCCGATTGTCCGGGCGTTTGGGTGGTCAAGAGATACGCACCCCAAAACCATATCAAAAGCGGCGTATGGGTGGACTGCATGACCGTGCCGCTGGTTAGCGACGTGTTGGCCTTGCATTTACGGCAGCGCAAGACTACCGACGAGCGGGACGGGAAGCGGTAGGGTTCGCCAGCTTCATTACATCGAAAACAGGTAAAACCATCCGGCCAACGCATCTTTTCAAGATATTTAGCGCAGGCGTCGTCATTCGGAAAAACTTTTTGAAATTCCGGCAAGCTAGTTGGAAAACCTCGATAATCCATATAAACCAATGATAAATGCGGATTTCTTTATATTGTCAATGAACCGGATAAGCAAGGCATTATAGTTACACAATGTTTGACGGCTTTAGTAGGAAAAGTGCTTTTTTATTGGCTTTTTGAGAGGATAATTGAATGTTTTTTTGTGAAAAAAGTTGTTGACAGGTGTATGACAAGGATGCATACAGGAAGGCTTTTAGAAGTGTGTCTGAACACACCGCAAGCGGTATAGCCGCTTCACGTTTGGCCACTTTGCTTTTCCCCTTGCTCCCTGTGGCCAAATGTTTCGCTACCGTCTCACTACTTCGAGAGACATGGCACATAGAGTGCCCGGCAAAATAAACCACCAACCAAACCAAGCAACTCCGAGAGCGTAGCCTACGCAACAAAACAAAAAAGTATAAGGATTGAATGATATCATAGTAGTCACCTTTGAGGTTGTCGGACATTTTGTGCATTTCCCATACGGTTCTGAATTCCAGTCAGAGGAGGACGCGCGTTGTGTCGGTCAGGTATCGTAGTATAGCCAGAAGAAGCATTTTGGTAAGTGTCAATGTCAGCGGAATTTTCGTTTTGGAAGTTTCGTGACTCGTATTGGAGAGGAATATAAGGAGCAGGCTTCAGTTCGTAATCTTGATCAAAAACACGGACTTTGTAATGGTATATTTTTTGAACTTCGTTGAATTTGCTTTCTGCAATTCGACCATCGCTCAAAAATACTTTTACATCAGGCCAAAGAATATATCCAGTAGCCCAAACTTCATTTGTCTTTCCATGTTCAACCGCCGTCGGCGAACTATTGCTCAAAAGCACAGACGTCTCGCTTTTATCAAGCGACCGAAAAGTCGATATACGAGGTTCGCCGGCATTTCTTGTATTACGAGGTTCAACGGCCGTAATTTGTTGCTCCTTTTTGATATGATGCCCAAACATCCAACCCAAAATTGTCGGGATTTTTATAAACACAATGGCAACAGCAACCAGCAAAACAATTATCATCCACCACGGCAAACCGCTCTTGCGCTCAAATAAATCTCCTGCAGAGCCAAATCCGGCGCCCGAACGAAGTCCTCCAGTCGTGTCAAAACATCCACCAATTCCTGCTTTGTCCAAACGAAATACTTTTCGTTCCATCGGTTCAACCAACATGCCACCGGGTGCTTGGTCATAAATCGAAACTGAAAAAATGTCCGGTTGACGAAACAATCCCAACTTCATCTTACCATGATTACGAACCAGCCAAAATTCCTGAGCTACTCGCGTCAGAGCCACGTCCACAAATTTTGTATGCTGCGTAGCAAACAAAACGTCATCACCAGCATGACGATGCAACTGAGAGTAAGTCAACAATCCTTCTGGCGTGGACGCAAAACTCCGCGCGGGAACAAAACGTTGAACCTCATCAAAAATATACATATGGCCACCTGTATCTTTGATGAGCGAGTGTTCAAAAGTGTCCACGCGTCCTTTATTATCCCGCTTGATTTTCGACTCTTCCAACTTCACGAGTTTTCCGTCCACGACACGCCACAAGTAACACTCGATAGCTTCCTCCTCCGGCAAAAGGAAAATTCTTTTATCCAAGTCGAAGTCTTTTCCGTAAGTTGATTTAAGATAAGCTCGGAGACCGATTTCAGGCTTTGTGTAAGTCACTCCAAATCTTTTCCACATACGAACCCACGGCTCAAACTTGAGTGCGAAGTAACAAATAATCGGACGATCGCCGTGAAGTAATTCATCTATGATGAACTTCTCGGTCAAGACTACACCTTTGCCGGAACCGGGCTTGCCACAAATAAATCGAATCATTTCGGTTGAGTAACGACGTCCTCACCAAAGATAAATTGCGTAAATTTCCGTTCAGCTTCGTCAAGCACAACCCACCAGCGAAGCGCATCCATCGCCGCTTTCATGCTCGAATACCGCCGCCGTCGCTTCTTCTCTTTGCAGATGACCGTCACTTGGTTCATTGCCATTCCTCGCTTTGGAATTTCCGATAGACGCAGCGGCCACCTCTAACCGCCCGTTCGCCAGATTCTTCGCCTTCATGTCTCGCTATCGTTCGCGTCCGACCGGCCACCAGCGAACGTTGCGTCCACCGAAATCTCTCGCAGCGACATATTGCAGTTGTCGCCTGACCTCGAATTCTCTTGGTAATCAAGGCTTCATTGTCCGCGGTGTTTCCCCGCCTGCTTTTGGCAAAAAAACACAGTTCAATGTTGCGCTGTGCGCGCCGTGGCAAAAGCCGCGCCAACCACGTGCCCCCGCGCCCCGTTGTCACGGCTTTGTGCTGCCGTCGTGCTCGCGTCAAATGTTGTTTTTCTGCCAACGCATAAGTGAAGGCGGGGAAAACAACCGCCACAAAAAAAAGCCTATGATAACTCAAGATGAATTCGCATTCGCAGTCAACATCGCAATATCCGTCGCTTGCACTTCGATTATTTGCTGGCCGCTCATTCGCAATTGGTTTGCCGATCGGACAGCAAAACAGGAAGAGCGAGAACGCGTCGAAGGCGACATCTTTGCGGAACAGAAAGGTTTCGAGGATGGCATTGCTTTCGCCAGCGGAAATTGGAGTCGCTTCGGAAAGCACTACCAAACTTACGGACAGTTCTACAACGGCGAAGGTAACTACGTCAGCCAATGGTATTACGAACACGGCTTTGCGGCTGCGCTGCAGAGGTGCAGCCGCACCACGGAAGCCACCGCCGAATGGACGCAGTTCTCTTCGAATAATTGACTGTGTATTACACATTCGTCAATAATCCGTTGAAGTTGTCCTTCTGGCCATCGCCATGATAAGGCCAAATCCACACGCCAAAAAGCCTGTCCCCATTCCTGCTTTCGTTGCCGTCCAGTAATTGACAGTTTGGTTGTGTTCATATGTGAAATCACCACCGTCGTAAAAATAAATTGTGGAATCAGCATCCAGAATCAAGTCACCAAAATCAGCAGCAGCCCCGCTGCTATTCCAAGTATCATTGAAGCCAGTTGACACTGGAATTTGAATGACCCCGACCGGAAAAACCATTTGCCCCTCAGCAAAAGTGGCACCGGAAAGATTTACGACTGTGAGCGTATAGGCCTGCAGAGAGCAGGAGACAAATAAGAGACCGACCATCATTAGTATTTTAGTTTTCATAGTTTGTTTGTTGTTTGTTGTTGATTAAACCCTCATTCCGCGAAATAGCATCAGCACCACTGCCATACCTCCCACAAAGCAAATCAGTTCGTTTACAGTCAGTGTGTCCATAAGTCATGCTCCGTAGAGAAATTTCACAACACGAGAAGCAACAATTGCGGCGTGAACCAAAGTAAATCGAAAAAGCAAATAACTGCACATCAAACCAGTCGCGAATGATAAAGGAAAAAATTGTTGAGCCAGATAAACACTGCCAGCCGGAGCACCAGCAAAAGGATTACTGTGAACCAATGACACAAGTGATTCACCCGCCAACCAAGTCGTGATGACTCCGAGAAATGTCCCCCACGCAACCAAAATTGCCAAAGCAACCGCAGAACGAACCGCTAATTTGACACCAGTCGAAACACCATCAGCCACAGCTTCACCAGCCATGACGGCACCAATCGTTTTCAACGTTTGAACAATAACCGCCCAAGCTCTAGCTAAAAATGCACCCATATCAATTCTTTATCAGCCTCCTATTCGTGTCCACGTTGGTTGACGTGCCACGCATCGTGTTCATCACTTGAATTGCCCACATAGAATCAGCCGTGACCTTGTAAAGATAAAGAACTGCCAGAAGCCACGTGAAAAAATTCCGAGCCATTAAAGCAATTTGATTAAATCCATCGTAGTGAGTCGGGTTTAGATCTAAAGTCTGACCGTAAAATTCCAAAGTCATTTCCGGCAAAGAATCAGCAGGAATTTCAGGAGCAACAATGTCAGAAAAAAAATCATGCCATGCAGTTTCAACAGAATGATATTCACTACCACCTTGAGAAGCCGTGTCAGCCCCCGCATAATTCGTTATCCCCAAAAATTCGTTTGTAAATGAATAGTCACCACCCAAACCAGCATAATTGTTCGTATCAGGAATATTCGTAAACCAGTCGGGCTGGTTCATAACCCAGACGTTTGAAGCTGCGTTAAAATCAAAAATGTTTGTCCCACCAGAAACCAAATTGGAAAAAGAAAAATTGTTCGTGAGAAATACAAAGTTCGACAGGAATATCGGCATGTTGCTCGGGAAGTTTATCGCAAAGTTTGTCGGCGGATGATTTGTCTCCCAAGCAAACCAATTGCTTTGTAACACGCCCATATCATCCGAGTTCGTGAAGAGCTTTCCAAACAACCCATAGCTATTTGACATCCACGCTATTTGCTGGCCGAGAACATTTGTCGTCGTGCCTGCGTATTGCGAATTAAGATTCGTAAGCAGACTTGCAATCGAAGCCAAATCGCCATGCATCGGTTGTGTGTTCGTGAACACTCCGCCCATGACATTCGATAGCGTCAGCATGTTTGCCTTCGCCGAATTCGAGAGGTAAAACATGTTCGCTGTGACAGCGTTGGACGATGAAAAACGAGCATCACTCAATTGCTTCATCAAATTAGATGCATTCAAAATTCCCTGAATCTCTTGGTCTTGTTTCGATTGTGAAATGATGTTGTCATTATGATTCAGCGTCGAAGATTTCGTGACCGCATCGTAGATTGCGTCAAAGCCTTGTTGGTTGTCCGTCAGATTGATATTCGTCTGCCAAATTATCGGAGGAGTATTGGTCGGGTTATATGAACCTTGAGAACTTCCCGTATTGTCAACTGGCGTAGGCGTTCCACCACCGGAACCACCACTCCCAGTGCCAGTGCCAGCGCCTTGTGAACCGGGAAATTGCTGGTCCTGTCCGTTATCGGTCGGACTGCCTTCCCCGAAGATTGAAGGCTGATAACCACCAGCCCAAACATAAAGTGCGGCATTGGCCACATGCGAGCAAGGGACACCGTAAAGATAGACCGGCACATTTGTCGCTCCGGGTTGAAGCGTAGTAATATTTCCATAAATACCATCCGCTTTGTCCGCAGCGTATACAGATTTCATCACAGCATCGTGATTGCTCACCATCCAAAAAAGGTTTGTGACGCAACCGCCACTTGCACTCACGTAAAAATCGCAAGAACCGCCTTCAAACACCCCATTAGCCACTTGCACAGGTGAAACAACGCCACCAAGGGTATATGTGAAGGTGTAATAGGGTGAAGTCCAAGAAGGGTCATCCTGTGGCAGACCGCACGTATCAGTAAAAGTAACAACGCCACCTGCATTCAAATTGCCAGTGGACGTGGTTGCACAGACTCCTCGATGACCGATGCTGCCATCAGATTTTTTTATCCAAAACGAGTCAACGAAATACGTGCCGCTAAAATTGTAAATCGTGTTGTTATGGATCCGAATCGTTACCGGGTCAGCAGCAGTTACAACCAGCGCAAACAACAAAAGGAAAATTATAAGAAATCTTACCATAGACGGTTTGTTTTCCTGACCATGATTCCGGAATCATAATCGTAATCATTCACAACCTGATAACGATTGGTCGTCCAATAGTCCGCTACCACCCGACCGCCCAACCTCGAAATAACATGATGCGGAGTAATTGAATTCATGTGCAGCCACCAAACGTCAAAAACAGAAATCGCTGCAGCAAGTATCGCCAGAAAAAGAAGCCAGAGAAATTGTCGGTAGTTCATAAAAAAGAAGGCAGGGGAGTTACCCCTGCCTAAAAGGATTATTTAACTACGCGCTTGGCCAATCGCAGAATCACAAAAAACCCAACGATGGTAATCGTAATGGGCGCAATGACTCCGAAAGCGGTCTGTGCGTCAGTCGCAATACTGGTCGCATCCGTGCTCGCAAACATCGCCAAAGGCGAGAGCATGGCCAATCCAGCAAGAAACTTTTTCACTTGCAGTCCTTTCTTTTCAAGGTTCAACAAGCAGCCCCAAGAATTTCTTTCCTGATACCAAACTGCCTGCGGAAAGAACTTGACCAGAAATTTGAAAATTCTAATAGTTGCAGTATGGCAACCTATTACGAAGAATTCATGAAAACAGTCGGAACAAACATGATTACTTCCAACAAAGAATTTCAAGAAAGCCTAAAACAACTTAGCAATAATCTAAACGAACAAGAAAAAAATCAACAAATAGGACAATTAATAGGAAGCTGCTTGGTGATTACTTTTTTAGTTTTGGGCGGCCTGACTGTCTTTTTCCTGTGGCGTATTTTTCTACAGAATCAAAACGTATTAAAGGAACTCCGTTCACTAAACGGAAATCCAAACGACGCTGAAAAAGTAAATAAGAAACTCGCTGGTGAGAAATTCCAAGCAACCAAGCAGCCATCGCTTGAGAAACAAGACTCGAATTCGAACAAGCAACACGCCACAAATCCAGACGCTCCTTACATGCCGAAGTCATAATCAAAATTTAAGTGTCGGGTTTTCCAATCTACGAAAATTCTCAGGAGCATCCGGTTTGAGTTCGTCCAACGCTTCATTCACCAAGTTCTGCGCGCCTTGAACGTTGATGCCCAAACCTATCAATTTCAGTTCAGAGCATTTTTCGTATAACGCGCCCAAGTCACTTTGAAGCTTGTAAAGTCGGCTCGTCAATTCGCTCCGCTGTTCCAGTGTCATATCGTCAGCCTTTCAGTTTTAGACAGAGTTCATCTTCAAGCAATCGGCTCATGTCCGTCCCGCCGCTTCGCGGCGGGGACGGCCTCGAGGCCGAATCACTTCTTCGTGTCACACGTGGCAGAATTGCCGCAGCCTTGGAGATTTCCCAAATCATGCTTTCACGGTTTTACAGCCTGCGCTTACGCTTTCCTTTTGCACTATCACGTGCAGCTTTAACGTTTGAACATTTGCTCTCGCATAACCGTTCTCAACGGTCAGGTTCGAACGCACCAGCAGGGCAGGGTGGTCTTAGCCATTCACCGCTACAGCCTGATAATCTCTTACTCCGCTTCGCCGTGTGTTCGCCAGCGTGTCTGTCCCCCTCATCTCGTTTAATCCTGCTACGCGCTTATTAGGAGTCAGTTCCCCATTTATGCCGCATATCAATCCGTCACGGTCGCGATGACCAAACCGACTTCGATTTTGCATGTGACGTATTAAACTCATGGACAGCATCACGTCGCAACGCGTCCCAAACTTTCCGAGCTCATACCAATTCGCACCTGCGTTGATAAGAGCGTCGTCAGCTCCCTTGAGCACGTATTCAACACCAGCGAGGGTTGAATCGTATAGACGCACTCGAGCTTGTCCGCCGGCGTGTCGTTCCCAAATTTTCATATAGGAAAAACAGGTGGCTTCGCTCGATGCGGAAGTCGGTAGCCCTGCGATTAATGCATGGAAATGTGGACGGTCGGAAAGCTCACCTTTTTCTTTCCGCAACACCCACAAAATTTTAAGGAAATGAACCCCGAAATTCTTCGCCTGGTCGCGCATCATCGCGAAATACATCTTGAGCCAAACAGTTTCCGTCACTTTCAGCGTCTTAAACGTGAACGTGCAGAAAAACTGCCATGGCACAATCTCAAGTGAATGTTTTTCAGGGTTCATTCTTGCGACTATTTTTTCGGATCCAACGCAGTCAAATGAATGCGGCCATTGGCACGGAGCCGTGTCCCGAACGGCGGCGGGCGCAGTTCGATAACGTCCAACTCCATCTCTTTGTCCAGCATCTTGCCAGCGTATTTTTCCTTCTCCGGTTCAGATAGAACATAGTCGAAGTTGTCTTTCAGACGTGCTCCACTCGGACACAAATCCTGACAAGTAAAGACTTGGGTTTTAACCAAGCCTTTCTTGCCCTGATATTCGTCGGGCTGGTCTGAGATAACTCGCACTTTGAGTCTCATCTTTTTCCCTTTCGTTTTTTGTTCCTCATGCTGGTGAGTATTCTCTTCCTGCCAGCATGAGAGGGCAGGGGAGAAAGTGAAACCCGACGGACAGACCTTGAACCCACCGTAGCCGAGTCGCCAGTTGTCACAGGGCTAGCTGTGTGTCCGTCGGAAATTGAAATCGAGCTGGATGGTGTATTACGAAGCGCGATCGCTGATGTAACACGAAGTTGTAGTTTGTCCTCGAGGCGTCGCAACCAATATTTTGAACCGCCGCGATGCGCTGATTGATAATCTTCGGGTTCAGGTTGACCATAGCCGTTGCGTTTATTCCATTCGCGGTGAAGCCAGAGCCGAAACAGTTCGCCGCCATTTTCTTGCACACAGTTTTCGCCAGCCAGAATCATCGCAAGCATTTGTTGCTCGGATGGCAAAAGGCGGATTGGGAAAATCTTGGTCATTGGCGAAAGATGCACACTGCGATTTTAAAAATAAATTGAGCCCAACCGTATGCAGAGACCCAAGCGAAAAGTGCTATAAAAAGGATTAAAGAAATTCCGCCAAGACAGGCCAGTTTATTCATAAAAATCAGACCGTCGTCTGAAATAGAACGCAATTTTTTTATTCTTTCGTCTCGTGTCATGCGGCCTCCGCTTGTTGTTTGTTCTTAGCGGGAATTCGGTCAAGTATCTCTTGGAGTGACGCGCGTATCGCTTGCAAGTCTGTCGCATAGTTCGGCACGTCCTGCGGATGCACTTCACTTTGCAACTCTCGCAAGCTGAAAGCTATTTCAGCAGCACCCTCGGGAACTTGCTCATGCAGCAATACTTCGACTATCCGCGAGTTGTTGAAAAACCGATACCAGTCCCGCGCTTCGTCTTTTTTGCCGTCTTTCGCCAAGTCGCGAGCGTGCTGAATATAGAGCAAAACAAATCGTGCGCAGACGCCAAGGTTCACGCGTTGATTTACTTCAGGGTTGCTTGAAAGGGCGCGTATGTCCCGCATATCGAATTTAGTGCGCATAGGTCTCCTGATTGAGTTGACGCACACGAAGGAGAAATTGTTGTTTATGCCGAGGACAAACGCCGTGCGTGTCGTTAGGCTGAGGCTTCCGACCGCTCTCAAAATCACACCATGCGCAACGACGACTTTGAAAGTCAAAAGGCTGATTTACTTGCTGTTTTGCCTGATTTTGCACGCGCCACGGTTATAGCACGGGTTTTTCAGGAAATTGAATTAAGGTTGCACAATGTTTGTTGTTGATTATCAACGAGATATTTTTATGAAAATTGGCGGAGTTATTCACCGAAAAAGGGGAGTTACGGACAGTTTATGCACCGTCACGAAGGAATTTTCAGAATTTTTGTGAATGGCGGCGAATAATTTTTAATTGCCAGCCGGTAACAGTTGACGCATTTTTTCCGTCTCAACTTTATGAGAAATTTTCTTCCGTTGGTTGCTATAACCCAAATGGCCATTTGCATTTCCGGTTGCTCTGGCGTTCATTACAAAACAGTTCACTTCGATTCAGACCCGCAAGGGCAACGAGTTTTTTTGGCATACACGGCCAATATCGGAAACAAATTGGAAAACAAACAATTTCTTGGCACGACCCCATGCACAAACGCCGTTTTGGTTGATAGGCACGACGAAATTTTGATTGAGCAGGGCAGGATTGCTTTTTATTCCGGCTTCGTTCAACCGTGCGCGGTTTTCAGTTGCGAGCCATCATTTAGCGAAACAAATTTGCATCGTCAAACGATTGTCCTACGCGGCGAAGCTCATTGGCGAGAAGCTGACATCGTTCCATCGTCTTTGTTTTTCGATTTACACAAGCAGGAATGACGCGCATAACGTCCAAACCACGATCTGAACTTTTCTGGCGGCAAAATATATCTTCGCGACTTAAATTCATCTGTTTCGATTGCCGTTTCCACAACGCCGCGTTTCTTTAGCATTGCCAGCCAGCGCGTTTCTCTTGCACGTCCAATCATGCACACGGCACCGCGCTCGTAAAGAGCCGCCACAGATTTGATTGCCTCTGGCAAGGTGTTTTCAGGCAGGGTGACTGCAAAGACGGCCTCTGGCACGATCGGAGCGCAAAAAATCAATTGTTCATCATCAATCTTGCCAGCTATCCAATTCAACGCATCTTTTGCCGCTATAGGCAGGATGAAAAGATTTTCGGTAATGGCCGGAAAATTTCGCACTAAAGGAAAATCGCGCCGTGCATCTCGTGGATATTCGGCGCGAAGTTTTTCGACGTAAGCAATAGATTCAGATACGGTCACACTATCGGATCAAGTGACGTAACGGTGTTGTGCGGAATTTCCGGCAATAATACTTCGCCATTTTGAGCCGGTGCGACGATAGGACCGTGAGCCGTTTTTTTGTCACTGGCTTCGTCTGTTAAAAACTCCGCGTTACTGCCTGATTCAAGCAACGCTTTACGAAAATCCGCTTCCATTTGTGGCGTCCATTCGCTTGTTTGGTTCAAAATCTCACGTTGCGCCATGATGAACGCAATTAAGCTTTCAACGCCAGCGGTGACAGTGGGGAGCATTTGAATCGCAAGAGTAATCAGGGCAATCATAGAATCAGGATTTTTATTGTTTGCTTGGTTGTCCGCAAAAAATTGTTTTATCGCGACAATTAAACCGTCTCGTTTCATTTCGTGTAATTCTTTTGCCAATACGCCGCTTGATTGGCCACGGCCCCGACCATTTCAATCGCCATCACAACGTCATTTGACGACGCCAGCCCGCGCTTGTAGGCAAGTTTCACGTCATCAAGTGACAAAATCATTGCTTCGACTTTCGGCACGGTATAAGAGCCATAATTCACCGGCGATCTAAGTTGCTCACAGAACAAATGAAATTCCGGCGCGTTTGTGGAATAGAAAGAACGGTTGCTGGCATCAATGCTCAAAATTGTCTTAACGGCATTTTGTGCCGTAGCTTCTGTTTGCTCCGCACGCACCACAACCGCGTCTTGCCCCGGCGCGACACTGGCACAGCCGGAAAAATAAAAAAGCCCGCCTAGCATGACGCAGAGCGCAGCAATAACGGAAGTATCAGCAACGAAATGGGCGATTTTGATTTTCATTTTAGAGCTTGTGTTTTTTTTGCCTTCAAGAAACCGGCGATGATTCCGATTAACGCTATTGCGCCTCCAATCAAATCGGTAATTTGTGAATCGTCCGCGATACCTTTAGCAACGAGATAACCGCCGCCAACTTTCAGGATTGCACGAAGAAAAGTAAGTGTTGAATCGTTCATTTTTTAACTCTGTTTGCCGCTCATTGAAAGCGGCATGGCAGAATCAAAAAAAATTAACGCGCAGACAACGGCACCGTGACGATATTCGTTGAGCCGGTCAAAATCACCGCGCCGCCGCCCGCCGTAGCATTGTTGGAAAAAACAAATGTCTCCCCAGCATTTACAGGAGCCGACAAAAGCGCATAAGAATTGGCCGCAGCGGTTGCAATTGGCACCCGCGCACTGCCACGCGAAGAAACGGACAGCGTGCAATTGGAATAGGTTCCCGAAACTATAATTTCCCCTTTATAGGGATTCGTGTAAACCGTGTTCACGGTGTAATTCGTAAAAAATGAAGGCGGATAAAAATACGCCGATTGTGCCGAGGCATCAAAGCCAACGAGCGCAACGAGCGCGAACAAAATTGCGGTGAAAATTGCGGAGAATTTGAACGGTGTTTTCATATTGTTTAATTTCAACGGCAAAAGAATTCCACAGCGATTGATTTTTTACTACCTACGACTTTCCGTAGGCAGTTTACAGGAATTGGTTACAGCGATTGCCAGCGTCGAAAGCCTTTCATTTGTGACGGCCTGGGCAATGACGATGCGATGATTCGTTGCCGATATGTCGCGTAGCACTTGCAAACGCGCTTGGCTTTCCCTGCGCTCGCGCCGGTCGGAAATCCATTCCCTAAAAAATTTGAACAGCCAAGTGAAAACCACAATCGCGGCCGCCGTCGCCGCCTGCCATGTTTCCACTGTTATTCTTGTGTCACTCATTTTCTCGCGATAAATCGTTTGAGCCATTGCAAACCGCCGAGCCAAATGAAAAGCGCGACGATGCCCAAAATCCACGCCTGCCACGGAATGATTGCAAACGCTTTATCAATCAGTCCGGCGAAAAATCCTTTGACGTTTTGCGTGCCTTGATTCAATCCATCGGAAAAGGCATTGGCTACGTCTTGCGTGACGTTGCCGACGTGTCCACTTTGATAATCGCCTTGAACGGTTTGCCACGCCTTGTCCGCTGCCTGCCTGCCTTGCGTTGCTTCGATCTGATTATACGTCTTGCCGCCTGGCGCGTAATCGTTCATGGCCATTTGCGACGCTTGCGCTTGCTCCGCGTCAATTTGTTGCTGCAATGTTTCTAAATCGGTGCCAGTCACCAGCGAATAAAACCATGTGGAAAAGTCAGCCATATTTACGGATATTTTGTGGAAACTCCATTCGTGCCGAGTATGTAATTATTTTGCGAATTTGAATTCCAAAGAATTGCGCCAGTCGAAGGCGTTGCCGGTGCGGTCAATCTTGCTTCGAGTTGCAGTCCATAACGCAAATCCAAAACGCCGGAACTTAAAACTTGAACGGAACTATCAGGAGCTCCGCCAGCCATGACGAAAGTGTCTCCGCTTGTCCAATCGTGAATGCGAAATGCGCCGCCCGATGAATTGACATTGATGCTCCATGCCTTAGAGCCGGACATAACCCAAATTGCATTATCGCCGGACGGCCTAGTTGTTCCAATTTCTCCGCCTGAATTTATAAAGCCTGTTCCTTGACTGATTCCATTGCCGATTACGGATGATTTTTGAATCGTCAACGGCATACCCGCCGCCGCATTAAACGCGCCGCCGTCTTTGCGAATGACGGTCATTGAAGTATCAGACGCGATGGCCATCACCAATCCAACGACGTTGTTTGTATCAACCACAATTTCACCGGGAGACACTTCAGACAAAAACGCCGTGCCGCTGCCTGTTATTGTTGACGGCGTTCCACTTCCGCCCGTGATTGTGCCAGTCAAAGGAATTGAATGAGACTTCGCCGAAAAATCTTCAATGCCATTCGTCAAATTGACATGGAAATATGCCGAGCCACCGAACAGCGGAAAAATGTTAAAAGAGTAATTCGTCGAATTCAGTTTCAAAATATCGTGAGAATCAAATCCGCCCGCGTTGAATTTTCCGCTCCATCTGATGGTGAACGATGGAACAAAATTCGTTGCAGGCGTCGTTTGATTATACAAATCAATGACGAAATTATTTGCAAATCCAGAGCCAAACCACGGCGACCACAAACCGACATCCGCCGCCGTGCCTGCGTCTTGCGAAAAATAGTGCGCAATCGCATTTCCGTTTGTTCCCAAGCCAACGAAATTGACCGAGCTTGAATTGATGTTATTGCTTGCGCTGGTGAACGTCGCGGCGGCGTAAAATGTTCCATCAGACAATTGGAAAAACTCTATTCCGTTTTGATGTGAGCTTGAATTTGTGCCTTCAATAAAAACTGCGTTGGTGATTCCAATTCCTGACACAACATTTGTCGCCAAAATCGCATCAGTCGCGTAAACGGAAAAAGTTGAATTCGTCGCGAAAGGCGAAGCTGTGCTGTGCGAAATTCTGTAATTCGCCGCGTTGGTCACAACGGTTAAAGCCGTTGAACCTGCCGAGCCTAGAATCGTCAGCGCGGTTGCCGCGTCTTGTGATTTCAAAAGCACTCGCGTAAACGCTGTCGTTTGAATGTCACGATCATCGGCATTTGCGACCAAAGCCACGGCCAAAAAAATCGCTGTAAAAATCTTTTTCATGGTTACGAGTATTCAATGACAATTCCATCGCCGATGTTGTCCGCGTTCATGTAAAAATCCGAAAGCTTGCGAGATTTCCCAAGCGGTGCTTCAATCGTCAATTCATCGCCCGGTGCCAACGTGCGGTAAAGCTTGTTATTGTCATTGAACGCGCCGACGTAAACATTTCCCGCGTTGACATCTATCCCGCGTTTCAAACTCGCCTGTGCAATGATTTTCAAAAATGAAAAGTTTCCCGCGCCAAGCACCGTTGGATTTGCCGCCAATCCTAAAGCCACGACAAGTTTTGCCGTTGTGGAAACGGAAGCCGACGTGTCAATCGTCGTGGTGACTTGTGGCTCCGAAAGATTTTCGTCGCCGATGTAAATTGTCGCATTGACATCCGCGCCGTTGAGATTCAACAGTGTCAATGAAGAATATGTTTCTTTTCCGGTGTCGCTGCCAAAACCCTGATTGATCACCGAGACGTGAATTTTCGCGCCGGTCAATCCGCCGATGGCATAAAAATCATTGTCCAAATCCGTGCAACGAAAAACTTTGAACGATTGATTTATCTTCAGCGTGCCGGGACGCCCACCAACCGCAGCCGGAATTACGATGTCAATGGATTGATTCATGTTTTCTTTTTCTTAAAAACAAACCACGCCGCCGCCAAAACCACCGCCGCGATAACAACCTGTTTCAGAAATCCCAAAACATCCGTTGCGCCGCCGCTCGCCGTGCTCGCCGCAATTTTTTGATCAGCCGCTACTACTTGAGGCACTACCGCAGATTGCGACGTTGAAATTTTGTCCAATGCACCTGTTACGCCAGACAAGGCATTATTAACACTTGAAGAAATGGCGTCGAAAGCGTCTTTGGTGATTGTCGGATTGGATTCCACTTTGTAAATGATGGTGTTTTTTCCCGCGCCGGTTTTAAGGACAGGAGAACTTCCGCCGACGATTCCACCAGTTGAGGCCGACAAAACCGGAGAGCTAGAGCCGGTTGTGGAATTCGTCACTTGCGATGACGGATTTTGCACGGATGTATTTCCACCACTGCCTGCTCCTGAAACTGCCATAAATCAATTTTTGTTTCTTTTTCTCCACAAATGCCAAACCAACAAAACCGCCGCCGCCGTCAGCAAAATCGAAACCAAAGAAAAACCGCTTCCGCCGCCCACGCCGGTTGTGATGACGACGTTTCCAAACTTCGTTGGACTCGTCGTGCTCTGCGCTTGTGACGAATTGCTATTGACTGAAACGGGAACGGCCATATCAACCTTTTGCGCCTGCCAACAATGACAACAGCGGTGAATTACTCGCGGAGTCTAATTGCTGCGATAGCGCGTTTTTGACAATCAACGACCAAACCGCCAGCGCGAGAAAACCGCCGACGAAAATTGCCAGCACTAAAAATAAAAATTCAGCGAAATGTTTCATCGCGCCTTAGCCTTTACGTCCCCGCCCTAAAAAAACAACGAGCACGATCAGCCCGATGACGCCGCCGATAATCCACGGCAAAAATTTAATCAACGTCGCGGAACTTGTTTTTTGCGCAGCCAACGCTTTTTTTTGGGCATCGGTCAAATTGCTTGTGTCACCGCCAGCAATGTTTTTATACGCACTGCTTGCCGCCGTGCCCAAGCCGGTGATTGAGCCAAGCAAATTACCCCAACTAAAACCAGAGCCGCCGCTCGTTCCCGTGGCTGTCGGTGTGCCCGAACTGCCAACGCTCGATGGCGTCACTTGATTATTGCCAGTCAATCCCCAGGACTGATTCAACCAGTCTGTAAATGATGTCGTGTTATCGTTCATAAAATTTTCAAAAAAACCGGCGCAAACCCTTTTGAGATTCGCGCCGGATAATGAGCACAAACAACCAACGCAAACTTTTATTCAGGCAATCCGAGGCGTTGTGTTACCCGCGATTGCGTGCCTGCGCTTGCCGCGCTGAAAGTCTGTTTCAACTTCACCGAACCCATGTCGCGAACTTGGCGCAAACCTTCAAAACGGTCATCGTGATCAAGCACGATATGGAACGCGCCAGCCGCAGGACGCATTCCGAGATTCGTCAGCAATGCCGCGTTGTCCTGACTGGTGACATCTTCCAAAATCGTGTCGCTGCCAACCGCCATGCGCACTTGCGATACCGTCTTGCCGTCGCTTGTATCGAGCAATGAAATCTGCGAAAGGAAATCGTTTGCCGGAACACCTTGAAACATGTTGGACAGTTCCAACGTGCTGTTATTCGTGTTCGCATCTTCCTCGAACATCTTCAAAATCGGATGTGGTTTGCCGCCGTCAAAATCGTCCACGATGGCGAACGCCGAAATCACCGGCGTAATTCCCGCCTGCAATTTCAGTTTGATTTGAAAAACATCCTTGTTCGACAAAAATCCGGTTTGCCAGGCAAGACCGTCCTGATAATCAGCACGTTTGCGCCACGGCTCCTCGAAATAAATCGGCAAGAGTGTTACGCCAGTGCCAGCCGCGCCGCCAGCCACCAACGCTTGCACTCCGTAATCCGCGTCACTTCCCATCGCCTTGTTCACGAGGTTCAATGACGATGCACGCAATTGGCGTTGAACGCCGGTGCCCAAAATTATTTGAATCAAATCAACAATCGTTTCCGGCAATGGCGCATTTCCATTTCCCGCCGCGCTGTCCTGCAAGCGCAAGCCGATGTATTTGTAACGGTATTTTTTCGGGCAATTGATGATGCAGGTTTTGCCCGAGCCGACGCCTTGAATGTCGGCTAACTGGATGATTCGATTTGGAAATTGAGGCATAAAATTTTGGATTTTGGTTTACGTTGCCGGTGAATTAAATGTCACGATGTTTTTCCAAACTTCGATTTTGCGGTTGTCACCGGAAACAAAAGCCAGTTGGTGATTCCGAAATAATCCAACGCGGCGAATACAACGACGCCAATCGTGAGAAAGCCGATGACTTTTCCGACCGTGAGATTCGAGGTGACTGTCTTGACTGGATTTTCCATAAAATTATTTTTCGTGTTTCAAATTTCACGCAAACAATTTCACGAAAATTGGATTTTGACTAACTACGACTTTCCGTAGCTACGAAATTCCGTAGGCTATTGAGTAAAATTCAGAGCAAGAGTGTGTGCCGGTTTTTTGAAGGATATTGCGGATGTGAAAATCCACCGTATGCGATGAAATGTTTAATTCACCGGCAATGAATTTCCAGGTGCGACCGCGCAAAACCAGAAAAAAAACTTCCGTCTCGCGGCCTGTCAGACCGAAACGCTTTGCCGCTTGAATAACCATTTTAGGCATTTGTAATCCCGATTTGTTCACGAATTTTTTCCGGTTCAATTTCCAAATGCGCCAAGTTTATTAAATTTTCCATCGGCTCGCCAAAAAACGAAATCAGTTCAAAGCAATTAACGTTGCTTGAAGTCATGTTTCTTTTTTTTAACATTGGACACTGGATTTCCGTTCACAATCCAACCACGTTGGACCGCCATGCGATAATCTTCAATTGCGCAAACAATGATTTCCGCAATGAATTTTCGGATTAAATCATCTGGAATGAACGCCGGAATTTTCACAGTCCTCGCAAATCGCGTGTTGCATTTTTCGGCACGAAAGCTTTCCCGCCTTTTGACTCCGCGCCGGTGTTAAGATTTTTGTAAACGAACAAACCGTTTTTCAAAGTCAGCAATTCGCCACGGTCAAAACCTTTTTCTTCAAGCCATGCCGTTCCGTTTTTGTCGCCATGCCGGAAAGCGAAAATTTCCGTGAATTGTTTCCGAACGCGATTGTGAATTTCGTTGAGGGCCGACGCGCAAAAAAAACAGTCAATTTGAAATGTGCGACATTCATCGAGCATTGTCACCAACGCATCAGGATTGCTCCGATCATCAATCAATGCCTGCAATTCATCAGCAACGAACGCTTTGACGCCGCGAATGACTTTGCACACTGGAAAAACCCACTCGCACCAAAATTCAAACGCTTCTTCGCGACGGCCAAGAAACATTCCGTCGTTGAACGTGCGAAAATCGAAAATCACCAATCCGCCACGCGCAACCGCCGCTTCCAAATCTTCGATTGTCCGACACGCCCGCACGCCGAATTTTTTTTGCAAGTCGCCCTCTTTGTGGTCAAAAATAAAAATCCACTTTGCGCGAAGTCGTTTGAGAAGTTTCAAAAGCAATTCCGTTTTTCCGACGCCGGAATTTCCAGCGATGACAACCTTAACGCTTGCGTGGTCAGATTTTTGGACGCTCATTTTTTGGAATTCATTTCCGCAAGTTCAGCAGCAATATAAAAAAGTCCCGCCGCTTCAAATTTACCGAGACACAGCAACACCATCGCGACCAAAGAAAAAATCAACGAAGTCAACATTTGTAAAATTGAAATCATTTTACACCGTCCAGTTTTTTTCGACGGGCAATTTCCTCGTTTAACATTCCGATTGCCGAGCCGTAACTCGTTCCCATTTCCAAAATCGCCGCCACAAGTGCCGCCTCTGGCGCGTATTTCGTTTCCCACTTATATTTTTCGCAGACGATGCCAAGAGTTTCCTCAAATTCTGCCAACGCCTCTTTTTCTCCGTTCTCACACTCCGCGACAACGGAATTCGTGAACGTTTCGTCAAAACCGGCGCGACGGCATTTTGACCGGATTATTTTCTTGCCGATGCGTAACCCTGTTTTAACCGTCGAACCAATAGCACGCCGAGTAAGACTCCGATTAACCGGATTGCTATCGGCAACGTCCACCACAGGAATTCTCGCCACAGGCGGCGCAGCAGGGGACGGAGCAATAGCTTCACGAAATTCCAAAGCACTTCGATTAGGTGCTTTGCCGGTGTAATTGCACTCCTCGCAACCGGAAGGATTTTTGCCATCCGCGTTGCAGGCCGGACAATTTCGCGGACGACCAACGCCGTTCTTTCGCGTGACTCCGAATTTTTCGATTGCCGATTTACCAGCCGCAACGATTTTTTCAGGAGCCAAATTTTCAGCCGCAGCCGTAGCAGAAAAATCTTTTGTTGTAGCTTGTTCATTTGCGGGAACCGTTGACGGAGTTTGAGAAGTGGAATTGTCCATTTCCTCCTGGGAAATGACTTTTGAATCAGGAATTTCAGCCATAGCGTTTTTTGCTACGCCGATTTTTGGAAGCCTTGCCGAAGTGCAGTTAAATTTTGACGAATTTCCCGAAAATTGCAACTGCTAATTTCTAAATTTCATCTCCCCACACATCCTTTTGCGTTAGCCTTTTTCCATTAGACACCAGCAAGCAAAACAACAAAATTTTCCTATTCAGCCGACGAAACGACTTCACTTTATCTCCCAACCATAAACCAAACATCGTCGCTTTATCATTTTTCATTATTTCAATTTTTTATAAATTTTCCCGAAAATTGCAACTGTTAATTTTTCCAAAATTGCTGATATTCGTCCCACTCTGCCAGCGACCAACGAACGCCGCACACGGTAACAGTGTTTTTGTCCGCAATTTTTTTAATCAATTCCAGCAAATGTTTTTTCCGTAAAATTTTTCTGCGTTGTGGATAGGATTTGAACAATTGACGAACTGCGTCTTGGTGACTGTGCAAAAATAATTCCTGTCTGACTGTTTCCTTCATAGGAAAATCCCAAACGATGAACGGGTGCGGCGCGTCGTCAATTTTTTTCCAAATTTCCGAAATTCGCCACGCCCAGCGCGGCCCAAGAATTTCCGAACATTGCTCGCGCTCCGTGATTCCGAGCAACGACGCGCAAATCCGCGTCTTGGCACGCCACGCCGTAGCGCGTTGAGAATTCCATGAAAAATCATTTGGCTTCAATTGCGATTTTTCCCAACCGATATAACGCACCAATTTTTTTCGAGCATCTTGCGGCAACCGATTGCACACGTTTTTTTCAATGTATTTTGAAATGTAACAGGCAACCGCTTCGCCGGTTTTACGGATTGGCGTCAATTCTGCGCGGCCAAATCCATATTTCGGCAACGTCTCACGCAACATTTTCCAGAACGCCGCCAATTCCGGCGTTGCGCCAACATCCGCCGCTGAAAATCGTGTGCCAGTTTTTTTCAACGCTTCCAACGCATCAAAATTAAATCCGGTGCGAATATCAGGACGCCCGCGCAAAATTCCCAAAATATGAAAATGAATTTTCCCGCTTTGGTGCCTTTCGGTCACAACGATTGCTTTTTCAAACAGCAATTTGAGCACTTTGCGATTCAGATTATTGAACCGGCGCGAAGCTTCATCAGCATCAGCAACGCCGTGGAAACGTCCATCTTCCCAAAATTCCCCGACCGTCAGCGTCAAAAATGCCGTGCAATTCAAATTTTCGGGATTTTTGGAAATCCACGCTTTGATTTTTTTTCCGTCGCCGTAGGAAAATTCAACCAATTCTTTCAAAGCAATGCCGCAAATCATGTTTTCCGCGTTGACTCGAATGGCATAGGCCGTCTTTGACTGCGAGCCAGTCAGCATTTTTTCTAAAAATTCCTGCTGTCCGGCAACCGCTGGCAAAATGGAAATTGGCCGCTTGTTTAATTCGCCGGACAGTGCGGAATTTTTTTCGGGTAAATTCCGCGAAAATGGGGACGGAAAATCAGCCGGAATTTCAAAAAGCACTGCATTTGCAGGGGTTTTGAATTTTTCGTCTGAATTGTGACTCATAGACAAGGAAATGGGCGGAAATTGGTAATTTGATATTTTTACGAATTTTGAGAATTGCCCGAAAATTGGCCGGAAATCACAGAAAATTCATTTTTGCCGAACGTGCCGACGATGATTGAACCTTGCGGCAAGTCTAAAATCGGCTGAAATGGATTTTGAATTTCGGAAATTTTGTCAGATTTACATTTTGAGCAACGACGCCGGGCAGGGGAGCTGTCAATTTTGCCGATATTCTTTGACCATCCTCGACGGTGTTTCCACGCATGGCCGCAATTTTGGCATTTGAAAATTAAATCGCTCATGGAATTAAACCGATAGGCCACGGCTCTTTTAGAAAATTGATTTTCCTTTTTGGATATTCTTTTTTGACTCGTTTTTTTGTCTGTATGTAATCGAATCCGCACCACAAGGGACAATGCTCGCCGTCAACATGAACGTGAAAAACATCTTCACCAGCCAGCCGGACTAAAAAAATTCCGCGCTTTGGAATGATGAATTTTTTCGCGCTCATTCAATTTCCGAAAAATCAATTTTGTCTGCCAAAAATCCATTTTTAATTGCTTCCGAAATGAATTCTTTTAAATCGAGCACAGCAAATCTGCCGTTGCAGTAAAGGCAAGTGGCGCCATTGGCCAAAGTGGAAATGTCCACTTCAAAATTTTTCCCCTCATGCTTTAATTTTGCATTTGCAGCACTAAACCTTAAGAACATGACGCCGGATTTGATTGGCTTTCCATCAACTGTATCATTTTTAATTTTCGGATAAATTTTCAAGCATCCGACTCGTTTAATTGGTGTCGAATCGGACTTGTTTTCTACAGTTTTTTTGTTTGTTTTCATGCGAACTCCATTTGCTGTTTTTCGTGCACTGGACGGCCAAAAATTTCTTCAAAAATTTCCGCACGCGGCACCGGCATAACTTCATCCGGTGTCGGATGTGTTTCATCTTCCCAAGAACCACGCGGATAAAATTTCGCGTGGAATTTCTCGCGTGCCTGCCATTCATCCATCTTGCGCGACATCACCACGCCTGATTTGCCGTCTGTGATGATTTGATACCAACGCCAGCCGCCGCCGCGTAAAATCGTCTTGGCAATCTCACCTTCACCGTTTTTCAAATGAAGATTCGTCGCGTCCTTGCCTTCCAAAATAAAAACCCGTGGAATTTTACCGTTCATGGATTTTCCTTCTGTTTGAATTCACCGCAAAATTCGTCTTGGTGTATTGTCGGCAACACTGAAATTTCGTATTGATTTGTTGAATCAAAAAAAACCTGCGGCGGAAATCTGTGGCAAAATCCAAAATCCGTCATTCCTTCTTTTTTCCGGCGTGTCCAAAATTTACAATTGACGCATTTCATGCCGCTGCCTTTTCTTTGCAGATTTCGCACTGGCATTTTCCGCCAAAACGCCGCGATTGCTCCGCGTGTTGCTCGCGTGTTTCTTTGTTCATTTCATCAACGCACGACTTGCAGAAAAAATCCTTTTCGGGATTTTCCACCTTCGCACTTTTGCACCTTAAGCAAATCACAGAGCATTTCCTTTCTTTGACCGCACCCAGGAGCGCAACTTTTCCAATTCAGACGGCAAATAGCAGGGCAGGGAGCGCAACGCATTGAAAGCCGATTCCCAGTCGCCAGCCGCCTTGACCATTTCCGCGATTGCCGCACGCACTTTTTCTTCCGTGAAAATTTCCGGCGAACCCGCAAACGCAGACCAACACAACCGCGCCGCACGACGTTTTGAAATTGTGCGCGAATAATTTTTTATCATCGCCCGCAACACCGCGAATTGAGATTTTTTGGAAAGAGTTTTCATTTTGAAATAGGCGCAGCCGTGCCTTGAGGATGTTTTTTACAAACCCAAACATTGCAACCTAGATGTCGCCAACCAAATAACCGCGCTTTCGCTTTTAGTTCATCAAGAGCCTCGTCACTTCCCTTATATTCCACCGAAAAAGTTTGCTTTGATGCGCAATCAAAATGGCAGCAAACAAATTTTCCTGATATTTCGGAAATCATCGTGGAAGCCTTTTAAGAATTGTTTGAACACCGAAAGCAATGCCGTCCAATTGAAGTTTGACGGCCTTAAATTCCGTTTCGCGCTCGCTCCGTGTCGCCGGATGCACTTCATTTTCCAATTGCGCAACGGAAGCTTTGAGCGCAGCAAAATCGAACGGAATTACTCCATCATATTTTCCGCAAATGCGAATGACATTTGAGTTGCAGAAATATCGCAGCCAAACTCGCGCTTCATCCTTGCGACCGGCCCGCGCCAATTCCCGCGCATTGTCCACCGCCATTTGCGTCCAACGACACAACCCCAAAAGGTGAACATCGGAAATCTTTTTCATCAATGTCATTATATACTCGCAACGAATAGACGCAAAGAACATTGGCCGCGCAATCGGAAGATTTTGACTTTGAAAATGTGTTCGCATTGTGCATTTGCGCGATTTCAGCCTTGCTCAAGTTGGCGGACGCAGCCGGTTTTCGGCACCGGCTACGCCACCCGCACTCGCAACAAGGCGCCGACGAAATCAGCGCAACTAAGCATCCATTTTGCATATTTTTACAGGCATTCAAGATTATTTTTAGTTGCACAATGTTTGTTATATTTAACAAACTTGACAATTTTATGGACATGGATAAACTCTTGGCAATTCACAATTCGATTATGAGGAGCGTTTCGTTCACTATTTGGTTTTGTGCGGCAGTCCTGCTGTCGCTGGCGTCCCCTGCTTATTCCATGGACCGCTGGTCCGCGCTTTCCATGCTCGAAAGCGGAAACGACGATTACGCCGTCGGTTCGCATGGAGAGGTTTCCCGCTATCAAATTCGTCCCGTATTATGGCCGGGTGGCAATCCCAAGGATGCCGACAGCGCGTTAACCGCCGCTCAAAAAATCATGACCGAGCGCGTTTCCAAGTTCACACAAACCCATGGACGTGCGCCGACGGATTTTGAATTCTACGTCTTGTGGAATGCGCCTACGCAGCTCGGCCATCCAAGCAAAGTCGTCAGCGAACGCGCAAGCCGCTTTGCAAACCTTGTTCAACTTGAAAATTTTGCGCGGCGTTAAAATCTCCGCGATATATTTTCAAATACTCTCCAACCGTTCGTTGCCAGGAAAAATCTGTTTTCATTCCGTTTCGACGGCATCGCCGTAATAATTCCGGCTGCTGATAAAGTGCCAGTGCTTTTCGAATTCCTTTTGCCAGCGAGCGCGCTGAATAGTCGCGGAACTTGATTCCATTGGCCCGCATCGCGTCTTCGGTAAAATCAATCACGCTGTCATCCAGTCCACCGGTCGCCCGGACAATCGGAACCGTGCCGTAACGCAAACTATACATTTGATTCAAGCCACTCGGCTCAAATCGCGACGGCATCAAATAAAAATCGCAGCCGGCCTCGATACGATGTGCCAAACCTTCGTTATAGCCGACATGCACGGCGACTTTTTTTGGAAAACGGCGCGCTAAATTCTGATAGCCGCGTTCAAATATCGGCGCGCCGCTGCCAAGCAAAACGAATTGCATGTTTGCGCTCAACATTTCCGAAAGCGCCGCAAGCTGGATGTCCACGCCCTTTTGTTCCGCGAGTCGTGAAATGGTTCCAAACAGTGGCGCATCGGAAACTTCCAATCCAAATTCTTTCTGCAATTCTGTTTTATTGGTCTTTTTACCTGACAATTTTTTTGCTGAATACGATTCTTTCAGATGAGCGTCGTTTTGTGGATTCCATTCCTCGTAATCCACCCCGTTAAGAATTCCGACCAATCGGTTTTGCCGTTTGCGCAAAAAACCGTCGAGCCCACAGCCGTATTCTTCAGTCAAAATCTCTCGGGCGTAACGCGGACTGACAGTCGTAATGGCGTCGGCAAAAGCAATACCAGCTTTTAAACAATTGAAGTGACCGAAAAATTCTGCCGTTTCTACCGTAAAAAACTTCGGCGGCAAATTTGTTAATGCAAATTCATTCGGTGGGAAAGTTCCCTGATAGGCCAAATTATGAATCGTCAGGCACGTTGACGGCAGGCTCCCCCACCCTTCCGCTTGTTGGTGCAACATTAATCCCGGCACCAATGCTGATTGCCAATCGTGAACGTGAACAACGTCTGGTTGCCACGGCAAAAAACGCGCGAGGTGCGTGACGCATTTCGAGAAAAAAATAAATCGCGCAGCATTGTCGGCATAGCTGATGTTGTTTTCCAAATACAAACCGTCTCGATCATAAAATTCCGGTTTATGGATGAAATAAATAGTCAGGCGATCTTCCATCTCCAGCGCGAACAATTCGGCGCGCTCGCGCTTATCGCCCATTGGCAAATCAAAAAGCCAATCCACGCGATGAATTTTCGGGAATTGCTCCTGAATGCCGCGATACAATGGTGTGACGATGCGTGCCTCGTGTCCCGCACGTGCCAGCGCTTTTCCCAACGCGCCAACCATGTCCGCAAGCCCGCCGGTTTTGGAATACGGATGGACTTCACTGCTGGCGAGCAAAATATTCATTTGAAGCAGAAAACCACGAAGGCACGAAGGTGCCATGAAAATAATAACGAAAAATTACTTTGAGTCTTTGCGTCTTGGTGGTTCAAGTTAAATTGAAATTTTTTCAGCTTTCAAATACGGCTGCAATGGTTTTGGAATTAAAATACTGCCGTCTGTCTGCTGATGCGTTTCAATCAAAGCCACAAACAATCGCGCCAGCGCCGTGCCGCTGCCATTGAGAATATGCGGAAATTTATTTTCGCCGGTTTCAGCCTTGAATCGCAAATTCATCCGGCGCGCCTGAAAATCCTCGCAATTCGAACAACTCGAAACTTCGAGATAGCTCCCCTGCCCCGGCGCCCAAACTTCAATATCGTAAGTTTTCGCGCTTCCAAAACCCATGTCGCCCGTGCAAAGCATCACAACGCGATAATGCAGACCGAGCAATTGCAAAACTTTTTCTGCGTTTAAAACCATTTTTTCCAATTCATCATAGCCGTTTTCCGGTTTTACGATTTTTATCAATTCCACTTTGTCGAATTGATGCACGCGAATCATGCCGCGCGTGCCCACGCCCGCCGCGCCCGCTTCGCCGCGAAAACATGGCGTGTAAGCGCAGTAAAATTTTGGCAACTCCTTCTCCGCCAAAATTTCTTCGCGATGGATATTGGCCACCGGTGTTTCGGCGGTCGGCACTAAATACAATTTCCCGAGTTTTTCTTTGTCGTCACCTTCGGCCACGCCGTAATACTGGTCTTTGAATTTTGGAAATTGTCCGACGCCTTCGAGACACTGCGGGCCGACAACAAATGGTGGAGACATCTCCGTGTAACCGTGTTCGGTAATGTGCAAATCGAGTAGAAATTGAATTAAGGCGCGTTCAAGCCGGGCACCCCAATTTGTGTAGAGCAAAAACCCACTGCCCGACAATTTTGCACCGCGCACAAAATCCACGAGCTTGAGCGATTCGCACAATTCAACATGGGATTTCGGTTTGAAGGAATAATTTTGCTTCGCGCCGTGAACGCGAATTTCAGGATTATCCTCCGCGCTTTTGCCGATCTTAACCGACTCATGCGGAAGGTTTGGTAATTGCAGCATCAACGCATCACGAACAGCTTCGACCTCTTTCGCTTTTTCATCGAGCACTGTGATTTTATCGCCCAAATCTTTTGTCTCGGCTTTTTTTGCTTCGGCCTCAGCGACTTTCTTTTGCCCCATCAATGCGCCGATTTCTTTGGAAACCTTATTGCGTTGGGCTTTGAGAGTTTCGACTTCGGCGAGAAATTTCCGACGTTGCTCATCCAATTTGAGCAAGTCATTGATTTTGGTTTCGTCCCCTGCTCCGCGAGTGGCAAGCCGTTGCCGGATAAAATCCGGCTTTTCACGAATCAATTTGATGTCGAGCACGCGAAAATTATAGAAATTTTAATCGTTTGCGGCAAGGCGCTGGTTACAGTCGCTCCGTCAGCGCCGCCTGGCTCTTCGCAAAGATTTCCTTGTGCAGCGAATGACCTTGCGCGTCAATCGTCACCACGGCAGGAAAATCTTCCACTTCGAGTTCCCAAATGGCTTCCGGCGAGCCGAACTTTTCCAAAAAGAAAACGTTGCGCACGCGTTTGATGCACTCGGCCAGCACCTGCGCCGCGCCGCCGACCGCGTGCAAATAGACGCAGCCGTTTTCTTTGCACGCAGCTGCCGTGCGGTCGCCCATGCCGCCCTTGCCGATGACGCCGCGCACGCCAAAATCGTGGATGATTTGCGCTTGATACGGCTCCTCACGAATGGACGTCGTCGGGCCGGCGGCGGTGCATTTGTAACTGCCGTCGTCCTGCTTCATCATCACCGGGCCGCAATGATAAAGAATCCCGTCGCGCAAGCTCACGCCATCCGGCAACGTGCCGCCTTCATGTAAATATTTGTGAACGGCATCGCGTCCAGTGTGAATGACGCCGGAAATCAAAACTTCGTCGCCAACTTTCAACGCGCGGATTTTTTCTTCAGTGAACGGAAAAGTTAACTTCGTCATGGCTTGTTATTAATTGTCCCCTGCCCTTCGGAAAAAACAAATAAAAATTTGGGAAGCAGTTTTGTCTATTTGCCTTTCAAAGATGCTTCCATGTTTTTGCATGACTATTCGCCACAAATTGCTTTACTCATTCATAATCAATCTATGCAAACGCAAATCTGTTCACGAATTTTCTTCACTATTCTCGCGTTGATAGTTTTCGGAATTCAAAATGCCACGTGTGCCGATTCGCTTGAAGCCGGCTTTCAATCACCGCCGGATTCTGCCAAGCCGCAGACCTGGTGGCATTGGATGAATGGCAACGTCACAAAGGAAGGCATTACTGCAGACCTCGAAGCGATGAAGGAAATCGGGCTGGGCGGCGCGGAAATTTTTAACGTGGATTCTGGCATTCCCGCCGGCCCGATTAAATTCAATAGCCCGGAATGGCATGAGATGTTCACGCATGCAGTTCGCGAAGCTGATAGGCTCGGCTTGCAACTGGAAGCTCATAATTGTGCCGGTTGGTCGAGCAGCGGCGGCCCGTGGAACGTCGTGTCAAACGCGATGATGCACGTCGTCACCAGCGAGATTCATTTGATCGGCCCGACAAATTTTTCCGACAATCTGCCGCAGCCGGCTTCGCGATTGGATTTCTACCACGACATTACTGTGCTTGCGTTTCGCACACCGGAAGGTGAAAGCGCAAAACGCATTCAGCCAAAAATCACTTCAAGTGCACCGGACATTGACGTTTCGCCGTTGGCGAATGGTCAGAATTCTACCGCCGTGACTTTGCCATTACCGCAGCCTGATAAGCCGCAATTTGTTTTATTGGAATTTGCAGAGCCGTTCGCCGCGCGCGCCGTGCAATTCACGCCGAGTAGATCCGTAAGCGGCGCGAAAGGCGTGATTGAAATTTCTGACGATGGCATCCATTTTCGCAATTGCGGACAATTTACATTGTCGCATCGCCCGACGCGACCGGTTGTCATTTCGCTTGATGGCGACATTGCTCCGGCAAGGTTTTATCGCGTCTTGTTCCAAAGCATGGCGACGGACGCGACCGGCATAACGCTTCGCGGAATTGAATTCACTCCGCGATTGCGAATTGCCGATTTTGAAGCGAAAGACGGCGACAACGGTTTGTCTGTCACTTCGATGGCTGATACCAGTCGGGCTCCAGCCGGCTATGCAGTCAATCGTTCGAAGGTTGTTGAACTCACAAAAAAAATGGGAGCGGACGGTTCGCTAAAATGGAAAGTGCCGCACGGCAATTGGACGATTTTGCGCATTGGCTTCACACCGACCGGTCGGGAAAATCATCCTGCGCCAGTGGAAGGCCTAGGATTGGAATGTGACAAATTCAGTCGCGCAGCGCTCGACGCGCATTGGGCCGGCTTCATGCAAAAACTTGTCGAAGACGCCGGACCGCTGGTCGGAAAATCATTTGTCGGCGGCTTGGTTGACAGTTACGAAGTCGGTGGCCAGAACTGGACGCCGAATTTTCTCGATGAATTCAAAAAGCGACGTGGTTACGACCCGACACCATTTCTTGTGACGTTCACAGGACGCGTGGTGGAAAATCCCCAAATCACCGAAAGATTTCTTTGGGATGTGCGCCGCACCGTGGCTGATTTGTTCGCGGAAAATTATTACGGCTATTTCGCCGAATTGTGTCACAGCAACGGACTCATCGCATCCATTGAGCCTTACACCGGGCCGTTTGAATCGCTCCAATGCGGCAAGCCTGCCGATATCGTGATGGGCGAATTCTGGAGCGGCAATATGTGGAGCGGTCCGTCGGTCAAACTCGCTGCGTCGGTGGCACACATTTACGGCAAACAACTTGTCGGCGCTGAATCGTTCACTGCGTCGCCCACGGCGCAACGCGGTCGCTGGCTTGATGATCCATATTCAATGAAAGCGCTCGGTGATATGGAATATTGCAACGGCCTGAACCGATTTATTTTCCATCGCTACGCCATGCAGCCATGGACAAATCGCTGGCCGGGCATGACGATGGGCCAATGGGGATTTCATTTTGAACGCACCGAAACATGGTGGCATCAAGGCAAGGCATGGATTGATTATGTTTCGCGCTGCCAATTTTTATTGCAGCAAGGCCGCTATGTTGCGGACGTGGCATATTTCAACGGTCAAAATTCTCCATCGGAAATGCGACAGGGAAATCCCGCGCTGCCGTTCGGCTACGAATACGACGCCGTTAATTCCGACGTTTTGCTTCATCATGCGGTTGTGAAAAACGGCCGGTTGAATTTGGATGGCGGTGCGAGTTACGCGGTGCTGGTCCTGCCGCCGGACGACCCTAATCTGACTCCTGCCCTGCTCCAACGCGTCAGTGATTTTGTCCGCGATGGACTCACTGTTATCGGCGCAAAACCGCAATACTCGCCGAGTCTTGAAAACTATCCGCGCTGCGATTCGGAAGTTAAATCGCTGGCTAAAAAACTTTGGGGCAAAAGCAATGGGACAAATGTCGTGGAAAATTCTTTCGGCAAAGGTCGAATCGTTTGGGGCAAATCACTCGAAAATGTTTTCAACGATTTAAGTTTGCCGCCGGATTTCAAATTTCAAGGCAGTAGCACCAATTCAAAAATTATTTATTGCCATCGCAAGACGCCAGACACGGAAATTTATTTCGTCTCGAACCAGCGCGAGCAATTTGACGCAATTGAGTGCAGTTTTCGTTTTGCCGGAAAGGCGCCAGAATTGTGGGACGCGCAAACCGGCGAAATCCGCCCGGCGCCGATTTGGCGCGAAGAAAATGGCCGGACGATTGTTCCAATTCAATTCGGTCCCGCCGATTCGATGTTCGTTATTTTCCGTCATAACAACAGTGGCGCTCAACATTTGGCATCGGCACATAGCGACGTTCCACACGAATTGTGGCGTGTTGATAAAAATTCCAAAGGCGAATTTTCGGTGACGACCGAAACCAACGGTAATTTTGATTTGCAAACTGCGGACGGTAAAACCGTTCGCATTACAATGAACGATTTGTCTGCGCCGTCAGAAGTTTCCGGTTCGTGGCAATTGAGTTTCCCACCAAATTGGGGCGCGCCGGACAGCATCACGCTCGATAAATTGATTTCGTGGAGCGAACACACCAACGACGGCGTAAAGTATTTCTCCGGCACCGCCACCTATGAAAAGGAAATTGAAATTCCTGCGGATGATCTTCGTGCCAACTGCGAAATCTGGCTCGACCTCGGCGACGTGAAAAACTTTGCCGAAGTTTCGCTGAACGGAAAATCGTTCGGCGTTTTCTGGAAGCCGCCATTCCGTGTGAATGTGACCAGCGCCGCGCGCGCGGGAACCAATTCATTACAAATCAAAATCACGAACTTGTGGCCGAATCGGCTCATCGGCGATGAGCAAATGCCCGATGACCGCGAGTGGAACGGCAAACAGTTGAAGGCATGGCCGCAATGGTTGCTCGATGGTCAGCCAAGTCCGACCGGACGTTTCACGTTCACGACGTGGCATCATTGGTCGAAAGACAATGCGCCGATTAAATCCGGTCTGATTGGTCCGGTGCGATTGCGAGTGGCGGAGAAAGTTCAGGTGAAAGCTGAATAAAATGAACATCCTCCCGCATTTTTTAAATTACTGCTCCACCAAATTTCAGCGCGCAGATTTTTTCTTCGGTGAAAGGGAAGAAAAGTCTAATCATAGATAAATTTAGTTATTACCGCCCCTGCATACATACTCGGAAAGAACGATAAGACAGCTATTATAATTGAGACAGAACTGCGCCAGCCTTCAGAAAGCATTTTCAATTTGGAGTCCGTTAGACAAACAACCAGCGCACTCAAAATTGGCACGCCTGGAACAGTCAACGCCAACAGAAATGACCTTCCGTTGTATCGCCACAACCAGTCTGATAAGCACAACCATAATGCGGAAATCAGGCAAGAGCCTGCTAACTTCAAGCCAAGTTTTAGAACGCCAGTCATTGTTAATACAACCACTTCCCAATCTTCCCCTCTGCATCCAGCGTCACTCCCTGACGCCGATACGCCCAGCACATGTAGCTGATGCTTACGAAATATGACGCCGGCACGCGATTGGCCGTGCAAATTTTCACGCCGAGCAACGTCGTCTTGCCGCCGAAACCCATCGGGCCGATGCCAAGCTCGTTCGCCGTTTTCAAAATGTCTTGCTCCAATGCGTCGAGCTTCGGTTCGGGGTTGCGGTCATCGAGCAGGCGAAGAAATTGTGTTTTGGAATGTTCATAACCAGTCGCGCGGTCGCCGCCGATGCATACGCCGAGAATTCCCGGGCCGCAACCTTTTCCCTGCGCTTGCAGCACGGCATCTAAAATCGCTTTCCGACAGCCGTCGAAATCGCGGTTCGCCTGAAGATTATCGTCCGGCAAAGAATATTGCGCGCCGACGTTTTCGCAGCCGCCGCCTTTCAAAACCAATTTCACCGAAACTTCTGGGCCGCGATGTTGATGAAAATGAAAAGCCGGTGCACCGGGACCGACATTCGTGCCGTCGTTTTTGCCCGTGAGCGAATCTACAGAATTTTGCCGGAGATAACCTTTCTTCGTTGCGAGCTTCACCGCTTCGCGCGTGGTTTCGGCAAAAGTGATTTGGTCGTAGCCGATGGGCGTGTCCACGTAAAATAAAACGCTGCCAGTGTCCTGACAAATCGGTTGCGATTTCCGTTTTGCCAGTTCGATGTTCTGGTCAATGATTTTGATCGCATTGGCCGCGAGTGAATCTTTCTTTTCATTTTCCAGCGACCGGATTAGCGCGCGATTCACGTCGTCGGGGATTTCTGCGGAAGTGCGGCGAATCAATTCGACCAAAGAATCTTGCAATTGGCTCATAAAATTTTCATCAGCGTAAATCTTCGAAGCATAAGCGTCAATTACGGGTGATAACGAAACAAATATGATTCAAAAGTTGACGGATGACCTTGCGGGCGTAAAATTGGGGTCGCAAGTGAATTGCAAGGACGGGGGGACCAATAATTACATCTATGAGCCTTAAGAAATCTCCTATTCCCCATCAAAACCCACAATGCGCAACAGGCGTGGAAGGATTGGACGATGTTTTGTGCGGTGGTTTGCCGGCAAATCGCGTTTACCTCATTCAAGGCGATCCGGGCGTGGGCAAAACGACGCTGGCATTGCAATTTTTGTTGGAAGGCGCGCAACGCGGCGAGGTGGGGCTTTACATCACATTGTCGGAAACAAAGGAAGAATTGGAAATGGTCGCCGATTCGCACGGTTGGGATTTGGAAAAGATTAATCTGTTCGAGCTATCGTCCATCGAAGAAAGCCTCAAAGGTGAAACGGAAAATACTTTTTTTCATCCTTCGGAAGTTGAATTGAACCGCACGACAAAGGCGCTGATCGATGAAATCGAGCGGGTGAAGCCGATGCGCGTGGTTTTCGATTCGCTTTCCGAGATGCGAATGTTGGCGGAAACCCCACTGCGTTATCGTCGCCAAATCTTGAGGTTAAAACAATTTTTTGCCGGTCGCAAATGCACTGTCCTACTGCTTGATGACCGTTCATCAGGTGCGCGCGATTTGCAGATTGAAAGCATCGCGCATGGCGTGTTGTGGCTACAACGTTCGTCGCCGGAATACGGAATTGCGCGGCGTCAATTGCAGATCCAAAAGATTCGCGGCGTGAAATTCCGCGAAGGCAATCACGATTTCATCATCGACAGAGGCGGGCTGGTGATTTTCCCCCGACTCGTTGCAGCGGAGCATCACACAAAATTCAAACGTGAAAGTTTTTCCAGCGGCATCAAGGAATTCGATGCATTACTCGGCGGCGGATTGGACCGCGGCACGAGCAATATGTTGATGGGACCACCGGGCACCGGCAAATCCACCATCGCCATCCAGTTCGCAATGACTGCGGCAAAGCGCAAAGAAAAAGCCCAGTTCTTCATCTTCGATGAAACGATTGGGACACTTATAAATCGCGCATCGCATCTGGGAATGGACATCGGGCCTTATATCAAAGACGGATTGATTAGTATCCAGCAGATTGATCCCGCTGAAATTTCTCCCGGCGAACTCGCGCATCGCATCCGCAATGCTGTAACGCGAAATAATGTTCGCATGGTGGTCATTGATAGTATCAATGGTTATCTCAATGCGATGCCTGAAGAAAATTATTTGAATTTACAATTGCATGAGTTGCTCGCGTTTCTCAATCAGCAAGGCGTTATCACCATCATGGTGCTCGCGCAGCAAGGTCTCATCGGAAATATGCAATCCGGCGTAGACCTGACCTATCTGGCAGATACCGTGGTGACGTTGCGCTACTTTGAATCTCGCGGTGCGGTGAAACAGGCTTTGGCCGTCATCAAAAAACGCAGCGGCAATCATGAGCGCACTATTCGCGAAATGAGGGTGAGTAAGAACGGCATTGAAGTCGGCAAACCGCTGACCCAATTTCATGGAGTCATGACCGGCACGCCATCGTTCATCGAAGAAAAGAGCAAATGAACGGAACAAAGCACGCCAATCCACGGAACGGAGAACACACGGTTGACGGCCTTGCGCCTGCAAAGTATGAGCGGCGTATTTTAATCCTTGCGCCCACGGGAAATGACGCGCGGCTTACTGCGGGTTTTCTCGCCAACGCCAAATTATCTCCACACATCTGCCGCGACGTGCCGACACTGTGTCATGATATCAGCCGGGGTTGTGGTGCAATCGTCTTGGCGGAAGAAACCCTTGGAGACAGTTCCATTCAGAGTTTAGTTTGGACTTTAGCCGAACAACCTTCGTGGTCAGACGTCCCAATCATTCTTATCACCAGTGGCGGAGAAGTCAGCCAGACGCAATTGCGTCGTCTCGCAATTTTTGGTCCGGGTGGCAATGTCGTCTTGTTGGAGCGCCCTTTTCGTCCGGGCACACTTATCAGCACGCTCGAAGTCGCCTTGCGCGCACGGCAGCGTCAATACGAAGCGCGTGATTCCGTGGAAGAATTGAAACGCGCACATAACGAGGCTCAAATAGCCAGTCGCGCCAAGGATGATTTTTTAGCCGCACTGTCGCATGAATTACGCACGCCTTTGAGTCCCGCGCTATTGATTGCCAGCGAGGCTGCCAGCAATCGCGAATTACCTGAAGAAACGCGTTTGGATTTTGAAACCATCCGTAAAAATATTGAATTGGAAGCGCGCCTGATTGACGACTTGCTTGATATAACGCGTATCTCCACCGGCAAAATGATTTTAAATCGTGACGCAGTAAACGTCCACGGCATTTTAACGGATACTCTCGATACCATCCGTGCCGAGCTTCATGAGAAGCACATCCAATTCGAAATGAAGCTGGACGCTCAACAGTGCACCGTGAATGGCGATGCCGTTCGTTTGCATCAAGTGTTCTGGAACGTTTTGAAGAATGCCGTGAAGTTCACGCCACCGCACGGGAAAGTCGTCGTCGAAAGTTCCGTTAAAGAGGATAATCGTCTGCTCATCAAAATCACGGATACCGGCATTGGCATGACCGTGGAAGAAGCCGGGCTTGTCTTCAACGCCTTTGTGCAAGGCGAGCACGCCGGAAAAAACAGTCTGCATCGCTTCGGCGGCCTCGGATTGGGGCTGGCCATCACAAAAAATCTGGTCGAGCTGCATTCAGGAACAATTGTTGCCTCAAGCGCCGGTCGTAATCAGGGTTCTACTTTCATCATTGAGCTGCCGCTCGAAAACGAACAAAAGGTTATGCACCAAAATGGACATAGCCCAGCAGTTTCTCGAGTAGCCGCAGAGATTGGCCATCCTCCAACTTCTGTCCTGCTTGTCGAAGATCACGAAATCACACGCGAGGTATTGACCCGGCTTCTCACCCGCAGAAATTACAAAGTCATCACCGCAGACTCAGTTGTGCGAGCGCGTGAAGTTGCCAGTCAGAACAAATTTGATTTTTTAATCTCCGACATCGGCTTGCCGGATGGAAGTGGAAACGACCTTATGAACGAACTTCGTGAAAGCTACGGCCTGAAAGGCATAGCCGTCACCGGCTTCGGCATGGAAAACGACATCGAACGCGGCAAGGCCGCCGGCTTTGTCACTCATCTGACAAAACCCATCGGCATCCAATCCCTTGAAGCTGCTCTGAGCGTCATCAAAAACACGATTTAAAATAAAAACAAATCGTCTTCATCTAAAATTTTTCCCGTTACGAATTAATTTTTATTTGCGCAATCCAATTTGTGTTCATATTGTCAAAGCATGTCGGTCGTTGAACCGGCGAAGGAGAGTTGAATTATGATGAAACAGCCCTTGTCGGGTGCGGAATTGGATGACTTGATTGGACGCTTAAAAAAATTGTCCCGAAATTTATGGTGGAGTTGGAACCAGGAAGCGCAGGATTTATTCCAGGAACTGTCGCCGCGCAATTGGCAAAATCTTTATCACAATGCCGTCGCGGTTTTACACGAAGTTTCTGATTACGAATTGCGCGTGCATTTGCAGGACGGGGATTTTGCGGAATGCGCCCGGCGCGTGCTCAAAGATTTTGACGATTACCTCAATTGCAAATCAACATGGGGGCATCAAAACGCGCCGGAGCTTTTAAAAAAACCTGTCGCTTATTTTTCCGCGGAATTTGGTTTGCACGAATCCTTGCCGATTTCGGCGGGCGGTTTGGGCATTCTTGCCGGCGACCACGCGAAATCGGCCAGCGACCTTGGTCTCGGCTTTGTCGGCGTCGGATTATTTTATCGCGAAGGCTATTTCCAGCAAACGATTGATACGAATAATTGGCAAACGGAATTTTATTCGCTCATTGACCCGGAAAACGTTTCGCTGGAACCGGTGCTCGATGCCGGCGGCCAGCCGGTCATCTGCGAAGTGGAAATTGATATGTCGCGCGTGCTTTATAAGGCGTGGCGCGTCAATGTCGGTCGCGTTCCGGTTTATCTTCTCGACACCAACGTTCCGGAAAACCCGCAGCATTATCGCGATTTGACGACGCGCGTTTACGGCGGCGACAGCACGATGCGCGTGATGCAGGAAATTCTTTTGGGCATCGGCGGCGTGAAGTTGTTGCGCAAACTCGGCATCGCGCCTTCGGTATTCCACATGAACGAAGGCCACGCGGCATTTCTCACGCTGGAATTGATTCGCGAGAAAATGGCTGCCGGAAAGAACTTTGCCGAAGCCGCCGCTGCGACCAGGGCTGAATGTATTTTCACCACGCACACGCCCGTCGAAGCCGGCCACGACCGCTTCACACAAGGGCTGATGGATTATGCGTTCCAAATGTATCGCCAGCAGTTGCAAATTCCATTTCCCGATTTGCTCAAGCTCGGTCGCGTGAATGAAAATGATTTGCAAGAGCCGTTTTGCATGACGGTGATTGCGCTTAAACTTTCGCGAGCTGCCAATGGCGTGAGCGAATTGCATGGCGACATCAGCCGCCGCATGTGGCAATCGCTTTATCCGGGCACAACGGTTGAAAATGTTCCTATCGGGCATATCACCAACGGCATTCATTTGCTCGGTTGGATGAAAGGTCCTGTGCGGAAATTCTGGCGCGACAAATTAGCCGACTGTAATGACGAAATATGTGAAATGTGGCGTTCAAAATACGGCAACGACTGGGCGTCGGCCATCAATCATGCCGAATTCTGGCAACGCATTGCCGACCCGTCGTTTGTTTCGGACGAAGAACTTTGGGCGTTGCGTTACAAATTGCGCCGGCAATTGATTGAATTCATCCGTCGCCGTTTGCTTTATCAAAACGCGCGGCTTGGCCCCGGCGATTTTATCCGGTTTGAACGTTTGCTAAATCCCGACGCATTGACCATCGGTTTCGCTCGGCGATTCGCCACTTACAAACGTGCGCCGTTGATTTTCCAGCAGTTCGACAACATCATCAAACTCGTTCACGACAAACAACGACCGATTCAATTTGTTTTTGCCGGTAAAGCACATCCGCGCGACGACGAAGGCAAACGTTTCATCCAACAAATCATTCATTTGAGCAAACACAGTGATTTGACCAGCAGCCTCGTCTTTTTGGAAAATTACGACGTTCACATCGCGCGGCAAATGGTCAGCGGCTGCGATGTTTGGTTGAACAATCCGCGTCGCCCTCTCGAAGCGAGCGGCACCAGCGGCATGAAAGCCGGTTGCCACGGCTGTTTGAATTTCAGCATTTTGGACGGCTGGTGGCGCGAAGGTTACGACAGCACCAACGGCTTTGCCATTGGCGAAGATTCACAACCGGCAAACGTTGAGGAGCAGGATCGCGTGGACAGTGCAAACCTTTACAAAACCCTGACCGAGCAAGTGATTCCGTTGTATTTCGAACGCGACGCCAACGGCATTCCGCGCAAATGGATTCAACGCATTCGTCGGGCGATGACTACGCTCGTTCCGCAATTTACGACGGACCGCATGGTAAAGGAATATACGAGGAAATATTATTTGGCGAAGTAACTCAGCCGCGAGGGTATGCGAGATTAATTTTTTTTCTCAAGCTTCAGCGCCCTGTTCAAGTTATCGCGCGCGGCAGCATAATTCGGATCTAATCGCACCGCCTCTTGAAACCTCTGAATGCCTTCGTCAGGCCGTCCGTTGTTCATCAAGGCGACGCCCAAATCATTTTGATCAACAGCATTGGTCGATTCCCGTTCCGCAACTTTTTGATAGTAGCCTAACGCTTCACCCCATCTTCCATTTTGCGCCAGTGCGAATCCTAAATCATGAGGCCATTCCAAAGGACAATCCGGCCACAGTTCAATAGCACGCTTGAAGTGAATAATCGTTTGTTCCCATTGTCCTTGTTTAGCAAAGGCAAAGCCAAGGTCATGTTCGCAGCCCGCAGAGCGCGGCTCCAATTCCAAAGCTTTTTGTAAATGGATGATCGCTTCTTCACAACGACCACGATTGATCAACTCGGTTGCCAGCCATTTTTGCGCTGGAATAAAGTTCTGATTGATTTTGACGGCTTGCTCAAATTGATTTAATGCCTCCGCATTTTGTGGTGTTCCCCAGAGAGTGACGCCATAGTTGGCGTAAGCGGCATAGTTGTTTGTTATAACAGCAGTGGCTCGACGCCAAACGGTAATATCATTCTTCCAAAATTTGATCTGATAAAGTGTTATGGTTCCACAGGTGACTATCGCGATTCCGGCAGCGGCCGACAAAACTACTGGTTGATAATTCCATGATTTCGCCAGCTCGGCTATTTGCCATACAAGAAAAATCACGATGCCTATCATCGGAATGTAAGTGTAGCGGTCGGCCATCGCCAACGAACTCAATTGCACGAGTCCAATAACCGGCACCAAAGTTCCCAAATACCAAAACCAGCCAACGAATAAAAATGGTATTTGTTTTCGCTTTGCCCAGGCTATCGCCGAAACGCCGAGGACGAAAAATATCGCAGGCAGCACAAAAGAAATCGGCCAACGACCTGGATGTGGATAAAGGGCGCAAAGATTCTCCGGCCAAAAGAATTTCCCAAGGTAGCGACAATAGGAAATGAAGGCGTTGCCGATCCGATCACTCACTGAAACGCCAATTAATTCGTCCATCATTCCACCATATTTCTGCGCGCCGTAAGCCGCGACGCTGACGGCGAGCGTTGGAATAAAGAACGGCAATTTCTCCAAGATCAATTTCTTGGTTTTCCATTGCCATCGCTCCAGCGGCCAATAATCCAACAACAACAACGCAAACGGAAACGTGACCGCCATCGTTTTGCTCATCAGTGCCAAGACAAAGAACACAAATGTAACGCCGTAAAACAATTTTCGTCGGTTGCCATTTGTTTTTGCTTCTTCAGCGAATCGCGCATATGTCCACATCGCCAGCAGCCAGAACAGAGCGCACAGAACATCCTTCCGTTCAGAAATCCACGTAACTGATTCCACCCGCAATGGATGAAGTCCAAATAACCCGGCTACGGCAAAACTGCGCCACATTGCGCCAGTCATTCTTTTCAGCACCAGAAAAACCAGCACTGTATTGAATGCGTGAATTAAAACGCTTGTCAGATGATGTCCCCATGGATTTAGCCTGTAAATTTGCACGTCCACCATGTGCGAAAGCCACGTCAGCGGATGCCAATTGGCATAGTCCAAACTACCGAAAGCCCAAACGAAATTTACCCATGTCAATCCGGCCTTGACGTGAGCATTGTTGTAAACATACGAAGCGTCGTCAAAAAAAAGAAACGAACATTGCAACGACGCTGAAAACACGTAGAGAACAAATGCAAATAAAAGCATGCATAGAAACAACGGCCTCGCTATCAGTTCATCTGTCTTGAGCTTCGAAAGGTTCATCCTGTCGAGTTTAGGATTTGCGATGTGCGGCGACAAGTTGCGTATGATGACCATACTTGTGCTGAATTCACTGACCGCATGGTGAAGGAACACCTTTCCAATTCTCTAAGAATTAAAAGAATCTCCAAGAAACCTCGACCTGCCTCAAGGATACATCGTTGAGTCTTTTACATTAATCGTTCTACTGCTGATATGGGTCGATTCATCTCCGATATGAATCAATCCACCTTTGCATTAGGACGATTCGTATTTTCGATGAGTCGTCCTACTGCCGGGATGAGTCGATTCATCCCTGCATTAGGTCGAGCAGTATTTTTGATGAGTCGTCCTACTGTTGATATGAGTCGATTCACCTTTTCCATGAGTCGTTCTACTGCTGATATGAGTCCGTTCTGTTTTGGGATGAGTCCGTTCTGTTTTGATATGGGTGAAGGAGTCTTTTTTAATCCTCGAGGAGTCTTTGAGAGTCCTCGACCCATTGCGGAGAGTCTTCGTCGGGTCTTTGAGAGTCCCCGAAGAGTCTCTGAAATACCTTTTTCCGTCAAAAACACGGGTCTTTTGGGAAAAGTGGTAAAAATTAGCCACAAGAGAACACAAAGACCGCAAAGAAATCCTTTCTGTGTCCCTTGTGTTCTTTCGTGGCGATTCATTTAGCAGGAACACGCCGCTGTGCAAGTCGCAAACATTTGATTCCTTCCTTGAGTTTCGGTGTGGAATTCTTAAATTCCCTTTCTCATTTATGAACTACAAAATATCGAAAGCCGCCGCCTCCCTCTCCCCTTCCCTCACTTTGGCCATTGACGCGAAGGCCAAGGCGATGAAGGCTGCCGGTGAAGATGTCGTCGGCTTCGGCGCAGGCGAGCCGGATTTTGATACGCCGCAGCACATCAAAGACGCTGCTGCCAAGGCGCTCGCCGCCGGTTTCACGAAATACACACCAAGCAGCGGCATTCCCGAATTGCGCGAAGCCATCGCCGATAAATTCAAGCGCGAGAACGGCCTCACTTACAAGCCGTCGCAAATCATTGTTTCGAACGGCGGCAAGCATTCGTGCTACAATGTCATTTGCGCGACCTGCGAAGCGGGCGATGAAGTCATCATCCCCGCGCCGTATTGGTTGAGTTATCCGGAAATGGCCAAGCTCGCGGGCGCAAAACCTGTCATCATCCAGACGAGCGACAAAACGGAATTCAAAGTCACGCCCGCGCAACTCCGCGCGGCCATCACGCCGAACACGCGGTTGTTCGTTCTCAATTCCCCGAGCAATCCGACCGGCAGCGTTTACACGCCGGAAGAAGTCAAAGCGCTCGGCGATATTTGTGTGGAGAAAAACGTCCTCATCATGAGCGATGAGATTTATGAGCATTTGCTTTACGACAATGCGAAGGTCAAAAGCGTCGCTAGTTTTTCGCCCGCGCATTTCGAGCACACCATCATCGTCCACGGATTTGCCAAAGCATGGAGCATGACTGGTTGGCGTCTTGGTTTTCTTGCAGCGCCGGAACCAATTGCCAAGGCGATTGACGCCGTGCAATCGCACAGCACGAGCAATCCGTGTTCGTTCGCGCAAAAAGGAGGCGTCGCTGCATTGACCGGACCGCAAGATCATTTGCCGAAATGGCTAGCGGAGTTTGATAAACGTCGTCGCTTCGCGCACACGAAATTGAATTCCATTCCCGGCATTTCCTGCGTGAACGCAAAAGGCGCATTTTATTTATTCCCGAACATTTCCAAGACGGGCCTTAAATCTTCCGAGTTTTGCGCAAAACTGCTCGAAGTGGAAAAAGTTGCGGCAGTTCCGGGCATTGCGTTTGGCGCGGATGATTACATCCGTTTGAGCTATGCGACCGGCATGGCCAACATCGAAAAAGGTTTGGAGCGGATTGATAAATTTTGTCGGACGTTGGTGAAGTAGCGGAAGCGCGGCTTTTATGTTTGCCAAAATTGAATTTGTTTCTCAGCTTTGCAAAATCTAGAACAATTGACAACGTATGGAATTTTTCTGCTGGTGATCCGCACCCTTAACTATAACCATGAAGATTATTGGCTTTATTCCTTTTATAGCATTTTTTAACAGCATGGCTTTGGCTGGTGAAGTAATTATTTGGGGGCAAAACGTCGAAAAAGCGACACTTCAAGATCCTGATTTTTCAACCAATTCAGTTGCTTTTAATGGACAAATCGCAACTAATGCTATTTCCATAGCAGGGGAATCCAGCCGAGCATTTATGCTGCTGGGCGATGGTTCTGTGCGAAGTTGGGGGTTTAGCAATCAAGCCACAATCCTAACTAGTTTAAGTAATATTACGGCTGTCTCATCCGGAAACTCTCATACTTTAGCTTTGAAAAATGATGGAACTATTTTTGGAGTTGGGTTCAATGCGGATGGAGAAGCCACTGGAATTGCAACTCAAAAATCTCCCTATCTTTCCAGTGGAATCGTTACACTCCGAAGCGAGGTTTTAAATAATGTGACAACCGTAGCAGCGGGTAAAGCCCACAGTTTGGCACTTAAGAAAGACGGCACAGTTCTAGGTTGGGGGTCGATTGGAAAAACACTTAATTTTAGCAACATTGTTACTATTGCCGCAGCGCGTGCTTGGGCGGGATGGGATGTAGCGCTTAGAAGTGACGGAACAGTGTTGGAATGGCAGGCTCACAGTTCCGAGCCGCCATTAATCCATAGTAATTTAACAGATGTGATTTCTGTTGCTTCAGGAGCGTATCACAGACTTGCCTTAAAAAAGGATGGAACTGTGGTTGCTTGGGGCGAAAATCAATATCATCAAGTAGATGTTCCAACTGGTCTTGACAATGTTATAGCGATCGCTTGCGGCGACTATCACAGTATTGCGTTGAAAAAAGATGGAACAATTGTGGCGTGGGGCGACAACAGCTTTCATCAAACCGATGTGCCGCAAGGCTTAAACGGCGTAATTGCTATAGCTGCCGGCCGTAGCTTTTCTATGGCGGTCACAACCAATCGTTCTTTTGCAGAAAAATTTCAGCGAAAATAGCTGGAGCAGTTTCTCGGCTACGAACGTGGACAACATTTATGGTTGCCAACGGTGAATGTGAGCGGCCATGTTTCCGACACGACGGCTGTGGTTTGGGTAAACGGTGTTCAGGGAACAAACTATGGCGATGTAAAAGGTCAGTCCTGGTCGTTACGGGAGGCAAGAAGAAATAAATTTGTTCCCCTGCCCTTCTGCGATAGAATTGTGTCATGGCTGTTCAGAATCGGATTGTCAAAATTCAGAAACGGAATCGGGCGCTCGTCAGGTTTGATCCGCAACGCATTGTCAAAGCGATTTCCAAAGCGGCGGAATCCATCGGCGGTTTTCAGCAGGATTTATTGCCGGGCATCAATGAAAAAGTTTTTTCCGCGCACGGTTCGGATGAGGGAGTCGCCACATTTCTTGCGGACGCCGCCATCGTAAGTTTGAATTCCGACCCGCATCATTTCATTTCCAATTTCCCGCCGACGATTGAAGTCATTCAGGATGAAGTGCTGCACGCGTTACGCAGCTACGGTTTCCAAAAAACCGCCGACGCCTATGAATGTTATCGCTGGGGACGGCACTGGATGCGCAACGGCGCGATTGCACCGACGCAATTTTCCAGCAACGGTTTTCCACGCGAACGGATGAACCAAATCCTTGAATGGAATCACAAGCAAGGCGTGGACACGGTTGCCGGCTTGAACGAATCGGTTCACAGCGGCAAAATTAAAGATGTCATTTCCGCATCAACAGCAGTTTATGAATCGTCGCTGGATGAAGCCGCAAAGAAGGTTGTCGCCCGACTTAATGCAGGAGATAAATTGCGCATGATGTGGGTGAGCGGCCCAAGTTCATCTGGCAAAACCACGACGACAGTGAAGCTCACGCAGCGTCTTGAAAAGCACGGCCTGCAATTCCTGATGCTGAACCTCGACGATTATTTCTGGTCGGCGGTGGAGCATCCAACAGATTGGTTGAACGACCGTAATTACGAAGCGCCGGAAGCATTGGACATTCAATTGTTGAACCAGCATTTGCGCGATTTACTCGACGGCAAGACGATTGAGAAACCGGTTTATAGTTTCAAAGAAGGCCGTCGCGTCGCGACGAAGCCGGTCAAACTGGAGCGCAATCAAATTCTCCTGCTCGATTGTTTGCATGGCTTTTATCCGCCCATCACAGAAGGAATTGATTCGAAAACGCAATTTCGTGTTTACATCGAAGCAATGAACGTGATGTATGAAGGCGACGGCAGCACGAAACGGCTGACACAATTCACCGATGCGCGATTGATTCGCCGCACTATGCGCGACGCCAAGCACCGAAATCATCCGCCGTTGAATACGTTTTTGCACTGGCACTACGTCCGCTACGGAGAATTGTTTTGCATCATTCCCTTGATGGGATTGGCCGACCATGTCGTGAACGGCGGATTACCATTTGATTTGCCTGCGCTTAAGCCATTTTTCTTTGACAACGGCGGATTGTTGCCCAAGCCAGAGGATTTTGCGCCTTACACAGGATTTCTTGATGCGCGCATCCGTTATGACCGTGTGAAAAGTTTACTCGAATCCATGGAAGGATTTACCGAGAAGCAGGCTGCGGATTATAATTTAATTCCCGGCGACGCCGTCATCCGCGAATTTATCGGCGGCAGCACCATCAAGATTCCGCATAATGAATGATTTGCCGGGGTGAGCCGTTGCCTAAATACGCTTCATCCTATGCCACAACGGGATTGCGTTGCGGCGCGCACGAACACCGTTTTATTGCGCCAATTTATTTATTATTTACGCAGCCCTTTGCCGCAATTGTGTCTCGGCTTGTAACCAGTGCTGAAGGCTGTCGTTTTGAGGTCGGCCTTCTTTTTCCCAGATATAGTAGGCTTGCAGGGCAATAGCATCGTGGGACAGTTCAGATCGCACCGGACCTTTTGCGGCATTTGTCTTGGCAGATTGTTTCGGAGTTTTGACGATATTGTTCATACATCGAACACTACAACTCAAAGAAAAATTCGCCAAAAAATAATTTAACCTGAAATTGCTATTGGCCGGTCACAAAAAGGTCGTCCAATATGACTGAATAATTTTTCCATCAAAGTTCCATTAGCCAAAACATCTCGTGCAAGATACCCTTTCAGACAATCTCTATAAAATGAAAATTCAAATTTTACTCGTGACGATTGTTGTGACGATTGCCTTTTGCAGTTGCAGCAGTCCTTCCGCCAAAAAAAATGGGGAAGCAAAAAATAACGCAATCGCCATGACGAATGCGTCCGTGGAATTGAATACACTGATTGAACGCATCAATGCGAAACTTAAAAATGGGCAGCAGACGGAAAACGATTTGACCAATGAACTTCAAGGCTTCGACGCTCTTTATAACAAATATAAAAACATTAAGTCGAACAGCACGGCGGAAATTCTTGGGATGAAGGCCGATCTTTACCTTGAAGTGCTCGATAATCCCGAAAAAGCTTTGGAAATCGTTCAACAAATAAAACAGGATTTGCCGGACACAGCCATTGGCAAGCGCGCATCGGAAACAATTCCCGTCCTACAAAAAGAAGTGGATGGCTGGAAAATTCGCAAATCATTGACCATCGGTTCAAAATTGCCGGACTTTGATGAAACAGACTTGAACGGAAAACCGCTGTCCATCGCAAATTACAAAGGCAAAATCGTGTTGCTTGATTTTTGGGCCACATGGTGTGTGCCTTGCGTGATGGAATTGCCAAATGTTCAAAACGTCTATGAGAAATACCACGCGCAGGGATTTGAAATCATCGGCATCAGCCTGGACGAAGACAAACCAACACTCGAAAAATTTATCCAGGAAAAAAATATGCCCTGGCCGCAATTCAACGACGGCAAACGTTTTGACAACAAGCTGGCGACAAAATATGGCGTGAACTCGATTCCCGCTACAATTCTTGTGGATGGCGACGGAAACATCATCGGCACAAACTTGCGAGGGACTGCATTGGAAACTGCCGTGGCCGACGCTGTCGCAAAATTGAAATAAGCCATCTTCCTCTTCAAGTCATGGCTTCGATAGTGGGGCTGGAAATTGTTCAAGCCTTATGCTCTCCCGTTCCATAACCACCGCCTCAACGCGCGGGACATACATTTGAGTTTCCGCCGGCAAATGCCGTGCGATGGCGTCGTAGCTATGCGCCTTGTATTTGTCCAAAAGCCTTTGCACGGTCCCCTCTCCGCAATTGTAAGCGGCCAAAGCCAGCCGCCAATCTTTGAAGCGTCCGTAGAGATATTTCAAGTATTGTGCCGAAGCTGTGGCGCTCGGCTCCGGTTGAAATCGTTGGTCGCGCGGCCACAGCGAAAGCCCGAAGCGTTTGGCCGTTTCCGGCATCAATTGAAACAATCCCGCCGCGCCCGCTGGACTTTCCGCGCGACGGTCGAACGACGATTCCACTTCTGCCACCCACACAAGTTCCGGCGGAATTTTCTGCGCGGAAAAGAGCGGTTTTAATTCAGGGACATATTGTTTGGCAGCAGACGGCCATGGGCGACCGGAAACTTTCTTCACCCAGATTTCGCGTTCGGTTTGTGCAGATGGATTGGGAATTGGTTGCGGCGGGCGATTGGTTTCCGTTTTTGGCGGTGGAATGGTGATGCGGATTTGGTCGGCCACGTCCAGATAATCCATTTGCGCGGCAAGCCAAGCGGCGTAAGGCTGTGTGTCTTCACGATTTTGCAGCATCGGTAGAATCATATGTGCGGTTTCCCGCAGTTCGGCCAGGTTCACAACATATTCGCCCTGGAATTGGCGTTGGGCATCGCGAAGAAATTGTCGCACTTGCGGATCGTTGATGTCGGGAAGTGAATTAAGAAGATTGGTATCGAGATTTTCCTGCGCCCATTGCTGCGCGCCCTGCATCAAGTCGTCCACAGAAACGGTCTGTTCCGCCCGCAGGAAAATGGTTCCCGCGAAAAAGATGGTGACGATGCAGCCGCGTTTCATGGCTTTATAATCCCTTTTTAATTTGGCCGGTCAAGTCGTCGCCGATCACTTCAGGAAATCGCGATGCAGTTGCTGCATCAAATCGTTCACGGCCAGCATCAATTCGCCGCGCGATTCGGAATCGTCTTTCGCCAAATCAATCGGCGCGCTCATGGCTTCGCCGTAACGTTTTGTTAGAGGCATTTGCTCATTGCGCTGGCCGACTCGACGAAGTAATTGCCGAACGTCATTGGTGAGTTTTTTTGCTTCGGAAATTTTCTTCAATGCCGCAGCCTCCGTCATTTCTCCGGCTTGAACTTTTTTCAACAAGCCGCATTCAAATGTGCGACAACGTTTCGGCCTGTCAGAATAAATTTTACAAAACGTTCCATCGAAGCACACGCATGGCTGTGAAAAGGCGATTTTGGTTTTGGTCTTTTGAAACAGCGTAATCCCCTGCTCCACCAACTTTTTTGCATCATCGCCTGCGCGCAATTCCACGTCGGCAAAGAGTGTGCTGTCGCAGCAAAGGCCGCAATTCGGACAAAGTTGTTCGATAGAATCCATGTTTTATCGCCACAAATGCTTCGGATATTTCCGCGCCAGTTCGGATTTGATTTTCGGATAATGTTCGCGCCAGAAATTCGCCAAATCTTGCGTCACCTGAATCGGTTTCATGCCGGGTGTCAAGATGTGAACGGTCACCGGAATCTTGCCCATCGCAATCTTCGGTGTTTGGTTCACATCGTATAATTCCTGAATGCGCAATGAAATGAACGGTGATTTGCCGGGCTCGTAATTCACCTTTGGCGTGCGGTCGTTCGGCAGTTTCAATCGTTCCGGCGCGTGCTTGTCCAAAAGCTCGCGCTGCGATTGCGAGAGCCACGACATCACGACCGGCTTCACTTCGCGTTCTTTGATTTCCTTGTAGCCAATGGCGCCGTGGCATAATTGTTCGATGACGTGCTTCTTGTCGTCATCAGAAAATGGCGGCAATTGCAATTCGGGACAATTCGTGCAGAGAAAATTCAATCGCGCGAGCCATTGCTCCACTTCGTGATTCCAATTCGGCAACGCCAACCGTTCCGAGAGAATTTCGTCGGCGAGAATTCTTGCGGCTGCATCGGCAGGCGGCGGTTCAACACGTTTGGCGGAAAGCGCCAGTCCGCGAAATTTCAAAAGCTCGGCGGCCACGACGCGTTTTTGCGTGGAATCAAATAACACGCGCAAATCGGATTCCAAATCTTCGGGAAACAGTTCGCGCAACCAATCGGCTTCAATCGCCGTCGCGAGCGAGAGAATGGTATTCAGTTCCTTGTCGCGCATCTCCACTTCGCGGATTTCCGCGGCGACAAGCAATTCGCTTTTTCCGACCGAACTTTCGCGCGCCAAAACTCCGCGACGATTGTGAACGAGGTCGCAGCGCAACGTTCCCTGATCAATCCGACGAGCAACGCGGTCGCTGAAGCCGATGAGAATGCATTTTTGCAATGCTTCGTCCTTCACTTCGCGCGGCGTGGCGTCGAGACCTTCCTTTTCAGCGATGCGCAGGAATTGTTCGAGCAGCGGACCGACTTGCCGCGCCGTGACGGCGTGAATTCCTAGTTTGCGACAAGCATCGACGCGGAATTGGTTTTTAGCCGCGTAACTCCATGCGCGCATTAAAATCCAAAAATCCGACGATGCCTTTTCGCCGAGCAAATCTTCGCGCGCTTCCGCCGTGGCTTTGTCCACATTGCGCAACAGCAAATCGCGGCCTTGCGTGAGTGCGGCGACGAGTGCGGCCTGATAGACGCAGCCGTATTCCTGCGCGGCGAGCAACATCCGCGCATAACGCGGATGCAATGGAAACGCGAGCATCTTGCGGCCAACAGCCGTGATGGAATTCTTTTTATCAAGCGCGCCAAGGTCGTGCAGCAATTCCTCCGCGTGCGTCAGCGAAATCTCATCCGGCTTTTCGAGCCAGCGGAATTTCCGCAAATCATCCACGCCTGCGGCTTTGAGAGTGAGGACGACTTCCGCCAAATCCAACCGCCGGACTTCCGGCAATTCTTGCGGCGCACGATGTGAATGTTCTTCGCGCGACCACAGTCTCATGCAAACGCCAGGAGCTGTGCGGCCGGCGCGACCGGCGCGCTGGTCGGCGCTTGATTGCGAAATCTTTTCGATGAGCAGCGTGTTGATGCCGCGATTGGCGTCGTAACGCGCGATGCGAGCGAGGCCGGAATCAATCACCAGTCGGACGCCATCAATGGTCAGCGACGTTTCGGCGACGTTTGTGGAAACGACAACTTTGCGTTTGTCGTAGCGCGCAACGGCGGCGTCCTGCAGCTTCGGGTCCAGCTCGCCATGCAGCGGCAGCAAAATAAATCCTTTTGATTCGGGCACGTTACGGATGGTTTCAATCGTCTGCGAGATTTCGAATCCGCCCGGCATGAACACAAGGACATCGCCTTCGCCGCCGGTGGCAACGTAATTTGAAAATGCATCGGCAGCCTGTTCCCAAACCGGCCGTTTGTCGCTGTAACCCGGTTGCGCGGCATATTCCATTTCCACCGGAAACATTCGGCCCTGGGATGACAGCGTGGCGCACGGCTTCAGATAATTCTCCAATTCACCGGCGTTAAGCGTCGCAGACATGACGACGAAATTGAGGTCGGGCCGGCATTGTTCCTGCAAATCCAGCGCGCGAGCGAGCGTAATATCGCCGTAAAGATGTCGCTCATGAAATTCGTCGAAGATGATGACCGAAACGCCGCGCAATTTCGGGTCTTCAATCATTTGCCGGAGTAAAACGCCTTCGGTCACGAACCGGATTTTGGTTTTCGCCGACGTGACATTTTCAAAACGGATTTGATAACCAACTTCGTCACCGAGCCTGACGCCCAATTCCTGCGCAACGCGTGCGGCGAGCAATCGCGTGGCGAGACGGCGCGGTTGCAGGATGACGACTTGGCCCTTTTCAAGAAAGCCATGCTTCAAGAGCATCTGCGGCACCTGCGTGGATTTGCCAGAGCCGGTCGGGGCAGACAAAATCAATCGTCGGTCGGATTTCAGCCGCGAAATGATGTCACGTTCGATTTCGTAAATGGGCAGACTGTCAGTCATGGAAAGGTTAGCTTATTAAGAATGGAACATCAGCGCGAGATTGAACAAAAAATTAGGGCTCGACGAGAGTCTCGCCCCACCAAAACAAAACGTCAGGACAATTGCATTTTTCCTTCGCCGCCTGCAATTCCCTGCGTTGTTTCAACCAACTCGCGGATACGACGGGCATCGGCTTTTTTATGGCCGTGACTGGCCAACGGATCAGTGCCGCCGCTGGATTCGATCAGAATATCCGACCAAATCATTCCGGTCTTGATATGAACGGAAGCAACTTTGGAAATGCTGATGCTGATTTCGTCTTTGCTGAACCATGACCGTTTGCGCCGGATAACGGCTTTATCCGTGACTTCGATTACGATCGGAAACAGAAAATTTCCACGCGTCCAGCGGCTGGCCTGAAATGTTTCGGAAGCCATGACGTTACTTTGATTTACCACGCCGACGAAATCAACTTTGAATTGCGCCTTTGTATTGAGCCGTTATGCTTTGCGCATGAAATCTTATCGGGGAAGATTTTATTTAACGTGCCTTTCGATGCTTGTTTGCGTTTGTTCCTGTTCAAAGCGCCATGTGTCAGAAGTCCAATCCTTTTTCAATTCCGGCGTGAACAAATGTCAGGCTGGAGATTACAACGGCGCTATCGCTGATTTCACAAAAGCCATTGAAGCGAACACTAATTTCCCCGATGCCTACATCCGGCGTGGCGAAGCCAAAAGTTATCTTCACGATTATGCCGGAGCGATTGCCGATGATGACGCGGCCATTCGATTAAAACCGGACGATTTTTATTCATATTACATTCGCGGCACGGCGAAATTAAACATGGGAGATTACAATGGGGCGGTTGCAGACGAGATGAAAACGCTTCAGCTAAATCCGCAATATCAACATGCCTACGCAATTCGCGGCATGGCGAAATTTAATCTGCGCGATTACGCCGGCGCGATTGCCGACCAAACTAAAGTGATTCAATTCAATCCCGGCGCCGACGCTTACATGATTCGGGCCAGCGCAGAACTCGCATTCAAAAACTATGACGCTGCGTTTCAGGATTTTAATAAGGTCATCCAGTTCAATCCAAGAAATGCAGCGGCATTTTATGAACGCGGGAGAATTGAGGCCGTGCGGATAAATTATGCCGGCGCCGTTTCAGATTTTGACAATGCCATCCAGTTGAATCCGAAATATGCGGAAGCCTTTGACGCACGTGGTCGCATCAAACACAACGTAAAGAAATACGATGAAGCCATTGCCAATTTCAATTCCGCCATCGCCCTCAATCCTTCTTTGGCATCAGCATATCGAAATCGCGGCGACACAAAATTGGCAAAACTGGATTACGCCGGCGCGGTCGCCGACGAAACAAAAGCGGTTCAATTGAACCCGAATTATGTCGAAGCTTACGCAGCACGCGGTGATGCGAAGTTTCATTTGAACGACGATGCCGGCGCGATTGAAGACGAAGCGAAAGCAATTGCTTTAAATTCAAATTATGCGCCGGCGTATTTCGTTCGCGGCGAAGCACAATATCGGCAAAGAAATTATCCTGCGACTATTGCGGACATGAACAAGGCGGGGGAACTGCATTTACAGGATGCGAAAATTTACGATTACCGAGGTCTCGCAGAGGATTGCTTGAAGGATTATCGCTCCGCCACTGCTGATTTTAGCAAAGCGATAGATATGGATTCAAATAACCCGGCATATCACGCACATCGGGCGAAAACGAGAATAGCCATTGGTGACTTTGATGAAGCCATCGCTGATTGCAGTGCGGCAATAGACTTAAATCCAAAAGAAGTTTCAGCATTTAATTTCCGGGGCAACGCCAAACGTCTATCCAAGGATTTCAACGGTGCTATTTCAGATTTTAATCAAGCCATGGCGATTGATTCCAATGACGCAACGGCTCTTGCAAATCGAGGTTTAGTCAAAGCATGCATGAAGGACATAAATGGCGCGCTGGGAGATTCCTCTAAAGCTGTTGCGATTAATCCGCAAAATGCCATCGCTTTTGAAAATCTCGGTATTGTTCAAAACTCCGCAGGACAATTTGATTCGGCATTGGAAAATTTTCGCAAGGCACTTCAACTTGATTCGCTTCTCGACACTTCGCGGCTTCGTGTTTGGATGCTTCGTTCCCGGCTTGGCGTGACGGATGATGCATCAAAGGAATTGAGCGATTACATGAAATCATTGTCCGGTGCGGCAGCATCGGATTGGACAACACAAATCGGGAATTTCCTTACAGGCACAACCGGCGAGGAGGAATTTCTTAATTCCGTGAAAGCCGACACTTCAAAAATGCAGAAGATGAAATCCTGTCAGGCTTTTTATTTCGCAGGCATGAAACATCTGTTGGCCGGTGACAAAGAAGGCGCGGCCACTCTTTTGAAAAAATCTATCGGCAGCGGAGAAAAAGGTTGCATGGAATATGTCAGTGCAACGGCGGAACTGGCAGCGCTAAAAAAATAAAACGATGCTCATTTTTCAGCACCGACCACGCCTGATAACCCGCAAGGTTTCATTTTCATGCAAAGACTAAATCAGCGACAATCCTTTGTTTTGATTTGTCTTGGCCTTGCGCTCGTCACGTTCTGCATTTATTGGCCAATGCTTCACAACGGTTTTGTAAATTTGGACGACCACCAATACATCGTGGACAATCCGCACGTTGTTTCTGGCCTCACTTCGACAAATATCGTTTGGGCTTTCAAAAGTGGTGAAGCATCGAACTGGCATCCTTTGACGTGGATATCGCATATGGCGGACTGCCAGATGTTCGGACTAAATCCGGCGCGGCATCATCTGGTGAATTTACTTTTTCACATAGCCAATACTCTGTTGCTTTTCATTTTGCTCAATCGAATGACCGGCGGGCTTTGGCGAAGCGCGTTTGTCGCGGCTTTATTTGCCTGGCATCCTTTGCATGTTGAATCGGTGGCGTGGGCTTCCGAGCGCAAAGATGTTTTGAGTGCGTTCTTTTTCCTGCTGACGTTGCTGGCGTATGTGCGGTTTGTCAGTGTAAAATCCAAGGCCTTTTATCTGTTAGCGCTGGTTTTGTTTGCGTGCGGATTGATGAGCAAGCCGATGGTGGTCACCCTGCCCTTCGTATTGTTGCTGCTGGATTTCTGGCCGCTGCGACGATTCAACCTTTCAATCCTTCAACCATTGCCAAAACTCATCGTCGAAAAAATTCCCTTCTTCATTTTATCATTTGCGGGAAGCATGGTGACGTTTCTTGTCCAACAAAAAGCCGCTGTCTGGAAACCGGCCTGGGACACTCATGTTGCAAATATCTTTCTTTCGTATTTTCGCTATGTTTCGAAACTTCTTTGGCCGATTGATTTGGCTGTAATTTATCCACTGCCACGGCACTGGCCTGTGTTGCCTGCGATTGGCGCGGCGACACTGCTATTGATTTGGACGGCGCTGGTCATTTATCGCGCGCGGCAAAATCCATATCTTGCAACGGGCTGGTTTTGGTTTGTCGGCATGCTCGTGCCCACCATCGGAATTGTGCAAATCGGTTCCGCAGCAATGGCCGACCGCTATACTTACATTCCGTCCGTCGGTTTTTTTATTTTAGCAACTTGGGGGATTAATGGCTTGCTCGAACGTCAACCACAGTGGAAAAAATTTATGCCCATTGCCGCCGTCGTCGTGCTCGTCGGACTGCTTGGCGTAACATCCGTTCAAATTGGCTATTGGCAAAACAGCATGAAGCTTTTCTATCGCGCGGCGGAAGTCACCACGGACAATTATGTCGCTGAAAACGGACTTGGGAAATCGTTTGAACAACTCGGCGACAATGAACGCGCACTCATTTGTTATTCCAATTCCGTAGCCATTGAACCGAAATTTCCGCCGTCGCAATATAACCTGGCCGTTTGTCTTTTATCGCTTGGACATACCAATGCAGCGCTCGAACATTTCAGAATTGTCGCCCAATTTCCTGATAGCGACGCGGAATCGGATTACGCGCTCGCAGTTTATTTTTATCGCTGCGGCGCTGTAGATGATGCGGAACAAATGCTGCGCAGAGCAATTGTCGAACGCGCCGATTTTGCCGACACGCAAAATTTTCTTGGAACAATTCTTTCCGCGCAGGGTAAATTTGCCGACGCGCTGCCATATTTTGCAGCCGCTGCACGATTGAAGCCCGACAGCGCGGAAATCCGATTTAATTATGCGCTCTCCCTGCTGGACAATCATCAATTCACTGAAGCTGAAAAAGAATTTTTGGCGGAATTAAAACTTCAGCCGGATGACACGCGGGCGCATTATCGTCTGGCGCAAGCGTTCGCAGAACAAAATCGCTTCGCCGACGCCATTGCGGAATACGATGTTGTCCTTAAGCTGTCGCCGGATTTTCATCAGGCAAAAGATGAATTAAATCACATTTTTATCGCGCATCCGGAATTGACCAATTCTGCCGCGCTCGACACGACGAAATAATTCTGAAAAACTGCCGCCGCGTGAAACAATCAATCGTCACTTTGGACATGGAAGGCGTGCTGACGCCGGAAATCTGGATTGCTGTCGCCGAGAAAACTAAAATTCCGGAATTGCGCCGCACCACGCGCGACGAGCCGGACTACGACAAACTCATGCGCGGACGTTTACAGATTCTCGACCAGCATGGCATCACGCTGTCGCAAATCCAAAACGTCATCGGCTCGTTGCGTCCCCTGCCCGGCGCAAAGGAATTTTTGGATGAGTTACGGATGATTTCGCAGGTTCTGATTTTGTCCGACACATTTGAGCAATTCGCTATGCCCTTGCTAAAACAATTGAACTGGCCGACGCTGCTTTGTCACAAACTCGTCGTCGAAAACGACCGTATTGCGGACTACAAATTGCGCATCGCCGACCAGAAAAAGAAAACCGTCACCGCGTTAAGGCAATTGAATTACAACGTCATTTCCGCCGGTGATTCCTACAACGACACCGCAATGTTGCTCGAAGCAAATGTCGGATTTCTCATTCACGCGCCGGAAAATGTTAAAAAAGAGTTTCCGCAACTCAAAGCCGTCGAATCGCACGTCGAACTTTTAACACTCATCAAAAAGGCCATTAATGCCAACTAGACAAGGTTCCATCCGCCTGTTCAAACTTTTCGGGATCACGGTGTATTTGCACTGGGCGTGGTTCATTGCCTTTTATTATTTTTTCACGCAAGCCAGAGGAATGTATTCGTCGCCGATTTGGAGCGCGCTGGAATGTCTTTCCCTCTTTCTTATCGTTTTGATACACGAATTCGGCCATCAACTTGCGTGCCGCTCCGTCGGCGGACAAACACATGACATTGTTCTTTGGCCGCTGGGTGGTGTCGCCTATGTCACGCCGCCGCAACGGCCCGGCGCGCAATTGTGGAGTATCGCCGCCGGGCCGTTGGTTAACGTGATTCTATTTCCTCTGCTGATGGCACTATGGTATTTCGCTAAATCCGCCGGCTTATATGAAACCAATCACGACGCCTATCAATTTGTGTTCATGTTGTTTCTCATCAACACAACACTGCTCGTCTTCAACATGCTGCCGATTTATCCGCTCGATGGTGGTCAAATTTTGCGCTCGCTTTTGTGGTTCGTCATTGGTCGCGCAAACAGTCTAATGGCGGCAAGCATCATCGGATTTATCGGCGTGGCTGGCTTGATTGCAGTTGCGATTTGGATTCACGATACATGGCTGATTATTTTATGTGTGTTCATTGTGATGAATTGTTGGGGCGGGCTGACGCAGGCGCGACATTTAGCAAGGGTGGCAAAAGCGCCGCGCCGTGCGGGATTCGCATGTCCTTTGTGCAAAACACCGCCGCCGATGGGAAATTTTTGGCGTTGCGGAAAATGCAGTCAGTCATTCGATACTTTTGAAACACACGGATTGTGTCCACATTGCAACACGGAATATTCCGCCACATCTTGTCCTGAATGTGGTGGCATGAGGCCTATTGTGGAATGGGATAATTACGGACAAACACCACCACCGCCAATCATCAATGTCTGATTAGTCTTCTGCTTTAAATTCGCGCGAAATCAAATCACGCACGGCTTGCTTCGGATTCTTTGCCTCGTAAAGCATCGCGTAAACTTCGTCGGTGATGGGCACGGAAACTTTTTTCTCCCGCGCCAGCTTATGCGCCGAACGCACCGTCGGATAACCTTCTGCCAATTTTGGATTCGACGCCTGAATCGCTTCCATTGTTTCGCCGCGCCCGATGCGTTCGCCTAAATCGCGATTGCGGCTTTGTTTCGAGAAACAGGTCAGCATCAAATCGCCAAGGCCGCTCAATCCCGAAAATGTTTCCGGTTGCGCACCACACGCGACGCCAAGCCGGCGCATTTCTGAAAGTGCGCGGGTAACGAGTCCGGCTTTCGTGTTGTCGCCAAAACCAAGTCCATCACTCACGCCGCTGGCAATCGCGATAATATTTTTCAATGCGCCGCCATATTCCACACCGAGAATGTCCGTGCTACGATAAATCCGGAATTCGGGCCGATGAAACAAGCCTTGCACGGTTTTCGCAGTCGCCTCGCTTTCGCTCGCGCAAACGACCGTCGTCGGAATTCCGAGTGCCACTTCACGCGCGAAACTCGGACCGGACAGCGCGGCAATTCTATTTCCTGTCGCGTGCTCGCGTAAAATGCGGCTCATCGTTTCGCCGGTTTCAAATTCGATTCCTTTTGTGACGCTGACAAAAATTGCCGGATGACCTTTTAATTTCTTCGCAACGTCGCGAAAGAATTGCGAGGGAATCGCCATCACGATGCACTCCGCGCCGCCAACGGCTTTTGCAAAATCCGTTTCCGTTTTCCAATTTGTTGGCAGCGGAACTTTCGCAAGATACTTTTCGTTTCGTCCGCTTTGGATTTCGCGCAAAGTTTCGGTGTTAATGTCCCAAATCGTCACGGCATTGCCGTTTTCATGCAGCACTTTGGCAAGTGCCGTTCCCCACGCGCCCGCGCCAAGCATCGTGATTTTCATTTCGACGCCTCCGAAGATTTTTTGCCAAGCCGGTTTTCTGTTCCTGCCATGAGTCGTTTAATATTGGTTTTATGTTTATAAATCGCCAGCGCGCCAAGCGCCGTCGTGACGATGCCAAGTAATAAATTATGCGGTGGTAAAATCCAAACTGTCGCCGGTAATGCAATCGCTGCAACGATTGAGCCGACGGAAACGTAACGTGTCACGAGGATTGTTAAAATGAAAACCGCAAATGCAATTCCCAGCGGAATCGGAGCGAGCGCCAAATAAACGCCGGCAGTCGTCGCAATTCCTTTGCCGCCTTTGAATTTTAACCAGCAGGTGTAGTTGTGTCCGAGCACGGCAAAAACTCCAGCGACCAAATAATATTTCATTTTGACTTCGACATGTTCGTCCTCAAAAGGAACGTAAAGACCGAAATAATGCGGCGAAATTGTATTGTAAATTAACGGGCAGAGAATAGCGCACGCGACATAACCTTTCGTGGCATCCATGAGTAGCACGAAAATTCCCGCCGGTTTGCCAAGCACACGCATCGCATTTGTTGCGCCGATGTTGCCGCTGCCGACGCTGCGGATATCAATACCCTTTGCCTTCGCGACGAGAAATCCCGTCGGAATCGAGCCGAGCAAATACGCCGCGACCGCGACGATGATGTAACTCCACGCTGGCACACGGCAATCGTAGGAGACGAGGTAACGAGTCTCAAATTAAAAGTTAAAGACAATTTTGGTCACGCGCTGACCGCGACATTTCTGATTTCCGTTTCCGCCATTCGCTGGCAAACTGCGCCCGTGGCAAATTCAAATCAGAAAATTCGCGTCGCCGTTCTCGGCACCGGCTCGCTCGGACAACATCACGCACGCATTTATTACGAACTCGAAAAAGCCGGTCTCGTCCAATTCGCCGGCATTTTTGATACGCACGCTGAAGCCGCAAAGAAAATTGCCGCGAAGCACGGCATAAAAATTTTCAATTCCATTGCCGAAGCCGCTGCCAATTCCGACGCGCTCAACATCGTCACACCTACCACCACGCATTTTGCCATTGCCAAGGAATTGCTTACGCAAGGCAAACACGTGCTCGTGGAAAAACCGATGACCGATGACACCGCCCAAGCCGCCGAATTGATTCAGATTGCGCAGCAAAAAAATTGCGTGCTGCAAGTCGGCCACGTCGAGCGTTTCAATCCTGTATTCAAATTTCTCCAAAGCGCCGCGCCTGAACCGCGCTTCATCGAATGCCATCGCCTCTCGCCCTTCCCTGCCCGCTCGACCGACATCGGCGTGGTGCTCGATTTGATGATTCACGATTTGGATGTCGTGCTCGCGTTTGTGAAATCAGCCGTTACCAGCGTGGACGCCGTGGGCATTCCGGTTTTGAGCAAGTCCGAAGACATTGCGAATGCGCGTTTGAAATTTGCGAATGGCTGCGTTGCAAATTTAACCGTCAGTCGCGTGGCCGTCGAGCGCATGAGAAAAATCCGCGTGTTCAGCGGTGGCACAACCACGCCGAGCTACGTCTCGCTCGATTATCGTTTGCAGGAAGGTTACATCTTGCGAATTGCCCGCGACGGCGAGGAAGAAAGTTCCCTGCTGAAAAAAGTTCTCGCCGCCAAGTTGGGCATCGGCAAGGACTCAACCATTGTCAGCGCGTTTGCCGGAAAGAAAATCGTGCGCGAGCCGGTGCCGATTGCGAAAGACGAACCGCTCAAACTCGAACTGCAACATTTCGTCGAATGCGTCCGTGAAAAGCAAACCCCGATGGTCAGCGGCGAATCCGCCAAACGCGCGTTGGATTTGGCATTTGAAATCACAAGGCAAATTCAGCAGCAGATCGGGGATCAAAAGATTTGAAACAAAAAACCTTCATGCTCATTGCCGGTGAGGCGAGCGGGGATTTGCTCGCGGCGGAATTGGTTTCCGCGCTGCGCGTCCAATTGCCGGACGCAACATTCTTCGGCGCGGGCGGCGCAAAAATGTCTGCTGTCGGAGTGGAACTGGCGTTTGACATGACGCAGCACGCAGTCACCGGCATTTCGGACGTGCTGAAAAATTATTTCAAGTTCAAGCGACTGTTCAATCAATTGCTCGCGCTCGCCATCGAACGCAAACCGGATGTCATCATCGGCGTGGATTTCGGGGGATTTAACCTGCGTTTTGGCCATGCAATCAGGGAATACGTTCGCAATAATCCGTTTTCGAAATGGAATCCGAAAATTGTTCAATTTGTTTCGCCGCAAGTCTGGGCGTCGCGTCCGGGCCGCGCGGATTTGCTCGCGCGCGATTATGATTTACTCTTGAGCATTTTCCCGTTCGAAAAAGATTGGTATGCGCAACGCGTGCCGAAATTGCGCGTGGAATTTGTCGGGCATCCAATGGTGAGTCGCTTCGCGACAGGAGAAAGAAGATGGAAGATAGAAGATGGGGGCAAAAGCGCACCGACGATTTTGCTCTTGCCGGGCAGTCGCAAAAGCGAATTGCAACGGCATTTGCCCGTCATTTTGTCCGCGTTGAAAATGATTCAAGGGAAATTGCCCGATGCGAAAGCAAAAATGGTTTTGCCGAATGAATCGCTGGCACAATTGGCAAAATCGGTTGGCGCGGATTGCGAAATTCAAATCGGTAATTTACCAGATGCGCTGGCACAGACGGATTTGGCCATCGCTTCGACGGGCACGGTGACGATGGAGTGCGCTTTCTTTGGCGTGCCGACGGTGACGCTTTACAAAACGTCGTGGCTCACCTTTCAGATCGGCGTGCGCATCGTGACGGTGAAATCGTTGACGATGCCGAATCTTATGGCGGGCGAAGAAGTTTATCCGGAGTTCATCCAACATTTCGCAACGCCGGAAAATATCGCCAAGGCATCGTTGGAATTATTGCAGGACGAATTGCGTCGGACGAAAATCAAGGCGCAATTGGAGAAAATCATTTCATCGCTCGGCGAACCCGGCGCAGCCAATCGCGCGGCGACGGCAATTTTGAGATTGTGATTTGACGCATGGCGCAGCTCTTGCGCATATTTGCGAGAGAAGGTTACTCATGGTAACAAATCAATCCAGCCCCGAGACCAACGTTTCACAGCAGACTACAACCAAATATCCATCGTTTCCGCGAAAGCCGATTTCTCCCAGCTTGGTCGGTTCGTTGATTCTTGTTAGCGCAGGTGTCGCTATTTTTGCAACACTTCTCACATTCCAAAATCTAACCGAAGAGGGAGCGACTAAACTAAAGAGTATGCAAGCAATGCTTTTCACTGTGAAAAGTCTCGTCTTCAGACCTCTCTATTGGGTGATGGAAGAAATTGTGTTTAGAGGATTCCTGCTACAGGTGTTGCGTCGGAAATTTTCTCTTCCCGTTGCCATGTTCGTGAGCGGATTGTTGTTTGCGTTGGAACATTTTGCAAAAGGCGTGCCGGTTATGGTGCTGGCATTTGTTTTCAGTTATTATTTTGCATGGTTGATAGTTCGCACCGAATCGCTTTACGCACCGATTGTGGCGCATGGCTCATTTGACATGGTTGCATTTTATATGGTTTCTCCCATTGCTATCGCTTACGGCCATTTTGCCGAAGGTAAATACTCTTTTCCGCTATGGTGGTATGGACTGGCCTTTTTGATTCTCGTTGTCGGCGTTTTGACACTACGCCGATCTCTGCGCCAAACGTAAATTCCAACTTGCGCATCTTAGCGGGGTAACGCACCAAAAATCATTTCCTTTGAGAATGAGAAAGGCGAAGAGGAAGATTTTTTCAATTTGAGTCTCGTTACCTCGACTCCTACACTTTCATTCATGGACACATTGCATGCGCCGTGGCGGATTGATTACATCCTCTCGCCGAAACCGGAATTGAAGGCCGGTCTGTTCACGCGCATCGCGCAATCATCGGACGATGAGGCGAATTATGTCATCGCGCGCGACCGCACGTGTTTCGCATTGCTCAACACGTATCCGTATGTCGGCGGACATTTGATGGTCGTTCCTTACAAAGAAGTGCCGGACATGAACGGTTTGACGGACGAGGAACTTTCGGATTTGTGGAAGCTCACGCGCCGCTGCATGAATGCGTTGGCGGCGGTGATGAAGCCGGACGGGTTCAATGTGGGCATAAATGTCGGCAAAGTTGCGGGCGCAGGCATCGCCGAGCACCTGCACATCCACGTCGTGCCACGCTGGAGCAATGACACAAACTTCATGCCGGTCATTGCTGGCGCAACGGTGTTGCCGGAGGCATTGAAGGATGTAGCGGCGAAGTTGCGGGCGGAACTTGCCAAGCAATAATTTTTGCAGGATAATAACTACATGACAACGACCGTTGACGCGATTTATGAGCACGGCAAATTACTTTTGCCGAAGCCTCTGTCGTTGCCGGAGAAATCGCACGTGCGCGTGACAATTGAATCTGATTCAGAGCGCGAATCATGGCTCAAACTTTCTGAAGAGGCTTTGACCAAAACGTGGGGCAACGACGCCGACGACGTCTTCAATGAACTGCTCAAGAAATGACGTGGTTCTTCTGCCGATTCCGTTCACGGATTTGACCAGCCGCAAAGTCCGCCCGGCAATTGTCATTGGCAAAAATGGAAATGATTTATTTCTCGTTCCGATTTCTTCGGTATTGGCGAACACGGATTTTCAAATTCAAGAATGGCGCGCGGCTGGATTAAATGTTTCATCCGGCGTCAAAGCCCAGCTTGCGACCGTTGAAGAAAAACTCGTGGTGAAAATTGTTGGCAAACTTGCTGACAACGACGCGAAGGTTTTGGATGAGCGGCTGCGGAATTGGCTGGAATTGTAAATGGCCACTGAAACTCTCCATTTTGAAAACGCGCGAGCGGCGCAGCAATTGTTCAATCACGAACCGCAAAATTTGCGGCTGCTGGAATCTGAATTAGGCATCAAGGCGACTTCACGCGAAGGCTGGATAAAACTCGAGGGCACAGAAGAAGCGATTGAACGCGCAAAACAACTTTTTGTTTCGCTTGAAAGTTCGCTGAAGGCCGGTTCGCCAGTGCGCAACAAGGAATTCACGCAAGCGTTGAACGTTGTGAAACATGAGGGTGTTGAAACGTTAAAGGATTTGACGAGCCAGCGCGTGCACACTCACGAGCGTAAGCCCGGCGTCACGGCAAAAACTGTCGGACAAAAGAAATATCTCGACGCGATCCACAAACACGACGTGACGTTTGGGGTCGGTCCGGCGGGAACGGGCAAAACATATTTAGCTGTGGCGATGGCGTTGTCGGCTTTGCGCGATGGAAAAGTATCTCGAATTATTTTGACGCGACCAGCAGTCGAGGCCGGCGAAGCGCTGGGATTTTTGCCAGGCGACCTTTACGAAAAAATCACGCCTTATCTGCGTCCGCTTCACGATGCGTTGCACGATATGCTGCCCGCCGAGGAAATCCAGAAACACACCGAACGCGGCACGATTGAAATCGCCCCTCTTGCCTACATGCGAGGTCGCACCTTGAACAACGCATTCATCATTTTGGACGAGGCGCAGAATTCCACAACGGAGCAGATGCTGATGTTTCTCACGCGGCTCGGCCACGGTTCGAAGGCGGTCATCACCGGCGACGAGACGCAAATTGATTTGCCGCCGCACAAACATTCCGGTTTGCTCGAAGCGCATCGCGCGCTCAAACATGTTGACGGCATTGCCGTGATTGAATTTTCCAAACGCGATGTGGTGCGCCATCCGCTCGTCCAAAAAATTATTTCGGCTTACGAGGAACATCGCGGCAAAAAAAGTTAAATTTGGGCGTCGCGGAACCCCACCCTCCGACTAAATGAACATCGTCATCGCCAACCGCCAGCGCGTAAAAAAAATCAATTCGCGGCTGGTGAAAGAAATCACTTCGGCAATTCTTGCGGAAATGAAAATCGCGCACTGCGAACTTGAAATCAATCTGCTCGCGGCGCGCGAAATGGCCGCGCTCAACGAAACGTTTCTTCACCATAAAGGTTCGACGGATGTCATCACGTTCGACTATTCCGAAGGAAAAAAATTGCGACGCAATGTCGGCGTTGCCGGCGAAATTTTCGTCTGCGTGAGTGATGCAATTAAACAAGCGAAAGAATTTAAGACCTCATGGCAATCAGAGGTCGCGCGCTACATCATCCACGGCATCTTGCATTTACTTGGACATGACGATTTGAAGCCGCAATTGCGGCGGAAAATGAAACGTGAAGAAAATCTTTTGATGCATCTCATTTGCAAACGCTTTTCTCTCGCGGAAATTTCTCGCACTTCATAAGATTTCCCTGTGAGAAAATCTCTTTTCGCCCGCTGGCGCTCCAGTTTTTTGACCGGCCTGGCAGTCGTTTTGCCCGGCGTCATCACGCTTGCGGTGGTAAAATGGTTTTTCGGAACGGTCTCCAGCCTCACCGATTTGCTTTTGTTTTTTCTTCCTGCCGACGTCACACATAAAAACGGCGGCGCCGGCCCCATTCATTGGTATTGGAGCTTGCTGGCGTTTGCAGTTGCCGTAGTGATGGTTTCTGTCGTTGGCGTGCTCACTCGATATTACATCGGAAAAAAAATGATTGATTGGACAGACCGATTGCTGATGAGCGTGCCGTTGACGAATAAAATTTACGGCACAATCAAGCAGGTCAACAAGGCATTCACTTCGGGAAATAAAACGGCATTCAAAACGGTCGTGCTCGTCGAATATCCGCGCGAAGGAATTTACTCGCTCGGTTTTGTGACCAGCGAAAGTCAGGATGAATTTCAAATCGCAACCGGCAAGGACACCGTTTGTGTTTTTATTCCCACAACACCGATTCCGACCGCTGGATTTTTAATTTTTGTGCCGCGCGACAAGGTAACAAAGCTCGATGTTTCAGTCGCAGACGGAATTAAATACATCATCAGCCTCGGCGCGATTTCCCAAGAACTTCCGGCGCTGGAAGCGCAAAAATTAAAATCATTGAATCGTGATTGAGTCTGCCCACGGAATCATTTTGCGCACGCGACCGCTGACGGAAACGAGTTTGATTGTCAATTGGCTCACGCCGGATTTCGGGCGCGTTGCGACCGTTGCCAAAGGCGCGCGCCGCCCAAAATCGCCGTTCACCGGCAAGCTGGATTTGTTTTACGAAGCTGATTTTTCTTTTGCGCGCAGCCGCAAATCTGATTTGCACACTTTGCGCGAAGTGAAATTAATTACTTCGCGCCGGGCAATCCGTGAGAACATTATGCTGCTGCATCAAGCCGCTTACGCCTGCGCCTTCATCGAGCAGGCCACAGAAACGGAGACTCCCCTGCCCTCTATTTTCACTTTATTGCATGAATTTTTGACACATCATAAAGCGCCGTCGCCACAAATTGTTTTCGCCTTCGAATTGAAATTGCTGCGCGAATTGGGACAGGAACCGGAATTGGGCACTTCAAATCTTGCCGCCGGAACCAAGAGAATTGCCACGCTGCTGTTGGAGAAAGATTTCGGATTTTTAAACAATTTGAAGTTGATGAAGACGCAAATTTCCGAATTAAAGCAATTTCTTCACGGCTTTTTAATCTTTCACCTTGGAAAATTGCCAAAAGGGCGCAATGCCGCGCTGGCGGATGGCATTGAAATTGCCTAAATCACTTTCAGAAAATTCCAAATCCGGTTATATTTGACATGACTTCAGAACAGGCATGATTCGAAAACTCGCGCATCGCTTTTCCAGCGTGCGGATGCAACTTGTGGCGAGTGTCTTCGTCGCCGTTGCCCCCGCGCTTGTTCTTACTTACGTCGTCAACCAAGAATGGTTCTGGCAGTTTGCGCCTGATTGGCTGCGACCTTACGCCACCGATGTCCCATGGGTCAGTTTTGCCATCGGTTTGATTGCGCTGATTGCCGCATGGTTTGGCGGCGAACATTTTATTTTGCGGCAGGTTCGCGCCATGTCACGCGCCGCCCGACAATTGGCCAAAGGAAATCTCACCGCACGCACCGGCTTGCACGATGTCGAAGGCGAACTTGGCGAACTGGCCAAGACACTCGATGAAATGGCTGCGGCGATGCAAGTGCGCGCTCGCGAACAAGACCGTGTCGAACAAAACCTCGTCAGTGGCGCGCTCCAACAAACTGTCGTTGCTGCCCTCGGACAATTCGCGCTTACGAATAACGATTTGCCCGCGCTCGCAAACCAGGCCGTTATGTTCATCAGCCAAACCGTCGGCGTGGAATACGCCGCCATTTGGCAACAGATGCCGGACAAACAATTATCATTGCTCGCCGGTTGCGGTTGGAAAACCGGAAGCGTCAGCAGCGAGAAATTGCCGTCGGACAGAAATTCGCAAATTGTATTTACGCTACAGACCGGCGAAGTGGTGCGGATTACCAATCCGAAAACCGAAACCCGTTTTGCTGTTCCTCCGTTTCTTGCCGAGCATGGCGTCGTCAGCAGCGTAACGGTTGCAATTCCGACACGCGGGAATCCGTTTGGCGTTTTGAGTGTCCATACCACCCGCCAGCGCGAATTTACGCCGGACGAAATTCAATTCTTCCTTGCCGTCGCCAACGCCATCGGCACGGCTGCCGACCGCTTGAATCTGGAAGCGCAATTACGTCAATCCCAGAAAATGGAATCTGTCGGCCAGCTTGCCGCCGGCGTGGCGCATGATTTCAACAACATGCTGACAATCATTCAGGGACATTCCAGTTCCTTGCTCTCTAAACCGGATTTGCCTGCTGAAATGCTTGAGCCGGTGCAGGCGGTTTATTTTGCCGCCGAACGCGCTGCGAGCTTAACGCGGCAATTGTTGATGTTCAGTCGCAAAAATGTGATGCAGCCCAAACTACTCGATTTGCGCGAGGTTGTTGACAACATGAACAAAATGCTTCCGCGATTGCTTGGCGAAACCATCAAGCTGGAATTTGTGCCGCCGGAAGAATTGCCATTGATTCAAGCCGACAATGGCATGATTGAGCAGGTGGTGATGAATCTTTCCGTCAACGCACGCGACGCGATGCCGCAAGGCGGGAAACTTTCTATTTGCGTCGAGCCGATCTACATCAACGCGGCGCAGGCCGCGATGCATCCGGATGCGCATCCGGGAAATTTTGTTCGCCTTCGCGTGACCGACACCGGCTGCGGTATGGATTCCGTCACGCTTGGCAGGATTTTCGAACCGTTTTTCACCACCAAAGACATTGGCAAAGGAACCGGCCTGGGTCTTGCCACCGTTTACGGCATCGTCAAACAACACGATGGATGGATCGAAGTGGACAGCGAATTGGGAAAAGGCACTACGTTCGGTGTTTATTTTCCCGCGAGCGGACAAGCGGCTGTAACGCAGAAGAAAAATGACCTTGCCGCGATTAAACCCGTGGTCGGCGGCTCGGAAACTATTCTTGTCGTCGAAGACGAGCCTATTTTGCGCGAAATGACACGCGAAATTCTGGAAGCCTGCGGTTATAAAATTTTGGAAGCTTCCAACGGTCGTGAAGCCTTGGAGGTTTGGAATGAGCGAACCTGCGAAGTGGATTTGCTTTTGACCGACATGGTAATGCCGGAAGGAATGTCCGGCGTGGACCTTGCCGAACGATTACTGTCCAATCATCCCAACCTGCACGTGATTTTCACCAGCGGCTACACCGCCAACGAAATCAGCCCCGAAATTTTAAGCAGAACACGCGCGCGCTTTTTGCAAAAGCCATATTCGCACGCCGACCTGGCAAAATGCGTCCGCAATTCTTTGGATAGATCTGTAAAAGCAAATAATGCTGCCATGTAATTACTTCGTCGGATTCCAAACGTATTTCCCATCGGCATCCACATAACCGATGCGTGAACCGATTTCGACGCGTGACAATCCATTTTGAAATGGCGCGGCCTTGTCGAACTGCGGGTTGATGGTGTATTTGCCGGATTTATCTATGAATCCCCAGCGCCGTTGTAATTCCACACTGGCAAGTCCCTCGGCAAACGGCGTAGCGGTGTCGAATTGCGGATTGATCACAAAATTGCCTTTGGTGTCAACGTATCCCCATTTATGTCCCATCGCCGCGGGCGCAAGTCCATTCACAAATGCGCCCACGTCGTCGAATTGCGGGTTGATGACCACTTTGCCGGTCTTGTCAATGAATCCCCATTTGTGGTTCAGCTTGATGCCGGCCATACCTTCGGAAAAAGAAAATGCTTTGTCGAATTGCGGATTGATAATCATTTTACCGGTAGAATCAATGTAACCAAAACTGCTGCCGGATTTCACTGCCGCAAGTCCTTCGGAAAAATCTCCCGCTTCATTGAATTGCGGATTGATGGCGATTTTTCCTGTCTTATCAATGTAACCCCAGCGATGATTCAATTCGACGGCGGCAAGATTTCCGGAGAAAGCGCTGCCATCATCGAATTGCGGGTTGGCGACATATTTGCCGTCGGTGCCGATGTAGCCGTAAAGATGTCCCAGTTCAACGAGCGCGAGACCGTTGTGGAATTCATCGGCGCGGTCAAATTGTGGGTTGATTATCATTTTGCCAGAAGTATTTGCGTAGCCCCAACGTCCAATGCGCACCGCGGCAAGATTTTCGGAAAAGACATTGGCGCGTTCGAATTGTGCGCTGACAATCATCTTGCCGGATTTATCAATGAATCCCCAACGTCCGCCGACGATAGCTGAAAACAGGGTGGCAGCAGCGCTTGCCGAGAATGCGCTTAAAATGATTATCGAAAACAAAATGGATTTGAATTTTTTCATAAGGAATAGGTTTGCCGCAGTTACGGTCAAAGTTTTATTTCACTAGCGAAGCGAGTCAAGAGATGATTTGAGCGGCCTGCATTCGCGCTCGCAAATTTTTTTTGCGGAATTATCATATTGCATAATGACATCGCGCGAACCGCAAACGAAACATTGGTCGGGCACAGGCCAATTGCGTGGAGGCAGGCGCGGGGTTCAATTCTTTCTGGTCGCTTTGCGTCTTTTGGGATTGCGCGTCACCTACGCGTTGACGATTCCTGTGGCGATTTATTTTTCGTTCACCTCGCCCGATGTTCCGGCCACGATGGATTTTCATCGGCGCGCGTTAGGCCCGCAACCGTGGTGGAAGCGTCGCTGGCTTGTGTTTAAACATTTTCTTTCATTCGGTTTTGCCCTCATTGACCGGGTTGCTGTCCTTGCCGGTATGACCAAGCATTTTTCATTTTCTTTCGACGGTGAAAAACATCTGCGCGACGCGCTTGCAGAAGGACATGGTGTTCTGCTGCTCACGGCGCACATCGGCAACTGGGAAGCCGCCGGCCAATTGCTTTCGCGCGTAGATGTGCCCGTCAACGTCACCGGTTTTGACAAAGAAAATCCGCAAGTGCGTGCCATGATTAATCAGGCGTCGAAGGAACAAAAGTTCAAGCTGTTGCCGCTCACCGGCTCGCCCACGGACATCATTCCGCTCGTCGCCGCGCTGCGTCGGGGAGAAATCGTCGCCATGCTCGGCGACCGCGCTTATGGCAGTCCGTCTGTGCAAATTCCATTTTTTGGCGGCATGGCATCCTTTCCCATCGGTGCATTTGCTATCGCGGCGATTGCTGACGCGCCGCTAATGCATGCCTTCAGCCTGCGGGAATCCGGCGGCCATTATCGTTTTTTTGGATTCCCGCCAAAGCATCTGCAATTGCCGGTCCGCAATGAGCGTGACGCTTATTTAAGAAATTGCGCCATCCATTTCGCACACAATCTCGAAGCAATCCTCAAGCGCGATCCGCTACAGTGGTATAATTTCTATCCATTTTGGGAAAATGAAATCACAACACCGACGCCAAAAGATAAATCCACTTCAAATTTCCTCGCAGCGCATTTGACGCCGACTAAACCCTGAAATGTCCGCAGCTATCGAAACCCTTCTGCCGCATCGTGCGCCGATGCGACTTATTGATTCGCTCGTTGAATGTTCCGAAGCCCGGGCGATTGCCACGACTTGTTTTGCCGACAAACCTTTTGCTGTCGCGGATGAAAAAGTTTTGGAAAGCGCGTTGGTCGAGTGTCTCGCGCAAACCGCCGCTGCGGCGCTCGGTGAATTGGCCAGGGCAAAAGGAAGTTCCCGTAACACAGCGTTGGGAATGCTCATCGCCGTTTCCGATTTCAAAATCTGCTCGTGTCCACCGATGAAAAAGAATTTACGAATCGAAATTGTCGAGCGTAAACGCCTTGGCCAAATGCGGATGATTTCCGGAAAAATTTTCTGCGACGACGAAATCGTCGCGGCAGGAGATTTATCGGTCTATGCGTGAGCCGGAAATTGTCATCGCCGGTATGGGCGCAGTTTCCGCCGTCGGTCGCGGAATTGAACCGTTGCTCGCCGCGCTGAAAAATAATTCCAGCGGCTTGCGCGTCTGCGAAAAATTCAATTCATCACGATTTCAATCCAATGTAGTTGGCGCAGCACGGTGGGGCGAGACTCCGTCGAGTCCTGACTTTTTTGAAAATCCCGCGTGGCAATTGGCAGTCGAAGCGCTGGAGCAAGCACGGGATTGTGCAATGGGGGTTACTTCAAAAATTCCCGCAGGGCGAATTGGTTTCGTGCTTTCGACGACTAAGGCCAACATCGTCGCGCTAGAGCGCGTTTCCGAAAATCTCCCCTGCTCCGCCGCTGCGCAACGCCATTTGCGCCCGGATTTGCTTGCGGAAGATTTGGCCAAGGATTTCGGCGCGAGCGGTCCTGTTCAATGCGTTTCCGTTGCCTGTGTTTCGGGCCTCGTTGCAATTTCTCAAGGCGCAAAAATAATTCAGCGTGGTGACGCCGATGCCGTTTTTGTTGTCGGCGTTGACGCGCTTTCTGAATTTGTTGTTTCCGGTTTCACGGCACTCAAAGCTCTCGATCCGGTTGGCTGCCGTCCCTTTGATGCGAGCCGTTACGGATTAAGTGCTGGTGAAGCAGGCGCGGTAGTTGTTTTAACGCGATGCGATTTTGCACCGAATTCCAAAATAAAAATTCAGGCGTTCGGCAGCAGCAACGACGCAAATCATTTGACCGGCCCGTCGCGCGACGGCTCCGGCCTGGCAAATGCGATTCGTATCGCGTTAAAATCAGTAAATCTTTCGCCGGAAGAAATTGACTACGTTCACGCGCACGGAACTGGCACGAGTTACAACGACGCCATGGAATCACTCGCGTTGAAAAGTGTTTTTGGCGACAACTGCCCGCCGGTCAGCGGTTCCAAAGGAATGCTCGGCCACACGCTCGGCGCGGCTGGCGTGATTGAAACAATTTGTTGCGCTATTGCGATGGAACATAATTTTCTTCCCGGCACACCACGATTGACTTCGCCTGCTGATGGCGTTCCCAAAAGTCTTTTACGCGAACCGCGCGAGGGAAAATTAAAAAACGTTTTGAAATTGAACACCGGTTTCGGCGGCATGAACGGCGCTCTCATCCTACAGCAATTATGAATTTGTATAGTTATGCCCCGAAAAAAAGTTCCCTCTCCCCACTAAAATGGGGAGAGGGCAAGGGTGAGGGGTTTTTAGTAATGCTCCTCACCCCGGCCCTCTCCTCGTTCAGCGAGGAGAGGGAGAAAACCTCTTTCATTTTTTTCGTCCCATGAAAGAGGTTTCTGTCATTGCCACGAGCGCCGTCACCGAAGCCGATTTGAAATCGGTAAAGTTCGGACAGCGCTTTGGTCGATTGGATTTGCAAAGCCAATTGGCCTTGCTCGCGGTCGCGTCGATGCGAATTGATTTTGAAAATATGAATCGCGAACGGATTGCTATTTGTCTGGCTGCAAGCGCTGGCTCGTTGACGACGGATTTTAATTTCTGGAAAAGTCGAAAAGAAATTGGCGGACCGAGTCCGACATTGTTTGCTTACACGCTACCCAGCGCGGCCATCGCCGAAATTGCGATTCATTTCAAATTAACCGGCCCAAATATCTGCATCGTCGGTAACGACAAATATCTTTTGTCCGAAGGCAAAGCTTTAATTGAACGCGGTGAAGCCGACGCCTGCATTTGCGTCTATTGCGAAGTTATTTCCGGTGAAATTTCCAAAATCATTTCCGCGCCCGCTGCGGCAAAAGCAAGCGCGGTTTTTCTCTCCCGTTAATTCGCAGTCGAAAACTGAATAAACCCTTCTTGACACGCAAGAAAACTGGATTTAAACCAACCAACATGAAAGCGAAATTAACCGCAAAATTGTGGTCGAATATCTGTTGGGCGTAAAACCATGATAGCGCGCTTGCTTTGTTTGACCCTGCTTCTGTGCCACGCAGCCAGAGCCGCAGATGCTCCGGATATGAAGGGGGTGCATTCAAGCGAGGACTTGGCCAGATTCATTTCCTCGATGACTACGAATGACGCGGTGTTGGGTGTGCTCCTCGACGGGTTGGGTCGCAGTGACTCGATCCAGTTCGCCACCTCCACAAATGCCATCCCAGTTCGAGAGGTCTATGGCACGATAGTGGAGGAGCGATTTCGCAATGCCCTCGGTGAGAGTTTTTACGAACACGGCAGGAAATATGGAGTCCGCGAGATTTGCTCGTTCCGTGATGCCCGCGGCGACGTTTGGAGATTTCATATCGTGGTGTATGAGGAGAGGCAGTATGAACTCATGAGGAATTTGCTGCGACGGGAGTTGACCAGAAGAGAAAAGTCGCAGCGCCCAACAAGATCACTGCAGTCAACACGGGTTGGCGCGGCCGGTTCCACTGTTGCGGATGGCTGAGCTCTGGCGTTAGACCACTTTGCCTTCATCTTAATCCAAACTCGCCAAGCGTTCGTATTTTGATATTTTGCCGTTGTGATTGAAGTCCGCGATTTGAAAAAGAATTTTGGCGCGCAGCGAGTTCTCGCTGGCGTCAATTTCCGTATCGAAAACGGCGAGTCAGTCGCAATCGTCGGTCGCAGCGGCGGCGGCAAAAGCGTTTTGCTTAAGCTCATCATCGGCCTCATCAAGCCGGACGGCGGCGAAGTATTGATTGATGGCGAAAGCATCGTGCCAATGAATGAGCGGCAATTGCTTCGTGTGCGCCACAAATTCGGAATGGTTTTTCAAGGCGCGGCTCTCTTCGATTCCATGACGGTTGCGGAAAACGTCGCGTTTCCATTGCGTCGAGAAGGCAATTGCAATGAGACCGACATCACCAATCGGGTTGCTCGCGCGCTGGAAGTTGTGGATTTGCCGGGCACGCAAAATAAAAAGCCGGCAGAACTTTCCGGCGGCATGAGAAAACGCGTCGGCATCGCGCGCGCCATCATTTACGAGCCGCAAATCGTTCTTTACGACGAGCCGACGACCGGCCTTGACCCGATTGTTTCCGACAGTATTGATAAATTGATGATGCGCGTGCGGGATGAATTGAAAGTCACAACCGTCGTTGTCACGCACGACATGCGCACGGCGCGTCGGGTCGGCAATCGCGTACTGATGCTTCATGACAAAAAGATTTACGCGAGCGGAAAACCGGAGGAATTTTTTGATTCGCAAGACCCGATTGTCCGGCAATTCGTTGACGGCGTCGCCGATCCAAAGGAGGCTGTCGGAGAAGCCGGCTTCTCAACGGATTTTCTAAAGCGCGACAAGGATTAAAATGCCAGACATCAAATCATTGACGCGCGAAGAATTGGAAATTCAATTCAAGGAATGGGATGAGCCGGTTTATCGCGTCACACAATTACTCGAATGGCTTTATATCCGGCGGGTAACGAGTTGGGACGCGATGAGCAATCTGCCGAAACCGTTGCGTGAAAAATTGCGGGCGGATTTTTCACTGCGAACTTTGGAACTCGTCCGCAAACAAGGTTCGCGCGACACGACACAAAAATTTCTTTGGAAATTGAACGATGGCTCATTTATCGAAAGCGTTTTGATTCCCGCAAATCCAGCGCTTTACGGCGAAGCGAGCGATCGTCACACGCTTTGTATTTCCACGCAAGTCGGCTGCGCCTACGGCTGCAAATTTTGCGCGAGCGGACTCGAAGGGTGGAAACGGAATCTCGCGCCAAATGAAATCGTCGAGCAGATTCTGGCCGTTGAACGATGGCACGTTGCGCAGCCAAAATCGGAAAGCCTTGAGCCTGCAGAAAATCGCATCGTCAATAATATCGTCGTCATGGGAATGGGCGAGCCGCTGGCGAATTATGACAATTTGCTTAAGGCGTTAAAAATCCTGAATGCTCCATGGGGCGGTGGCATCGGCGCGCGAAAGATTACAATTTCGACGAGCGGCCTTGTTCCGCAGATCCGCAAGCTGGCCGAGGAGCCGTTGCAATTTCGATTGGCGATTTCACTTCACGGCGCGACGGACGACGTGCGTAACAAAATCATGCCGGTGAACAAAAAATATCCGCTCAAGGAACTGGCGGCCGCATGCGACTATTATCAACAGAAGAAAGGCCGGATGATTGCGCTCGAATATATTTTGATCTCCGGCGTGAACGATTCGGTTGAACAGGCAAAGCCGCTGGCTGTGCTGGCCAAAAAGCTTTTCGCTAAAGTGAATCTGATTCCTTACAACAAGGTTGAAGGCTTGCTGTGGGAACGTCCACCGGAAGACGTTTGTGAAAATTTTCTCAACGCGCTGGAAAAACAAAAAACCATTGCCACCCTTCGCCGAGAAAAAGGTCACGACATTGACGCAGCCTGTGGACAATTGCGATTGAAGACAGAAAAGGAATTGGCGGCCACGCGTTAAAATCCCTATTTCATCTATGTTCGTCTGTGACTAAAATAATTCTGTGATTGCTCTCCTCGATTATGGTTCCGGCAACTTGCGTAGCGTCCAAAAGGCGTTGCTCAAAGTCGGTGCGGCCGTGCGCGTCGCACAAACGCCGCGAGAAATCGGTGATGCGCGGGCGATGGTGCTGCCCGGCGTCGGCGCGTTCGACGATTGCATCAACGCGATGCAGAAACAGCATCTGCTCGAAGCCGCGCGCGATTTCATCCAGACTGGAAAATCGTTTCTCGGCATTTGCGTCGGCTTTCAGGCATTGTTCGAGCGCAGTGAAGAATTCAATTCGTGCGCCGCCGGCCTTGGCATTTTCAAAGGCAGCGTCGTGCGCTTCAATGAAAAGAGTGGATTGAAGATTCCGCAAATTGGCTGGAACCAAATCGAGATTACCAAAACAGATTGCCCGCTCTTTCGGGGAATTGAAAACGGCAGCTACGTTTATTTCGTGCACAGTTTTTATCCGCAACCGGCAGATGATTCCATTGTTGCCACGCGCACAGATTACGGCGGTAAGTTCGCGTCGGCAATTTGGCGCGACAACGTTTTTGCCACGCAATTTCATCCGGAGAAAAGCCAGCGCATCGGTTTGCAACTGCTAAAGAATTTTGTGGAGTTAGTGAAATAAATATTTCAAAATTTCTGCAATATTGAAATGAAAGCCGATCTTCATACGAAAACACTGATTAGTGCGTGTGTGCTTTTTGTAGCGATGCCTTTGGTGTTGCTTTCTTTCTTTTCGATTATAACAGTTCCTGACTGGCTTATTCCAATTGTGGCTTTGGTAACATTTCTTGTGATCGGCTGGTTGGTAACAACGCCGTTACGTTTATTATTGCGAGATGCGAAATCTATCTTTGCACACGGCTTTTTGAATGCCGTTTTGTTCGTCTTTTTCTGTGTCGTTTACTGTGCTGCTATTGCTGTATTTCAAGAGTTTATGGCGAAGCCGTCAAGTCCGTTAAATTTGTTTTTACTTCCACTTGGTTTAATTGCGATGGCATGGATGACGCTCGCTTGTTGGCTATTAATTCTTCACGGCATTGGGTTTGTTCTTTGCGTTGGAAGAAGGTTGCCATTTTTGAACCGCGCAATTCTTTACTGTGCTGTAGCCGGAATTCCTGCATTTTTGCTTTTACGGTATTCAAAAATAAACGGCTTAATTGATTCGTCAGCTTTTGTGTTTATAGGTGTCATTTTCGCTTTGGCAATTTTCCTCGCAAAACGTGATTTCAACGCACATCCACCAATTGCTCAAGATAGCATTTACGATCCATTGGCAATTTGGATTGCCCGTGTTTTAGGAAGTGGAAAAAATTGAAATTCATCCGCGCTTGATTTTCGTCCGCCACTGACGCAATTTGTGTTTCCGACAATTTAACCAAAAAGGATTAACAAAAGGAAAATTATGGCACACGAACTACCAGCACTCCCCTACCCGTCTGATGCTTTGGAACCGCACATTGACAAAGCCACGATGGAAATCCATCACGGCAAACATCATAAAGCCTACGTGGACAACCTCAACAAAGCCATCGCTGGCAATGCCACGCTCGAAGCTAAATCTCTCTGTGATTTGGTAAAAGACATCGCGTCCGTGCCGGAAAATATCCGTGGCCCGGTGCGCAACAACGGCGGCGGACATTGGAATCATTCGTTCTTCTGGAAAATCATCGGCCCGAAAGCTGGCGGCGCGCCGTCTGGAAAATTGGCTGAAGCAATCAATTCCGCGTTCGGCTCGTTCGCAGATTTTCAGGCGAAATTTGAAGCGGGCGGCGTTGGACGTTTCGGCAGCGGCTGGGTTTGGCTCGTTTCAAACAACGGCAAATTGGAAATCTGCTCCACCGCCAATCAAGACAATCCGTGTATGGGTAAAGCAATTGCCGGTTGCGAAGGTAAACCGCTGCTCGGCTGCGATGTTTGGGAACATGCGTATTACCTCAAATATCAAAATCGCCGCGCAGATTATTTGAAAGCGTTCTGGAACGTGGTGAATTGGAACGAAGTCGCGAAGAATCTTTAAGTCACTGATATTTTAAATGCAAATGCGCCGATTAATTTCGGCGCATTTTTTTTATTTTCGGATTGACGGAATCTCGCCACCAAATTTATTCAGGCAATTTCTCAGCAACTTTTTCAGGCTTCGGCAGAATTTTATTTCCTTTGCCAAGAACAATGACGTGCGGCTTCCAATTCTTGGCTTCAGTTTCTGAAAAGATTCCAAAATTCATGATCGTCAGCAAATCGCCTTTTTTGCCGAGATGCGCCACCGCGCCGTTCATGATGATTTCGCCGGCGCCGTCTTTGCCACGAATGACGTAAGTTTCCCAGCGATTGCCGTTGGCCATGTTGCCGCAAAGAATCTTTTCGTATTCGTGCAAACCAATCGCGTCCATGAGGTCGCCGGAAATCGTCAGACTGCCTTCGTAATTTACATTGCCTCCGGTAACGGTGGCGCGATGGATTTTTGATTTAAGCAAAACGAGTTGCATGAGCGGAAAATTATAGCGCGAGGCGCGACTATTTCAATTTGAGAATTTCAACGGGTAAATTTCTTTCCAGCACATTGGGATCCTAAGCTTAGAATTCCACGTGGACAAGTTGTCGCG